>Ga0172371_10000032_pt1 | contig 176921 bp, 170 predicted proteins | sample Lak12m_FD_114543 | JGI IMG/M metagenome (GOLD analysis project Ga0172371, IMG submission 114543) | Freshwater microbial communities from Kabuno Bay, South-Kivu, Congo - kab_022012_12m | ecosystem: Environmental > Aquatic > Freshwater > Lake | place: Democratic Republic of the Congo...
CCTCGCGGCGAACAGGCTTTCGAATGCCGCCCTGGTCTGCGCGTCTGCCTGATTCTCGATGAACGCGATGAGTCGCTCACGCACGCGGAATTTCACCAACCCCAACTTCCCGCGCAGCCCTTTATTCCGGTCGGCCAATCGCTCGATCACCTTGCCGGTAATGTCACGCAGTTGCTTGAAGCTGAAATGGTCAAACGGCAAGCTGGCGACGATCCATGCCTGCACCCGTTCGTCGTCCTCGAGCAAGGCCAGCGCCCGCTCATCCACGGTTTCCAGATGGTCCTGCCCGAGTCCCAGGCGGTAAAACGAATCTTTCGCCGCAGCCAGTTCGGCCGTCAGATCCCAGCCGACGCCGGCATACGCGAAGTGTTCGATCTTCACCTGGCTTACCAGGTGTTCGAAGTAGTCTAGCGCCGCGTAGGCTTTGCCGGTCTTCACGCAGAATCGGGGCAAATAGACTTTCCCCTTGAACGGTTGATACAGCGTTCGGAACTCCTTGCGTATCCTCGCGACCTGTGACTTTTCAGGCCTGCCGCCCGAGTCGCTCGCGTCGATTACGCTTGCCGCATCGCCCTCATAGCCTTCCTTCTCCAGCGCGGCTTTGACCTCATTGGCGATATCCGAAGAACGCCGCTGCAAACAGAACACGTAACTTTCGTTTAGTTCCGCCTTGGGCGTTTTCTCGACATACGGCTGGCGCAGCACCCGGCCGACCAGTTGGGTCATGCTGAGCTGGCTGCGAGTGTTGTTCAGAGAAACCAGCACGTAGGCGAAAGGGCAGTCCCAGCCCTCCTGCAGCGCCGCCTTGGTGATGATCCATTCTATGGGGCAACCTTCGTCGAGCAGATCGATGCCTTCGATATCGTCCTTGTCGGAGGTCTTGATGGCAATCGCGCTCTCGGACACGCCGAGTCGGCTGGCCAAGTACTCCTTCGCGTCTTCGCTATGCACGAACTTGGGATCGCGCTGGTCCTTGCCCGTGCGTTCGACCTGGACCAGCACGATCGGTCGTATCAGCCTTCCCGAATCGTGGAAATAGCGTTCCGCGGAGCGAGCTAGCTCCTCACGTTTGTCCTTGGCCTGGGTGAGACAGTCGCGCCAGGAGCGTTGGTTGGAATTGGCGATGTTGATCGGCAGCTTGATCATCTGCTCATCGAGCAACTCCTTGCCGGACACACGCGACAGCACGTTCGCGCCCTGATGCGGCGTGGCCGACAGCTCGACCACGATCGATGCATTGAAGCCCTCGATCGTCTCGCGGGCAAGACGGCTGGTCGCCTTGTGGCCCTCGTCCAGAACGACCGCCGGCTGGCACAAGCGGGCTAGATTGCCGAGCGAAGTCTTCGCCAGAAACCTTCCGGACGCCGTATCCGCTTCGAGCATGTCCAGATTGGGAATCGACTCCTGCAGCGCCTTGTGTCGTTCGCTATCGTCCTCGGCGGGAAAGTGCTGGACTATGTTGCCGCCGCTGTCGCGGAAAAATTTGAGTTGTTCGCGGTCTTCGCGGTTGGTACTGGCAAGCTTCATCAGCAGGATGTTTAAGCTGGAGCGCAACTGCGCCGGCGTGAGCCGCGCGATTTCCTGTTTCTCCCAAACCTCGATGCGTCGTGACAACGCGAATTCCAGTGACTCGCGATAGAAATGCCTGCGGTCGCGCAGCGCCTTCAAGGTGTCCTTGTAGATCTGATCGCTCGGCACCACCCACAGCACCAAGCCGGCGCCGTTCCGGTCCTTGAGCATCGTCTGATAGATCGCGCCGAGAATTTGCGTAGCGAGCAGCGTCTTGCCGCCGCCGGTAGGAACTTTGATACAGAATGTGGGAAGATCTTCACCCAGGCCGTTCTTGCGCGAAATGTATTCACCGCGCAGAGCAAACAGCTTCTTTGCCCGGTCCCAGGCGTCCAGGGTGGCGTGCCGATTGTCGTCCTGCCGCTCCCTTGCCAACAGATCAAGAAACGAACGCACCTCGCGTATCACCCGTTCCTGATAGCGCTTGAGCTGCACCCGCCCTCCCTTTCAGGACTCGAATTCCGAGCGCGGCAGACCACATTGCCGGATGATCGATTGCAGCGTGCCGATTTTCAACTCGTCATGATCCGGCACCGGAACCGTGGTGCTCCCCGCAGGCGTGCGACGTTGCATGACCACGTGGCTGCCGCGCCTTCTTACCTCCACGAAACCGTGGCGCGCGAGTATCCTGCACACTTCCTTGCCGGAGAGAACGGCAAGTTTAGCCATGCACCGCTTCGAAACGGGTCACGTACACTTCGCCGTGCTGCCGCTTTGCGATTTCCCGCGGGTCGGCGCATTCGATAAACAGTTCCACCGCTTCCTTTAGGTTCGCCGTCGCCTGCTCGACGCTTTCCCCCTGGCTCGCGACGTCCAGCTCCGGGCAAAGCGCCACGTACATGTCGCCTTCCTTTTCCACGATTGCCGTATAGCTGTACGTTGCCATGATGACCTCTATTTGAGATTGAACGGCACCAGCATCGGCCGGACCTTGCAGCCGGTTTCCTGCTCGAATTGCGCCAGATCGTCGCGGTGAATCCAGATTTTCTCGCAATAGACGACAAGCTGCTTGTTCTTGTCGGATTTGACCGTCGCTTTCAACCAGGCTGGGTCAAGCGCCCGGTCTTCGGTGCCCTTTGGAGTGTAGAGCAGAAAGTAGCTTGTGCCCGCTTGCTCGCCGATCTTGCCGGTCTTGAGGTTCAGCTTTTTCGCGTCGAAGTCGCAGCTGGTTTCAGTGTAGAAGATGTATTTTGCGAGATCTTCGAAGGACGGAAGTTTCTTGCCGAAATCGCGGTATTCGCCGAAGAGCGGTGGGCCGAGACGGGCGTAGGTGAATGACCCGTCCAAGCCTTCCACATTTTCTCTCTTCCGCTTCAGCGTTGTGTAGTTATACCCCTCGCATACTCTACGCACCCGCTCTGCTGTGGTTTTCTCGCAGATGTTAAATTTATCGGATTCTTGCTCTCTAGTTTCATACGGCATCTGAACAAGAATAAACTTACGTTGCCCTTCATCAAGGACATTTTGTTCCAACACGGCGTGAGCCGTAGTCCCTGAGCCCGCAAAGGAATCCAGAACAATTTCGTCTCCCTTCGTTGCTGCTCTAATTAGGGCACGAATGAGCGAAGGGGGCTTCGGGTAGTTCATGACTTTTTTTCCGAAGATGCGAAAGAGAACCCGGCCACCTTCGGCGTTTAACCCTGAAGTGAGGATTTCAATTTCGTCGTCTGCTTCCTCCTCCCTCTCCTTGCTTCGTCGCGCACCACTGTCCACCCAGCTTGATAGCGCTTTGGTTTTTGGCTTAGCGGGATCAAAGTAGGTTTTGTATCTTGGTCGCGTCATATCGCCCCCGGCTTCGTCGGGCCAAATGACCAAGTCATCCTCAATGACTTCTTTCATGGCCTCGGGTTCAAAGCGCCACACACGTTCTGGGTTTCCTGGGTACTCCTTTTTCGTTCTGGGGTTTTTTATAGTGTAATACTGGTTAGGTCTATCTTCGCTAGTCATTCCGATAGTGAGGTCGGTGCTCGCATATCTGCCGCGTTCGTCGTTGAGTGGATATTCAGATTCCGTCCGAACTAACCCCGACAACTTCACATTCGCCGGATCCTTCGCATAGACCAGAACATATTCGTGATCAACCGATACCGGATCCTTCCGCATCCCGCTTGGGCTACGACGTTTCCAAACTATCGTTGCCAACGGTTGTTCCATGCGAAATATTTCATTCATCATCATCCGTAGATGATGCTCTTCATTTTCGTCAATACTCGCAAAAATTACGCCGTCTTCGCGAAGCATCTCTCTTAGTAGCTGCAGCCGCGGATACATCATGCAGCACCATTTGTCATGTCGCGTCGCGTCCTCGCCTTCCTTGCCCACGGTCTGGCCGATCCACTCCTTGAACTGGGGCTGGGTCAGGTTGTCGTTATAGACCCAGCCCTCGTTGCCGGTGTTATAGGGCGGGTCGATGTAGATGCATTTGACGCGCCCGGCGTGAGTGGGCAGCAGCGCCTTGAGCGCAAGCAGGTTGTCGCCCTCGATGATGAGATTGCCGTCGAGGCTGGGCTTTTCGCCCTTCGCAAGCAGCGAGAACTTGTGATCGAATTCCAGAGTGTGATGGGGAACGCTGTGGTGATAGCACTCGACCGCGGTCTTCCCCTTGAACTGCAGCACCGGCATTGTTGTTGTCCTTTCAGTGCCGAATCATACCGCGCTTTCAGACCTCCACGACCGGCACCCGCGCGGCCAGTGCGCAAAGAAGTTCATAGCTGACCGTGCCGGCGTTCGCGGCGACTTCATCCGCTGAGAGTCCCTCGCCCCAAAGCGTTACTGGCGTGCCCACTCTAGCGTCCGGGATGGCGCTGAGGTCGGCGCACAGTAGGTCCATGGACACGCGGCCCACAGTGCTCGTACGTGCGCCAGCCACCAGAATGGGCGTGCTTCGCTCGCGCAATCCCGGCGCGTGGCGTGGATAGCCGTCGGCGTAGCCGCAGGCGACGACGCCGATGCGCATCGGGCGCGTCGCTTCGAAGGTGCCGCCATAGCCGACCTGATCACCCGGCCTGAGTTCTTGAATAGCGACAAGCTCGCTCGTCAATGTCATCACCGGCTGCAGGTCCAGGTCCTCCGCGCTCAAGTCGGCGAAAGGCGAGCAACCGTAGAGCATGATGCCAGGCCGTACCCAATCGGCGTGCGTTTCGGGGTAGCGCAGCAGCGCAGCCGAATTGGCCAGCGTTACCTCGCCTTGCAAGCCAGCGGTCCATTCGCCAAAGCGCGCCAGCTGGCCGGCAACGCCGGCGGGCCCATCGGCATCGGCAAAATGGGTCATCAGCGAGATCATCCCGACCTTGCCGCTAGCTTCAAGCCGGCTGTAGGCGGCGCGAAATCCGGCTCCGGCGAACCCGAGCCGGTTCAAGCCCGTATTTAGTTTGAGGCAGACCGCGATTTGCGACGAAAGCCGTGCGTGCTCTAGCATCAGTATCTGCTCGACGTCGTGGACCACGGTGGTAAGCCCATAGCGATCGACGACGGCAAGATCCGCCGGTTGGAAAATTCCCTCCAGCAGAAGGATCGGCTTGGCGATCCCCGCGTCGCGCAGGCGCACCGCTTCGTTCAGGTCGAGCAGGGCGCAGCCATCGGCGCCGGCCAGCGCCTGCGCGACGCGCGCGAGGCCGTGGCCATAGGCATTGGCTTTCACCACCGCCCATATTTTCGAGTTTGGCGCCTGGCGGCGCGCCAACGCGAGGTTGTGCCTTAGAGCCGAAAGCCTGACAGTGGCGCGGATCGGACGCGGCATCTAATGTTCCAGTTTGCCAGCATGGTGGAACCCGCCTGACACTCCGTGCCGGACTCGCGCAACAAAAACCCGAATAGCTCTCCCCCGCATATCCCCGCCCGCGCCTGCATTTGTTTCCTGTATTATCGCGCCTTATCGAATCATTGAACAAATAATGCGCGTCCTTTCTTACATCATCCAGCGTAGATGAATCGCGGTTTCTATACCGTGATGGCGGCGCAGTTTTTTTCGTCGCTGGCGGACAATGCCCTGCTCATCGCGGCGATCGCGCTTCTGCTGGAACTGCAGGGCCCGGCGTGGATGACGCCGCTGCTCAAATTCTTCTTCACCGTGTCCTACGTCGTGCTGGCCGCCTTCGTCGGCGCCTTTGCCGACACCCTGCCCAAGGGCAAGGTGATGTTCATCACCAATACCATCAAACTGTCCGGCTGCGCGCTGATGTTCTTCTACGATTATTTCGCGCCGCTGGGAATCAGCATGCACCTGGTGGTGCTCGCCTCCTATGCGGTGGTCGGCCTGGGCGCCGCCGCCTATTCGCCGGCCAAGTATGGCATCCTCACTGAAATGCTGCCGCCGCGGCAACTGGTCATCGCCAACGGCTGGATCGAGGGGCTGACGGTCGCCTCCATCATCCTCGGCACCATGCTGGGGGGCGCCCTCATCAACCCCAGGATTTCGGCGCTGCTGCTGTCGATCGACCTGCCGCAATTCGACACCGGCATCGACACCGCGCCCGAAGCGGCGATTCTGGTGATCGCGCTTTTCTACCTGATCGCGGCCGTGTTCAACCTGCGCATCCCGGACACCGGCGCGCGCTATCACGGGCAGACGCGCAACCCGGCCGTCATGGTCAGCGATTTTGTCGAATGCTTCGCCACCCTGTGGCGCGACAAGCTGGGCCAGATCTCGCTCGCCGTCACCACGCTCTTCTGGGGCGCAGGCGCCACGCTGCAGTTCATCGTGCTCAGGTGGGCCGAACGCAGCCTGGAGATGCCCTTGAGCCAGGGCGCGATCCTGCAGGGCATCGTGGCCCTGGGCGTCGCGCTGGGAGCGGTGCTCGCGGGCCGCGTGGTGCCGCTGAACAAATCCCTTCAGGTGCTGCCGGTGGGCGTGGCGATGGGCTTTGCGGTGATGACGCTGATTTTCGTCACCTGGATGCCGCTGGTCTATTGCCTGCTCATCCTGGTGGGCGCGCTGGCCGGTTTTTTCGTCGTGCCGATGAACGCCCTGTTGCAGCACCGCGGCCACGTGCTGCTCTCGGCCGGGCATTCGATCGCGGTGCAGAATTTCAACGAAAACCTCAACATCCTGCTGATGCTCGCCCTGTATGCGCTGATGATCCGCGCCAATTTCGGCATCAATACCATCATCGTGTTGTTCGGCACATTCGTGTCCCTCGCCATGCTGCTGGTGATCCGGCTGCACAAATACAACCAGGGCCGGCAAGACTCGCTGCATCTCATCGGCATGGAAAAGCACTAGGGACGGTTGCGGAGTTGCCGCCTTTGCATTTGTCCATAACCGGGTTTTTTGTTACGGATGCGCTTTTCATCCGTAACAAAAAACCCGCTTGGCGCGCGCTGGCGCGCAACTGCAAGCACACCGGCATCCATAGGCGTATTGCCCGCGTCGAACTACGGCGCCAGAGCCTGCGCGAACGGCAGCCCGTCCGCGAGGATCGCCGATCGTGAATCAAAACCCACCTAAAAAATTACTGGATTACGCTGCCAATCTCGACGACAACGCCGGCCGTGCCCGGGTGCACCGGCTTGCCCACGCCCTCCAGGTCGCCGGCCCGGGGCATCACGTCGCCGCTCCTGGATACGCGCGCGGCGACCACCACGTCGGCGAAATCGGAAAGCTTCGCCGACGGGTTCATCGCCATCGAGTCGTCGAACGAAAACGCCAGCGGCAGGTCCTTCACCTTGACGCGCAGCGCGGCGAGCGGCATGCGCGAACCCTGCGCGGGACGGGCCAGAACGAACACGGTGTCCTCCGGCGCCGCGCGCGCGGCAAGCGCCGGCGCAAGTTTTACCGTCCCGCTGAGGCTTGCGGACTTCGCGCCGGCGGCGGGCGGTTTGACAGCACCGCCTTGTTTTTCCTGCGCTACCGGAGCCGATGATTTCGGCGCGGCATTCTGCTTTTCCCTGGCCAGCATAACCGATGACTTCGGCGCGCCACCCAGTTTGCTCTGCGCTTCCCTGATGCTCGCGCGCACCGAATTTCCCATGTCAGAATCCGCCGGCAGCAGCGGCAGCATGCGCTTCCAGTAGTCGATCGCCCCGGCGAAATCGCTCTTTTCGAATTCCACCGTGCCTGCCAGCGCCAGGGCCTTGAGATTGTTGCCGTCGGCCTTGAGCGCACGCTGCACCAGCGCTTCCGGCTCGCCCTGCAGGCGCTGTCCCTGGGACATGGCGAGCATATCGGCGTAATCGGCCAGAAGCTGCGCATCCTGCGGAAATTTGGCCACGGCCTTGGCATAGGCGCCGGCCGCCTCGGCAAAGCGCCCGAGAGCGCCGTAAGTGCGCGCCAGCATGACCCATCCCCCGCCGTCGTCCGGATTCGATTCCAGCCGCTGCGCCAGGCGCGCGACCATGGCTTCAATCTGTTCGGGCGCGAGCGCGTGCGCCGCGCCCTGCGTGCCGGCCTGCTTGGCCGGATCCAGTCCCTGCGGGTTGCCCAGGCCCAGGTACAGCGCGACCGATAGCAGCGGCAGCGCAATCCCGATGGCGATGGCCGCCGCTCTGGAACGCCTGGCCGGAGCCGCCGCGCCAGGCTCGGGCACGCCGACGTCCTCCAGCAATCCGCGCTGCAGGTCGCCGCGCGCCGCTTCCCATTGTTCCCGGCCGATGCTGCCGGCTGCGAGGTCCGCGTCGAGTTCGGCGATCTGATCGCGGAATACCGACAGGTTGGAGGCCGCGCGCGATACCGGCGCAGCGGCCCTGGCGCGGCCGCGGATCAGCGGCGTAAGCAAAAACGCGAGCGCCACGCCCGCGAGCAGCGCGGCATAAACCCAGAACAGCGTCATGGGCGCTCCTCCCCGGCGTCGAGCAGCGAGCGCACGCGCGCCTGCTCCGCCTCGCTCAGCGGCTGCGCCGGCGGGGAACGCCGCCGGCGCACGATGTAATAGAACAATCCCGCGAGCGCCGCGAACAACAGCGCGAACGGACCGATCCACAGCGGCAGCGTGGTCGCCTTGACCGGCGGGCGGTAGAGCACGAAATCGCCGTAGCGCGCCACCATGTAGTCCGTGATCTGCGCATCGCTCAGGCCTGCCTTTAGTTTTTCCCGGATCTGGTTCTTCAGGTCGATGGCGAGTTCGGCGTGCGAATCGGCGATGGTCTGGTTCTGGCACACCAGGCAGCGCAGTTCCTCCGCGAGCGCCATGGCGCGTTTTTCCAGCAGCGGATCCGCCGCGACCGTCGGCGCCACCCTGGCGAGCACCGAGCCGGCGAGGACGAGCCCGAGCAACGCCGCGATCAGCTTAGACATTTGCGTTCAGTTCCTTTATCAGCGGCAGGATTTTGTCGCGCAGAATTTCGGGGGTGACTTCGCCGATGCGCTTGTAGCGGATCACGCCGGCCTTGTCGATGACATAGGTTTCCGGAACGCCGTAGACGCCGTAATCGATGCCGATGCGGCCGTCGCGGTCATACGCGGAGAGCTGGTAGGGATTGCCGAAGCGCGCCAGCCAGGCGATGCCATCCGCGCGCTCGTCCTTGTAATTGAGGCCGACGATCGGCACCGCGCCGCTGCGCGCGAGTTCCACCAGGTTGGGATGCTCCTCGCGGCAGGCCACGCACCACGAAGCCCACACGTTCAGCATCCACACCTTGCCGAGCATGTCCTTCTGGGAAAAAGTCTTGTCCGGCGCGTGCAGCTGCGGCAGCTGGAACGCGGGCGCGGGTTTGTTGATCAGCGGCGACGGCACTTCGCGCGGATTGAGCGTCAGGCCGACGCCGAGGAACACCACCATCACGGCGAAGACGGCGAGCGGAACGAGAAAGCGTGCGCGCAGCATGATTTCAGCGCGCCGGGGAAGCGTCGAGGCCGGCCGCAACGGCCGCCTGCGCCGAAGCCGCACGCCCCCTGACGCGATAGCGCCGGTCGATTGCGGCGAGCAGGCCGCCGAAGGCCATCAGCAGGCAACCGCCCCAGATCCAGCTGATATAGGGCTTGTAGTAGAGGCGCACGATCCACGCCTTCGGATTGATCGGCTCGCCCAATGCGACGTACAGATGGCGCGTCACGCCGTAGTCGATCGCCGCCTCGGTCATCGGCATGTTCTGCACGGTATACATGCGCTTTTCCGGATGCAGCATGGTCACGGGGCTGCCGTCGCGCGTGACTTCGACGCTGCCGCGCGTGGCGATGTAGTTTGGTCCCTTCACGTCCTTGATGGCCACGAGCCGGAAGGTGTAGCCGGCAAGCTGCGAAGTATCCCCCACCTCCATGCGCACGTCGGTTTCGACCTGATAGCCGCTCACCAGCGTCACACCGGTGACGAATGCCGCCACGCCGAGGTGTGCAATGAGCATGCCGTAATAGCTGCGCGGCAATTGCGCCAGCCGCGCCCCCAGCCCGCCCTTGGGCGCCAGTTGAAGCCGCGCTTTGAGGCTGACCAGGCCGCTGGCGACGATCCACGCGGCAAGCAGCACGCCGACACCGACCAGGGTGCTCCAGTGTCCCATGGCGAGCGGCACGATGATCGCGGCAGCGAAGCCCACCGCCAGCGCCCAGCGCAGGCGCACGGCGAGTTCGGGCACGCTCGCCTGTTTCCAGCGCGCGAGCGGCCCGACGCCCATCAGAAACAGCCCCGGCGCCATCAGCGGAACGAACACCGTGTCGAAATAAGGCGGCCCGACCGAGATCTTGCCCAGACCCAGCGCGTCGAGGACCAGCGGATAGAGCGTGCCCAGCAGGACGGCGCCGCTGGCCACCAGCAGCAGCGCGTTATTGGTGAGCAGCATGGCTTCGCGCGATACTGGCGCGAAACGTCCGCCCAGCCCTACCCTGGACGCGCGCCAGGCGAACAGCGTCAGCGAGGAGCCCACGACCACGGCCAGGAATGCAAGGATGAATATGCCGCGTTTGGGATCGGTGGCAAAGGCATGCACCGAGGTGAGCACGCCGGAGCGCACCAGGAAGGTTCCCAACAGGCTCAGCGAGAAGGCCAGGATGGCGAGAAATACGGTCCAGATCCTGAATGCCCCGCGCTTTTCCGTCACCGCCAGCGAATGGATCAGGGCCGTGCCCACCAGCCAGGGCATGAAGGACGCGTTTTCCACCGGGTCCCAGAACCACCAGCCGCCCCAGCCCAGCTCGTAGTAGGCCCAATAGCTGCCCAGGGCGATGCCGAGCGTGAGGAACATCCAGGCGACCGTGGTCCACGGGCGCGACCAGCGCGCCCAAGTGGCGTCGAGCCGTCCATCGATCAGCGCCGCCATGGAAAACGCAAACGCCACGGAAAAGCCGACGTAGCCCATGTAGAGCATGGGCGGATGAAATACCATGCCCGGGTCCTGCAGCAGCGGGTTGAGATCGCGCCCGTCCGCGGCCGCCGGCAGCAGGCGATCGAAGGGATTGGAGGCAAACAGCATGAACACGAGGAAGCCGACGCTGATCAACCCCATGATGCCGAGCACGCGTGCGACCATCTCCTCGGGCAGGGTGCGGCTGAAAATGCTCACGGCGAACATCCACACGCCCAGCATCAGGGTCCACAGCAGCAGCGAACCCTCGTGCCCGCCCCACACCCCGGCGACGCGATATTCCAGGGGCAGCCGCGAGTTCGAATGCTCCGCCACGTATTTCACCGAGAAGTCGTTGGTCACAAAGGCATAGGTGAGGCAGGCGAAGGCGAAAGCGATGAACAGGAATTGCCCCTGCGCCGCCGGCCGCGCGACCGCCATCCAGGCCGCGTTGCCGCGCGCGGCGCCAAGCAGCGGCAAAACCCCTTGCGCGAGCGCGATGCACAGCGTCAGCATCAGCGCGAAGTTACCGAGTTCGGGTAGCATCACTGTCCTTTCGGCGACGCCACCAGCGACTGCGCGGCGGCTTTGGCGCTTGCCTGGTTGAGCGCGTCCTGCGCCGCCGGCGGCATGTAATTCTCGTCGTGCTTGGCCAGCACCTCCTCGGCGCGGAACAGGCCGTCGGGGCCGAGTTTTCCCTGCGTCACCACCCCTTTGCCCTCGCGGAACAGGTCGGGCAGGATGCCGCGGTAGGAAACCGGAATGCGCTTGGAGGTATCGGTCACGACGAAGCGCACGCTGACCCCGTCGGCCTCGCGCTTGACGCTGCCTTTTTCCACCAGACCGCCGATGCGAAAGCTCTTTCCGACCGGCGCCTCGTTGGCGGCGACCTGACTCGGCGTGAAGAAGAACACCAGGTTCTTCTGAAAGGCGGACAGCACCAGGGTGGCGGAGAGCGCCAGACCGGCCACGCCTACCCCTATCAGAACGAAACGCTTATGCCTTGGCTTCATGATTTCTCCGTCGCGCTGCGTAATATTTTGTCAGACTTGCGATCACCCCGCGCCGGCGCATGACCAGGGCGACGATTTCCGCCGCCAGGATCACCAGGGTCACGACATAGGAACCCCAGACGTACAGGCCGTAGCCGCCCATGGTCAGGAATTCCTGCCAGCTTTGCCAGTTCATGTCCGCTCCCCCATTTCCGCCATCACCCATTCGGTATGACGCTCGCGCTCGAGAATCACGCAACGCACCCGCGCCAGCGCGGCGGCGATGCTGTACATCCAGAAACCCAGCGCCATGATCAGCATTCCGATCAGCATCGTCGCCGCCATGGACGGAGCGCTTTTCATGCTCACCGACGCGCCCTGGTGCAGGGTGCTCCACCACTGCACCGAAAAATAGATGATCGGGATGTTGATCACCCCGACCAGCGCGAGCACCGCGCCGGCCTTGTCGGCACGGCGCTGGTCGTCTATGGCGGCCTGCAGGGCCATGAATCCTATGTACAGAAACAGCAGAATAAGTTCCGAGGTCAGGCGTGCGTCCCAGACCCACCACGTGCCCCAGGTCGGCTTGCCCCACAGCGCGCCGGTCCACAGTGCGATGAAGGTAAACAACGCGCCGGTGGGGGCGAGCGCGGTCGCCCACATCGAGGAAAGCCGCGTATTGAACACCAGTCCGACGCCGCACCAGAACCCCATCACCAGGTAGATGAACATCGACATCCACGCCGCCGGGACGTGGATGAATATGATGCGGTATGCCTCGCCCTGCTGCGCGTCCGTGGGCGCAACGAAAAAGCTGATGTACAAGCCCGCGGCGCAAAGCAACACGGCCAGCGCCGCGAACCACGGCTGCAGGCGCCCCGCCAGCGGATAAAAAGTCTGCGGCGACGAAAAATAAAACCAACTGAACCGCTTCGATGTGCTCATTGCTCTCTCATTCCATCGCGATGCGCAGCGCCGCGGCGCTCGCCCAGGGAGCAAGCACCAGCGCCAGCGCCAGAAATCCACCCAGCAGCAGCAGATGCGCCTCGGCACCCGTTCCCGCCGCGGTCGCAGCGACCGCTCCGGCGCCGAAAATCAGCACCGGCACGTACAGCGGCAGCACCAGCAGGGCCACCAGGGCGCCGCTGCCGCGCACGCCCAGCGTGAGCGCCGCGCCGACCGCCCCGATCAGGCTCAGCACCGGCGTGCCGATCAGGAGCGCTACGCACAACACGGCCAGGGCATCGCCGGGAAGGTCGAATTGCAGGCCCAGCAGAGGCGCCATCAGCACCAGGGGCAATCCCGACACCAGCCAGTGCGCCATCACCTTTCCCATCACCAGAACGACCAGCGGCTCGCCCGCGAGCAGCATTTGTTCCAGCGTTCCGTCCTGATGGTCGGGCGCGAACAGCCGCGCGAGCGACAGCATGCAGGCAAGCAAGGCCGCCACCCACAACACGCCCGGCGCCATGTTGCGCAGCTGACTCGCCTCCGGGCCGACTCCGAGCGGAAACAGGCTCACCACGATCACGAAGAATACCAGCGCATTGACCACGTCGCCCCTGCGCCGGAACACCAGCAGCAAATCGCGTCGCAGTACCCACCCGAGCGCCCTGATCATGCGGCCAGCGGCGCCGCAGTGTGCAGGTCGAGATCGACGCGCAGCACCGCCTGAGTCACCACCTGAACTTCCTGGTGCGTGGTCAGCACGACCATGCCGCCCGAAGCGATATGCGCCGCGAGCAACAGCTCCAATTCCGACACGGCAGCCACATCGAGCGCGGAAAACGGCTCATCCAGGATCCACAGGGGCACCGTCGGCGAAAGCGCGAGCCTGGCCAGGGCGACGCGGCGGCGCTGTCCCTGCGAGAGCACTTTCGCCGGCAGCTCGGCGCAATGCGCCACGCCAAAGCGATCGAGCCCCGCAAGGCTGTGTTCGCGATCGGCGGGCAGCCCGCCCAGGGCCGCGGCGAAGCGCAGATTCTCGAGCGCGGTGAGATCGTCCTTCAACGCGTTCAGATGGCCGATGAAAACCAGATTCCTGCAATACTCTTCGCGCTCCCCGCGTATCGGCCGTCCCTGCCAGCGCAACTCCCCGGCGCTGGGCGCAACGAGGCCGCACATGATGCGCAGCAGACTGGTCTTCCCGCTGCCGTTGGCCCCGGCCACGCGCAGCAACTGGCCGCGACCGAGCCTGAAACTCAGATTGCGAAACAGCTTCCTTTCGCCCCGCGTGCATTCGAGGTGACGCGCTTCAAGCATTGCCACAATACCTTTTCAACAGATCCACCGGAAAACGCTTCGATTGCCAGCCGGCAACAGTGTATCCGGTGCACACGATCCGATATTGCGCTGCATCAAACGTGATTCATGCGGCCGCGCGCCCGGGTGCAGGCCGCGATTATAAGATGTTTGCCGCAGTGAGGAAATAATAAGTACTACTGCTTCGGAACAATCGATCGCAGTGTTCCGGTCCGACGGCCCCGCGTGCCGCCGCAAGCCGGCGGGAATACCCCCGCGAACCGGGCGGCCCTATTCCTTATTGTCGATAGCCAAGGCGGGAGCCGATGGCTGATCCGGATTACCCACAGATGCGACAGCGTCTTTCTTTTCCAGCTTGCGCAGCCGTTTTTCTTCCTGCTTCTTCTTCCTTGCCAGGTCTTTCTGGCGCTTTTCGAACTGATAGTTAGGCTTTGCCAATTTGTCACCCTTCCCGCTGCGAGGCTTGATTGTCGAAAATTGGAGTATACGGCCATGGCGCCGCACCGCAAGCCGGCATTCTGCGCCCACTCCGAAACGGCATCAAGCGTATCAGTCGCTTAGCGGAAAAATACTTCCCCGCGGGAACACGCCCACCGGCGGCGGTTCCGGGGCGGGTCAAAGTACCAGGGGCTCGTTCGGCAGCTCGTCGGCATCGCCTTCGGCCGGCGGAAAATGCGCGGCGAGCAGGTCGCTGATCGCCGCGATGCCGCCGCACGCGCCTTGTTCGAAGCGCCCGGCCGCGAACGCGCGCTGCATTTCGCCGCAGATCGCTTCCCAGGCGATGCTGCCCACCTTGCGATGGATACCGCGATCGGCGACGATTTCAACGCGCTTGTCGGCCAGCAGCAGATAGATCAGCACACCACTATCGCGCTCGGTGTCCCAGACGCGCAACTGGGCGAACAGCTCCACCGCCCGGCTGCGCGCATCCTGCCCGCGCCACAGCTGGAGCAAAGGCAGCGATGCTTCGACCGCGAAGCGCAGCTCCCCGCCGTGCCGCCTTTCCTGCTCCGCGATGCGTTCACGAATGGCGCGCATCGCATCGCGCGGAAACGCGCGCCGCACCGACCACTGATCGGTGAACAAGTGCCGCAGGGCGCGCCTCCAGCGCATCAGCCTTTCCCCCAGCTGCCCGAGGCGCCGCCGCCGCCGAAGCCGCCACCCCCGCCGCCACCGAAACCACCGCCACCGAAACCACCGCCACCGCCGAAACCCCCAGGGTAATAGCCGCGGCCGCCGCCCATAAGAGCGATGACAAACGCGACCGCGCCGGCGATCACGGCCACGCCCAGGGCGCCGGCGAGCGCCCAGGCGACGAATCCCGCCGCCACGCCCGTGGCCGCGGAGCCGAACAGCCGCCCGAAAACCGCTTTCAGCAGGCTGCCCGCGACGACCACCACCACCAGCAATACCGCGATCAGCGATTGGGGGTCGTCGACCGTCGCCGCCTGCGTCCGCGGCGGCGGCAGGGCTTCGCCCTCGATCAGCTTCATCAGCGTCCGGGTGCCGTCGCGGATGCCGCCGAAAAAGTCGCCCGCAAGCAGATGCGGCGCGATCACCTCGCGGATGACGCGTTTCGCCACCACGTCCGGAATCGCGCCTTCGAGCCCGTAGCCGACCTCGATGCGCAGGCGCTGGTCGTTCTTGGCGATGATCAGGATCAAACCGTCGTCCAGCCGCGCGCGTCCGATTTTCCAGCGTTCGGCGACGCGCATCGAATACTGCTCGATGGTTTCGGGCTGGGTGCCCGGCAACATCAGCACCGCGATCTGGCTGCCCTTCTTCTGCTCGAAGGCGCGCAGTTCCGCTTCGAGCGCGGCGAGCTGGCCCGGCTCCAGCGTGCCGGTGAGATCGGTGACGCGCGCCTTGAGCGGCGGCACCGCGGTTTCGCCCGCTGCGCCCGCCACCGACGCAAACGCCAGCGCCAGGATGCCCGCGAGGCGAATCAAGGCACGCATGAGGATGCGGATGCGCAGCCCTCGGGTTCAGTTCATTTTGCCGGCGCGGGGGCGGCGGCGGGTTTGTCGAAACTCACCGCCGGCGGCTTCGCGATCGCCTTCTCGTCCTCAACCGCGAAATTGGGCTTCACCTGATAGCTGAACATCATCGCCGTCAGGTTGTTGGGAAACGTGCGGATCAGGGAATTGTATTCCTGCACCGACTTGATGTAGCGGTTGCGCGCCACGGCGATGCGGTTCTCGGTGCCTTCGAGCTGCGCCTGCAGGTCGCGGAAATTGGCATCCGACTTCAGTTGCGGATAGTTCTCCGACACCACGAGCAGCCTGGAGAGCGCGCTGGAGAGGCCGGCCTGCGCCTGCTGGAATCTGGCGAAAGCCGCAGGGTCGTTGATCAGCTCGGGCGTCGCCTGGATGCTGCCCACGCGCGAGCGCGCCTCGGTCACCTGGACGAAAATCTGCTGTTCCTGCGCCGCGAATCCCTTCACGGTGTTGACCAGGTTCGGTACCAGATCGGCGCGGCGCTGGTACTGGTTCAGCACTTCGGACCAACTTGCCTTGATCTGCTCGTCGCCGCGCTGCATGTCGTTGTAACCGCAGCCGGAAAGCGCCAGCGTGATCGCGGCCAGCAGCAAGACCCCCATTCTGCGCATGTGAGTTCTCCTCAGGTTGACTCGCGTCCTAGGTGGGGGTGTGAACGCGAATTTCAAGCCGCTCCCACGCGGCTTCAGGTTTGGGCAGGCAGCGCCGCCATGGTGCGGCGGGCGAAACAAAGGTCTTCCCAGGCTTTCGCCTTGTCCGGCAGGCTGCGCAGCAGGTACGCCGGATGATAGGTCACGATGACGGGCACGCCCTGGTAGCGGTGCAGGCGGCCGCGCAGCGAGGCGATGCTCGCGTCGGTGTCGAGCAGCGTCTGGCAGGCGAAGCGCCCCATGGCGAGGATCAGTTTCGGCCGGATCAGTTCGACCTGGCGCGCGAGAAACGGCGCGCACTGCGCCACTTCCGCCGGCTCGGGATTGCGGTTTCCCGGCGGCCGGCACTTGAGCACATTGGCGATATAGACGTCCTCGCCGCGCGCGAGGTCGATGCCGGCGAGCATGCCATCGAGCAATTTCCCCGCCTGGCCGACGAAGGGTTCGCCGCGCGCGTCTTCTTCGGCGCCCGGCGCCTCGCCCACCAGCAGCCAGTCGGCCGCGCCGTCGCCGACGCCGAACACGGTCTGGGTGCAGGACTTGCGCAGGCCGCAGGCGGTGCAGGCGGCGACGGCCGCCTTGAGTTCGGTCCAGTCCATGCGCGCGATGCGCGCGATGCGTCCGGCGCGGTCGTGCGCGGCCCCTGCGGGCTGCGCAGCAGCCGGTCCCGCGGGGGCGACCGGGACCGCGGCGACGGGCACGCTCCGTTCTTGCTCGTGCGCTCGCCCTCCTTCCGCCTCCCGGCTCCGCAGCCGCCACAGCGGCGTCAATCCGATCTCCTCAAGGAACAACTCCCGGCGTGAACTCATAGCGGCAGACTGAGAATCAGCGCGTCCTCGCGCCCGGTCTGCGCAGGATAGTATTCGCGCCTGCGGCCGACCTGCTGGAATCCGTGGCGCTCGTACAAGCGCAGCCCGGCTGCATTGGACGGCCGCACTTCGAGGAATATCAGGCGCGCGCCCTGACGACGGGCGGCTTCGCACAGCCGCGACAACACCAGGCTGCCCCAGCCCTGCTTCTGCCACGCCGCGGCGATGCTGAGGTTGAGCAAATGCACCTCGTCCGCGGCGCGCATGGTCACGGCATGGCCGATCAGATCGCCGTCGCGCGCAACAACCCAGCAACCATAGCCGGCGGCGAGCGAGTCGCTGAAATTCCCCTGGGTCCAGGGAAAAGCGTAGACCGCGTCTTCGATCGCCATCACCGCCGGCAGATCGGCCTCGTCCATGGGCCGCAGTTCGACCACCGGTTTGAGCACGGCACTCATCGTTCGCTGGTCTTCAGCGCGACCTTGTCGCGCACGTAGAGCGGCGCGGCGCTTGCCGCATCGGCGCCCTGCCCGGAAGCGAACGCCTCCAGCGCAAGGCGCAGCATCGCCTCCGCATTTGGGACGGCGTCGGCATCGGTGCGCGCGATCCTGCCCTCATAACACCGCGCCAGCGCCGCCGCGTGCACGCGAAAACCGCTGCCGCAGGCGATCCAGCCACCGCCTTCGACCTGGGGCACGGCTGCGGGCCGGCACAGCGAGGGCGCATGCATTTCGATCCATTTTCCGCCGCTCCTGCAATAAGCGCCATGATATACCTCGCCCATGCGCGCATCGAGGCAGGCGATCACCTTGTCGGCGCCGCAGTCCTCGGCCAGCGCGAGCAGCGTGCCGATGCCCGCGACCGGAAGATTGCGCGCCAGCGCCAGGCCCTGCGCAATGCCGCAGGCGATGCGCAGCCCGGTGAACGATCCCGGCCCGGCGCCGTAGGCGATGCCGTCGATCGCCCGCATGTCCAGCCCCGCCTGCTGCAGCAGCTCGCGCAGTACCGGCAGCGCGAGTTCCGAGTGCCGCTGCCCGGCGTGAACGCTGCGCGCGAACACCCGCGCGTCGCGCGACACGGCGAGCGAACAGTATTCGGTGGAGGTTTCGAGCGCGACGAGATTCACGGGAGGTCGTCAAATGCGATGCGGCATTTTAACGTATCCGGCGCGGGCCGCCGCATGCCCTTGACACCCTTCGCCGTCGCGTCCAAGATGCGCCGAACTCAATCCGACATCGGGGACGACAACATGAAACGAATTTTATGCGCGTTGATGCTTTCGCTGCTCGCCGGCTCCACCCTGGCGCAGGAGGTCTATCCCAGCCGCCATATCACCATGGTTGTGCCCTTCCCGCCCGGCGGCGTCGCCGACCTCACCGGCCGTCCCACCGCGTTCGCCATGGAAAAATTTCTGAAGCAGCGCGTCATCGTCGAAAACAAGGCCGGCGCCGGCGGCGCCATCGGCATGGCCTACGTTGCCAACGCCAAGCCCGACGGCTATACCGTCCTGATGGCCTTGTCCTCGATTTCCATCATTCCCGAGGCGGAAAAGCTGTTCGGGCGCAAGTCGCCGTACCAGATGAACCAGCTCGCGCCAGTGGCGCTGATCTCGGCCGACCCCACCGTCCTGGTGGTGCGCAGCGACAGTCCGTGGAAGAGCGTGAAAGACCTGGTCGAGGACGCCAAGAAACGGCCGGGCAAGATCAGCTTCAGTTCCTCCGGCATCTACGGCACGCTGCACGTGGCGATGGAAATGCTGGCGCAGGCTGCCGACATCAAGCTTTGGCACGTACCCTACACCGGGGGCGGCCCGGCGATGAACGCCCTGGTCGGCGGCCACGTGGACGCGCTCGCCTCCGGCCCGTCCGCGGTCATCGGCCAGATCAAGGGGGGCAAGCTGCGGCCCCTGGCCACCTGGGGCGACAAGCGCCTCGCCGCCCTGCCCGACGTGCCCACCCTGAAGGAACTCGGTTATGACGCCGAGTTCTACATCTGGTCGGGGCTGTTCGCGCCGGCGGGCACGCCGCCCGCGGCGATGACGGCGCTGCGCAGCGCCGCAAAGCAGGCGGTCGAGGATGCGGAGTTCAAGGCGATAATGGCCAAGATCGAAACGCCGATCCATTACCTCGACGCGCCCGAGTTCCAGAAATTCTGGGACAAAGACGCGGCCATGCTCGCGGCCGCGGTCAGGCGCGTGGGCAAGGTGGAGGACAAAAAGTAGTTCCACGGTTCCGGCGGTTCAATTGAAAGGGGCCATTTCAGAAATACCGAAATGGCCCCTGACTTAGGGGAGTTCGAGGGGGGTATCCCCTCATTTTGTAACAGGCTCAAAGGCAAAGATGAAGAAACACAGCATCGCCGTCATCGCGGGTGACGGCATCGGCAAGGAAGTGATGCCCGAGGGCGTGCGCGCGCTCGACGCGGCGGCGCGAAGATTCGGGCTCTCGCTCGCCTTTGACCATTTCGACTGGAGCTGCGACAACTACGACAAGCACGGCTGGTGGATGCCGCCCGACTGGAAAGACCGGGTCGGCGGCCACGATTGCATTTTCTTCGGCGCCAGCGGCTGGCCCGCCCGCGTGCTGGACCACGTTTCCCTGTGGGATTCCCTGATCAAGTTCCGGCGCGAGTTCGACCAGTACGTGAACCTGCGCCCGGTGCGGCTCATGCCGGGCGTGACCTGCCCTCTCGCCAAGCGCAAGGTCGGCGACATCGATTACTACGTGGTGCGCGAGAACACGGAAGGCGAATACTCGTCCATGGGCGGGCGCCTGTTCGAGGGTACCGAGCGCGAACTGGCGCAGCAGGTCTCCACCTTCACCCGCAAGGGCGTGGACCGCATCATGAAGTTCGCCTTCGAACTGGCGCTGCAGCGGCCGCGCAGGGAGATCACTTCCGCCACCAAGTCCAACGGCATTTCCATCACCATGCCCTACTGGGACGAGCGCTTCGCCGCGATGGCGAAGAACTATCCCGCGGTCAAAACCCGCCAGTACCACATCGACGGGCTCACCATCCAGATGGTGCTCAATCCGCAGCGCTTCGACGTGATCGTCGCTTCCAATCTGTTCGGCGATATTCTGTCCGACTTGGGTCCGGCGACCGCTGGCACCATCGGCATCGCGCCCTCGGCCAACATCAACCCGGAACGCGCTTTCCCGTCGCTGTTCGAGCCGGTGCACGGCTCGGCGCCGGACATCTATGGCAGGAAGATCGCCAATCCGATCGGACAGATCTGGTCGGGCGCGATGCTGCTCGAGCACCTGGGCCACGCCGATGCCGGCGCCGCGATTCTGCGCGCGATCGAGCAGGTGCTGGTCGACGGCCCGCGCACGCCGGACCTCGGCGGCAAAGCCAGCACCGAAGACGTGGGCAAGGCCATCGCGGCCATCATCTGAGTCAGGAGAGCCCCGGCCCCGAGGAATCGTAGCGATGGAACTCAAGACACCGGCCCCGCTGGAGTCGCAGCATCAGGCGCTACATGCGGAAATCAGCCAGGCCGCCAGGCTCAAAGGCCGCACCGGCAAGGCCGCGCGGTTGGTGACCCGGCTGATGGAGCGGCACTTCGCCAACGAAGAGGCATACGCCCTGCCGCCGCTGGGCCTGCCGCCCGCCTTGGCACGGGGAACGATCGAGCCGCAGATGGCGGATGCGATCGCCCTGGTGGCAAAGCTGGAGGAGAGCCTGCCCGACCTGCTCGCCGAGCGGCGCGTCATCTGCGCCGCCCTGGAGGAACTGCTGGCCGCCGCCAAGAGCGAAGGCCATGCGGAACTGATAGAGTTCGCCGAGAAACTGATGCAACACGAGGAAATCGAACAGCAGGCGTCCTACCCCGCGGCGATCCTGGTCGGCAAATACCTTCAGTCGCAATTCAAGACCTAGGGAGAAAGCATGAATATCGCAAACCATGTCGAGCGTATCGCGCGCACGGCACCCGAACGCAAAGCGATCGTATTCGAAGGGCGCGAAATCAGCTATGGCGCGCTCGATGCCTGCGCCGGCGCCCTCGCCTTCGCGCTCAGGGCGAACGGCGTGAAGCGCGGCGACCGCGTCGCGCTGTACCTGCCCAACATTCCGGCATTCATGCTCGCCTACCTCGCCAGCGAGAAGGCCGGGGCGATCGTGGTGTCGGTCAACTCGATGTTCAAGGCCGAAGAGGTCAAATACATCGTCAACGATTCCGGCGCCAAGCTCATGTTCACCACCGCGGAGCTTCTGCCCAACGTGCCGCGCGCGGAATGTCCCGCGCTCGCCATGACGGTCAACTGCGAGGGCGCGGCCGCGGGCGCGATCCCGCTCGGCGAGCTGCTTGCCGCCGGCAAGACGCCCTTGAAAACGGAGGACATGGCCCCCGGCGATCCCGCCGCGCTGCTCTATTCCTCGGGCACCACCGGGTTTCCCAAAGGGGTGACGCTCACCCACAACAACATCATCACCAACACCCGCGCCGCGGTGAACTGCTCCGGCCACCGCGCGAGCGACCGGCTGGCGATTTTCCTGCCGCTGTTCCACGTGTTCGCGCAGAACTACATCATGAACGCGGGCTTCGTGGCCGGCGCGACGCTGGTGCTGTTCCGCCGCTTCGTGCCGGACGCGGTGCTCGACGAAATCCAGCGCCAGCGCGTGACCATGTTCTTCGCCGTGCCGACCATCTACATCACGCTGCTCGGCGCCAACGTGCCGAAGGCCAGGCTCGCCTCGATCCGCTACTACTTCTCCGCCGCGGCGACCATGCCCAAGGAGATATCGCGGCGCTGGACGCAAACTTACGGCCCCGCCGTCCACGAAGGCTACGGCCTCACCGAATGTTCGCCCTGCGCCGCCTACAACCATGTGTCCAGGCACAAGTTCGGCAGCGTCGGCACCGCGATCGAGGATTTCGAAGTGAAAATCTTCGATGAAAACGACCACGAGCTGCCGCGCGGGCAATGGGGCGAAATCGTGATGCGCGGCCCCGGCGTGATGAAGGAGTACTGGGGCAAGCCCGCGGAGACGGCGCAGGCGCTCAGGAGCGGCTGGCTGCATTCGGGCGACATCGGCAGCATGGACGAGGAAGGCTACATATTCATCGTCGACCGGGTGAAGGACATGATCAACGTGTCCGGCTTCAAGGTCTGGCCGGCCGAGGTGGAAAACTACCTGTACCAGATTCCCCAGATCAAGGAAGTGGCGGTGTTCGGCCTGCCCGACCCGCTCAAGGGCGAAAGCGTCTGCGCCGCGGTGGTGCTGAAGGACGGCGCGCAGCTCGCTCCGCAATACGTCATCGACTGGTGCCGGGAAAAACTCGCCGCCTACAAGACGCCGGCGCGCGTCGACATCGTCAAGGAACTGCCGAAGAGCGCCACGGGAAAGATCCTGAAGCGCATGCTGCGCCAGCAGTAAGCGGGTCCCCTCCGGGCCCGGCGTGATCACTGTCAACCTGCCGCTGTGGCTGGTCCTCCTGGCGGGCCTGCTCGCGCTCGTCGGACTGCTCGACCGGCTGCTCGTGCCCAGCGCGCGCTGGTTCATACGCAGCCGCGCCAACAAGGTGCTGGACGAAGTCGGCTCGCGCCTCAGGATCGAAATCCGCCCGTTTCAGCAAACCCGCCGCCAGGTGCTGATCGACCGCCTGCTCTATGACGAGAAAGTGCAGCAGGCGGCCGCGGCGTTTGCGCGCGAGCAGAATATGCCGCGCGACGTGGTCATGGCGCGGATCCGGGGCTACGCGCGCGAAATCGTGCCGGCTTTCAATGCCTACTTCTATTTCCGCGTCGGCTACTGGCTGGGACGCAAGATCGCCCGCCTGCTGTACCGCGTGCGCGTCGGCTACACCGACGACGAAGGCATCGCGCGCGTGCCGCCCGATGCGACGGTGGTGTTCGTGATGAACCACCGCAGCAACATGGACTACATCCTCGCCGCCTACCTGGTCGCGGACCAGGCGGCGCTCTCCTACGCCGTGGGCGAGTGGGCGCGCATCTGGCCGCTGCAGCAGCTGATCCGCGCCATGGGCGCCTATTTCGTGCGCCGCAACTCGCGCGACGAGCTCTACCGCAAAGTGCTGGAGCGCTATATCGCCATGGCCACCGAAGCCGGCGTAACCCAGGCGGTGTATCCCGAAGGCAACCTCACCCGCGACGGCAGGATGCGCGCGCCCAAGCTCGGCGCGATCGATTACATGATGCGCGGCTTCGACCCCGAAGGGCAGCGCGACCTGGTGTTCATCCCGCTGGGAATCAACTACGACCGCACGCTGGAGGACCGCACGCTGCTGCTCGCATCGGACCAGAATGCGAAAAAGACCGGCGCCCTCGCGGCGGCACGGAACACGCTCGGGTTCGCCGCGCATCAGGCGCGGCTGATGCTCAGGAGCGAGTGGCACCGCTTCGGCTACGCCTGCGTCAACTTCGGCACGCCGGTGTCGATGCGCGCGTACCTGCGGACGCACGGCCTCGATTTTCGCAAGCTGGCGAAGGAAGAACGCTATGCGCGCATGGCCGAACTCGGCAGCCACCTGATGCACAGCGTCGGCAAGCTGATCCCGGTCCTGCCGGTGCCGCTGGTGGCGCTGGTGTTCCAGCGCAACCCGGGAAAGCCCCTGTCGGAACTCGAGATCAAGTCCGAAGTGGAGCTGTTGATCGAACGCCTGGAAGCGGCGGGCGCCCACATCTACATCCCGCGGCGCGACCGCGACTACGCGATCACCGCGGGACTGCGCATGATGCTGCTGCGCCACGCAATCGCGGAACGCGATGGTTTGTACTCGGCGAATCCGGCGGAAGCGGCGCTGCTCGGCTATTACGCCAACTCGATTGCGCATCTGCTGCCCGGCTGATCCGGCGCGGTGCGTGCGTCCGTCTGCCGCAGCAATGCGAACGCTATGGCGCTGCACCCGCGCCGGGCCGCCATTCCTTCACCAGGCGCATGAGCTTCATCGCATCGCGGCCCAGCATCGCGCTCGCGCTCAGGAAACCGCCCATCAGGGCCCCGCCCACGCCGGCCGAGACCACGTCCTGCCCGGTGAGGTACAAGCCTTTCACCGGCGTGACCGGGTGCAGCCAGTCCTGCCTGAAGCGCTGCACGTCGTGGTCGAGCCCGTAGATTTCGCCCTGGCTGTAGTTCTGGAACCAGCTGGTGGAGAGCGGCGTCGACAGCTCGGCGTAGGCGAACGCCCCGCGCAACTGCGGCAGCTGCTGATACAACGCATCGAGCAGGCGCCGCTGCAACTTTTGCTTCAGCGCCTCGTAGTCGGCGCCGCGCTGGTGCCAGATCGTTCCGGCCCATTGCGCGAACGGCTCCCACGGACCCATGGTCAGCACTTCCACCGTGCTCTTCTCCGGGTAACGCGCTTCCCACTCCGGGTCCTTGGCCGAGGGAAAGGAAATGTAGAGCATGGGAAACGGCGCATCCATGTCCTGCGCGAAGCGCGCCACATTGCCTTCGTGGTCGATCGAGGGATAGACCCAGAGGTTGGTGCGCGGCAGGCCGAGCGCGGCTGCGCTACCCTTGAATCCCGCATACAGGCACACATGCGCGCCGGAAGGCCGCACCTGGGCGAGCTTCCCGGCATAGCCGTGGCGCTCGCGTTCGGCCCGGGGCAGCAGTTGCTCGAAGGTACTGCGCGCGCCGGCATCGCTCACCACGGCCGCGGCGTGCAACTGGTCGCCGTTGGCCATGAGCACGCCCGTCGCGCACCCGTCCTCGATCAGGATTTCCTGCACTTTGGCGTAGGTGAACACTTCGCCGCCGGCGGCGCGGATCACCGGGATGATGCTGTCGGCGATGCGCCAGGATCCGCCCACGGGATAGTTGCCGCCATCGAAATAGTGCTTCACCACGGTCGCGTGCATCATGAACGCGGCATCGCGCGGCACCATGCCGTAGTCGCCCCACTGGCCGGTGAGCACGCTGATCAGCTCCTGGTTGCGCGTGAGCCCTTCGAGCACCTCGCGCACCGTCTGGAAACAGGCCTTGGGCACCATCAGCGGCCGCACGGCGTTATAGGCCCTCGCGGCGAGGCGCGGCATCGCCTGGCCGGCGAAGAACTTTTGCGCCGAACGCGCCACCCGCTCGATCAGCGCGAGATAGGCGTCTATCGCCTGCGCCTCCTGCGGAAAATGGCTTTTGAGCGACGCTGCAAGGTTCTTCCGGCCGGCGACGAAATCGACCGCGCGGCCGCCGATGATGATGCGGTCGTAGACCGCGTCCATCGGCGCCCACTTGAGCTGCCCGTCCGAAATCACGTCGAAAATGCGGCGCAGGGTGTGGTGCGGCTTGTGCACGTCGCCGATGTAATGCACGCCCACGTCCCATTCGAAACCCGCGCGCTCGTAGGAGTGGGTGAAGCCGCCCGCGGTGTAGTGCTGCTCCAGCACGCACACCTTGCGCCCGAGCTTCGCCTGCAGCGCCGCGTTGCACAGGCCGCCGATGCCCGACCCGATCACGATGCAATCGTAGTGCGCCGCCGCGCGGCCGGTGCGATAGCGATAGCCAGTGCGTTTCATGCGGCTCCCAGGTTGGCGGGCGAACGTCCCCGTGATGCTGACATGGGACATGTCTGGATACAAGCCCCACCGGACTTCGCACCTGGCTCTCCGAAAAATAAACCGGGGACAGACCACGGTTATCCAGTGCCGGCCGAATCGAATCCGGTTGACTCAGGTCAAAAGCCCCGCGTCAAACCCGCGCAAACTCTTGCCATGCAAGTCAGCAGCGGCAGATCGGGCCTGACGCCGCGGCTGAATTCAGCCTGCGAGCAACGACGGAGCATAATTTCATGGCGCAATTTCCCTGGACGGACGATCTTTACACCGGAAGCAGCCTGATCGACGGCGACCACCGCAGGCTGATCGACCTGATCAATGCCTTGTTCGAAACCATGGAGAGCGGCCAGGGCAACAAGTCCATGGGCAAGGCGATGAGCGATCTCGTCGCGTACGCCGAAGCGCATTTTGGCCGCGAAGAAGCGGAGATGGAGCGCGTGCAATACGTCGCCGCGCTCGCACACCGGGCCGAGCACGTCAAGCTGCTGAAACAGCTGGCCGAACTGAAGGAAATGCTCGACGCCGGCGGAAGAATCAACGTCCCCGCGGTCGCCGATTTTCTCGGCACATGGCTGCGCGATCACATTCTGACGACGGACATGAAACTGGCCGCCGTCCTGAACAGCCGGCGCGACCCCGAGCTGGCGCCGCGAGCGCACTAGCCCGCCGCGCCGCCGCTACGCGCGCTGCCCGGCGCTCACCGGTTCCCGGAGCGTCTGGGCGCGGGCGCCTGCCGCGCCGGGCGGTAGAGATCCTTGCCCGCGTCCTGGATATCGCGGCGCAACTGCCGCCGCTCGTCCGGGCTCATGCGGCCGCGTTCGGCTTCGCCCGATCCGCGCAGGTCGCGCTGCGGCATGGGTCTGACGGCGTCGCGCTGCGGCTCGGGCCGGGGAGCCTGCGCCTGGGCGAACGGCTGAAAGCGCATTTCCCTCTCGAATGGACCCGCGACCGCGACGCTCGCCGCAGTCGCCGCGATCAGGCCGCAGAACAGTGCAAGAACGGACTTCATGTCTGGCTTTCCGGATACGCACGAGTGAAGATGGATGCATACTAGCGCCGCGCCGCAAGGAAAGCATGAGCCGGAGCAAAAAATTTGTAATAATTCGTAACAAAAGCATGCGCTGACATGCTTGCTTACCTTTGCGCCTGTTTCGATCGGGGCTTTTGAGTACGATACGCACATGACAACGGCAAAAACCAGAATACTCGTGGTCGACGACGACCTGCGGCTGCGCGACCTGCTCAACCGCTACCTGTCCGAGCAGGGCTTTGGCGTGCACCTTGCACAGGACGCACCCGCCATGGACAAGTTGCTCGGACGCGAAAGATTCGACCTGATGGTGCTCGACCTGATGATGCCGGGCGAAGACGGCCTGTCGGTATGCCGGCGCCTGCGCGGCGCCAAGGACATGATCCCGATCATCATGCTGACGGCCAAAGGCGACGACGTCGACCGCATCGTCGGCCTGGAAATGGGCGCCGACGATTACCTGCCCAAGCCGTTCAACCCGCGGGAACTCGTGGCGCGCATCCATGCCGTCCTGCGCCGGCGCAGCGCCCAGCCTCCCCCCGGCGCGCCCGCGCTCGAGAAAGGCCAGATGAGCTTCGGCCAGGTCACGGTCGATCTCGCCACCCGCTCCCTGACCCGCGCCGGCACCACCGCATCGCTCACCACGGGAGAGTTCGCCCTGCTGAAGGTCCTGCTCGCGTATCCGCGCGTGCCGCTGTCGCGCGACAAATTGATGGAACTCGCGCGCGGGCGCGAATACGAAGTGTTCGATCGCGCCATCGACGTGCAGGTCTCGCGCCTCCGCAAGCTGGTCGAGTCCGACCCGGCGCACCCGGTGCACATCCAGACGGTATGGGGGTTCGGCTACGTATTCGTGCCGGATGGCAAGGCGTGAGCCTGGTGCCGCGCACGCTGCTGTGGCGTACGTTTCTGCTGATCAGCGTGCTGATGGTGATCTCGGCCGCGGCCTGGTTCCAGATCCTGCGCAACTACGAACGCGAACCGCGCGCGAAACAACTGGCGCAGATGGTGGTGAGCGTGGTCAATCTCACGCGCGCGGCGCTGGTCACCGCGCAGGCGGAAAAGCGCGGCGCGCTGCTGGCCGATTTGTCCGACCGCGAGGGCATACGCGTCTATCCGGCCGAGCCCGGCGAAAAACTGTCGCCAGCGCGGGAGTCCGCGTTTGCGAACATGCTGCATGCCGAGGTCCGGCACAAGCTGGGCGAGGAAACCCGCTTCGCCTTCAGCATCGACGAACCGCGCGGCTTTTTGATCAGCTTCCATATCGACGACGACGAATACTGGGTCATGCTGCCGCGCGAACGCCTCGAGCGCCAGTTTCCCTGGCAATGGCTGGGCTGGACCGCGCTCGCGCTGCTCCTGTCCCTGACCGGCGCCTGGCTGATCGTGTCGCGCATCAATCGCCCGCTGAAAGCGCTGGCCGCCGCAGCCGCGGACATCGGCAAGGGCAGGACCCCCGCGCCGCTGCCGGAATCCGGGCCGGCTGAAATCGAGACGCTGGCGCGCTCCTTCAACCAGATGTCGCAGGACCTGGCGCGCCTGGATGCCGACCGCGCGCTGATCCTCGCCGGCGTGTCGCACGACCTGCGCACGCCGCTCGCGCGCCTGCGCCTGTCGACCGAAATGAGCGCAAGCGACGACAAGGCGGAAATGATCGCCGACATTGCGGAAATGGACTCCATCATCGGCCAGTTCCTCGATTTCGCCCGCAGCGAAAGCGAGGAAGCGCCCGTACCCACCGATCTCGCCGCGCTCGCGCGCGAGGTGGTGGAGCATCAGCAGCGCCTGGGCCATGCGCTGCAGGCCAGGCTCGAGCCTGTGCCCGAGCAGGCGCTGCGCCGTCTGGGCATCAAGCGCCTGATCGCGAACCTGGTGAACAACGCCCTCGCCTACGGCGAGAAGGAAGTATGCCTCGCCACGCGCTGCGACGGCGGCAGGCTGATCCTGGAAGTGCTGGACCGCGGCCCGGGCATCCCGCGCGAGGAGGCCGAGCGGCTGAAGCAGCCGTTCACGCGGCTGGAACAGGCGCGCAGCGGCAAAGGCGGATCGGGGCTGGGCCTGGCCATCGTCGATCGCATCGCGCGCCATCACGGCGGCAGCCTGGAACTGCTCGCGCGCGAAGGCGGCGGCCTGATCGCGCGCGTCAGCCTGCCGCTGCGGGCAAGCGCCGCGCCGCCCGGCTGAACCCGGCGCCATGGCAGCGGTGAAGCAGCCGGGCGCAAGCGCGGTGCGCGCATGCCTGCGAGAACGCTCATCCGCGACGCGGGCGCGCGCTGGCGAAGTTCTATCTCGCGCGCAGGCGGCGGGTCAACAACTGGGACCTGGTCGATTCGTCGGCGTCCCATATTCTCGGACATCACCTGCTGGCGGCGGACCGGGCCATCCTCTACCGACTCGCGCGCTCGAGCAATCTCTGGGACCGGCGCATCGCGATCATCGCGACCGCCGCCTTCATTCGGCAGGGCGAATACCGCGATACCCTGCGCATCGCCGAAATTCTCCTGCTCGATACCCACGACCTGATACACAAGGCAGTCGGCTGGATGCTGCGTGAAGTGGGCAATGGATCGCCGGCAACCGAAGAGCGTTTCCTGAGGCGACATGCGGCGAACATGCCGCGCACCATGCTGCGCCATGCGATAGAGAAGTTTCCGCCAGCCAAACGCAAGGCCTTCCTCGGCATGCGGGGGCGGTGAAATTCGGCTGCATTCCCCATTTGTTTGCCGGATTTGGCAAGGTCGTACACGGCTAATTCATACCACGCCTGGTTCTCGCCAAGATAAAGTTTGATTTTTGGCCGCGTGGTTTCGGATGGATCACTGGGCTGGTTGTTCAGTTGGAGCTGCTATTCGTTTCGAGTTCTTCAGGTTGCAGCGATCCACTCCGGCTACTAATCTAGCGCAGCGCGACTGGCTGGACATCGGCCAGAACGGACATCGGGAGATCTGCGGTATACCGTCAGCAATGAGGCGGACTGCTGACCTTGGAGGCTTCTGGTGTGGCCGCGCATGCTCTGATGTGCGGCCGCTTTCTGGCATCATGCCATACACGCAACCGGCCAGGAGCCGACAATGACCAACGACCACCATGTGGCTTTGGACCAGACCGATCAGGCGATAGGGACTTCGGCTGCGCCGGTGGTCGCCGGTCGAGCCTCCCGCTCTGGGAGGTTGATGACCGACGCAATTCGCGATGCTCATTCGGCCAAGTTGTGACTGTCACGCACCGCCCGCCCACAATATTCCCAGCGCCCATTCGTCTACCTGGCATGAACGCCCTAGCCGGCCCGCTCCCGTCAGCCCACTTATCCATGCCCGCCGATGCCCCGCGCTTCACCGAAATCGTCAAGCGGGAGCGCTCGCGGCTGGGAAACTTCATTCGCGGCCAGGTGCGCGATGCGGCCGAGGCCGAGGACATCTTGCAAGACGTGTTGCTCGAGTTCTATGCCGCCACAGACGCCATCGAGCAAGCCGGCGCGTGGCTGTTTCGAGTGGCCAGGAACCGCATCATCGACCGCGCGCGCAAGAAGAAAGAGGAACCGCTTCCGTCCGCTTATGATGAAGGCGGCCGTAGCTGGCTCGAAGAAAACCTGCCCGACCCCGCCGCAGGGCCTGATGCTGCCTACGCCCGTTCGGTGTTGCTCGGCTCCATACAAGCCGCGCTTCAAACGCTGCCGCCAGAGCAACGCGACGTGTTCGTGGCGCACGAGATCGAAGGCGTTTCGTTCGCCGACATGTCTGCGCAATGGCACGTGCCGCAGAACACCTTGCTCGCGCGCAAGCGCTACGCCGTGCTCGCCCTGCGCGCGCGGCTGCACGCCGAATACGGCGACCTGATGGTTTAGCGCTCACGCGCCCCGGTACATTCTTTCTTGGAGAAAACCATGCGCATTTTTCCGCTCGCCCTTATCGCCGTCGGCGTGTTTGGGGTGCTCAAGCACTACGGCCTCATCGACCCCGCGTTTGTGCACTTGTTCTGGCCCTTGCTACTCATCGGCATCGGCGTCGCGATGATTGCGCGTGGCCCGCGTTGGGGCGCGGACATGCGCGAACGCATGCAAGACCGCTGGGAGCGGCGCATGCACCGTCACTTTGGCCCGGGTTGGGCCAATCTGAGCGAAGAAGAGCGCGAGCGTTTTCGCGCGGGCATGCGGCAGTGGCAGTCTCATTGCGGCTCTGGTGGCGATGCGTCCGCACCGGCATCGGCAAGTCGTAGCTCGTCTCCGAAGTCGTCCGCCGAACCGCCTGCGCCCGGTGCGCCACGCTGACGCATGCCGGCTTCGGGCCTTTCACACCAAGCTCTCACCTCACATGGAGTAACAGCATGAGAATCTTCCCCATCGCACTCATAGTCATTGGCTCATTCGGCGTCGCTAAGTACCTTGGCCTCATCCCCATCGGCATGTTCCACCTCATCGGCCCGCTCTTGTTGATCGCACTCGGCGTGGCCCTTTTCTTCCGCCGCCCCTGCGGTTGCCGCGGCAATTGGCGCGCCCGCAGTGGCGTTGGCAGCACGAGCGCACCGCAGCCGCCGTCTTCCGGGATGGCTTGACGCATGGCCGCTCACCATTCGCGGTTCACCGTTGGACTGAGTGACGCCCATCATCGCCCGGCCCTTCGTTAGCCGTCTTTCGACCAGAAGGCGGCGGCGTGTCATCTCATCGGTTCATCGCGATCGATATGCCGTTACGGGTCGATGCCGACCTATGTTGCTGGCGAAAGTGGTTATTCGAGTGATCTGAGCCTGCGACGTCGGCAACCCGCGCGATACTGGGCGTAGGTTCGAGCTATCCCCTATAACAGCACTGGCCGATCTTCGGCCAGAGCTGCCGTTGGTCCTGAGTAACACAGGCGGCCGCTATAGACGCGCAATCGGCCAGCCGGAGAGACTGAGGAGTATTATGGTAGCAGCGTATAGACAGCATCTCGAAGGGAGCGCCTGGAAATGGCAATATCCGGCTATACAAAGTTCACCTTCGGTGAGAAGCTGGCGACTGTTGTTAATGCTGCCCGCCCTGTTCGCTCTATCCAACACCTAAAAGGCCGCGATCAGCAACTTGAAGAGATCGAACGTGCATTGTTCGCTGTGGGTCGGCATATTTTTATTTTTGGCGACCGCGGTGTTGGGAAGAGTTCACTGGCGGCGACTGCGGCCTACCAGTATCAAAGCCCAGACGCCGAACCGATATTTGTTTCTGGATCACCGGACGAAACGTTCAGCTCGGTCATCGCAAACGTTGCGATCCAAGCCCTCGGCAGATCGAAAACCGAGGCGCACAAGAAACAACAGTCGCTATCTGTAGGGTTTCGCGGTCTTAGCTGGGCAAAGAATCAGGAGATAAGCACTGTTGATCTTAGCGCGCAAATTAGGACGATCGGTGATGCTGCTGAACTGCTGAAGCAGGTCGCACAAAAACACTCCGAGAAGCCAACAGTCGTTTTGGACGAATTTGACACCATACCCAATCCAAATGAACGCGCCAAATTCGCTGCGCTCCTTAAGCAACTTGGCGACCAATCGACCGAACTTAAGTTCTTCATCACTGGCGTAGGTCAGTCTTGCCAGGAGTTGCTTGGCGCTCACGCATCCGCACATCGACAACTGGCGACAATTGAATTGCTTCGCCTAGGCTTCGAAGGTCGACGCGAGATCGTACGAGATGCTGCAGAAGGATTTGAGCTTGACCTAGACGATGATGTCAATTGGCGGATTGCCCTAATCAGCGATGGGTTTCCGTATTGCGTACATCTACTGGTGGAGAAGATGTTGTGGGCCGCCTTCGATTCAAGCAACAAGAATGCGAGCCTAGGCTGGGACGAGTTCTACGCGGGACTGCGCGTTGCCGTTACGGAAACAAACGCCGAGCTTCGGCGACCGTACGAAAAAGCAGTGCTCTTGCGTTCTCCTGAATATGAAGATGTTGTTTGGTCCACTGCAGATGGCGATGACCTTTTTCGATCGCTGGCGAGCATGCAAAGTTCGTATGTGCATGTTTTGGAAAAGCGTCGCGATCGCCCGGCGCTTGATCGCGAGCAATTCAACGGCATCATTCGAAAGTTGAAGAGTCCCACATTTGGAGCAGTACTTCAGACGTACCCGGGGCGCAAAGGATGGTACGAATACCGAGAGAAGATGTTGCGGGGATACGTTAGGATGCAGGCCGAAGTCAACGGGGTACCGTTGACCGGAGAAAGGGCGTTACCCCGGCAGGTGATGCACGTTGGCAATACGCGTACCGGATTTTATGGTCCGAGTCTGCCACCGGGCGTAAATCAGAGCAGGCGCATTGACAAGAAGGACTAGAGCGCGAAAGCACGCCGTCGAAAAGATGGGAAGCAGACGCTCAGATACACTGGGCTGGTGCACGTCAGGTCTTGCACACACAGCGGTCTCGACGAATCTAACGACCACAGTCGCCTTCGGCCGAGTCGAAGACCTTCGACCCTGCGCTACGCCCCCAACACGAACGCCGCACCGCGGCCAAGACAAACCCCCACGCCCTCGCCAGATCAACAAGCTGCCGCCGCCGGATACCGCTGTAACACCTCGTATCTGACCCCGCCTTCAACCGGCACCGAGCGCACCAGCGCGAAATCGCGCACGTCCCACGCGAGCGGCGCCCACGGCGGCGCCGCTGCCAGGCCGCTGGACTTGCGCAGCAGCGTCACATGCGAGACGAAAGGCTTTGGGTCGTAGCGCAGGCCCGCCTGGTCGAGCGCGTGACGCAGTTCCGCGGCCAGCGCGACTAGCGCCGGCGGTTCTTGCGCCGGGCCGCACCAGACAATGCGCTTGTGCTTCCAATAAACGGCCCGGTCAAGCGCGAGCGCAAAGGGTGCGAAGCACACCCCGCGCGCGCATGCGCCGAGCGCGGGAAGCTGGGCAGCGTCGGTAGCGCCGAGAAACGCCAAGGTCAGGTGTATATTTTCGCGCCGCATAGCGCGCGCCTTGCCGGCCGCCTGCTTCGCCCAGGCCGCGAGCCGGCCCTGCAGCGTACTGTCGGGGCAGAGCGCGAAGAACAGCCGCACGGTTTCGGCGGCCGGTTCCAATTGTTCAGTCCTTGAGGCGCCGAAATACGAGGCTGGCGTTGGTGCCGCCGAAGCCGAAGCTGTTGGACATCACCGTATTGAGCCCTGCGTGGTCGGCGCGCTCGCGCACGATCGGCATGCCCTCGGCCGCGGGGTCGAGCGTCTCGATGTTGGCCGAGGCGCAGGCGAAGTCGTGCTCCAGCATCAGCAGCGAATAGATGACTTCGGTGACGCCGGCCGCGCCCTGCGCATGCCCGGTGAGCGATTTGGTCGAGCTGATCAAAGGCAGCCTGGCGCCGAACACCTCGCGCACCGCTTCGAGTTCCTTCGGGTCGCCGACCGGCGTGCTGGTGCCGTGGGTATTCAGATAGTCCACCGGCGTGTCCACGCCCGAGAGCGCCAAACGCATGCAGCGCACCGCGCCCTCGCCCGAGGGCTGCACCATGTCGAAGCCGTCCGAAGTCGCGCCGTAGCCGACGAGTTCGGCGTAGATTTTCGCGCCGCGCGCGCGCGCGTGTTCGAGTTCCTCCAGCACCACCACCCCGCCGCCGCCGGAGACGACAAATCCGTCGCGGTCGGCGTCGTAGGCGCGCGAGGCGCGGGTCGGCGTGTCGTTGTACTTCGAGGACAGGGCGCCCATCGCGTCGAACAGCATGGTCAGGTAAGGATGCACCTCTTCGCCGCCGCCCGCGAACACGATGTCCTGCTTGCCCCACTGAATCTGCTCACAGGCATTGCCGATGCAGTGCGCGCTGGTGGAGCAGGCCGAACTGATCGAGTAGTTCATGCCCTTGATGCGGAACGGCGTCGCCAGGCAGGCCGAGGTGGTGCTCGACATGGTGCGCGGCACCATGTACGGCCCGATGCGCTTCACGCCTTTCGCGCGCATCAGGTCGACCGCTTCGACCTGGTTCTGCGGCGAGCCTCCGCCCGAACCGACGATCAGCCCGGTGCGCTCGTGCGAGACCATGCTCTCGGGCAGGCCGGAGTCGGCGATCGCCTGGCTCATCGCCACATAGGTGAACGCGGCGGCGTCGCCCATGAAGCGCAGCAGCTTGCGGTCGATCAATTCCTCGCGCTTGACCCGGACCGGGCCGTATACCTGGGAGCGAAAACCGAGCGCTTTGTATTCCTCCGAAAACTCGATGCCGCTGCGCCCCGAGCGCAGCGAAGCCAGCACCTCGCCCGTGTTGGTGCCGATGCTGGAGACGATGCCCAGTCCGGTGACGACGACGCGGCGCATGGCGTTATCCTCCGAATTCGTCGGTGGAGGTAAACAGCCCCACCTGCAGGTCGCTGCCTGCATAGATATCGTGCCCGTCGACCTCCATTGCGGCGTCGGCGATACCCATCACCAGCTTGCGCAGGATCACGCGCTTCATGCTGATGCGATAGGTGATCTTCTTCGCGCTCGGCAGCACCTGGCCTCTGAATTTGACTTCGCCGCAGCCGAGCGCGCGCCCGCGGCCCTTGCCCCCCATCCAGCCGAGGTAAAATCCGATCAGCTGCCACATCGCATCCAAGCCCAGGCTGCCCGGCATCACCGGGTCGCCCTGGAAATGGCAGGCGAAGAACCACAGTTCCGGACGCACGTCGAGCTCGGCGACGATCTCGCCCTTGCCGTAAGCCCCGCCCTTGTCGCTGATATAGATGATGCGGTCGAACAACAGCATCGGCGGCAGCGGCAACTGCGCGTTACCGGCGCCGAACATCTCCCCGCGCCCGCAGGCGAGCAGTTGCTCATAGGTGAAACTGGATCGCTTAGTCAAAGTGCTGCTGTCCTCAGAAAATACCCGCGTATCGCGGGCGGCCAGGCTGGTCCGGAGCCGACATAAGTATAAAGGCTTTTTTGGCGCAAGCCCGCTCAAACTGCCCAATTCAGCAAGACCACCGCCTCGGCGGCGATGCCTTCGCCGCGACCGGTGCAGCCCAGCCCCTCGGTGGTCGTCGCCTTGACGTTGACCTGGCCGCGCGACAGGCCCAGGTCGCCGGCGATATTGTTCACCATCGCGGGAATATGCGGCGCCATTTTCGGCGTCTGCGCGATGATCGTGGCGTCGATATTGACGATGCGGTAGCCGGCCTCCTGCACCAGCCGGCTCACCTCGCGCAGGAGCGTGCGGCTGTCGGCGCCGCGGTAACGCGCATCGGTGTCGGGGAAATGCCGGCCGATATCGCCCATCGCCGACGCGCCGAGCAGGGCGTCGCACAAGGCGTGCAGCAGCACATCGGCGTCCGAGTGTCCTTCCAGGCCTTTCTCGTTGGGAATGTCCACGCCGCCGATGACGAGCCTGCGTCCGGACACCAAGGCGTGAACGTCGAATCCCTGGCCTATTCTCATCGTGGTCTCCGCTCAGCGGCGAGGATCGCCTGCGCCAGCGGCAGGTCCTCGGCATAGGTCACCTTCATATTCATGGTGGAACCCCGCACCAGCTTCGGCTTCAGGCCCAGCGCCTCGATGGCGCCGGCCTCGTCGGTCACTATGCCACTCCTGCCCAAGGCCTGCAGCAGCAGGTCATGGCGGAACATCTGCGGCGTCTGCGCCTGCCACAAATCCCCGCGCGGCTCGGTCGTCCGGATCCGTCCCGCAGGACCGGCGCGCTTGAGCGTGTCGGCGACCGGCACCGCGAGTATACCGCCGACCTCGTCGGCGGCGAGCGCGTCCAGCAGGCGCTGCAATTCCCGCTCGCCCAGGCAGGGACGCGCCGCGTCGTGGACCAGCATCCAGTCCTCCGGTTCCACCGCGGACGAAGCCGCAATGAGGCCATTCAGCACGCTGTCGCGCCGGGTCGCGCCGCCGCAATAAAGCGGCGCGATGCGCTCGCCGAACTCGCCCCAGGGATGGCGCTTGAATGCGTGATCGTCCGGCGCGAGCACCACGAACACCGTCGCGATCCTGGGGTCGGCCAGCAGCGCCTTGACGCTGTGGTAGAGCATGGGGCGACCGAGCAGCTCGAGGTATTGCTTGGGCATGCCTTCGCCCATGCGTTCGCCCGCGCCCGCCGCCGGAATCAGGCCGAAAAATTGCTCGGACGTCATTGTTTTTTCGCAATAAATAGCTGCCGAAGCCGTTATAATACAGCTTAGTGAAACTATGATGTCAGCCGAATCGCCTCACCCGGGGCAGCGCCGCACCCGGCTGCGCCCGCGGGCTTTCCCATGACCAGCACCCCGACCCAAACGCCGCAGAAGCGCCGCTATACCCGATTGCACGGCTCCGCCGACGCCCTGGCGCTCGCGCGCCTGGCCGGGGAGGCGAAGCCCTTGATCGTGTTCTGCGCCTCGGCGCTGGACGCGCAGCGCCTGCGCGAGGAGGTTCCCTATTTCGCGCCGGGGCTGGCGGTGAACCTGCTGCCCGACTGGGAAACGCTGCCTTACGACAGTTTCTCCCCGCACCACGACCTGATTTCCGAACGCCTGGCCACGCTGTACGCGATCACCCGCGGCAGTTGCGATCTGACGCTGATCCCCGCGAGCACGGCGCTCTACCGCCTGGCGCCGCCGTCCTACCTCGCCGCCTACACCTTCTTCCTCAGGCAGGAAGAAAAGTTCGACTTGCCGCAGCTGCGCGCGCAGCTGACGCTCGCCGGATACAGCCACGTGACCCAGGTGGTCGCCCCGGGCGAGTATTGCGTGCGCGGCGGGCTGATCGATCTGTTCCCCATGGGCAGCGCCCTGCCCTACCGCATCGACCTGCTCGACCAGGAGATCGAATCCATCCGCACCTTCGACGTCGACACCCAACGCACCATCTATCGGGTGAAGGAAGTGCGCCTGCTGCCGGCGCGCGAGTTTCCGCTCGACGAAGCCGGCAGGACGCGTTTTCGCGCGCGCTTTCGCGAAGCCTTCGAGGGCGATCCGTCGCGCAGCAATATCTACAAGGACGTGAGCAACGGCATCGCCCCGGGCGGGGTCGAATACTACCTGCCGCTGTTCTTCGAGCGCACCGCCACCATTTTCGATTACCTGCCCGAAGGCGCCACCATCTGCCTGCACCGCGACGTCTCCGCGACCATAGACGCGTTCTGGAACGACACGCAGTCGCGCTATCGGATGCTGCGCGGCGACCGCGCGCAACCGCTGCTGTCGCCGGTCGAGATGTTCGTGCCGGCCGAGGAGTTCTTCGTCGCGGCGAAGCACTTTGCGCGCATCGACATCAGCGCCCCGGCCGAGGCCGGCGCGGCGGCGGAAGGCGACATGGCTGCCGCCGGGCTGCCGCCGCTCGCGGTCGAGCGCCGCGCCGCCGATCCGCTCACGCAGCTGAAAGCGTTCCTTGCCACCACGCCCGCGCGCGTGCTGCTCGTCGCCGAATCGCCCGGCCGGCGCGAAACCATGAGCCAGTACCTGGCCGAACACGGCCTGCACCCCGAGCCCTGCGCGAGCTTCGCCGAGTTTCTCGCCGCGAGCGCGCGCTGCATGCTCGGAACCGCCCCCCTGTTCAACGGCTTTGCCCTCGACGAAGAGAAGCTGTGCATCGTCACCGAGGCCGAGCTCTATGCCGGCACGGTGCGCGCGGGCAAGCGCGCGGAGGCCCGCCCGGCTTCGGTCGAGGGCATGGTGCGCGACCTGTCGGAACTGCGCATCGGCGACCCGATGGTGCACGCCCAGCACGGCATCGGGCGTTATCTCGGCCTGGTCAATCTCGACCTGGGCGAGGGCAAGACCGAGTTCCTGCACCTGGAATATGCCGGGCAGGACAAGCTCTACGTGCCGGTGGCGCAGCTGCACCTGATCAGCCGCTACAGCGGCGTCGCGCCGGACCAGGCGCCGCTGCACAAGCTCGGCAGCGGCGACTGGGATCGCGCCCGGAAAAAGGCGGCCAGGCAGATTCGCGACACCGCCGCCGAACTGCTCGAGATCTACGCCCGGCGCGCCGCCCGCCAGGGGCACCAGTTCGAACTCAAGCGGCACGACCTGGAAGCGTTCGCCGAGGGCTTCGGTTTCGAGGAAACCACCGATCAGGCGGCAGCAATACAAGCGGTGGTCGAAGACATGTGCTCGGGCAAGCCGATGGACCGCCTGATCTGCGGCGACGTCGGCTTCGGCAAGACCGAAGTCGCCCTGCGCGCGGCCTTCGTCGCGGTCTGCGGCGGCAAGCAGGTCGCCATCCTCACCCCGACCACCCTGCTCGCCGAACAGCATTTCCAGACCTTCTCCGACCGCTTTGCGCAGATTGCGGACGAATGGCCGATCAGGATCGCCCAGCTGTCGCGCTTTCGCACGTCGAAAGAACAGGCGCAGAACGTGAAGGCGCTGGCCGACGGCTCGGTCGACATCGCCATCGGTACGCACAAGCTGCTGCAGCGCGACATCCGCTTCCAGCGCCTCGGCCTGGTGATCATCGACGAGGAGCATCGCTTCGGCGTGCGCCAGAAGGAAGCGCTCAAGGCGCTGCGCGCCGAAGTGGACGTGCTCACGCTCACCGCCACGCCGATCCCGCGCACCCTGGCCATGTCGCTCGAAGGCCTGCGCGATTTCTCGGTCATCGCGACCGCGCCGCAGAAGCGCCTCGCGATCAAGACCTTCGTCAGCCGCGACAGCGCGGGGGTGATCCGCGAAGCGGTGCTGCGCGAATTGAAGCGCGGCGGGCAGATCTATTTCCTGCACAACGAAGTCCAGAGCATCGAGGCCATGCACGCGCGGCTCGCGAAGCTGCTGCCCGAGGCGCGCATCGTGGTGGCGCACGGGCAGATGCGCGAACGCGAGCTCGAGCGCGCGATGCACGAGTTCCACCAGCAGCGCTACAACCTGCTGCTGTGCACCACCATCATCGAGACCGGCATCGACATCCCCACCGCGAATACCATGCTGATCAACCGCGCCGACAAGTTCGGCCTGGCGCAACTGCACCAGCTGCGCGGCCGCGTCGGCCGCTCGCACCACCAGGCCTACGCCTACCTGCTGATCCACGCCGAGGAGGCGCTGTCGGCGCAGGCGAAAAAGCGCCTGGAAGCGATCCAGATGATGGATGAACTCGGCGCGGGGTTCTTCCTCGCCATGCACGACCTGGAAATCCGCGGCGCGGGCGAAGTCCTGGGCGAATCGCAGTCGGGCGAAATGCAGGAGATCGGATTCAAGCTCTACGCCGACATGCTCGATCACGCGGTGCGCTCGCTCAGGGCGGGCAAGGAGCCCGACCTGTCCCAGCCGCTGGGAGTCACCACGGAAATCAATCTGCACCTGCCGGTGCTGCTGCCCGGCGACTATTGCAGCGACGTAAACGAGCGGCTGACGCTGTACAAGCGCCTCGCCAACTGCGAGACGCCGGACGCGCTCGATGCCATGCAGGAGGAGCTGATCGACCGCTTCGGCGCGGCGCCCGAAGCCGCGCGGGCGCTGATCGAATCGCACCGCCTGCGCATCGCCGCGCGCGCGCTGGGCGTGGCGCGCATCGACGCCGGCGGCGACGCGATCCAGCTGCAGTTCATCGACCAGCCGCCCCTGGACGGCGCCCGCATCCTGCAACTGCTGCAACGGCAGCGCCACTGGAAGCTCTCCGGGCCGAGCAGGCTCAGGGTGCAGACGCCGAGCGAAGGACTGGCGCCGCGGGTGCAGACGGTGAGGGAATTGCTCAAGACCCTGGCGGGAGCGCTGCCATGACGCCGCCCGCTCGGACCGGAGGACCCGCGCGATGAGCACGCAGCTGGTCATCCAGGGCGCCGCCGTCACCGCGCGCGACCTCGAACAGCTCACGCGGCTCAGCGGCGCGCGGGCCGTCGTGCGCCTCGGCCCCGGCGCCTGCCGCCTGACCGGCGCCGGGCAGGCACCGGGAATCGCCGCCTATTGCGCGCGCGCGGAGCTCGACTTCGGCTTCGTTCCCGAGGGGCGCAAACTGGCGCACATGGGGCTGCTCTCGATCGACATGGATTCCACGCTGATCACCATCGAATGCATCGACGAACTCGCCGATCTGGCCGGAGTCAAGGCCGAGGTATCGGCCATCACCGCGGCCGCGATGCGCGGGGAGATCGATTATGCCGAGAGCCTGCTGCGGCGCGTCGGCCTGCTGCGGGGCCTGGACGAGCGCGCGCTCGCGCGCGTCTACGACGAGCGCCTGATGCTCTCCCCCGGCGCCGAAACCATGCTCGCGGCAATGCAGCGCGCCGGTATCCGCACCCTGCTGGTGTCGGGCGGCTTCAGCTTCTTCACCGACCGCCTGAAAACGCGGCTGGGACTCGACACCTGCATCTCCAACCGACTCGAAATTGAACACGGCCGCCTCACCGGACGCGTGCTCGGCGGCATCGTCGATGCGGCGGCGAAAGCGGCGAAACAGCGCGCCGTGCGCGATCAGCTCGGCATCGCCGGGGGGCAGATCATCGCCATCGGCGACGGCGCCAACGACCTGGCGATGATGACCGAAGCCGGGGTCTCCGTCGCCTACCACGCGAAAGCGATGGCGCGCGGCAAGGCGGATTACGCGCTGGATTTCACCGGCCTGGACGGCGTGCTGAACTTGTTCGCCTGAACCACGAGTAGACGCCGCCGGCGCGGTTGCGGGTGGCCACGGATGGTTGATCTGACGTGCAGCAGCGATCATGCTGACAGCCGCTGACCGGCAGGGAGCGGAAGCCGAGCATGAGCACGCAGACGGTTCGCGGCCCGGCCTGAGCGGATTTTCTTGTGGGGCGTACGCCTGAAGGTTAACGCGAACCTACAGTTGGGCCGGCGTTGCCACCTGCCGGAAATGGCGGCAAAATCCGCATACACTGGACCGAACCCAACGATGACACCACCCCGCAGAAAGGTACCGGATTGCTCAACGCTCCGATAAGAGTACAGACCTTCCTCGCCAACCTGCCCTTGTTCCGGGAGCTGGGGAGCGACGAGTTGGATCGCATCGCCTTGAGCACGCAGCAGGTGCATGTGGGAAAAGGCGAGATCCTGTTCCGCCGTGGCGACCCCGCCCTTGGCTTTCACGTCGTCGTTTTCGGCCAGGTGAAGCTCGCCTTCAGCTCGCCGCGCGGAGACGAAAAGGTGGTGGACTTGAACGGGCCGGGGCAGAGTTTCGGCGAAGCGGTCATGTTCATGGAACGACCGCATGTGGTGACGGCACAAGCGCTGTCCGACTCGATGTTGTTATACGTCGGTAAAGAGGTGGTGTTCGAGGAACTGGCGCGCGACCCGCAATTCGTACGGCGCATGATCGCCGGACTGTCGAGCCGGCTGCACCGCTTGATGAGCGATCTCGAGAATGATTCGCTGCACTCTGGCACGCAGCGCATTATCGGTTATCTCCTGCGCGACAGCGAGGATAACCCGGAGTCCAAAAGCGCGCTCGAAGTGACCTTGCCTGCGAACAAGGGGGTAATCGCGTCGCGCCTGAGCCTGACACAAGCGCATTTCTCGCGCATTCTCCACGACCTTTCTTCTCGCGGCCTGATAGAAGTGCGCGGGCGTTCGATCTACATTCCAGATGTCCCCAAACTGCGCGCCTGCTCGGATTAGTCGGCAGGCAGTTCCCAAATCAGGATTTCGAAGCGCCCGTCGGCAAAACTCTCAGCCTTGTAGGCATAGCGATTGCGTTCGAGGAAGCGGTACAGCGGACGCGGTTCCTGGTGGATGATCAGCTTCATCTGATCGCCTAGCGCGAGTTCCGTCAAGGCCTCCACCACGCGCTCGAACGGCTCGGGGTGCGGCAGTCCGCGTGCATCAACTATTTTCATGCATCCTCCTGAGTTTCGGAATTCTGCCAGGCCAGACCGGCGGCCGCGCACAGCAGGAGCGCCGCGCACAGGTTGTGCAGTAGCGCCAGCGGCAATGGAAAATTCGCCAGCACCATGCCCGCGCCCAGCAACAGCTGCAGCCCCAGCATGCCCAGCAGCAACCAGCCTCTGGCGGCAAAGCCGGCGCCGCGCCGGACGGCTTTGACGCCCGACACGCACAAAATCGTCGCCGCCAGCGCCGCGCCGTAGCGGTGGGACATGATCAGCGCCTCGCGCGCCGCCGATCTCATGTCCGATTCGGACGAAGCGAAGAATGGATTGAACAGGCGCCAGTCGACCGAATCGGGCCACCAGCCGCCGCTGCACGCGGGCAGCGTTACGCAGGAGAGCACTGCATGACGGGCGCCTATCATCCCACCCAGCGCGATCTGCAGGGCCAGCACCGCCAATGCGAATCCGAGCAGCGTCCCGCCGGTGCCGCTGCCCCGACCGCGCTGATGCAGCCGCCAGAGCAGCGCGACCATCGTCATTCCGCAAACCAGGTTGCCGAGCGTCACTGCCGGCAGATTGGAGGGCGTAATGATCCCGAGCACGGCGAGCAAGCCCGCTAGCGCCAGTACCGTCCATGCGGCGAGGCGCGCTCCCTTCCCCTGCAAATCAGTCCGGCCAAGGAAGACAATCAGCAGTAGCAGAACGCCGACAGTGCTCGCCGCGAGGCGGTGAAGAGCTTGCGCCCAGAACAGGGGCGTGTGCCCAGGTAATAATCTTCCCGCCTCGGGCGGTCGCACCGCGCGGTCGTAGCAGGCAGGCCAGTCAATGCAGCCAAATCCGGACTGCGACAGGCGGATATAGGCACTGGTCGTAGTGAGGACCAACATCAACACCAGCGCTGCCAGTACCAAGTGGCGCGTAGGCCCGGGTTTCATTTCAATAGGTACAACGGTTCGTCATGTTGCGCAAGCGCAGGCCGGGCGGGATAGTCGCGGCGCGCATCGATCAGCCGCCCGATGGCAGGAAGGCGTCGGAGAAGCAATACTCCTCGGCGAGTCCCTGCGCCAGGAAGGCGGGAAAGACAGTGTCCACCATTTTCGCCGAGCCGCAGACATAGACTTCGTAGCCCTTAAGGTTCGGAAAGTCACTTAGAATGGCCTCATGCACAAGACCGTTGCGCCCCGTCCATTGATCTTCCGATTTGGGCTCCGACAGCACCGGCACGAATTTGAAATTGTCGTGCTCCCGCTGCCAGCGCCGGGCGAACTCCATCAGGTAGAGATCCTTGGGCCGCCGCACCCCCCAATACAACAGCATCGGCCGACGCATGCCTCGATGAAACGCGTCCTCGACTATGCTTTTGATCGGCGCGAAGCCGGTTGCGCCGGCGACGAAAATGATCGGCCGCTCGCTCTCGCGCAGGCAGAAGGAGCCTAGCGGCCCCTCGAAGCGCAAATCGTCGCCGACCTTCATTTGATTGAACACGTAAGTCGTGAACCGGCCTCCGGTGATCAGGCGGACATGCAATTCGATGTACTCGTTTTGATGCGGCGGATTGGCGAACGAGAAAGCACGCCGTTGTCCGTCCGCGAGCAGGATGTTGATGTACTGGCCGGCGACGAAGCGCAGGGTCTCGCCCGCAGGCAGTAAGACCATGAGCCGCATGACTTCGTCGGACAGGCGCTCCATGCTGTGCACGCGTCCGACATAAGTCTGCACGATCGCCACCGCAGCCGTATCGACGGGCTCGTATTCGATCTCCAGGTCGGATCGGGGAACGGCGCAGCACATGAGCGCCTTGCCCAGCGCCTTCTCGGCCTCGGTCAGCGCGCCCGCTTGGTAGGCCCCGTAGTCGACACCTCCGTGAAGGAGGGTGCACTTGCACTTGCCGCAGGCGCCGTTGCGGCATTCGAACGGCAAACCGATCCCGGCGCGCAGGCCTGCTTCGAGAACGGTCTCGCCCGCGCGTATGGCGACATTGCGCCTGCCGGGGTGCAGCCGTATCTGGAATTCGCGCTTTGCGCCGCGGCGGAATTTGGGCGGTAGCCAGGGTAGCGCGGCAAAGAAGGCCGTCGCCGCGGAGAGCAACAGCCAAACGCGGCCTAGCGGCCAGATGTACAGCAGCGGAAACAGCGTCAGGTAGAACCAGTCGAACGCAAGCGTGCTCGGTGCCACGCCGAAATCCGCCGCACCGCCCTGGCTCAGCGCGGGCGCCACCAGCGCCAAGGCAAGCAGGGTGAGCAGGAGGCTGCGCATGATAGTCCGCGGCGGATTGGTGCTCGCCTTGGGAACGCGCTGCACATGGATCCACATCAGCAGCAGCACCAGCAGAGGCAGGCCGACGTGGATGAACGAAAGCAGCGAGAAGAAGCGGTCAGTGACGCTCGACTGATAGATGAAATTGCGGATCAAGGCGCCGTCGAATATCGGCAGCCAGTCGAGCCATTCGAAGCTGGCGACGACCACGAATTGCGCCAGCTTGTCCCAGGCAAGCATATAGCCGTTGATTCCCGAAACATAGACCAGCCAGATGAGCATCACGCCGGTCATCCATGAGAACCAGCGAAAGCCGCGAAACCGGTCGAAGGCAAAGTGGCGCAGCATATGCACGAGCATGGTCACAACCATGGCGTCGGAGGCGTAGCGGTGAACGCTGCGCATAATGCCGCTGGCATACCATTGACCCTCGGTCAAGGCCAGCACCGATGCATAGGCATCGGCAACCCCTGTCTTGAAGAAGATGTAAAGGTAGAGCCCGCTGATTGCAACGATCCAGAACAGGAAGAAACTGATGGCGCCGAGGTGATAGAGCGGATTGAGTTCGTCGCCGAAGGCGGCATTGAACAGCGCCTCGACGCGCATGAACAGCCACTGCATGCCGCGCTGCAGGCGTTTGATCATCGCCCGGCCGCGCTCGTGCCGTCGCGAACGGCTCGGATGACTACGACCACGAAAAGCAGGCCGCCGACGATCGCGACGAGTCCGCCCAGTCCCATCAGCCCCATCCCGGCGAGTTCGCCGCTGGTCCTGAGCACCTGATCGGCGCCGGCCACCTTGCGCTGCACGCCGTAGCCTCCCGACCATACCAGGCCGGTGATATGCATCAACTGGCCCACGCCGTAGAGGACAGGCTGCCAGGCGGCCAGCCGGCCGGCCGGCGCGGCATAGCCCAGTTGCGGCAGCAGGTGGTAGACCAGCCCCATCAGGGCAAGCGTCACCCCGACGATGGAACCGTGGTAATGGGCGGGAATCTTGACATTGTTGCCGCTGATGAAAATGCCGATTACGCCGCCAACTGCAAACAAGGCCACCGAAGAAATGAGGGCCGCGCGCAGCGGCCTTGCGTCCTCGCGCATGTCCGAGGCCGGGCGCAGTGCCACCAGCGCCGCCAGGCTCATCGGCAGAATTGCCAAGCCGCCGCCGAAACGCATGGCCCGGGTCAACAGATCGCGGTGCTCGACCGAGGCGACCCCATACGCCAGATAGGCGTATGGGGTGACGAATACGCAGACCAGGGCCAGCAGGAACATCAGCAGCGCCACGCGCGGACTCAGTGGCACACGCGCGCCGCAGGCGCTGATGAGCCAGATCCACGCCACCAGCATCAGCAGGGTCCAGGTGAATTGCAGCGCGTGGCCTCCGCCCCAGAACAAGATTTCGTAATACGCCTTGCCGCCCAGCGATCCCGGGACCGTAGCATAGGACCAGACGAACGCCATTATTGCCACGGCGGCGGAGACGGCAGCCGCATTCAGGCCGAAGCGCAGGGCGCCGCCACCGTTGAAACTCAGGCCTAGGACCGGGGCAAAAAAAAGGCTGCGCAGCACCAGCACGGCGAAACCGGCGCCGAACACCAGGAGCCCGGTGATGAAGATCGGATCGCTCAGCACCGGAATGTAATTCGCCATGATTGGTTCGCCGCGGCCGATGAAAGGCGCGAGCGACATCAGCGCCATGCCGAGCGCGCAACTCCACAGGGCAAGCCAGCCCCAGCCCAGGGCATGGGGGGCGCAGTTGATGCTCCACAGCATGCCGGCAATGGCGATGAACCAAACCAGCACCGACAGGTCTACGTGGGCTACCAGCGCGACGTGGAAGAAATCCGCGACGGGGAAAAGATTCTGCAAGACCGGGGTGCGCGACAGCACCAGCAACACCGAGAACACGCCCGAACCGATCAGTGAAAGCAGGCCCAGCCACAACCAGGCCCGCGCCAACCCTTGCCGGCCGCTGTCCGGCAGCGGCAGTGCGTAATCCGGCTGGGCAGTCGTCGACGCGTTCATTGCAGGGTGATCCCACCCGCTTCCTGGTTGAAGTCAATGACCAGCACCTTGCCGGATTTCAGTGTCACCAGTTCCTCGCGACGGTAGTTGAAACCCGGGGCGCGCACGTCGTCGTTCAGGCGGATTGCGAGGCGATGCTCCCCCGCGTGCACGGAAAATCGATGATAGACGGTCGAGGCGCCATCTTTGGACAGCCCGGAGGGCATGGCCACATGGCGGTAGGCCGGGGTCCCGTCCAGATCGATTTCGACAGTGACCGGCGAGCGCCCGCGCGGGCAGTCCATGGGCGCGCGCATGTTCGGTGCCAGCTTCGCGAGCTCTTCCGCAGTGCGCGGGCGACATGCCGCGACCAGCTTTCCTTCATGGCTGAAACTCAGCTTGATCAGCGCCTGGTCGGCCGGCAAATGCCGGTAAGGCGGCGAACCGGAGAAAAAGCCGATGATCAACGCGAGCAGCCCGTAGAGCAGCGCCTGGCCTATCCAGGAAATCGGTCTAGCCATGCACGGTCATCCTTGTCGATGCAACGATCGGATTTGCGATCGGATCCGCATTGCGCAACCGTTCTGCTGCCAGCGCTTGGCGCAAATCGTCGAGCACGAGTGCAAGCTCGGCCTCCTCGCCGCGGCCGGCCCAGGCGATGCGCAGGGCCTTGCCCGGTATGCTGGCGCGCAAATGCGGCTCGCGTAGTCCGGCGAGACGCTCCTCCGTCCAGCGATTGCCCAGACGGAAGCCGCAGCCACCGGCGCGACAGCCGGTCACCAGCACGCCCGCGGCGCCGCCGCGCAGCGCGTATTCGACGAAGGACGGCGGCAGCATGCCGGTGCAAATCAGGCTGAAGCTTGCAAGGTCCTTCCCGGCCAGGCTCGCCACATCGGCACCCTGATCGCAGCCGAACACGACGATCCCGTTCTTGCCCTCGAGCTGCGCCAGTTCCCGTTCCAGCGCCCGTTTCAGCCCACCGATCGACATTTGCGGCATGTCGATACCGGTAACCAGTTCGGCGGCGCTGCGAAAAGGTGTGGACGACGGGCAGGCGCCGGCGCAAATGCCGCAACTTGCGCACAGATCGGGAATCACCCGGGCGAGCTGCCGACCCGGGATTCCACCCGGATGCTGCATCATGACGATGGCGGCGTAGGGGCAATCCTCGAAGCATCGGCGGCAGCCGTTGCACTGGTCCGGGTGCACCTCGGCGACCGGTGACGCGGCGCGCTGCGGCAGGGCCGGCAGGACGAACAGGAGCAAAGTCGCGCCAGCCACCAACGCCCACACGGCGCCGGCCGAGGTGGCGTACATCAGCGGCTGCCAGAACAGGTAGAACCAGTCGAGTGCGAGCGAAGCGGGAACCAGGGAAAGGTCGGCCGCGGCCTGGCTCGCGACCGGCAGCGCCAGGGACAATAGCAATAGAGCAAGCAGCGAGCCCACGGCGAGCGCAGGAGGAGGAAAGACTTCGGCGCGGTTGATGCGCTGAATGTGAAACCACAGACCGAAGATCAACAATAGCGGCGCCCCGATATGAACGAATATGAACAGCGAGAACAGCCGGTCGCTGACGGTGTTTGCGTTCAAATAGTTGCGGATCAGCGGCGTGGCGAAAACGGGCAGCCAATCGAGCCATTCGGCGGTGCTTGCTGCGGAGAACTGCGCCAGCTGGTCCCACCGCAGCCAAATGCCGACGATGCCCGAGATATAGACGAACCACAGCAGCGGCACTCCGGTGAGCCAGGAAAAGTGGCGAAAACCCGTGTACCGCCCGAACAGGAATTCGCGCGCGAGATGCAGCAGCGTGACCAGGAGGAAGGCGTCGGCGGCGTAGCGGTGAAGGCTGCGCAGCACGCCACCGAGGTACCACTGCTCGCGCGAGAGCCAGTTTATGGAGCGATAAACGCCGTCAACCGAGGTGTCGAGCACTGCGTAAAGATACAGGCCGGTTATGGCGATGATCCAGAAGAACAGGAAACCGAGCGCGCCGAGATGGCGCCAGGGGTTGAGCGCGGCACCGAATACCAGATCGAAACCGTGTTCGATGCGATGGTAGGCGGTCAGAGCGCCGCTGCGTGTTGAATAAGAGGGGATCATGGTCATTCGGTGCTGGCCGCGCCGCGACGGGTGCCGCAGCCGCTCACCGAGCCGGCGGGGTTGACGCGCATCAGGCGCTTGAGCGCCTCGCAGAGCGCCTGCGCGTCAACCATTCGTTAAGGAAGAACCAGATGATCCAAAGCAGAAAAGTCGCGCCACCGGCGATCTCGAGGATGAGTCCGTAGCTTACGCGATACTTGCCGGTGCGCGGGTCGTATACCGAGCACAGTAGGCGCACCTGATCGAGGATTGCGGAGAGGCTGGCAGCGTCGGCAGCGGGGGGGCCAGTGATGAGTTGCTTGAGCGGTTCGATGAGATAGTCGGCAGAGTAATCCTCTCCGTAGATCTGGCGATAGATGCGTCCCTCGGCGTCAACCACGCTGACCTGCAGCAGGTGGTCGAAACCAGCCGCGGTGGCGACGAAGCTGAAGCCGAAGTCGCGCGCCAGGTCCGGTACGATGGCAGCGGGCGGACTGAGAAATTCCCAGTTAGGCGAGTTGATGCCGTACTGAGCGGCGAAGGACTTGAGCGCCAGCGGCGAGTCGGCAGGCTGGTTGAAACCGATGCTGATCACATTGAACCGGCCATCGCCGAGGGCGTCCCGCGCGACCGAAGCCGCTCGTTGCAGCGCCCGTGTGGTCGTAGGGCAGACTTGAAAACAACCGGTGTAGATGAAGCTCACCAGCAGCGGTTTGCCGCGGTAGCTCGACAGGCGTACGTCTCGCCCCGCGCGGTCCTGCAGGGTGTAGTCGCCGATGGCGCGTCCCACTACGGCCTGGCTGACGCGCAGGGCCGCAGCCTGGCCCAGGGCGGGAGCGAACGCCGGCACGACCGCGGCCGGCGCAATGCCTTCCAGGGCGGGGGCAGGGACGGCCAAGCAGCAGAATATCGCCAGCATTGCGTCGGCATGAAAGCGGCGCCACCGTCTGTGAGCGGCGGCGCCGGCGCAAGCGGCTGGCAATTTCGCCCGGGGAAGTGGCATCGGCTTACGAACGCTTACGGTTCCGGGCGTGGCTGCGGCCATCCGGCGTAAGTGGTTCCGGCTCAGGATAGCAGCGCGTCGGCCATCGCCGCCAGGAGCAACAGGCTCAGTTGAGCCAGCGACGCGTGGAACGAACTCAGCGCCGTCTTGCGACTGGGCGCGCGCGCCAGTTGCCACGCTTTGCGGATGAAATGGCCACCGCCGGCGAGGGCGCCGGCAAAATAGATCAGGCCCGCTCCGAAGAAGACGGGCAGCAGCGACGCGCCTACCAGCGCGACGGTGCTGGCAAATACGATTTGCGCCGCGCGTGCATTGCCGACGACCACCGGCAGCATCGGCACTCCGGCCGTTGCATAGTCGGAACTGTTGGCGATGGCTAGGCTCCAGAAATGAGGCGGTGTCCACAGGAACAGCACCAGCGCGAGCAGGAGCGGCGCCGCGCCCAGTTGAGGATTCGCCGCCGCGGCGCCTGCAAGCACGGAAAAACTCCCCGCCAGTCCGCCGACGACGATGTTGAGCCAGGTGCGGCGCTTGAGCCAGACGGTGTAGACGACGGCATAGAAAAATGCGCCGAGGAAGACATACAAGGCAGCAAGCGGATTGGTCGCGTACCAGGCCGCCGCGACCGATCCTGCAAGCAGGACGACTATCAGCAACAACCATGCCGGCGTAGGACGCAATTCGCCGGTAGCGAATGCGCGGCCGCGGGTACGCAGCATCAAGCGGTCGGTGTCGTGTTCTACGTACTGATTGAACGCACCTGCACTCGCCGAGGAGATCAACACGGCAAGCGCGAGTACCGCAAGTGGAATTCCGCCAGACCCGGCACCGGGGGTGACGGCGAAGCCGGCCAAGGCGGTGATCATGATGACAAAACCGATGCGCAGCTTGAACAGCCCCACGACCTTGCGCGCGAAGTGCGCGGTGTCATGACTGCGTAGCGTCGTGTCCATGTCTGCTTGCGTTCGATCTAGGCGTTACGGCAGCGGATACAATCGGCCAAACCGACGCCACCAGTGCATGGCTGCGATCTTCCGCTGCGAGGCATCAGCTGAGTCCCCAGACCTGGGACAGATACTTCCAGTTGATGAAGTAGTACAGTACGAACGCTACCAGGAACACCGACGCCAGTGCGAATGTGCCCGGCGCGGCGAATCCGGCCGAACCATGCCCCTGGAGCGCGACCGTGGAGGGGACAAGCGGAATCGGCACCGTCTTCCGGTTGAGCGCGCCGGCGTCCAATTTCTTGCCCCAGAGCAGCGAGCCGACGGTAATGTAGATATAGAGCGCGCCGCCGACGATGGCCGCTATACCCGCGATCCCGACCAGGCCCATCATCAGATAGGCGGCGCCCGGAAATTCGTAGGCAAGGGGTGAACCGCCCATGGCCAAATCCCAATGGCGGCGTGACACGCCCAGGGTTCCCGCTCCCATCATCACCAGCACGAAGAAGTACATCGACAGGCCGAACAGGTACGGCTGCCACTTCGCCAGTCCCGGGTTGATCATTTCGCGCTTGAACAGTACGGGTATCAGGAAATAGGTCAGCGCCATGAAGGAAAGCGTGGTGCCGATCACCACCGTGGCATGGAAGTGGCCGGGAACGTAGATGGTGTTGTGGATGATCATGTTCAACTGTTCCGTGCCCATCATCACGCCCGAGATGCCGCCGAGGAAACCGAAGCCGATCAAGGAAATGAACATCCCGGAGAACACCGGATTGCCCCACGGCGCTTTTCTCAACCATTCGAACAGGCCTTTGGTGAATCCTTGCCCGCGCTGCGCGACTTCGATGGCGCCCGGAATGGTGAGGCCGTGGATCATCGACGCGAGCACTGCGAAGTACATGAAGTAGCTGGTATTGACCACTTTCCATTCAGTGCTCAGTCCGGGGTCCGCCAACAGGTGATGTGCGCTCGCCAGCTGCAGGAACAGGATGTAGAGCAGGAAGGCGCCACGGCTGACGCGCTCCGACATCGGCTTGGCGCCAAAGCAGATGGCGGCGATGGCGTACCAGATCGAAATGTGCGCAGCGACGTTGATCTGCTGCGAGGAATGGCCGAAGGCCCACCAGATGGTGCGATACACCAGGGGATCCACCTCCTTCACCATTCCTACCGACATGAGGAAAGTAGGGATCAGGATGATCGCGCCCGAGGCGATGGTGAACACGGCGATGATGGCGGCCGTGATCGCGCCGAAAGTGACCAGCGGCACCGAGCCCTGGTAGGTTTTCTCGTTCTTGGCCACGACGAGCGTGCCGAAGAAGACGAAGCATCCGACCAGCGCCCCCACCGCGAACAGGATCAGGCCGAGATAGAACGCCGGCTGCGCCATCATCGGCACGTAGGAGGTCATCATCACGCTGGAGTCGCCCTGGAAAACGGCGACGTTGGTGGTGACGGAGCCGATCAGCATCAGGGCGAAACCGAGCCAGGCAATTCTGGGCGTGGCGATACGGCAGCGCAGCAGGGTCGAGGAGCAGAAGTAGAGGACGGCGATCTCGAAGAAGATGATCCAGAAGATCAGCATGTCGATGCCGTGGGCGGTCAGCACCATGTAGAAGTTGTCGGCGGCGAGCCAGTGCACCGCGGGCCAGCGGGTCAGCACCACGCCCACGGCGAGTACGCCTCCAATCAGCAGAAAAACCACTGCCGCAACCGCATTGGCCAGCATCAGCGTTTCAGCCTGGGTATCGAACTGCAGCCCGGAACGGGGGCAGGTGCGGTAGGTAGTCATTGGCGGCCCCCTTACTTGACGTAGATGCGGCCGGCCATATTGGCGTGGCCGATCCCGCAGTATTCGTTGCAGACGATGGAGAAGGCTCCGGTCTGGTTTGGTGTCACCTTCACCACATGCTCATAGCCCGGCACGACCTGGATGTTGATATTGACCGGCTGCAGCGAAAACCCGTGGTTGTAGTCCATCGAGGTCAGATGCAGGCGATAAGTCTTGTCCTTCTCGAGTTCCAGGATCGGCCACCAATCCCAGAGACGCGCGATCAAGTAAACATCGCTGCCCGCGGGCGGATGTACGACCGGAATTTCCTTGTCGGTCTCCTTGCGCACGGTGTACTTGTCCACCACGGCCTGTGTCTTCGCCGTGTACATCGCGGGGGTGGTCTTGTAGGTTTCTGTCGACAAGTTCTGCTTGCCGTAGATGTGCCAGCCAACCATCATGGCAAACATGATCATGCACCAGATAAAGGCCATCGCAATCCATGTCCCTTCGACACGGTCCAAGGGCTGTTTCCACCAGAGTCGATCTGACGGCGGCAGTATTGCGCTCATGTTCATACCCTCTGCAGAAAGGACGCGCGATGCATCGACCGATGCTTATTTGGCAAGGGGGACCGTCAGAATCTCTATGACGCCCCAGAGGGTGTAGACCACCATAGGAACCATGACGCCGAAAAACAGCAGCAGGAAAGGGTTGTCCAGAAATTTCTGTATCAAGGGGATCGGTTCTTCTTGAGATTGGGTGTTCATTCTTGTGGCTTCCTCTTTGGCGGTGTCGTTGATGGCAAAGGCCGGCGGCGCTGACCTGCCCTGGCTCCAATGGACTCTACTGAGTGGCGATTCGGAAAGATTTAGCTTAGGTCAAAGAATTTGAAACTGCGGCGGTGGCCAAAAACCATGACGCCATTAATGTCTTGGCTCGCAAATCGTTCTGGCCGGGGAAAGGTTCCACATCGACGGGGGACATGCCCTCAGCAAAGCGGGCATTGAAAAGGAAACGCCCGGCGCCGTCGGTTCAACTGCCAACGGGCAATGGCGATTTCGTCATTGCCACGGCGACGATGTAGGCAAAAACCACTAGTGCGCTCCAGAATGCCACGAGCCGAATGCCGGGCGTGCGCCCATGCTTCAGGGCAATCGTGCCAAGGGCGATGTAGGCGATGAGTCCGATGACCTTGGCCGTAAGCCAGTCGTGCACCAGCGGGTACTGCCCGCTTATCGCTGCCAGCGTGATCGCGCTGGCAAGGAGCACGGTATCGACCACATGCGGTGCCACACCCACCCAGCGGCGCAGGAGCATCGGCGAGCGCTGCAGCATCCAACAGCCGCGCAGGACGAAGCCGGCGACCGAAAGCACGACGCAACTTACGTGCAGATACTTGAGCAAGGTGTAGGTTGCCGCCAAGCGAATAGTCCTATTGATTCTTGCCGGGGTTGTGCACTGCGTGAAGATTAGACGTTTTGACTGCCATCGACTACTGCCAGCAGCGGAGCATTGTCGGTTAGATCCATTGTTTGTCCCGGCCAGGCGGGTTAGGTGTCGGTGAAACCGCTGCGACGGCGCCTCACTGAAACGCGGGCGCGCCGCGACGCCGGATGCCGCGTGCCTAGTCGGGCTTGACCGCAATCTTGCCGCTGCCGAGGAAGAACAGCGCCAGCCCCATGAACAGATAGAAGCCCTGGAGCTCCAGCGCCCAGCCGCCGGTCTTGGTAATGGCCAGCAACTGCGCCGTGTGCGCGATCAGCGCATGCTCGCCGATTCAATTCGCTTCGTCGATCCAGGCCGTCTGGATCGCCTCGAGTATCTTCTCACCCGAGTGTTTCGGGTCGTCGTCGAAGCCTTCGAGTTCCATCACCCAGCGGCGCAAGTCGGTAAAGCGCACGTATTGCGGATCGACCCCGGAATGCCGCCCCGCGAGGGCGATCGCGATCTCCTGAACGTCGGTCCATTTCATGTCAGTGGCTGCCTTCACTCACCATGTTGACGGTGTATTTCGGAATCTCGATGACGATGTCGTCTTTGGGCATGAGCGCCTGGCAGGACAGGCGCGAGGTCGGCTCCAGGCCCCAGGCGCGGTCGAGCAGGTCGTCCTCCTTCTCCTCGGACGGCCCGAGCAAATCGAAGCCTTCGCGCACCACCACGTGGCAGGTGGTGCAGGCGCAGGATTTTTCGCAGGCGTGCTCGATCTCGATGCCGTTCCTGAGCAGGTTGTCGCAGATCGACACCCCCGCCGTCGCCTCGATCAGCGCGCCCTCCGGGCACAGTTCCTCGTGCGGCAGTACCGTGATGCTCGGCATGTTCAGATCTTCATGTCTTCGAGTTTCCTGCCGGTGAGCGCCTGGTGGATGGAGCGGTCCATGCGCCGCGCGGCGAACGGCTCGGTGACCTTGTTGACGCGATCGAGCGCCGTCATGATGGCGCGACGCTCGCTGCCGGCGGCGGCCGCTGCGAGTTCGGCGAGCGCCGCGCGTATGTCCGCCAGTTCGTCCGCGCTGAGCAGGTCGGCGCCGGCTTCGAGCGCCGCAGTGACCGCCTCCAGCATGCGCCGCGCCTCGACGCGCTGCTCGCCGAGCGCGCGCGCCTGCGCGTCGTCGCCGGAATGGGCGACAGCATCCTTCAGCATCTGCGCGATGTCAGCGTCGGACAGGCCGTAGGACGGTTTTACCGCGATCGCCGCTTCGATTCCGCTCGTCGCCTCGCGCGCCGACACCGACAACAGCCCGTCGGCGTCCACCTGGAAGGTGACGCGGATGCGCGCCGCGCCGGCGACCATGGGCGGAATGCCGCGCAGTTCGAAGCGGGCGAGGGAGCGGCAATCCGACACCAGTTCGCGCTCGCCCTGCACCACGTGGATGGACATCGCCGTCTGCCCGTCCTTGAAGGTGGTGAATTCCTGCGCGCGGGCGTAGGGGATGGTCGAATTGCGCGGGATCACGCGCTCGACCAGGCCGCCCATGGTCTCCAGCCCGAGCGACAGCGGAATCACGTCGAGCAGCAGCCAGTCGTCGCCGGCGGCGCGGTTGCCCGCGAGCACGTCGGCCTGGATCGCGGCGCCCAGCGCCACCACTTTGTCCGGATCGAGATTGTTGAGCGGCGCCTGCCTGAAATACTCGGCCACCGCCTGCTGTACCTGCGGCATGCGCGTGGCGCCGCCGACCATCACCACCCCGTTCACGTCCGCAACCGTGAGGCCGGCGTCGCGCAGGGCTTTCTTCACCGGCGCGATGGTCTTCTGCACCAGGGTGCGGGTGACTTCGGCGAAGGCCTTCTGTTGCAGGGTGCAGTCGATGAGTTCGCCCGTGCCCAGGCGCGCGGTGATGCGCGCCTCGGTGTGGTAGCTCAGGTGTTCCTTCGCCTCGCGCGCCGCAGTCAAGAGCAGGCGCGTATCCTCGTCCGACAGCGGCGCCGGCCGCGCCTGCTCGACGATCCAGCAAAAAACGCGATGGTCGAAGTCGTCCCCGCCCAGGGTCGCGTCGCCGTTGGTCGCGAGCACCTCGAACACGCCCTTGGACAGGCGTAGGATGGAAATGTCGAACGTGCCTCCGCCGAGGTCGAACACGGCATAGACCCCCTCGGACGCATTGTCCAGGCCGTAGGCGATCGCGGCGGCCGTGGGCTCGTTCAGCAGGCGCAGCACGTTCAGGCCGGCGAGCCGCGCGGCGTCCTTGGTCGCTTGGCGCTGCGCGTCGTCGAAATAGGCCGGCACGGTGATCACCGCGCCCACCAGATCGCCGCCGAGGGAGTCGCGTGCGCGCCCGCCCAGCGCCCGGAGAATTTCCGCCGAGACCTCCACCGGGCTTTTCACGCCGGCGCAGGTGCGCAACTGCACCATGCCGGGGGAGTCGAGGAAATCGTAGGGGCAGTTCTCGGCGTAAGCGACGTCCTTCAGCCCGCGCCCCATGAAGCGCTTCGCCGAAACGATGGTGTTGCGCGGGTCGCGCGCCAGCTCCGCCTGGGCCGCATGGCCCACCGCGGTCTTGCCGCCGGGGAAATAGCGCACGATCGAAGGCAGCAGCGGGTGGCCGTCGGTGTCGTTCAGCACCACCGCGATGCCGCTGCGCACCGTCGCCACCAGCGAGTTGGTCGTCCCCAGGTCGATGCCCACCGCCAGCCGGTGCTGGTGCGGCGCGTGCGACATTCCCGGTTCCGAAATCTGCAGCAGGGCCATCAGGCGTCCGATCGTTCCAGGGCATCGCCGATTTCCTCGCGCAGCCGCTCGAGGAACATCAGCTCGCGCACCGCGTTCGCCGCACGCGCAAAATCGCCTTCGCCATCCAGGCGGCGCTCGAGCTGGGCGTAGCGTTCGGCCATTTCAGCGCCGAGGCGCCGAGCCAGCGCAGCGAGCGCATCCGCCTGATCCGCGGCTTCCTCCACCGACTCGCGCCAGCGCATCTGCTCGTGCAGGAACTCGGCCGGCATGGCGGTGTTGTTCTCGCTCTCCAGGTCGACGCCGTGCAGCGCGATCAGGTAGCGCGCGCGCGCAAGCGGGGTCTTCAGCGTGCGGTAGGCCTCGTTGACATGAGTCGCCGACTGCATCGAGGCGCGGCGCTCGGCGTCGCTTGCATGAACGAAACGGTCGGGATGGACCTGCGACTGCAGGCTCCGGTACGCCTGCTCCAGCAGCGCCGGCTCCAGGCGGAAGCGCGGCGGCAGGCCAAACAGTTCGAAGTGGTTCTGGTGAAATTTGATCATGCGCGGACAGCTTCGAATGCAAACGCGCAAGGACCTGCAATCCCTTGCGCCCTTTGCGCCGAAAGCTAAATATTAAAGCTTTCCCCGCAGCCGCACTGGTCTTTTACGTTCGGGTTCCTGAACTTGAAGCCTTCGTTCAGGCCTTCGCGCGTGAAATCGAGTTCGGTGCCCTCCAGATACGGCAGGCTTTTCGGATCGACGATCACCTTCACGCCGTGGCTCTCGAACAGGGTGTCGTCGGGATTGACGTCGTCGGCGAACTCCAGCTTGTAGGCCATGCCCGAACAACCCGTGGTGCGCACGCCCAGGCGCAGGCCCACGCCTTTGCCGCGCTTGGCGATGAAATTGGAGACGCGCCTGGCGGCGCTCTCGGTCAGGGTAACCGGCATGGCGGGCTCAGGCGGCTTGCTGCGCGGGCGTCGCGGCCGCGGCGCCCGCATCCGCCGCCTGGCCGTGCTTGTGCCTGTAATCGGCGATGGCGGCCTTGATCGCGTCCTCGGCCAGGATGGAGCAGTGGATTTTCACCGGCGGCAGCGCCAGTTCCTCGGCGATCTGGGTATTCTTGATGTCCATCGCCTGGTCCAGGGTCTTGCCTTTCACCCACTCGGTCACCAGCGAGGAGGAGGCGATGGCCGAGCCGCAGCCGTAGGTCTTGAAGCGCGCGTCCTGGATCACGCCGTCCTTGCCCACCCGGATCTGCAGTTTCATCACGTCGCCGCAGGCCGGCGCGCCGACCATGCCGGTTCCCACGGCCTTGTCGCCTTTTTCGAAGCTGCCGACATTGCGCGGATTTTCGTAATGATCGAGAACTTTGTCGCTGTATGCCATCATTGACTCCTTAGCTGTAATTCCGTAAGCGGCATCAATCAGTGTGCAGCCCACTGCACGGTATTCAGATCCACGCCTTCCTTGTACATGTCCCACAGCGGCGAGAGCTCGCGCAGCTTGGCGATCTTGCGCTGCAACAGGTCGATGGTGAAATCGATCTCTTCCGCAGTGTTGAAGCGGCCAAGGGTGAAACGGATGGAAGAATGCGCGAGTTCGTCCGAGCGTCCCAGCGCGCGCAGCACGTAGGACGGCTCCAGGCTGGCGGAGGTGCAGGCCGAGCCCGAGGACACGGCGATCTCCTTGATGCCCATGATCAGCGACTCGCCCTCGACGAAGTTGAAGCTGACGTTGAGATTGCCGGGAATGCGCCGCTCCAGGTGACCGTTCAGATGCACTTCCTCGATTTCGCTCAAGCCCGCCCACAAGCGGTCGCGCAGGCCGCGGATGCGCTCGTTCTCGGCGGCCATTTCCAGCCGCGCGATGCGAAACGCCTCGCCCATGCCGACGATCTGGTGCGTGGGAAGCGTGCCCGAGCGCAGGCCGCGCTCGTGCCCGCCGCCGTGGATCTGCGGCTCGATGCGCACGCGCGGCTTCCTGCGCACGTACTGCGCGCCGATGCCCTTCGGCCCGTAGACCTTGTGCGCGGTCACGGTCATCAGGTCGACTTTCAGCTTGGCGAGATCGATCTCGATCTTGCCCGCCGCCTGCACCGCATCGCAATGAAAAATGATCCCTTTGGGGCGGCAGATTTCGCCTATGGCGGCGATGTCCTGGATCACGCCGATTTCGTTGTTGACCATCATCACCGACACGAGGATGGTATCGGGGCGTATCGCCGCCTTCAACTTGTCCAGATCGAGCAGGCCGTCGGGTTCCGGGGTGAGATAGGTCGCCTCGAAGCCCTGGCGCTCGAGTTCGCGCACCGTATCGAGCACCGCTTTGTGCTCGGTCTTGACGGTGATGATGTGCTTGCCCTTGCCCTGGTAGAAATGCGCCGCGCCCTTGAGCGCGAGGTTGTCGCCTTCGGTGGCCCCCGAGGTCCAGACGATCTCCCTCGGGTCCGCATTCAGCAGCGCCGCCACGTGCGTGCGCGCCTCCTCCACCGCCGCCTCGGCTTCCCAGCCATAAGCGTGCGAGCGGCTGGCCGGGTTGCCGAATTTCTCGGTCAGGTAGGGAATCATCTTGGCCGCGACGCGCGGATCGACCGGCGTCGTCGCCGAATAGTCGAGGTAAATGGGTTTTTTCATGAGGATGGCCCTTTGCGCGGGGGATTCGGCCGGGCTCAGGCCGGCAGCGAAACGACGACTTTGCGCGCGCGCGCCGGGCGCCGGTCCATCATCACCGCCACATTGCCGCCCTTCGCCAGTTGCTCGGCCACCAGGTCCTGCAGCGTCACCGAATTCAGGTAATCGTGCAACTTCTCGTTCAGCGTGGCCCACAGGTTATGGGTCATGCAGCGCCGGTCTTCCTTGCAGTTTTCCATGCCGGCGCACTGCGTCGCATCCAACGGTTCGTCCACGGCAAGGATGATGTCGGCCACAGAAACTTTTTCGCTCGGGCGCCCCAGGCGGTAACCGCCGCCGGGTCCGCGCACGCTCTCCACCAGCGCATGGCGGCGCAGCTTGCCGAACAACTGCTCCAGGTAGGACAGGGAAATGCTCTGGCGCACGCCGATGCCGGCGAGGGTCACCGGCCCCTGCTGGTGGCGCAATGCCAAGTCCAGCATCGCCGTTACCGCAAATCTGCCTTTGGTCGTCAGTCTCATGGTCGTCTCCTGTACGATACCCGATGAATTTTGTCAAATATAGCTAATCTTGAGTGATTTAGTCAACTATTTCTTACCCGCCTGGCGCAAACGGCCCGGGTCGAAGCGCGCCGCAATGGCCAGGTCGTCTTCGGTCCGTCCGCGCAGAAGCTCGATCTCCTGCTGCAACCGTTCCAGCCGGCGGTCCTGCTCCATCGAATGATCCAGCAGGCCCTGCAGCGCCTTGGCCATCGGATCGTCCGCGGCTTTGGCCGTAACGGCGTAGGCGGAAAAGCCGAGCTTGGCGGCCTTTTCCTCGCGCGACTTATCCTGCTCGTCGAGGATGATGCGCGCCGGAATGCCGACTGCGGACGCCCCCGGGGGAACGTCTTTCACCACCACGGCGTTGGAGCCGATCTTCGCCCCCTCGCCCACGACGATGGGTCCGAGCACTTTGGCGCCGGCGCCAATCACCACGCCATTCCTCAGAGTCGGATGGCGCTTGCCCTTGTTCCAGGAGGTGCCGCCCAGGGTGACGCCGTGATACAGGGTGACATCGTCGCCGATTTCCGCGGTTTCGCCGATGACCACGCCCATGCCGTGGTCGATGAAAAAACGCCGTCCGATGGTCGCGCCGGGATGGATTTCGATGCCGGTCAGAAAGCGGCCGATATGCGATACCAGGCGCCCCAGCCAGCGCAAGTTGCCATGCCACAGCCAATTCGCGATGCGGTGGATGCGCAGCGCGTGGAAGCCCGGATAACAGGTGACCACCTCCCAGGTCGAACGCGCCGCAGGGTCGCGATCGAAAACGCTGGCGATATCTTCACGGATGTTATTGAACATAAGCGTGTCCGGGCGTCCCCCGAGCCTCCGGCTCGATTTGCGCGCTGACGCTCTCTATTAATGTATCTTGCTAGATTAATCTTTCAACCAACTGGTTTATAAGATTTCTATATATATTCGAGAAGCTTCATCTGGACTAGTTTACTAATCCCCTGAACTTTAGTCAACTATTTACGGAAAGAATTCAGCATGCCTCGAAGAATATTCACTTCCTCCTGCTCCAGGCGGGCGCGGCCGAACAGGCGCCGCAGCCGCGGCATCAGGCGCCGCGGGTTGGACGGGTCGAGAAAGCCGCTGGCGAGCAGGCTCTGTTCGAGGTGGACATAGAAATTCTCGACGTCCTCGTGGCGCGCCGGCTCGGCTTCGCCCGCAGCAGGGGCTTCTCCACCCAGCGCCGCCACGCGCGTCTCGTAGGCCATCACCTGCACCGCCGCCCCGAGATTGAGCGAGGAATAGCCCGGGTCGGCGGGGATATGCGCCATCGCCCGGCATTGCAGGATTTCCTCGTTGGCCAGGCCGGACATCTCGGTGCCGAAAACGATGGCGACCTCGCCCTGCTGCGCCGCGGCCACCAGCCCGTGGGCTGCGCTGCGCGCATCGGCGGATGCGTACGCGAGTTCGCGCCGCCGCGCGCTCACCGCCAGCGCGTGGACGGTGCCCTGCAAGGCGTCGGCGAGGGTCGCGCAGACGCGCGCGCGTTGCAGCACGTCGACGGCGCCGCTCGCCCTGGCGTCGGCGTCGGCGTCGGGAAATTTCTTCGGCTTGACCAGATAGAGCGAAACGATGCCCATGGTCTTCATGGCGCGGGCCGCCGCGCCGATGTTGCCCGGATGGGAGGTGTGCGACAACACGATACGAATGCGCGACAGCAGATCGACACTCATATTAAAATCAGGCCTTCGGCGCAGGCCGCGATCACAGAAGAAGACCCCATCCCATGCATCCCATGCTCAATATCGCGGTGAAAGCCGCGCGGCGCGCCGGCGCCATCATCAACCGCGCCGCGCAGGACCTCGACGCCCTGACCGTATCGACCAAGCGCCACAACGATTTCGTCACCGAGGTGGACCAGGCGGCAGAACAGGCGGTGATCCAGATCCTGCTGAAGGCCTTCCCGGAACATGCGATTCTAGCAGAGGAGTCCGGGGCGCACGGCAAATCGGACCACGTGTGGATCATCGACCCGCTGGACGGGACCACCAATTTCATTCACGGTTTCCCGCAGTATTGCGTCTCCATCGGGCTCAGCTACAAGGGCGCGGTGACCCAGGCGGTGGTGTACGACCCGGGGCGCAACGAACTGTTCACCGCCACGCGCGGACACGGCGCCTACCTCAACGACCGGCGCATGCGCGTGTCCAAGCGCAAGCAACTGGGCGACGCGCTGATCGGCACCGGCTTTCCGTTCCGCTCGGGCGCGCACCTGGACGAATACGCGGCCGCCCTGCGCCAGATGATGCTGCAGACCGCGGGCGTGCGCCGCGCCGGCGCCGCCGCGCTCGATCTCGCCTATGTGGCCGCGGGCCGGCTGGACGGCTTCTGGGAAATGGGACTCGCTCCCTGGGACATGGCCGCGGGCAGCCTGCTGATCCAGGAAGCAGGCGGCCTGGTGAGCGATTTCGACGGCGACGGCCATTACCTGGAAAGCGGGAACATCATCACCGGCACGCCCAAGGTGTTTACGCCGCTGCTGCAACTCGTCGCCGCGCACCGTCCCAGGTAAATTCCCATGCCTTGGCTGCAGTCGCTGCGGGAATGGTTCGGCGGCAGCAAGGCTGCAGAACTGGAAGCCGCGATCCGGCTGCACGAGCGCGGCGACCTGGCCGCGGCGGAACAGCGCTACCACGCCATGCTTCGAGCCAGCCCGCGTTGTTCCGACGCGGCTCACCTGCTCGGACTCATCCATCACCAGCGCGGGGAGCATGCGCTCGCGGTCGCGCAGATCGGCGCCGCGATCGCGCTCAAAGGCGACCAGGCCCAATACCATTACAACCTGGGCAATGCCCTCATGGGGCTGGGCGAGCAGGAAGCGGCGATGGATTCTTTTCGCGCGGCGATCAGGCTCGATGCGGCGCATGTCGCCGCCAGTTTCAACCTCGCTGCCTGCATGGAAAGCGCCAACCGCTGGAGCGAAGCGGCGGAAATCTACTCCGCCCTGCTCAGCGCGCAAGCCGGCCTGGCCACCGCGCACAACCGGCTCGGCAATTGTTATAACCAGCTCGGGCGCATGGCGGAAGCCCGCAGCCACTACCTCGAAGTCTGCCGCATCGAGCCCGAATTCGCGCATGCCTGGACGAGCGCCCTCGCCTGCCTGAATTACGACCCGCACTGCACGCCAGAGAACGCGGCGGCGGAGCACCGGCGCTGGGCCGCGCGGGTGGCGGCACCCCACTACCCCGGCAGCGCGCGTTTCGACAATGAGCGCTCGCCGGAGCGCCCCTTGCGCATCGGCTATGTGTCGCCGGACTTGCGCCGCCATCCGGTGAGCGCGATTTTCGCGCCCATCCTGGCGGCACACGACCGCAGCCGGATCGAGGTCACCTGCTACCACAACTTCGCCGGCGAAGACGTGGTCACGCTGCGACTGAAGTCGCTGGCCGGGCGCTGGCGCCCGGTCGCAGGCATGGACGATGCCGCACTGTGCGAACAGATCCGCGCCGACGACATCGACATCCTGGTCGATCTCGCCGGCCACACGATGCACGGCCGCTTGCTCGCGTTCGCGCGCAAACCGGCCCCGGTGCAGATGAGCTGGCTCGGCTATTTCAATACCACCGGGCTCGCCACCATGGATTATTTCGTGAGCGATCCCTGGTCCTCGCCCGCCGGCCAGGAGCGCTACTACGCCGAGAAGCTGCTGCGGCTGCCGCATACCCGCTTTTGCTACGAGCCGCCCGACTACATGCCCACGGTAAGCCCGCCGCCGGCGGAAAGAAACGGCCACGTCACCTTCGGCTGCCTGAACAACCTGGCCAAGCTCAACGAGAAGGTGCTGGCCCTGTGGGGCGGGATACTGCGCGCCATCCCGGGAGCAAAGCTGCTGCTCCAGGCCGCGGCGCTGGACGATGCGCCCAACCGCGCGCGCTTTGGCGATCTATGCGCGAAACACGGCATCGCGCCGGCACAACTGGAACTGCGCGGCTTCGTGCCGATCGAGTTGGTCCCCGCCAGCTACGCCGACATCGACATCGCCCTCGACCCGTTCCCCTTCTGCGGCGGCATGACCAGCCTGGAAGCGCTGTGGCTGGGCGTGCCCGTGATCACCCTGGCGGGCGAGACCATCGCCGGACGCCAGAGCACGAGCCTGCTGATGAACCTCGGGCTGCCGCAGCTGGTCGCCGAAAGCGCCGAGCAGTACGCCGCCAACACGCTGCGGCTCGCGCGCGATCCGCAGCGCCTGGCCGAACTGCGCGCGGGCCTGCGTCCGCGCTTTACCGCATCGCCGCTGATGGACTACAAGGGATTCGCGCGCGCGCTGGAGGCGGCTTACCGCGACAGTTGGCGCGGCTGGCTTGCCGCCACGGGCTGAGGCGGCGAGCCCGGGACCACTTGCCTGACACAGCCAAACCTCCCCTCGGCCTCTCCTGCACCAGAGGACAATTCCCTGATTCTGAAATAGCCTCCCGGGTTCCGGCCGCGCCCGAAGGCCATGTTGGCGGTACAATTGCGGCCTTCAGTCAAGACGAGCTTTTCAACAGCACGCACTCGGGCAAGGGCATGGAGTTCAGGGAAATCCCCGTCGAAGAACTGACTTTCGGCATGTACGTCTCGAAGCTCGACCGGCCGTGGACGGAAACGCCTTTCGTGTTCCAGGGCTTTGTCCTGAAATCCGAGAAGCAGATCGACGTGCTGAGGAAATACTGCAAGCACGTCTACGTCGACCCGGAGAAAACGGACCTGTCGGAAATCGCCAAGGTCAGCGCGCAGGAATTGGCGAAAGTCCGCGGCACCACGGTCTACAAGGAAGCGGCGAGCGTCGAGGTCGAGCTGCCCAGGGCGCACACCGCCTACAAGCAGACCACGGCGGTGGTCATGAAGCTGGCGCGCGCGGTCGAGGCCGGCAACGATATCGACAGCTCCCGCTCGCACGAGGCCGCCGCCCAGATCACCGACAGCGTCGTGCGCAATCCGGACGCCATGGCGCTGCTGATCAAGCTGCAGGAAAAAAGCGGCGCCACCCTCAGCCGCGCCGCCGAGGTCTCGGTCATGATGACCATCTTCGGGCGCTTCCTCCAGTTGCCGCCGGATCGCCTGGAAATCCTCGGCATGCTGGGATTGCTCCAGGACGTGGGCAAGCTCAGGCTGCCCACCGAACTCGCCGCGCGCGGCCCCACCAGCGCAGCGGAAATAGAGCTCTACCGCACGCACGTCGACCACTCGGTCGAGATTCTCGGCAACACGCCCGGACTGCCGGCGGAGCTTCCCGGGCTCGCGTCCCTGCACCACGAGCGTTTCGACGGCAGCGGCTATCCGCGCGGTCTGCGCGGCGGGTCGATCGCGCTGTTCGGCCTGATCGCGGGGATCGTGGATACCTTCGACACGCTCACGGCGCCGCCCCCGTTCGGAGAAAACCTGTCGCCTTCGAACGCGCTCAACATCATTTTCAAGGGCCGCGGGAAGCGGTTCCACCCCGCGCTGGTCGAGCAGTTCATCCAGTGCATCGGAATTTTTCCGGTGGGATGCGTGGTCGAGCTCAACAGCGGCGAGGTCGCGATCGTGATCGCGCAGAACATGGTGCGCCGGCTGCAGCCGCGCATCATGGTGGTGAAGGACGCCCGGGGCAATCCGCTCATACCGTACAAGATGCTCGACCTGATGAAGGAGCCCAAAGTCAGCCCGGGCGAACCCTACCGCATCCAGCGCACGCGCGAGTACGACACGGTCAGGATCAATCCGCGAGAGCTGTTCCTGTGAGCCCGGCGGGCTCCGGCGCGCCCGCGGCAGCGCCGGCGGGTACTTTCGCTGCCGGCGCCATTGCGCTGACCGAGGCGCTGCGTGGCCGCATCGAGGAGCGGCGCGCCGACGGCCGCAATCTGGCCCTGTTGCTGATCGACTGCGGCGTAATCGGCAACATCGACGCCGTATGGGGATATCAGGTCGGTGATGCGGTGCGCGGCCGCATTGCCGCGGCGATTCGCGCCGAGGTGCTGCGGCCGAACGATCTGGTCGGCGACATGTCCCGCGACGACTTCGCCTGCGTTCTTTCGACCGTGGAAAGCCCGGCCGTGGCATTGCTCGCGGCCGAGAAATCGCTGCGCGCGCTGGGCGCGCCGTTCTGGATCGACGAGGACGAAATCTACGCCCGTCCGTCGATCGGGATCGCGACATACCCGGAGCATGGCGATCAGGCCGAATCCCTGCTGCAGCGCGCGAAAAGCGCGAGCGTCGCCGCAGGCGGCCAGCCGACGCATATCGCCGTCTACGCCGTGGACCAGGAAAATATCGAGTCATCGCGGTTTCTGCATGAAAACCGGCTGCGCACGGCGGTTGCGGAGGACGCGCTCGAACTGATGTTCCAGCCCCAGTACGATTTGCGCTTCGGCCAGATCATGGGATTCGAGAGCCTCCTGCGCTGGCGCGACCCCGCGCTCGGCCTGGTCCCCGCAGGCGATGCCTTCGCGGCGGCGGCGTCCTCGGGGCAGGTGACCGGTTTGCTCGCCTCGGTGCTGAACCGCGCGCTGCGCAACTGCTCCGAGTTCCGCTACAGCGCCGGGCTGGACCTGCGCATCGGCGTCAATCTTCCCGGGCGCGCGCTGCTCCACGGGGAACTCGCCGACGTCATCGAGCGCGCGTTGCGCACCTGGGATCTGCGGCCGAGCAGGCTCATGCTCGAAATCGGGGAGACCTGGGTGCTGGGCGCGGACGGGGTGGCGCAGGAAACGCTGCTGCGCCTGAAGGAACTCGGCGTGAAGCTGTCGATCGACGACCCCGGCCTCGCGCTGTCCTCGCTGTTCCGGCTTGCGGCCCTGCCGTTTCACGAAATCAAGATCGATGTATCGGTCGCGCGCGGCCAGGCCGGCGCAGCGGAATCCGAACGCATCCTGCAGGCGCTGGTGGGACTCGCCCACCAGTTGAAACTCGACGTCGTTGCCGTCGGCGCCGCGGACGATGCGCAGGCGGAACGGCTCAAGGCCCTCGGCTGCGACTATCTGCAGGCCGATTACAAAGGCCCCGCGCTCAACCCGGAGGATTTCGTCGCGCGCTTCGGATTCGACGCGGGCTGAGGATTTGCCGGGCCTTCGGGGCGCTAGGCCTGCCGCCAGGGATGGTCCAGTTTCCCCTGCTGGAAGTCGCGGAGGCGCTGCCGCAGATCGTCGGGGATGGGCACGGCGCGCTTGGTTTCGAAGGAAAACACGCACAGGGTCAGCTGCGCGGAGATCCGGATCTGATTGTCCAGCAGGGCGCCCACCGCCAGCGTGAGCGAGCTCCTGCCGATGCGCTCGATCCTCAATGTCAGCGTGATGACCTCGCCGATTTTCGACGGGGCGATGAAATCGCATTTGATATTGACCATGGGCAGTCCCAGGCGCCGCGTGGTGATGAAGCCCGCGTAGTTGATCTCCAGGGCGTGGTTGAACCAGTCTTCCACCAGTCCGTTGAACATGACGAAATAATGCGGATAAAAAATGATGCCGGCCGGGTCGCAGTGCGAGAAGCGAACCAGCGTGTCGCTGTAGAAAACGTCCTTTTTTGTTTCCGCGCTCATGCCTTGTTCCTCCCCCTGTCAGGTCACTATCGGCCTGCGGAGACCGGCGCATCGGGAGTGCGCCTGATCGACGCCTAACTCCGCTCCCTCAGCTCCCCATGCCCGGGAAGCCGTTCGCGCCGTTCTTGCGCAGCAGGTAGGTTTTCGCCAGCCCGCCTTGTGCGGTTTCCCGATAGCCCGATTTCATGTCGCAGCCGGTTTCCCACATCGAGCGCACCACTTCGTCGAAAGAAACGATGTGGCGGCCATCGGAGAGCAGCGCATAGGCCGCGCAGTCGACGGCGCGCACCGCCGCGATGGCATTGCGCTCGATGCACGGAATCTGCACGTATCCGCCGATCGGGTCGCAGGTGAGCCCGAGGTGGTGTTCCAGCCCCATCTCCGCCGCATATTCGATTTGGCGCACCGAGCCGCCCAATAATTGCGCCGCGGCAGCGGCGGCCATGGCGCAGGCCGTGCCCACCTCTCCTTGGCAGCCGACTTCGGCCCCCGAGATCGAGGCGTTGCGCTTGACGATATTGCCTATCACGCCGGCCGTGGCCAGCGCCCGGCGGATTTTCTCGTCGGAAAGCGCCGATTGCCGCTGCAGGAAATGGAGCACTGCCGGCAGCACGCCCGCGGCGCCGCAGGTCGGCGCGGTGACGATTTCGCCACCCGCCGCGTTGGTTTCCGACACGGCCAGCGCGTAGGCAAACAGCAAGGCGGTCTGGCCGAAATAGCCGGCCATGCCTTGCGCGCGCGCATGGTAGGCAGACGCCTTGCGCGGCACGTTCAGCGAACCGGGCAGCTTTCCCTCGGCGTTCAGACCGGTTTGGATGGCTTTCTTCATGGCCGTCCAGATGCCGTCCAGGTACGGCCAGATATGCATTCCTTCGTGCCGGCCGGCCAGTTCCCAGATCAGCAGGCCTTCGCGCTCGGTCTGCTGCAGGATTTCCCGCATGCAGGTGTAGGGATACACGCCGCCACCGCCATCGGGCTTGCCGTCTTCGTCGAGCAGGGCGCCGCCGCCGACGGAATACACGATGCGCGAGGCAAGCACCTCACCGGATGCGTCCAGCGCCTCGAACTTCATGCCGTTGGGGTGCCGCGGCAGGAATCGCTCCGGCAGCCAGACGAGTTCAACCGGCAGCGGCGAAAAGGGCTCGCTGACCGCGGCATCGGTGAGGTGTCCGCGTCCGGTCGCGGCAAGGCTCGCGTAGAGCGTGACGCGCAGGCGCGCCGCCTGGGCCGCCGACGCCCTGAACGCCTCCGCGGCAAAGCGCGGCCCCATGGTATGGCTGCTCGAGGGGCCGAGGCCGATGCGATAGAGCTCGCAAAGCGATTTCAAGTTCCCGCACCCTTATCGGCCGGCGCCTGCGTCCGGGATGGCGCAGCCGGCCTGCCGGCGATCACTTCCCCGCCTCCGCGTTGAACTCTTCGATCAGCGTGTCCAGGTCCGCGGTTTGGGTGCGCAGGCAGCCCCAGTAATTGCGGTGCTCGTCCCACTGCGCGCGCAGTTCTTCCACCGTCTTGCCCAGTTGTTCGACCCAGGAGAAATACTTGAGCTGGTGCACGCGGCGCTTGTCGACTTGCGACAGCTCGAGCATGTGGTCCGTGGAAATGCCCGAGAGCCGGTCGAAATCACGGTCGGCCTGGCGCTGGTCGTAGGCGCCGCGCTCGGCGCTGAGTTCGGTCAGGCGGCTCTGGTACATCGCCATGGAATCGGTGAATACCGTGAATACGACATCGTGTTCGCCGAGTTCGAAGTACTTCGCGAACTTGATCGCGGCGATCATGTTGCCGACGCTGGAAATTCCCATCCACTCGAGCTGGTCGAGCACCGCCTTGCCCGCGCCGTTTTCGGCCAGGGTTTTCCGGCCGGCCGCTTCATTGAACAGCCGGATGAAGCGAATCGGCAGTTCGTCGTCGACGCCTATGGCCGCATCCGTCTCGCGCATATTGTGGATCCAGGGAATATGCTTGTCGCCGATGCCTTCGATGCGGTGGTCGCCGAAACCGTTTTCGAGGATGGTGGGGCATTGCACGGCTTCCGCCACGCCCACCTTCGCCCCCGGGAAGGTATCGCGCAGATACGATCCTGCGGCCATCGTTCCGGCCGAGCCCGAAGCAAGCACCGCGCCCGCGACCGAATCACCGGACCGCGCGATCGTCCGGAACACTTCTTCCATCGCCGGCCCGGTCACGTTGTAGTGCCAAAGCGAATTGGGCAGCTGATCGAACTGGTTGAAGATCACCGCGTCGGGGCGCGTGCGTTCGAGTTCGATGCATTTGTCGAAAATTTCCTTGACGTTGGATTCGCAGCCCGGCGTCGCGATGACTTCTTCGGCCATGGTCCTGAGCCATGCAAAACGCTCTTTCGACATGCCCTCCGGCAGGATCGCGACCGACGGACAGGCAAGCAGCCGGGAGATGTAGGCGCCGCCGCGGCAGTAATTTCCGGTGCTCGGCCAGACCGCTTTTTTGGTCGCGGGATCGAAGCGCCCGGTCACGAGTTCGGGCAGGAGGCAGGAAATGGCCGGACCTACTTTGTGCGCTCCGGTGGGAAACCATTTCCCCGCGATGCCCACGATCCGCGCCCGGGTGCCGGTGATGGCGCGCGGAAGCTCGACGAAATTGACGCCGCCGAACCCGCCCCCTTTTTCGACCGGCTCGTTATGCCAGTTGATGCGGAACAAGTTCCTGGGATGCATATCCCACAGACCGATCGCCGCCAGCTCCTTCTTTACCGCCGCAGGAATCCTCGCGGGATCGCGCATCTGCGCATAGGTGGGAAGGATGATGCCTTTTTCCCTGCAGCGCTGGATGTTCTTCTTGCGCTGTGCCTTGTCGATTTTCAGGTCGATCATCGTCAGTCTCCAAGAATGTTCAGTGTTTCAGTCCCAGTCCCCGGGCGGCGGATGGGATGTCCTTCAGCCCCGAGCCGGTGATCAGCAAAATGCAGCTTTCCCCCGCAGGAACGGATTCCCGCGCTTTGAGCCAGCCGGCGAAGGCTGCGCTCGAAGACGGTTCGGCGAACAGCCCCGAAGCGGCGGAGAGCGTTCTCTGCGCAAACAGGATCTCGGCGTCCGCTACGACCACCGTCCTGCCGGAGTATTTCTTCAGCTTGGCCAGGGCGTGCAGCCCGTTCCGCGGCACGTCGACGGAGATCGAATCGGCAAGCGTATTCGAAGGCACGGGATCGCCGAAGGCTTCGCTCCCGGAATGCGGCGAGGCGAACGCGCGCGCGAGCGCGCTCGACCCTTCCGCCTGGCAAGCCCAGATCGTCGGCATGTTGCGGATCCTGCCCAGCCTGAGCAGGTTTTCGAATCCGCGGTATACGCCCGCAAGGATGGCGCCGTCGCCGACCGGAACGAACACATGCCCGGGCGCGCCCGCCCCGGCCTGGTTCAGGTCCGCGACGATTTCGAAGGCAATCGTTTTCTTCCCCTCGATGGTCAGTGGGTTGTAAGCCGTATTGCGCGAGAGCGCGCCGGTCCGGTGCGAATAGTCGAGCGACCGCTCATAGGCCTGGTCGTAAGTCCCCTCCACGGGGATGAGCTCGGCGCCGTACTGCAGGACCTGAATGCGCTTGGCGGCCGGCGCCGCCGCGGGCAGGAATACCTTGATGCGCAGGCCGGCCGCGGCCCCCACCGCAGCCATGCTCGATGCGGCATTGCCCGTGGACGCGAGGACGATTTTCTTCGCCCCATGCCTGCTGGCGAAGGCCGCGACCAGGAACGAGGCCCGGTCCTTGAAGGAGCCCGAGGGATTGCAGGTATCGTCCTTGATCCACAGCCCGGGCGCGTTGAATTCGCGCCTGAGCCGCAACGGCGCCCACAGCGGCGTGTTGCCAACGGGCAGGGGCGGAAACCACTGCGCTTCGACCGGCATTGGAAGCGCATGAGGGTCAGGATCGCCTTCCCATTCCGCCTCGAGCACGCCTTCGAGCGGCCGGTCCTTCTGCTGCCGCTTGCTGCAGAAATCGCAAAGGTATCGGCCGGGGGCGATGTCGTAGGTCGCCCCGCAGCTGTGACAACGGTAGAACCATTTCATGTTCGCGCCTTCAATGCATAGGCCGGGTCAAGCCCGCCCGGGCGGCAAAGCCCGGGCAAGGGCAACAAAACACTCTGACCGTTGCAGCGTGCGGCGAATTGCGCCGGCTCAGTTCCTGGATGCCTTGTCGATGGCGGCCTGGAATTCCTTCAGCATGGCCTCGCCGTCCTTGCCATAGCTCTTGGCGATCTGCGCCTTGACCGCAGGCTGGGCCAATGCACGGAACTTGGCGATTTCCGCCGGCGTCGGCGAGTAGATCTGCATCTTTTGCCCCAGCGCCGGCAGTCCGCGCTCGGAGGCTTCGATGATGCGGTTGATGCCGCGGCAGGCGACGATCGCGGAGCGCGCGGCAGCTTTCACGACCTCCTTCTCCTGCGCGGACAAGCCGTCATAGAACTGCTTGTTGATCACCCACACGTAGGGCGTGAACAGGTGGTTGGTCAGGGTCAGATACTTCTGCACTTCGTCGAACTTGGCGAACTTGATGATCGGAATCGGATTCATCTGCCCATCGGCGACGCCGGTCTGCAGGGAGGTATACACCTCTGCCCAGTTGATCGCCACCGGCTGCCCGCCCATGCTGCTGACCACCGCCTTGTGCGATTCCAGCCCCATGGTGCGGATCTTCAGACCCTTCATGTCCTCGGGGGACTTGATCGGATGCTTGGAGTTGCTGAACGCAAAAAAGCCGCCCGAGTCGCCGAAGCCGAGCACGTCGAGCCCGGTTTTCTTGCCGATGTCGGCCGCAAGGTGCTTGCCGAACGGGCCGTCGAACACTTCGTAGGTCACGGCGATGTTGGGGTAGGCGAAAGGCACGTCGAGCACGCCGATCATCGGGTACACCGAGGCGATGCCGCCGACGCTGGAAATCGCGGACTGCACCACGCCGGCCTTGACCTGCTGCACCACTTCGTTGTCCTTGCCCAGTTGCCCGTCGGGGAAGACCTGCACGGTGACCGAGCCGTTGGTGCCGGCTTCGACCAGGGACTTGAACACCGTCGCCATCGCCCCGGTGCCGTTGTCGAACGGATCGTTCTTGTTCAGGTGGGCGAGCTTGATCACTTTCTGGGCCTGTGCCGTGACCGGCATCATGCCGATAGCGAGGCTGAGCGCCGCGGCGATTGCGATGGATTTGAATATGCGCATTTCGATGATCTCCTTCAGGGTTAGCGTTGCGGGGTTGAGGCTGGGTAATCGATAGCGGTTGCGGGAATCAGGTTCAAAGGCCGAGCAATCGGGGAACGGTCAGCGTCAGGCTGGGCCAATACGCCACCAGGACCAGCACCGCGACCTCGGCGATCACGAACGGCCACATCGCCGCGGCGATGCGCTCGATGCGCTCGCCGGTGATCGAACTCAGCACGAACAGGCTGGCGCCCACGGGCGGCGTCATCAGCCCGATGTTGAGCGCGAGCACGATCATCAGGCCGGCCTGCACCGGATTCATGCCGATCGATGCGGCCAGCGCGCCGAGGATCGGGCCGAGGACGATGAGGATGGCGTTGATGTCCATGAACATGCCCAGCACCAGCAACAGCAGCAGGATCATCAGGATGATGATCGCGGGATCGGCGGATACGCCGAGAAACAGCTGCGTGATCATCTGCGGCAACTGCATGAAGGTCATCCACCAGCTCAGGATCGACGCCGAGGCGATGATCAGGAATACCACGCCGGTGATGCGCGCCGTGCGCACCAGCATGTCCACCAGGTCGGCAAAATGCACCAGGCGATAGACGAACATGCCCAATATCAGAGCGTAGAACACCGCAATCGCCGCCGCCTCGGTCGGCGTGACCACGCCGGAGAGGATGCCGCCGAGAATGATGACCGGCATGACCAGCGCGCTGAAGCTGCTGCGGAACGCGTACAGGATGCGCAGCAGGCCGGGCCGCTCCCCGCTTTTTGGCAGTTGCAGGCGGCGCCCGAGGCCGGCGATCACCGCCATGCAGACCAGGCCCATCACCAGGCCAGGCAGGATGCCCGCGGCGAACAGCCCGGCGATCGACACCCCCATCATCGAGCCGTAGATCACCATCAGGTTGGAAGGCGGAATGGTCGGGCCGATGATCGATCCGGCCACCACCACGGCGCAGGCGAACGGCCGTTTGTAGCCGTTTTTCTCCATCGCCGGCACCATGGTGCTGCCGAAGGCCGCGGCTTCGGCCACGGCGGCACCGGTGATGCCGGCGAACAGCACCGAGGACACCATGCAGGAGTGCGCCATGCCGCCGCGCAGATGGCCGACCAGCGCGTCGGCGAATTCGGCCAGGCGCGCGGTGATGCCGGCGCGGTTCATGATCTCGCCGGCGAAAATGAACAGCGGCATCGCGAGAAAGGTAAACAGGTCCAGCCCGGCGAAGAATCGCTGCGGCGCCATCGCCAGCATTTCGGCGCCGCCGATCTGCATGATGCCCAGCACCCCGGCGATGCCGAGCACGTAGCCGATCGGCACTCCAATTGCCAGGAGCACGAAGAACACCGCGAGCACCCAGATCATTGCGCTTCCTTCAAAATCGTGGCGGGCGGCGGCCCCAGGACGAAATCGCGCGTGCCGGTCAGCGCGAGCTGCACGCAGGCGAGCGCAGACGAAACCGGCACCGCGGCGAACGGCAGCCACATGGTCATCTCGAAAATGGTGGCGTATTGGGTCGCGCCCTGCTGCGTCATGCCGACTCCGAAATAGCACAGGAAAGCGAAAAACGCGAACCCGAGCGCGTCGATGGCGACGCCCAGATACCGCTGTACCCCCCGCGGCAGCCGTTCGAGCAAGGCCGTGACCGCCACGTGCTCGCGCCGCGCGACACCGCAGGAGACGGCGAGCAGCGCCGCCCAGATCATCAGATAGCGCGCCAGTTCCTCGGTCCAGGTGACCGGAAGCTCGATCACGTAGCGGCCGAATATCCCGACGCCGACATCGAGGACCAGCACCGCCAGGATCGCCGCGCACAGCCATTCCACCCGCTGATTGACGTAGGCGCTGAGTGTTGCGCAGACCTCCCCCAGGCGTTCGGGTCGCGAATCTGCATGCAGCTCGGTGCTCATCGGCGGTCCATAGGTAATCTATTTCGCATCGGGTCGAACGCTCACTCTGATGCAATTAATGCGCCATCCGCCTTCAGGCGCGGGCCTTTTCTCTCGACGATCATCGCGTAAGCGGACGGCTGCCGATGCAGGTCGAAATTGAAAGTCGTGCGCTTGTAGGAATTGCACAGGTCGAGATCGCAGCGCGCCGGCGCGATTTCGTCCCCCTTGGTGGTGCAGGCGGCGACGATTTCGCCGGAGGGCGCGACGATGATGCTGCCGCCGATCTGGTCCACGCCCTCCTCCACGCCCGCCTTGGCCACGCCCACGACCCAGCTGCCGTTCTGGTAGGCACCGGCCTGCAATACCAGCTGGTTGTGGAACAGCGAAAGATCGTCGTGCTCGGGCGCGGGCGGGTTGTGCACCGGCGTGTTGTAGCCGATCAGGATCATCTCCGCGCCCTGCAGCCCCATGACGCGATAGCTTTCGGGCCAGCGGCGGTCGTTGCAGATGGCCATGCCGAAGACGCCGTCGAATGCCTTGACCACACCGAAGCCGTCGCCGGGCTCGAAGTAACGCTTCTCCAGGTGCTGGAACCGGCGCCAGGGCTCGTGCTCGGCGTGTCCGGGGAGATGTACCTTGCGGTACTTGGCGACGATCGCTCCGGATCTGTCCACCAGAATCGAAGTGTTGTAGTGGTGCGTCTGTCCGCGTTCGACGGTCAATTCGGCGTAGCCGAGGCAGAACCCGATGCCCAGCTCGCGCGCGAAATCGAACAGCGGCCGCGTTTCCGGGCCGGGCATATCGCGCTCGAAGAAGCGGTCGACTTCGGCCTGGTCCGCCATGTACCAGCGCGGAAAAAAAGTGGTCAGCGCCAGTTCGGGATAGACGATCAGTTCGCAGCCCATGGCACTGGCCTCGCGCATCAGCGCCTTCAGGCGCACCACGACTTGCCGCCGCGTTTCGTTGCGGGCGATCGGACCGAGCTGGCCGATCGCGACGTTTACAAATCTTGCCACTGAAGCTCCTTTGTCTCGCTGTCGAATGGGTTATTGCTTAGCGGGCCAGATGCATCAGTACCCGCAGCAGCACCCGCGCCCCGGCCGTGAGGTCGCCGGGTTCGGTGTGCTCGCGCACGTTATGGCTCAAACCGCCCACGCTCGGCACGAAGATCATCGCCGCCGGGCATGCGCGCGCGAGTATCTGCGCATCGTGTCCGGCGCCGCTGGGAAGGCGCCTGACGGTGTAGCCCATGCCGCGCGCCGTCTTTTCGACCAGGTTCACCAGTTCGGGATGGAAGGCGACCGGTTCGAAGCGCGCCAGCGAACGGTGTGAAATCTGCGTGCCTTCCGCCGCGGCCGCCGCGTCGGCGTAAGCCCACAGGCGCTGCTCGGCCGATTTGAGCGTCGCCGCGTCGGTATTGCGCAGGTCGACCGTGAATACGACGCGGTTCGGAATCACATTGACGAGATTGGGAAACACGGTCATGGATCCGACCGTCGCCACCTGGTCGCCGCCCGACTCGCGCGCCAGATCGCGCGCAAAGCAGGCGATGCGCGCGGCCACATGACCGGCGTCATGGCGCAGCCGCATCGGCGTCGTTCCGGCATGGTTGGAAACGCCGGAAATCGTGAATTCGGTCCAGGAAATCCCCTGCACGCCCTCGACCGCGCCGATGGTGACTTTTTCGATGTCGAGCACCGGTCCCTGCTCGATGTGCAGTTCGACGTAGCTGTCCACCTGCATCGCGCCGGCAGGCGCCGATCCGCGGTAACCGATGCGCTCCAGGTTTTCGCGCACCGTCGTGCCGTCGATGCCCTTCGTATCCAGCGCCGCCGCGAGCGGCAGGTCTCCCTGGAACACGAGGCTGCCCATCATGTCCGGGGCGAAGCGCGAACCTTCCTCATTGGTGAAAAAAGCCACCGCCAGCGGCTTGCGCGTGCGGATTCCCGCATCCTTGAGAACACGCACCGCCTCGAGGCCGGCGAGCACGCCGTAATTGCCGTCGTAGAGCCCGCCGCTGCGCACGGTGTCGATGTGGGAGCCCGCCATCACCGGCGCGCGGTTTTCCCGCCCGGTATACATGCCGACGACGTTGCCGATGCCGTCGACGCTCACGCTCATCTCCAGCGCCTTCATCTGCGCGACGACCCAGTCGCGCCCGGCGCGGTCTTCGTCGGTGAGCGCGAGGCGGCACACGCCGCCGCCTTCGAGCGCGCCGATGCGGCCCAGTTCCTCAAGCGAGGCGAGCAGGCGCCCGCCGTCGATGTCCAGATCCGCCATGGTTCAGGTCTCCAGATCGGCGATGGCTTCGTGGATGCGTTCGATGCTTTCCATGCGCGAGCGCGCCTTCGGACGCATCGCAGCCACCAGCGACGCCGCAAGATAATTGACGATGCTCATCGGCGCGACATAGGAATCGAACACCGCCGCTCCGCTGGTCACGCAGCCGAGGATCACATCACCCGGGCGCGCGATCGCCGAAACCGGCGAGGAGGTGAGCAGCACGATCTTCGCGCCGGCCTCCCTGGCGACGCCGACAATCTGGCCGAGCAGCTTTATCCGCCGTCGGTAATCGATCACGAACAGCGCATCCTGCCCACCCAAGTCCGCCAACAGGTCGGCCATCTTGGCGGCCGGGTCGTTGAGCAGAAATACGTTCGGCTTGGCGTGCGAGAACAGCGCGTGGGCATAGAATGCCGTGGCGTAGCCATTGCGGTAGCCGACGATCCATACGCGCTGCGCGCGTTTGAGCGCGGCCAGCGCAGCCTTGATATCGTCGTGGTTCAGATTCTGCAGCGTGGCGGCGAGGTTCTGCGCGTCGTTGGCGAAATGGCGCTCCAGCCCGGAACCGTTGCCGCCGGGCCCGGCGGCATCCTCGAGCTTGAACAGGGGCGATGCGGCGGAAGGGTTGGCGCGTACCTGCGAGCGGAACTGGCCGAAGCTCGCATAGCCGAGACGGCGGAAGAATCGCGCCGCAGTGGCCTTCGACACCCCGGCAAGCTGCGCCAGTTCGGTGGCCGAATAGCTGGCGAGATGGGCCTGATTCTGCATGAGCACATCGGCGAGTTTGCGCTCCGAGGGCACGAGCTCGTCGTAGGACTTCAATATCAGTTCGCGCAGACGCATGCCGGGCGGCTTCCCGTGAGCGTTGGCCCGGCGCAGCGCTGCGACCGGCCAAACAGGACACGTTAGGTTACAGAAGTTTCACGATTCACTATACGTGGAACTCTTGTTCCTTGTCAATCGCTGTTCAGCGCTCGAGCGCCGGGCGCTTGGGATCGAACTTCCAGCCCGGGATCAGGTATTGCATGGCCATCGAGTCGTCGCGCGCGCTCGTCGTCGCCCCCGACCAGCGCCAGCCGGCGGCGGCCCCTGGCGCGGAGAAATTCCGCTACCGCGCGTCCGACGTCGACGTGCGAGAACCCGACCAGCATATCGAGCGGGGTGGGCGTCAGATCCCAGGTCTCGACCACCGGAATGCCCGCAGCCGCGAGGCGCTTGCGCCCTGCGGCCGAATGCGTGATGCCGGTGAGCACGATGCCGTCGGGCCGGCGGCCGATGATCGCCTCCAAGAGCGCATCCTCGCGTGAGTCGATGTAACCGCTCTGGCCGAGCATCAACTGGTAGCCGCGCTCGGCGAGCGCCTCGGTGAGCGCCTTCACCGTCTGCACGAACACCGGCCCGGAGATGGTCGACACGATGGCCGCGACCAGATGGCTGCGCGTCGAGGCGAGGCCGCCGGCGAGCCGGTTGCGCACATAGCCGGTGCGCGCGACCGCCTCGCCCACCTTCTTCAGCACTGCGGCGGATACCCGCCCGGGCGTATTCAAGGCGCGCGATGCGGTGATCGGCGCGACGCCGGCGAGTTTGGCGACGTCGTGCAAGGTGACGGCGCCGCTGCCTCTGCGCGTGCGCCGTGCCAGGGCTTTGCGCGGGTTCATGGCGGGATTGTAGACCAATGATAGCGCTACCGGCCAGCGCAGCGCCGCGGCCGCCGGCCACGGACAGGTAAGAATTGCGCCGATGAGCAAGCCGGACCCCGCGCAGTGCAGTGCCCACACCCCGATGATGCATGGGGGTAAAGCCCGCGCCGCCATTGGGTTTTCGGGCGGCCGGACTGACGACCTATACCGCGACCTACACTAAAACCCATAGCGAAACGAGAAAGTCGCGGCGAACAGAGCGAACTGCGTGTTATGGGCTGCGGCTGCGCTTGATCGACCGGATTGCGCCGCGAGCATGCTTTACGCGACCGGCGGCGATAACTCCGGTAAAAGCCATCGGACTGAATTTAGTCCATTGTAGGTCCACTAGTGCCAAGGGGAAGCCTTTTGGCCTGTGCCTGTTCTATTTGGCGCAATCCTGCAATGGCGATAAATCATATATGTTCTAAAAGGCATTGACATGCATATTTAATGCTTTATTATACATAGAAATGAAATCCAGAATACACGAAACCATTCGAGCGCGCCGGCTCGCCCTGGGCCTGTCGCAGGCAGAGGCTGCGCGTCGCAGCGGCATTCAGCAACGGCAGGTGTCGACCTTCGAGCGAGGGGGAGATGTAACGCTTTCCACGCTCCTGAAGCTGGCCCAGGCGCTGGACGTGGAACTCATGCCCGTTCCGCGGGAGGACGCGGCAAAGCTCGAATCGTTTCTCAAGGCGAAGCGCGGGCCGGCGCGTTCAACTTCTCCCCCTTCCCTCCTCGACCGCTACCAGGTAAAGGACGACGAGGAGCCATCGAATGGCTGATGCTCGCGTCCTCAAGATACTGCTGGGCGGCGTACCCGTCGGCCACCTCACCGGCTTTCAGGACGGGAAGAGCCTTTTCGCCTTCGATGACAGCTACATCGACCTGGGGCCCGGCCGGCCGACCCTGAGCCTGTCCTTCAACGCGCCGGGAGATGAAGAAGCGACTGAGCGCAAGCTGCGGGCAATTTATTCGAGCCGGATGAAGCTGCCGCCGTTTTTCAGCAACCTGTTGCCGGAGGGCGTGCTGCGGGAATACATGGTCAAGCGACTGAAGATCCACCACGACCACGAATTCGACTTGCTTATGGCACTCGGCGCGAGTTTGCCCGGCGCGATTCGCGCGCTTCCCGCGGATGAACTGCCGCAGGCCGGCATCAATTACCGGCCCGGCAGCACGCGCGCCGTTCCGGACGAGACACCAATCAAATTCTCGCTGGGCGGATCGCAACTCAAGTTTTCGATGATCGAGCGCGGCGGGCGATTCACGCTGGAAGACGGCAACGAGGAATGGATTGTGAAACCACCACACCCCAGCCATCCCAACGTTCCGGCGAACGAGTACACGATGATGCGGCTGGCGGCCGCTGCCGGAATACAAACACCTGAAGTTAAACTGGTGAAACTCGATGATATTGATCTGGCCGGAATCGTCGGCCTCTCGATACCGCAATGGGAAACATGGGCTTACGCCATCAAACGTTATGACCGGACTGCTGAAGGCCGGGTCCATGTTGAAGACTTTGCGCAAGTATTCAGCGTCTATGGCGACCAGGAATACAAGGCGACCAATTACGATACCGTCGGCAGATTGATCTTCGATCTTTTTCCCAACCGGTTCGAGCAGCTCGCAGAATTCATTCGGCGATTGGTCGTCAACATTCTCGTCGGCAACGGCGACGCCCATCTCAAGAACTGGTCGGTGATCTATCAAGACAAAGTCACGCCCCGGTTATCGCCGGCATACGACCTGGTGTCGACAATTCACTACATCCAGAACGACAGCCTTGCCCTTAATCTGGGCGGGGAAAAGCGGTTTGAATCCATCGATGAATCGCATTTCGAACGGCTTGCCCGCCGGATGGATGCCCCGACGAGATTCGTGCTTGACCTGGTGAAGGAGACGGTGACAACCGCCCGAAAAGCGTGGCCCGGAATGATCCGAGAAATGGGCCTCCCGGAGGATATGCGTGAGCGCATGTACCGCCACTGGAGCGAACTATCCGATCTGTTGCGGATCACGAAATAGCGAATCGGCTACCCGAATTGATGGCCAAAGTATTTCCTGGCGCCAGGCCATCGGCCGGAAACACGCGCAAGTGCATTCCCGGCTTCAGCTTACGCTCCACGGGTTAGAATTGCGCCGATGAACAACCCCGCCGCGGGCAGCGCCCACACCCCGATGATGCAGCAGTACCTGCGCCTGAAAGCGCAGCATCCGGACATTCTGCTGTTCTACCGCATGGGCGACTTCTACGAACTGTTCCACGCCGACGCGGAGAAGGCCGCGCGGCTGCTCGATATCACCCTCACGACGCGCGGCGCTTCGGCCGGCGTGCCGATCAAAATGGCCGGCGTGCCCTACCACGCGGTCGAGCAGTATCTGGCCCGGCTGGTGAAGCTGGGCGAATCGGTGGCGATCTGCGAGCAGATCGGCGACCCGAACACCGCGAAAGGGCCGGTGGAGCGCGCCGTCACCCGCATCGTCACCCCGGGCACGCTCACCGATTCGGCGCTGCTCGACGAGAAATCCGATAACCTGCTGCTCGCGCTTTCGGCGGAGGACAACAGGGTGGGCCTCGCCTGGCTGAGCCTCGCAAGCGGCGAACTGCGCCTGGCCGAAATCCCGCAGCGCCTGCTCGCGGGCGAACTAACGCGGCTGCGCCCGGCCGAAATCCTGGTCGCCGATCGTGGCCCCTACGCCGACTTCAACACCTCGGCCGCGCTGACGCGCCTGCCGGAATGGCATTTCGATGCCGCTGCCGCACACGAGCAGTTGCTGAAGCACTTCAACGTGCACTCGCTCGCGGGCTTCGGCTGCGAGGATCTGCGGCCGGCGATCGCCGCCGCGGGGGCGCTGCTCGACTACGCGAAGAAGACCCAGGGCCAGGCGCTCGTGCACGTGAACGCGCTGCGCGCGGAGCGCGCCGACGACTATGTGCGCATGGATGCCTCGACGCGGCGCAACCTGGAGCTTACCGAAACCCTGCGCGGCACGAGCGCGCCAACGCTCTACAGCCTGCTCGACGGCTGCGCCACCGGCATGGGCAGCCGCCTGTTGCGCCACTGGCTGCATCATCCCCTGCGCGACCGCGCCGTGCTCGCGAACCGCCACGAGGCGGTGGAAGAACTGGCGCAGGCAAGCGGCACAGTCTTGCGCGAAGCCTTGCGCCAGATCGCCGACGTCGAGCGCATCGGTGCGCGCATCGCCTTGAAAAGCGCGCGGCCGCGCGACCTCTCGGGCCTGCGCGACAGCCTCGCCGCCCTGCCCGCCCTCGCCGCGCTATTCGATGCCGCAGCCGCGCCGCGTCTGGCCGAACTGCGCGTGGGACTGGCGGTGCCGCAGGACTGCGCGCAACTGCTCGCGCGTGCGATCCTGCCCGAACCGGCGGCGCTGTTGCGCGAGGGCGGCGTCATCAACGACGGCTACGATGCCGGTCTCGACGCGTTGCGCGCGCTGCAGACCAATTCGGGCGAATTCCTGGTCGCGCTCGAAGCGCGCGAGCGCGAGCGCAGCGGCATCCCCAACCTCAAGGTCGAGTACAACCGCGTGCATGGCTTCTACATCGAGGTCACCCACGCGCACGTGGAGAAGATTCCGGCCGACTACCGCCGGCGCCAGACGCTGAAAAACGCCGAGCGCTATATCACGCCCGAGCTGAAAAGCTTCGAGGACAAGGCGCTGTCGGCGCAGGAGCGCGCGCTGGCGCTGGAAAAAGCGCTGTATGAGCAGCTGCTCGAGGCGTTGCTGGCGCATATTCCGGCGCTGCAACTGATCGCGCGTAGCCTCGCCGAGCTGGACCTGCTCGCTTCGTTTGCCGCCGACAGCCTGCGCCTTGCCTGGTGCCGGCCGCAGTTCGTGGGCGAGCCGCTGCTCGAAATCGAAGCCGGCCGCCACCCGGTGGTCGAAGCGCAGGTGGGCCAGTACATCGCCAACGACTGCCGGCTGAACGCGGCGCGCCAGTTGCTGCTGATCACCGGCCCGAACATGGGCGGCAAGTCCACCTACATGCGCCAGGTGGCGCTGATCGTGCTGCTCGCGCACGTCGGCGCATTCGTGCCGGCGCGCTCCGCGCGCCTCGGGCCGATCGACCAGATTTTCACCCGCATCGGCGCCGCGGACGATCTCGCCGGCGGCAGATCCACGTTCATGGTCGAGATGACCGAGAGCGCCAACATCCTGCACAACGCGACCGCGCAGAGCCTGGTGCTGGTGGACGAGGTCGGGCGCGGCACCTCCACGTTCGACGGCCTGGCGCTGGCCTGGGCGATCGCGCGCCACCTGCTCGAAAAAAACCGCAGCTACACCCTGTTCGCGACGCACTATTTCGAGCTCACGCGGCTCGCGCTCGAATACCGCGAGGCCGCGAACATCCATCTCGATGCGGTGGAGCACAAGGATTCGATCGTGTTCCTGCACGCGGTCGAGGAAGGACCGGCCTCGCAGAGCTACGGGCTGCAGGTGGCGGCGCTCGCCGGCGTGCCCGGCAGCGTGACGCGCGCAGCGAAAAAATATCTGGTGCAACTGGAGCAGCAAAGCCTGAATCGCGACGGTCAGAACGACCTGTTCGCCGCCGCCGCGCCGCAGCCGGCAGCCGAGCCGCACCCGGCGCTGGACCTGCTCCGGTCGATCGAGCCGGACGAGTTGAGCCCGAAGGAAGCGCTGGAACTGCTGTACAAGCTGAAACAACTGTGATGCGGGTCTTAGTCTTATTCTTGCTGCTTGCGCTCGCCGCAGGCGGGTCCCAGGCCCAGGCCCCTGCGCGTTTCAGCTTCGCCATCGTCGGCGATGCGCCTTATAACCGCTGGGAAGAAAGCCGCTTTGCCGAAATGCTCGACGAAATCAACCGGGAAAACGTGGTCTTCGTCGTGCACGTCGGCGATATCAAGAGCGGCGGCAGTCCCTGCAGCGACGAGTTGTACCAGGAGCGCAAGCGCCTGTTCCAGGCCTCGCGCCATCCCTTCATCCTGATTCCCGGCGACAACGACTGGACCGATTGCCACCGCAGGGCCGCGGGCGGCCACGATCCGCTCGAGCGCCTTGCCCGGTTGCGCCAGGTGTTTTACGCGGGCGACATGAGCCTCGGTCAAACGGCGCTCAAGCTGGAGCGCCAGAGCGACCACCCCGGGACCGATGCGCGGTTTCGTCAATACCGCGAGAATGTGCGCTGGGTGGCGGACGGCGCGCTGTTCATCGGGCTGAACGTCCCCGGAAGCAACAACAACTTCGGGCGCACGCCGCAAATGGACGCCGAACACGCGCAGCGCGGCGCCGCCAACGCCGCGTGGCTGGAGCAGGGATTCGAACTTGCGCAACGCAAGCGCTACGCCGCGGTGTTCATCGTGATCCAGGCCAACCCGGATTTCGATTTGTCGTTCTTGCGCCGGGTCAACCGCGCCGACGGCTACGCGGCATTCAAACAGGAACTGCTCGCGCATACCCTCGCCTTCGGCAAGCCCGTGGTGCTGGTGCACGGCGACACCCACCGCTTTCGCGTCGACCAGCCGCTGTTCGACCCGACCACCCTGAAGCGCGTGGAACAGTTCACGCGCATCGAGAGTTTCGGTTCCCCCTTCGTCGATTGGATCAAAGTGACCATCGATCCGGCAAACCCGAAGCTCATTTCAGTCGGAACCCGTCCGCCGGCGGACGTCAGGCAGCCCTATTAGAGAGAAACCGGGGACAGACCACAGTTTATTTCCGGTACCAAGCAATGTTGGCGCGAAACGTTCACTGATTCAGTTCAGGCTCAATTGCGTCTCGGAAACCGTGGTCTGTCCCCGGTTTTCCAGCTAAAGCCCGGTGTGGCGCGCGATATAAGCCTTGACCGCGCCCGCGTCGGCATCCATCACCTCGAAGCGCTGCGGCAGCGATTCCAGCTTCTCGCAGCCCGGCGGATAGTCCGGGTCGCGCCCGAGCGCTTCGCGTATGGTCTCCGCGAACTTCACCGGCAGCGCCGTCTCCAGGCAGATCAGGGGAATGCCCGCTTGCCGATGCTCCAGCCCGACCTTGAGTCCATCCGCGGTATGGGTGTCTATCATCACGCCGTGCTCCCGGTACACGCGGCGGATGGTGTCCAGCCGGTCCTGGTGGGAACTGGAACCGGAAACGAAGCCGTAGTCCCGCACTCTGGCGAAATGCGGCGTGCCCGAAAGGTCGAAAGCGCCTTCGTTATCGAGCTTGCGCCATAGCGCATTCACCGTCGCCGCATCGCGCCCGACCAGGTCGTAGACGAAGCGCTCGAAATTGGACGCCTCGGAAATGTCCATCGACGGGCTGGAAGTCTGCACCACCTCCGAGGCGGGGCGCACCCGGTAGGTGCCGGTGCGGAAGAATTCGTCCAGCACGTTGTTCTCGTTGGTGGCGAGGATCAGCCGCGCGATCGGCAGGCCCATCGTGCGCGCGATGTGGCCGGCGCAGATGTTGCCGAAATTCCCCGACGGCACGGCAAACGCCACCTGCTCGTCGTTCGATTTTGTCGCCGCGAAATAGCCGCGAAAGTAATACACCACCTGCGCCGCGACCCGCGCCCAGTTGATCGAATTCACCGCGCCGATACGCTGCCGCGCCTTGAACGCGGCGTCGATGCTCACCGCCTTGACGATGTCCTGGCAGTCGTCGAACACGCCGCGGACGGCGATGTTGAATATATTGGCGTCCTGCAGCGAGAACATCTGCGCCGCCTGGAACGGGCTCATTTTCCCGTAGGGCGAGAGCATGAACACGTTCACGCCGTGTTTTCCCCGCAGCGCGTATTCGGCCGACGAGCCGGTGTCGCCCGAAGTGGCGCCGAGGATATTGATGCACTCGCCGCTCTTTTCGAGCGCATACTCGAACAGATTGCCGAGCAGCTGCATCGCCATGTCCTTGAACGCCAGCGTCGGCCCGTTGGAGAGGCCGAGCAGGTGCAGCCCCGGCGCCAGGGTCGTCAACGGGGTGATGGCCTCGGTGCGGAAGACGACCTTGGTGTAGGTCTGCGCGCACAAAGCCCTGAGGTCCGCGGCCGGGATGCCGTCGCAGAACTTGCGCAATACCTCATAGGCCAGTTCCGCATAGGGCAGGCTGCGCCAGGCGGCGAGTTCGGCCGGGCTGACGCGCGGCGTGCTCTCCGGAACGGCGAGCCCGCCGTCCGGGCACAGGCCGCCGAGCAGGATCTCGGAAAAAGTCTGCGGCGCCATGCCGCCGCGGGTGCTTATGTAGCGCATCTTGAACAGCGAGTAGATTCTTGTGGCGCCTGACGAATTGCGTCAGGCGACCGATTTAGGGGAGCGCGAGGGGGCGTCTCCCCTCGTCTTGTTAGCCATCCTAGTTTCGCCCCAATTCCTCGAGCCGTATGCGGGTCACTTTTCCGGTCACCACGTGCAGGCCCTCGATCGCGGCAATGGCGGCGTTGATGTGTTTCTCGCGCGTCTCGTGCGTGAGCATGATGATGTCCACCTGCTCCTCGCCTTCGGAAGGCTCCTTTTGCACCATGGCGTCGATGGAAATGCCGCAATCGGCGAGGATGCGGGTAATGTCGGCCAGCACCCCGGGCCGATCCACCACGCGCATGCGCAGATAGTAGGACGTCACCACCTCGTCCACGGGCAGGATGGCGACGTCGGACAACTGGTCGGGCTGGAACGCGAGATGCGGCACGCGGTGCTCCGGATCGGCCGTGTGCGTGCGCGTCACGTCCACCAGGTCCGCAACCACGGCGCTGGCGGTCGGCTCCGCACCGGCCCCGGCGCCGTAATACAGGGTCGCGCCGACGGCATCGCCTTTCACCAGAATGGCGTTCATGACCCCCTCGACGTTGGCGATCAGGCGCCGCGCCGGGATCAGGGTCGGATGCACGCGCAATTCGATGCCTTCGGGCGTCCTGCGCGTGATGCCGAGCAGCTTGATGCGGTAGCCGAGCTGCTCGGCGTAGCGGATGTCCTCCGGGGCCAGCTTGGAGATGCCCTCGATATAGGCCTTGTCGAATTGCATCGGAATGCCGAAGGCGATCGCCGACATGATGGTGAGCTTGTGCGCCGCGTCGATGCCCTCGATGTCGAACGTCGGGTCGGTCTCGGCATAGCCCAGGCGCTGCGCCTGCTCGAGCACCGTGCCGAAAGCCAGGCTCTTGTCGCGCATTTCCGACAGGATGAAGTTCGACGTGCCGTTGATGATGCCGGCGATCCATTCGATGCGATTGGCGGTAAGCCCTTCGCGCAGGGCCTTGATGATCGGAATGCCGCCGGCCACCGCGCCCTCGAATGCCACCATCACGCCTTTTTCCTGCGCTGCGGCGAAGATCTCGTTGCCGTGGATCGCGAGCAGCGCCTTGTTCGCGGTGACCACGTGCTTGCCGCATTCGACCGCCTTCAGCACCAGCTCGAGCGCGCGGGTGGTGCCGCCGATCAGTTCGACCACGATATCGATGGCCGGATCGCTCACCACCTCCCATACATCGGCGGCGACCGCGGCCCGGCCCCCGACCAGTTGCCGCGCCCGCGCCAGATCCTTGTCGGCCACCTTGGTGATGCGAATGCCGCGTCCGGCGCGCCGCGTGATTTCTTCCTGGTTGCGCGCGAGCACGTTCCAGGTGCCGCCGCCGACCGTGCCTATGCCCAGCAGCCCCACGCAGATCGGATTCATTTGGGCTATTTCCCGCGGTTCTGTGTCACAGCAAACCATCCCTCTTGAACATGTCCTTGATGCCCCGCAGCGCCTGCCTCGAGCGCGCCTTGTTCTCGATCAGCGCGATGCGCACGTGGCCGTCGCCGTAATCGCCGAAGCCGATGCCGGGCGACACGGCCACCTTGGCGTCGGTGAGTATCTTCTTGGCGAATTCGAGCGAGCCCATGCTGCGGTAGTGTTCGGGAATCTTCGCCCAGATGTACATCGAGGCCTTGGGCTTGTCGACCATCCAGCCCATTTCGTGCAGGCCCTTCACCATGACATCGCGCCGCTTCTGGTACTTGAGGCGGATTTCCTCGACGCAGTCCTGCGGCCCTTCCAGCGCAACGATGGAGGCCACCTGGATCGGGGCGAAGGTGCCGTAATCGTGATAGCTCTTCATGCGCGCCAGCGCGTGCACCAGGTCCTTGTTGCCCACCATGAAGCCGATGCGCCAGCCGGCCATGTTGTAGCTCTTCGACATGGAGAAGAACTCCACCGCCACGTCGCGCGCACCCGGCACCTGCATGATGGAAGGCGCCTTCCAGCCGTCGAAAGTGATGTCGGCATAGGCCAGGTCGTGCACCACCAGGATGTCGTGCGCTTTCGCGAGCGCAATCACCCGTTCGAAGAACTCCAGTTCGACGCACATCGCCGTCGGATTGGAAGGAAAGCCAATCACCAGCATTTTCGGCTTCGGGATCAGTTCGCGGATCGCGCGTTCGGTCTCGGCGAAAAAATCCACGCCCGGGGTCATGCGCACCGAGCGGATGTCGGCCCCGGCGATGATGGCGCCGTAGATATGGATCGGGTAGCTGGGATTGGGCACCAGCACCGTGTCGCCGCGCGCGAGCGTGGCGAGCATCAGGTGCGCGAGGCCTTCCTTGGAACCGATGGTGACGATGGCTTCCGTGTCCGGGTCGAACTCGACGCCATAGCGCCGCTGGTACCAGCCGGTGATGGCGCGGCGCAGGCGCGGTATGCCCCTGGACACCGAATAGCCGTGGGTGTCGGTGCGCTGCGCGGCCTCCACCAGCTTGTCGACGATGTGCTTGGGCGTGGGCCCGTCCGGATTGCCCATGCTCATGTCGATGATGTCCTCGCCCGCATGGCGAGCGGCCATCTTCAGCTCGTTGGTAATGTTGAAGACGTAGGGCGGCAGGCGGTTGATTCGTGCGAATTCTCTCATATGGTGCAGTGCAAAGTCGCCGTAAGTGCTGAAAAAGTTTATAATTTTAGCCTATTTGAGCGCATTCTTGAAGCTCCATCTCACCAACATTTCCGGCATCAACCTGTTCACCGGCTACGGCGAAGGCTATGTCATGATCAACCAACAGCGCCACGAGCAGAACCTGGTCGTCCTGCGCGACCGCCTGGTGACCGACTGGCAGCCCGCCGGGTTCGACCAGCTGAACGCGGAGCATTTCGCCCGGGTCGCCGAACTGAAGCCCGAAATCGTGCTGCTCGGCACCGGCGGGCGCCTGCGCTTTCCGCGGCCGGAGCTCACGCGCGCCCTGATGGAGGCGCGCATCGGCCTCGAGGTCATGGACATCCACGCCGCCTGCCGCACCTACAACTTCCTCGCGGCCGAGGAGCGCATCGTCGCCGCGGCGCTCTTGTTCAATTGAATGCGCTGAAGCTGAGCGCATGACCCGGCGCCTGCAAGTCATGTTGCTGGTCGTCTTCGGCCTCGTCTGGTTTTCCAATCTCGAATACCGCAAGCTGGTCAACCCGGACGAAGGGCGTTATGCCGAGATCCCGCGCGAGATGGTGGCGAGCGGCGACTGGACCACGCCGCGCCTGAACGACATCAAGTATTTCGAAAAACCCGCGCTGCAGTACTGGGCCACCGCGGCGGCCTACACCCTGTTCGGCGAGCGCCAATGGACCGCGCGGCTGTGGAGCGCGCTCACCGGCTTTCTCGGCGTGCTCATGGTGTTTTTCGCCGGGCGCCGCCTGTTCGGCGAGGAAGCCGGCTGGAACTCGGCGCTGGTATTGGCTTCCAGCCTGCTGTACGTCCTGATCGGCCACGTCAACACGCTCGACATGGGGGTCAGTTTCCTGTTGTCCGCGGCGGTGTGCGCGTTCTGCCTGGCCCAATCCGATGCGAGCGAAGCGCGCGACCGCCGGCGCTGGATGCTCGCCGCCTGGGCGAGCCTCGCCCTCGCGGTGTTGTCCAAAGGCCTGATCGGCCTGGTCCTGCCCGGCGCAGCGCTCGTGCTCTACATCCTGATCGAGCGCGACTGGCGCCTGGCGCGCCGCCTGCACCTGGTACCCGGCTTCGCCCTGTTTCTGCTCATCACCGTGCCCTGGTTCGTCGCCGTGTCGCTGGCCAATCCGGAGTTCGCGCGCTTTTTCTTCATCCACGAGCATTTCGAGCGCTTTTTGACCCGCGCGCATGGCCGCTACCAGCCCATGTATTACTTCATTCCGGTACTGCTCGTCGGCATGCTCCCCTGGACCGTCGCCCTCGCCGGCGCGCTCGCGCGCGCGCGGAAGCGCGCGCCGGAACAGCACTTCCAGGCGCAACGCTTTCTGCTCCTGTGGGCGGTGGTGGTGTTCGTATTCTTTTCCGCCTCCAGTTCGAAGCTGGTGTCCTACATCCTGCCCCTCTTCCCGGCGCTCGCCCTGCTCACCGGCGCGCGCCTGACCCAGCTCGGCGCGCGCGCACTCGCCTGGCAGGCGCTGCCGGCTGCGCTTGCGGGCATCGCGGTACTCGCGCTCATGCCCGGCATCGAGCGCTACGCCAGCCGCGAAGTGCCGGTCGAGTTGTTCCGTGATTACGCCGTCTGGCTGATCGCGGCGGCGCTGCTGCAAATCGCCGGCGCTGCAGCCTGCGCCTGGCTCGCGCGGCACAACCGCCGCGCGGCCGCGCTGGCGGTATTGGCCGCCTCCGGTCTCGCGTTCGCGCAGCTCGCCTTGAGCGGCCACGAAAGCCTGTCCACGGCGAATTCCGCGTATCATGTCGCTCAGCGAATCAAGCCTGAACTGATGCCCGGCATGCCCTTTTACAGCGTCAATACCTACGACCAGTCACTGCAGTTCTATCTTCGGCGCAGCACCACCATGGTGGCGTACAAGGACGAACTGGGCTTCGGCATCGCGCAGGAGCCGCAGAAATTCATCGCCGATTTCGCCCAGTTCGAGAAAACCTGGATTGCGGATCGCGCGGCGCTGGCGCTGATGTCGCGCGATGCGTACGAAACCTTCAGCGCCAAGGGCCTGCCGATGCGGCTCGTCGCGCGCGACACGCGCCGCATCGTGGTCGCCAGGCATCTCGCCGCAAATCCATGAGCCTCGTCAGTTTCTCCCTGCTGATGCTGGGCGTGTTCCTCAACGCCACCGCCCAGTTGCTGCTCAAGGCGGGCACCAACGCGGTCGGGCAATTCGAATTCAGCGCCGGCAACATCCTGCCGGTGGGGATGAAGCTCGCGTTCGAGCCGCACATCATGGGCGGCATGGCCTGTTACGTGATCAGCCTGGTGGTCTGGATCCTGGGCCTGTCGCGGGTCGAGGTCTCGATCGCCTATCCGCTGCTCTCCATCGGTTACGCGCTCAATGCCGTGGCCGCCTGGTACCTGTTCGGCGAGGCGGTGAGCATGACGCGGCTCGCCGGCATCGGCATCATCATCATCGGCGTCTACGTGGTCGCGCGCTCCTGATGGACTACCTGCCCTTCACCCGCCCCTCGATCGACGAGGAAACCATCGCCGGCGTGGCCGAAGTGCTGCGCTCCGGCTGGATCACCAGCGGCCCCTGCGTGCGGCAACTCGAGCAGGAGCTGTCGCAGTATTTCGGCGGCCGGGCGGTGCGCGCCATGAGCTCCGCCACCGGAGCGCTGGAGATCGCGCTTCAAGTCGCCGGCGTGCAGCCCGGCGACGAGGTCATCACCACGCCGCTTTCCTGGGTGGCCACGGCCAATGTGATCCTGCGCGCCGGCGCGCGGCCGGTATTCGTGGATGTCGACGCGGCGACGCGCAATATCGACCTCGAGCGCATCGAGGCTGCCATTACCTCCAGGACCCGCGCCCTGCTGCCGGTGGACATGGCGGGCCTGCCGGTCGACCGCGACCGTCTCTACGAACTCGCCCGTCGCCGCGGCCTGCGCGTGATCGAGGACGCGGCGCAGAGCATGGGGGCATCCTGGGGCGGCCGGCGCATCGGCAGCTTCGGCGATCTGGTGGCCATCAGCTTTCACGCAAACAAGAACATCACCAGCGGAGAAGGCGGCTGCCTGGTACTCAGCGATCCCGCCGAAATCGATCTGTGCACCCGGCTGCGCCTGCAGGGCGTGGTGCGCCTGCCCGACGGCAATCAGGAAGTCGAGGTCGCAGGCGGCAAGCACAATCTCACCGATATCGCGGCGCGCATCGGCCTCGGCCAGATGAAACGGCTGGGGGCGTTCACCGCGCGGCGCCGCCAACTCGCGCGGCGCTATTTCGAGCGCTTCGATGCCGGCACGGGCTGCGAGTTGCCGCTCGCGGATTACGCCAATTGCAACTGGCATATGTTCCAGGTGTTGCTGCCGCTCGCGCGCATGCGCATAGGCCGCGGCGAATTCATCCAGGCGCTGCATCAGCGCGGCATCGGCTCAGGGGTGCATTACCCGGCGATGCACCTGTTCGGGCTGTACCGCAGACTCGGCTACCATCCGGGCGATTTTCCGTTGGCGGAGCGCATCGGCGCCGCCACCGTGACCCTGCCCCTGTTTCCGGGCATGGCCGATGCCGATGTCGACCGCGTCTGCGCGGCGGTCGCAGACGTCATCCGGGGCAAATAGGGATGAACGTCCGAAAATGAGCCTCGAACTCTCGGTGGTGATTCCCGTCTACAACGAAGAACAGGGCCTCGCGGCGCTGTTCGCGCGCCTGTACCCGGCGCTGGACGCCTTGCGCATCCCCTACGAGATCATTTTCATCAACGACGGCAGCCGCGACGGTTCTGCGGGCATCTTGCACGCGCAATTCCAGCAACGCCCCGACGTCACCCGGGTCATCCTGTTCAACGGCAACTTCGGCCAGCACATGGCGATCATGGCCGGCTTCGAGCAGGTGCGCGGCCGGCGCATCGTCACCCTGGACGCCGACCTGCAGAACCCGCCCGAGGAAATCGGCCGCCTGATCGCCAAAATGGACGAGGGCTACGACTACGTCGGCAGCATCCGCCGCCTGCGCCAGGACAGCGCCTTCCGCCGCGTCGCCGGCAAGACGATGAACCTGGTGCGCGAGCGCATCACGCGCATCCGCATGACCGACCAGGGCTGCATGCTGCGCGCCTATAGCAGGGAAATCGTCGAAGCGATCAACAACTGCCGTGAGATCAGCACCTACATCCCGGCGCTCGCCTACACCTTCTCCCAGCGCCCGGTGGAAATCGAGGTCGCACACGAAGAGCGCGCCGCGGGCGAGTCCAAGTATTCACTGTATCAGCTGATCCGGCTCAACTTCGATCTGGTGACCGCCTTTTCGCTGGTGCCGCTGCAATTGTTCTCGCTTGCCGGCATGCTGATTTCGCTCGCGTCCATCCTGTTCGTGGGCTACCTGGCCGTGCGCCGGCTGCTGGTCGGACCGGAAGCCGAAGGCGTGTTCACGCTGTTCGGCATCGTCTTCTTCCTGCTCGGCATCGCCCTGTTCGGCATCGGTCTGCTGGGCGAATACCTGGGGCGCATTGCCCAGCAGGTGCGCCAGCGCCCGCGCTATCTGATTCAGGCGGTGCTCGAGCAAAGCGAGGCCGGCGCGGTCCGGCCGCTTCCCGGTCACGCTGCGCCCGGGCGGGAAACCCGCCACGCCTGAGCGTGGCATTCACTGACTGCGCCTGCGTGCTTCGCCCTGCATGAGTTCCGCGGTCGTATTCGCCTACCACAATGTCGGCGTGCGCTGCCTGTCGGTGCTGCTCGACCAGGACGTGCGGGTGGCGCTGGTGGTGACGCACCAGGACCGCGCGAATGAAAACATCTGGTTCGACAGCGTGGAGCAACGCGCGCGCGCGCGCGGCCTGCCGGTGATCACGCCGGCGGATGCGAACGACCCGGCGGTGGTGGCGCAGGTCGCGGCGCTCGCGCCCGATTTCCTGTTCTCGTTCTACTACCGCAACCTGCTCGGCCCGGAACTGCTCGCGCTGCCCCGGCGCGGCGCCTACAACATGCACGGCTCGCTGCTGCCCAAGTACCGCGGGCGCGTGCCGGTCAACTGGGCCGTGATCCTGGGGGAGCGCGAAACCGGCGCCACGCTGCACCAAATGGTGGCCAAGCCCGATGCCGGCGGCATCGTCGATCAGGAAGCCGTGCCCATAGAGCCGGAGGACACCGCCGCGGAGGTATTCGGCAAGGTCACCGGGGCGGCGGAACGGGTGCTCGCGCGCGCGCTGCCGGGGCTGATCGCCGGCACTGCGCGCATCACGCCGCAGAACCTCGACCTCGGGAGCTATCATGGCGGGCGCAAGCCCGAGGACGGCCGCATCGACTGGAGCAAAAGCGCGCGCGAGGTGCACAACCTGGTGCGCGGCGTCGCCCCGCCCTATCCCGGGGCGTTTACCCGGATCGGCGCCATGAACCTGCGCATACTGCGCACCCGGCCGGAGCCAAATAGGCGCCCTCGAGGCGGCCCGCCTGGGTTATATTTCGAAGCGGGCTCGTACTTCGCCGATTGCGGCGACGGCCAGGTGCTGCGCATACTGGAACTCGAAGCAATGGACGATCGGGGCGGCACGCTCGATCCCGGAGCGTTCACCATGGAAAAAATCAACTTTGCGTGATCAAATGAAAAAAATCCTGATACTCGGCGTCAACGGTTTCATCGGCCACCACCTGTCCAAACGCATCATCGCCAGGACGGACTGGGAAATCTACGGCATGGACATGCAGACCGAACGCATCTCCGACCTGATGGAGGAGAAACGCTTCCACTTCTTCGAAGGCGACATCACCATCAACAAGGAATGGATCGAATATCACGTGCGCAAGTGCGACACGCTGCTGCCGCTGGTGGCAATCGCCACGCCGGCGACCTACGTGAAGGAGCCGTTGCGGGTGTTCGAGCTCGACTTCGAAGCCAACCTGCCCATCATCCGCTCCGCGGTCAAGTACAAGAAGCGCGTGATCTTCCCTTCGACCTCGGAAGTCTACGGCATGTGCCGCGACGGCGAGTTCGATCCGGAATCCTCCGAACTGGTGCTGGGCCCGATCAACAAGCCGCGCTGGATCTATTCCTGCTCCAAGCAGTTGATGGACCGGGTGATCCACGGCTACGGCATGGAGTACGGGCTGGACTACACCCTGTTCCGGCCGTTCAACTGGATCGGCGCCGGTCTGGACTCGATCAACACCCCGAAGGAAGGCAGTTCGCGCGTGATCACCCAGTTCCTCGGCCACATCGTGCGCGGCGAAAACATCAAGCTCGTCGACGGCGGCGGCCAGAAACGCGCCTTCACCTATATCGACGACGGCATCGACGCGCTGCTCAAAATCATCGATAACCACGCCGGGATCGCCAGCGGCAAGATCTACAACATCGGCAACCCGAAAAACAATTACTCGGTCCGGGAACTCGCCGAAATGATGCTGGCGCTGGCGTTCGAATACCCGGAATACCGCAGCCACGCAAAGCGGGTGAAACTGATCAAGACCACGTCGGCGCAGTATTACGGCAAGGGCTACCAGGACGTGCAGAACCGCGTGCCGAAAATCACCAACACCTGCAAGGACCTCGCCTGGCGGCCCAGGGTCAATATGCAGCAGGCGATGAAGCATATATTCGATTTCTATCGCGGCCACGTCGCCGAAGCACGCCATCTCGTCGATTGAAACAAGAGATATTTGCCGCGAGCGGGTCGAGTGGGGCTTATCCACGATCTGCCACCACTACTCGAAGTATCGTCCGATATCCGCCATTGTCTTCGAACGAGCTTTGCGCGCTATCGCGCGCCAACCCTGTTTTCGGCGCGGATGAAAAGCGCATCCGCGCCAAAAACACGGTTATGAATAAAAGCAAAAGCGGTTTAGGTCTTAATCCACGATCGCCGATTGTGTGCGGACAGGGTCATCGTCCGCGCACAATCGGCGATCCGCGCGGACGGGCCGCCGTCCGCGCAAGATCTGCCACCACTATTCGAAGTATCGTCCGATGTCCGCCAATGTCTTCGAACGAGCTTTGCGCGCTATCGCGCGCCAACCCTGTTTTCGGCGCGGATGAAAAGCGCATCCGCACCAAAAACACGGTTATGAATAAAAGCAAAAGCGGTTTAGGTCTTAATCCACAATCGGCGATCCGCGCGGACGGGCCGCCGTCCGTGCAAGCCCGAAGTCCATCGTCGACATTGAACACCGCATCCCATGAAGCTCGCTCTTAAAATCGACGCCGACACCTATCGCGGCACGTGCGCAGGCGTGCCGCGGCTGATCGAAACGCTGAAAAAGCACCATGCCGGGGCGACCTTTCTGTTCAGCCTCGGGCCCGATCACACCGGGCGCGCGATCACGCGCGCGTTCCGCCCGGGATTCATGAAGAAGGTATCCCGTACCTCGGTGCTGCAGCATTACGGCATCAAGACCCTGCTCTACGGCACGCTCCTTCCCGGCCCCGACATCGGCAGGCGCTGCGCAGACATCATACGCGGCGCGCGCGACGCCGGCTTCGAGACCGGCATCCACACCTGGGACCATGTCAAATGGCAGGACCATGTGGCGTACCGCGGCGAGCGCTGGACCGGCGAGGAAATGGGCGCCGCCTACCTGCGCTATTTCGAGATTTTCGGCGAACACGCGCGCACCCATGGAGCCGCCGGCTGGCAGATGAACCTGCACGCGCTGCGCCTCACCCAGCGCCTCGGCTTCGACTACTGTTCGGATACGCGCGGCCACTGCCCGTTCATTCCCGTTTACCGCGGCGAGATCGTCGCCTGCCCGCAATTGCCCACCACGCTCCCCACCCTGGACGAGCTGATCGGCCTCGAGGGACTGGCTGCAGACACGGTCGCCGCGCATCTGCTGCGGCTGTGCGAAAATCCGCCGCCCACCGGCCACGTCTACACCCTGCATGCCGAACTCGAGGGCATGAAGCTCCTGCCGGTGTTCGAAGCGCTGCTGGCGGGCTGGAAGTCCATGGGCTTCGACCTGGTTCCCCTGCGCGAGCTTTACGGCGCGCTTACGCCGCAGGCGCTGCCGCGGCACGAGTTGGTCATGGGCGAGATCCCTGGCAGGTCGGGCACGCTCGCGCTGCAAGGCAAGGAGTTTCTCGCATGAATATCCTGTTTCCCGGCTTCGAGCGCCGCCGCATCGACGTGAGCGGCGCGAGCATCAACCTGGTGCGCGGCGGAGAAGGTCCCCCCGTGCTGCTGCTGCACGGCTATCCGCAGACGCACTGCATCTGGCACAGGATCGCGCCGCGCCTGGCCAAGCATTTCGCCGTAGTGGCAACGGACTTGCGTGGCTACGGCGATTCGTCCAAGCCCGCAGGCTTGCCCGACCACAGCAACTATTCGAAGCGCGCCCTGGCCCTGGACCAGGTCGAGGTGATGCAGGAGCTGGGCCACCAGACGTTTCATCTGGTCGGCCACGACCGCGGCGGCCGCGTCGCGCACCGCCTCGCGCTCGACCACCCAGAGCGGGTGAAAACACTCGCCGTGCTCGACATCTGCCCTACCAAAACCATGTATGCGCGCAGCGACCGCGCTTTCGCCAAGGCCTACTTCCATTGGTATTTCCTGATCCAGCCCTCGCCATTCCCGGAAACGCTGATCGGCGCCGATCCGGCGTTTTTCATCAAGTACCAGATGGGCCGGCGGCATGGCGGCCTGAAAGCGTTCGCCCCGGAGGCCATGGCCGAGTACCTGCGTTGCTTTTCCGATCCGGCCACGATCCACGCCAGTTGCGAGGACTACCGCGCGGCCGAGTCCATCGACCTCGAGCACGACAGCGCCGATGCGTCACGGAAAATCGCCTGCCCCGTGCTTGCGCTCTGGGGAAAACACGGCGTGATCGAACAGCAGTTCGACTGCCTCGCCGACTGGCGCGCAGTCGCGAAGGAAGTGCACGGCCGCGCCCTGGACTGCGGCCATTATCTGCCCGAGGAGCGGCCCGAAGAGCTCGCGCGCGAACTGGAAGGCTTTCTCGGCTGATGCCGATTCGAAGGCGGACGCGAACGGGGTTGCGTTCCCGCCGGGATTCATCAACAATATGGACGCAGGCCGGCTTCGGCCAGACTTACGGAATATATGGAAAAACATATAGTTAGCGATTTTTCTCTGCCTTCCACCGGGGACGCGGTGTTCCAGCTGTCCAAGGCCAAGCACGAGTTTGTCGTGCTGTATTTCTACCCCAAGGACAATACGCCGGGCTGCACCAACGAGAGCATCGCCTTCCGCGACCTGCACGCGAAATTCCAGAAGCTGGGCTGCGGCGTCTACGGCATCTCGCGCGACAGTCTGAAGTCGCACGAGAATTTCAAGGCGAAGTACGCCTTTCCCTTCGAGTTGCTCTCCGACTCCGAGGAAAAGGCCTGCGCCCAGTTCGGCGTGATCAAGATGAAGAACATGTACGGCAAGCAGGTGCGCGGCATAGAACGCAGCACTTTCGTCATCGACGCCAAGCGCGTCATCCTGCGCGAGTGGCGCGGGGTCAAGGTACCCGGTCACGTGCAGGAGGTATTCGATTTTGTTAAAGCCCTCGGATAGCGGCGCAGTATTCGATGCAATTGCCGACGAGGCGCCCATGAGCAAACGCAAGACGCGTACCGAATCCGGCAAGTCGCTGACCAAGCTGTTCGTGCTCGACACCAACGTGCTGATGCACGATCCCACCAGCCTGTTCCGCTTCGAGGAGCACGATCTGTTCCTGCCGATCATGACGCTAGAGGAACTCGACGGCCACAAGAAGGGCCTGTCGGAGGTCGCGCGCAATGCGCGCCAGGCGAGCCGCTACCTCGATGAAATCGTCAGCAGTGTCGCCGGCAAGATCGACGCCGGCATTCCGCTCAAGCGCCACAAGGCGGATTTCGCCACGGGCAAGCTCCTCCTGCAGACCGAGGCGCTGGACAGCGCACTGCCCGAGTCGCTCGCGCTGGGCAAGGCGGACAACCACATCATCGGCGTGGTCATGGCGCTGCAGCGGCAGCAGCCGCAGCGGCAGGTCATCCTGGTGTCCAAAGACATCAACATGCGCATCAAGGCGCGCGCGCTGGGGCTGGCCGCCGAAGACTACTTCAACGACAAGGTGCTGGAGGACATCGACCGCCTCTACACCGGCGTGCGCGAACTGCCGGCGGACTTCTGGGACCTGCACGGAAAGGACATGGAGTCGTGGAAGAAAGAGGGGCACACCTATTACCGCGTCAAGGGGCCGCTGTGCCAGTCCCTGCTGGTCAATGAATTCGTGTATCAGGAAAGCGGGCATCCGCTGTACGCCATCGTGCGCGAGCAGACCGGACGCACTGCGCTGCTCGAAACCGTCAAGGATTATTCACACCAGAAGAACAACGTATGGGGCATTACCGCGCGCAACCGCGAGCAGAATTTTGCCCTCAATCTGCTGATGAACCCGGATGTCGATTTCATCACCCTGCTCGGCCAGGCCGGAACCGGCAAGACCCTGCTCACCCTCGCGGCGGGACTGATGCAGACGCTGGAGAGCAAGTTTTTTTCCGAGATCATCATCACCCGCGTCACCGTGCCGGTGGGCGAGGACATCGGCTTCCTGCCCGGCACCGAGGAAGAAAAAATGAACCCGTGGATGGGCGCGCTGGAGGACAACCTGGACGTACTCAACAAATCGGACGAGGAAGGCGGCGAATGGGGGCGCGCCGCGACGCGCGACCTGATCCGCTCGCGCATCAAGGTGAAGTCGCTCAATTTCATGCGCGGCCGCACCTTCCTCAACAAATACCTGATCATCGACGAGGCGCAAAACCTCACGCCCAAGCAGATGAAGACGCTGATCACCCGCGCCGGCCCCGGCACCAAGGTGGTATGCCTGGGCAACATCGCGCAGATCGACACGCCCTACCTCACCGAAGGCTCGTCCGGCCTCACCTACGTCGTCGACCGCTTCAAGGGCTGGGCGCACGGCGGCCACGTCACGCTGCAGCGCGGCGAGCGCTCGCGGCTCGCGGACCATGCGGCGGAGGTGCTTTGAAAGCTAATACCGTCCCGGATCGGCGTAATTTTCGAAGCGCGTATATTCGCCGATAAAGGTCAGGTTCAAGGTGCCGATCGGGCCGTTGCGCTGCTTGCCGATGATAATCTCGGCCTTGCCCTTGTCGGCGGACTCGGGGTTGTAGACCTCGTCGCGGTAGATGAACAGGATCAGGTCGGCGTCCTGCTCAATAGCGCCGGACTCGCGCAGATCGGACATGACTGGGCGCTTGTTGGGGCGCTGCTCCAGGCCGCGGTTCAACTGCGACAGCGCCACTACCGGCACTTGCAGCTCCTTCGCCAGTGCCTTGAGCGAGCGCGAGATCTCCGAAATCTCGGTGGCGCGGTTCTCGCCGTACGACGTGGACGACATCAATTGCAGGTAGTCCACCACCACCAGGCCGAGGCCGTCGTACTGGCGGTGCATGCGCCGCGCGCGCGCGCGCAACTCGAGGCAGTTCAATGCCGGCGTCTCGTCGATATGGATCGGCGCGTCGTGCACCTTGCCCACGGCGTCGGTCAGGCGGCTCCAGTCCTCGTCGGTCAATCGTCCGGTGCGCAGCTTCATCTGGTCCAGCCGCCCGATGGAGCCGAGCATGCGCATGGCGAGCTGCGAGCCGGCCATTTCCATGCTGAACACCGCCACCGGCAGGCGGTCGTTCACTGCGACGTGCTCGGCGATATTGAGCGCGAACGCGGTCTTGCCCATGCTCGGGCGCCCGGCGACGATGATCAGGTCGCCCTGCTGCAGCCCCGAGGTTTTCTGGTCCAGGTCGTGGAAGCCGGTGGCGAGGCCGGTGATGTCGGAGGGGTTGTCCCGGTGATAGAGCATGTCGATGCGCTCCATCACCTGCGCCAGGATCGGCTGGATCCCGACCAGGCCCTGGTGGCCGCGCGCCCCGGCCTCGGCGATCTCGAACACGCGCGACTCGGCTTCGTCGAGCAGTTGTCCCACATCCTTGCCCATCGGGTTCAGGGCGGTGTCGGCGATGCCGGTGCCCACCTCGATCAGCCGGCGCTGAATCGCGCGCTCGCGCACGATTTCGGCATAGCGCCGGATGTTGTGCGCCGAAGGCGTGTTTTGCGCCAGCGCCCCCAGGTAGGCGAGGCCGCCGGTCTTGTCCTTGTCCTCGCTCTGCTCGATCGACTCGAACACCGTGACCATGTCGGCCGGCCGGTTCTTCTCCACCAGCTTGCCGATGTGGCGGAATATGCGCCGATGGTCATCGCGGTAGAAATTGCTCTCCGCGAGGATGTCGGCGATGCGCTCCCAGGCCTGGTTGTCGAGCAGCAGGCCGCCCAGCACCGACTGCTCCGCCTCGATCGAATGCGGCGGCACCCGCAGCTGCACCAGCTGCGGATCGCTTACGAGTTGAGAGTTGGGCTGGGCCATGGAGAATGCTTTATGGGAACGCAAATTCTACTCCAAGATGTTCCTGTTTTTATCCATAACCGTGTTTTTGGTGCGGGTACGCTTTTCATCCGCACCAAAAAACACGGTTGGCGCGCAGGGCGCGCCATTTACGCCCGGCGACGTAGAACTGGCGCAGACGGCGTCCCCCGTCCACGCGTACCGCCGATTGCGCACGGACGATGACCCCGTCCATGCACAATCGGCGATCTTGAATGAAAAAAAGGCCGGCAGGCCGGCCTTTTCCAATCAACGGCTTGCCGACTATTCCACGGTTTCGCCCAGCACCGAAACCGTAATATGCACCACCACGTCCGAATGCAGCGCGATGGCGACGGCATTGTCCCCTACCTGTTTGAGCGGCCCCTGCGGCAGGCGGATCGCGGCGCGCTCGACGGTGAAGCCCTGGACTTGCAGCGCTTCGACGATATCATAGGTGGTGACCGAGCCGAACAGGCGCCCGTCCACGCCGGCCTTGCGCGAGATCTGCACGGTCAGGCCGTCGATCCTGGAACCCGCTTCCCGTGCCTTGGCGAGCGCGTCGTTCTGCGCCGCCTCGAGCTCGCCGCGGCGCGCTTCGAACGCGGCCAGATTGTCCGGCGTGGCGCGCTTGGCCTTGCCATGGGGGATCAGGTAATTGCGCGCGTAGCCTTCCTTCACCTTGACCACATCGCCCAAGCCGCCGAGGTTGACCACTTTTTCGAGCAGTATGATTTGCATGGCTCGGCTCCTTAGTGCAGGTCAGTGTAAGGCAGCAGCGCAAGATAGCGCGCGCGCTTGATCGCGGTGGACAACTGGCGCTGATAGCCGGCCTTGGTGCCGGTGATGCGCGCCGGGATGATTCTGCCGTTCTCGTTGATGAAGTCCTTGAGGATTTCGATGTCCTTGTAGTCGATCCACTCGATCTTCTCCGCGGTAAAGCGGCAGAACTTGCGGCGCTTGAACAGCTGGCGCCCGCCTTTCTTGTCGTCTTTCTTGTCGTTGCGGCCCTTGCCCTTGCCCTTGCCCTTGGCGCCTCTTCTCGGTGGTGGCATGTCAAACTCCTTCTACGAATTCAATGTTGGTTGCGTGTAATACCAGCTGCTTGCTCTCGCGGCTCTTGCCGGCCAGGAAACCGGTGACTTTCACCTGCATTCCGGGCCTGGCCGCCGCCATCAGGCGCGCTTCGCGCTCGAAGGCCAGACCGGCCACCTCGCACTGTACCGCGCGCTTGGCGCCGGCTTCGATCTGCGCGGACGCATGGCTGAGCCTGAAATTGACCACCGGAATGCCGGCAGGCGTAAAGCGCAGCGCGTCGAGTTCGATCAGCTTGCCGGACAGCACCAGCTGGTTGTCCAAACTGCTCAGGCTGCGGCGGCGGTCGCTGCCGGCGCGACAGACGCTTCAGCCGGTTTGGGCGGCTCGCCCGCCTTCGGCGCCTCGCCATTCAATACCGAGCGCGACTTCTCTTCCTTCATCATCGGCGAAGGCGCGGTGACCGCGGCTTTCATCTGCACGGTGAGATGGCGCAGGACCGCATCGTTGAACTTGAACGAATGCTCGAGTTCGTCCAGGGTTTCCTGATCGCACTCGATGTTCATGAGCACGTAATGCGCCTTGTGCATCTTGGCGATGGGGAAAGTCATCTGACGCCGGCCCCAGTCTTCGAGCCGGTGGATCGCCCCCTTGCGGCCCGTGATGGTGCTGCGGTAGCGCTCGATCATCGCAGGCACCTGCTCGCTCTGATCGGGATGGACGATGAATACGATTTCGTAATGTCGCATGCGCATCTCCTTATGGGTTGAGCCTCCCGTCATGCGGTGCGGTGAGGCAAGGTGGGCCGGATCGGAAAATCGTCCGGGGCAATGCTTAAAAAGCGCGTGATTATAAAGGGAAAGTGCCCTTGAAGGCAAATATTTCTCAGACCCCGGCCTTAGGCGCCGCGCGCGCCGCCCGAGCGCCTGCGGCGCGACTCGAACAGGACTATTCCGCTCGCCACCGAGACATTGAGGCTTTCGACCTGTCCGAGCATGGGAATTTTCACCAGTTGGTCGCAGGTTTCGCGCGTGAGGCGCCGCATGCCCTCGCCTTCCGCACCCAGCACCCAGGCCACCGATTCTGGAAATTGCGCCGGGTACAGACCCTCGTTTGCAGTCGCGTCCGCGCCCACCACCCAGATGCCGCGCTCCTTCAAGTCGCGCAGGGTGCGCGCCAGGTTGGTGACCGCGATGTAGGGTACGCTGTCGGCGGCGCCGCTCGCCACCTTGATCGCCGCGGCCGACAGGCCCACGGCACGGTCCTTGGGCGCAATCACTGCATGACAGCCGGCGGCATCGGCCACGCGCAGGCAGGCGCCGAGGTTGTGCGGGTCCTGCACTCCATCGAGGACCAGCAGCAGGGGCGGCTCCTTCAGTTCATCCAGCAGGTCTTCGATCGAAAAGTGCGGGCGCACCGCGTCCACTCTGGCCACCACGCCCTGATGCCTCCCGGGCGGCGCCATGCCGTCCAGCCGCCGCGCGTCCACCTGCAGCACGCGCAGCTTCAGGTTCTCGGCGAGTTTCACCAGGTCGCGCATACGCGGGTCGGCGCGCGCGGCGTCGCAATAGAGCTCGTGCACGCTTTTCGCATCCAGGCGCAGGCGCGCGGTAATGGCGTGAAAACCGTGAATGAAGCTGGTGCTCGCCAAGGCTCAGGCCTTTTTCTTTTTCGGAGCGCCGTCCTCGGCAAGCCGGAAATCGATCTTGCTCGAATCCAAGTCCACGCGCACGAGCTTCACCCGCACCCGGTCGGCGAGCCGGAAACGCCGCGCGCTGCGCTCGCCCAGCAACTGGTGCCGCGCGGCGTCGAAGTGGTAGTAGTCCTCACCCAGCTCGGAGATGTGCACCAGGCCCTCGACATAGACGTCGTCGAGGGCGACGAAAATGCCGAAGCCGGTGACGGCGCTGATCGATCCCGGGAACTCCTCGCCGATGCGGTCCTGCATGTAGTAGCACTTCAACCAGGACTCGACGTCGCGCGTGGCTTCGTCGGCGCGGCGCTCGGTCATGGAGCAATGCGCGCCGAGGTCCTCCCAGTCGCCCGGGCTGTAGCGCTTGCCCGCGAGCGCGGCGTTGATCGCGCGATGCACCACCAGGTCCGGATAGCGCCGGATGGGCGAGGTGAAATGGGTATAGGCCTCGTAGGCGAGGCCGAAGTGGCCGACGTTGTCAGGGCTGTACTGCGCCTGCTTCAGCGAGCGCAGTAGCACCGTCTGCAGCAGATGGATGTCGGGGCGGCCCTTGATCCTGGCGAGCAGCTTCGCATAGTCCTTCGCGTGCGGGGTCTCGCCGCCAGTGAGGTCCAGGCCGAACTGCTTGAGAAAAATCCTGAGCGCCTCGAGTTTCTCCGGTGTCGGTCCCTCGTGTACGCGGTACAGCGCCGGGTGTTTGCGGCTCTGCAGAAAGCCCGACGCGCAGACGTTGGCCGCCAGCATGCATTCCTCGATCAGGCGGTGCGCGTCGTTGCGCTGCGTCTGCACGATGTTCTCGATCTTGCCCTGCGCGTCGAACAGCATCTGCGTCTCGATGGTCTCGAAATCGATCGCTCCGCGCTTCTCCCGCGCCTTCGCGAGGACGTGATACAGCGCATACAGGTCCTGCAGGTGCGGCACGAGATGCGGCGGCACCGGCTCGCCCTGCGCCGGCTGCAGACCGAGCGCCGCTGCCACCCGGTTGTAGGTGAGGCGCGCCTGCGAGCGCATCACCGCGGCATAGAAGCGATAGGGGCCGATCTCGCCTGCCGCGTCCACGCTCATCTCGCACACCATGCACAGGCGCTCCACGTTCGGATTGAGCGAACACAGGCCGTTGGAGAGCTTTTCCGGCAGCATCGGGATGACGCGGCGCGGGAAATACACCGAGTTGCCGCGCTCGCGCGAAGCCGCGTCCAGCACATCGCCGGGACGCACATAGTGGCTCACGTCGGCGATCGCCACCCACAGGCGGAAACCCTTGCCTTCGCGCTTGCAGTGCACTGCATCGTCGAAATCCCTTGCGGTCTCGCCGTCTATGGTCACCAGCGGCAGCGCGCGCAGGTCCTCGCGCCCCTTCGCATCGTTCGGGCGCACCTCGTCGGGAAGCTTCTCCGCGAAACGCGTCACCGCGCTGGAGAATTCGTAGGGCAGCTCGTGCTTGCGCAGCGCGATCTCAATTTCCATGCCCGGATCGGCGTAATTGCCCAGCACTTCGACGATGCGTCCTGCGGGCTGCGCGTTCTTGTCCGGCTGGGCGACGATTTCCACCGTCACCACCTGGCCGGACGTGGCCCCCATGTCCGCGCCGGGCGGAATCAGGATGTCCTGGCTGATGCGCCGGTTCTCGGCGGCGACGAAAGCGACGCCGTGCGGCTTGTGCAGCCGCCCGACCAGGCGTGTATTGGCGCGCGAGATGATTTCCACGATCGCGCCCTCGGGCCGCCCGCGCCGGTCGATGCCGCTCGCGCGTGCCATGACGCGGTCGCCGTGCAGCACCTTGCGCATCTCCTTTTCGGAGAGAAACATGTCGGCCCCGCCCTCATCGGGAACGAGAAAACCGTAACCGTCCGGATGCCCTTCGACGCGGCCGGCGACCAGATCGAGTTTGTCCGCCACCAGGATGGCGTCGCGGCGGTTGCGCATGATCTGGCCTTCGCGCTCCATCGCGCGCAGCCGGCGACGGAAGCTGTCCACCTCGGCGACTTCGATATGCAGCAAATGGCACAGGGATTCCTCCTGCACCGGAACGCCTTCCCCGGCCAGGGTGTCGAGTATCAGTTCGCGGCTGGGCAAGGGATTGTCGTAGCGCTCGGCTTCACGTGCGTAGTGCGGATCGCGCGCGCGGCGCGGGTCCGGATCGCGCGCCGGGCGCACGCCTGGATCGCGCGCGCGGCGCGCGACGGCATTGCGTATAGGGGGCTTCTGCGTTGACAAAATTCTTGTTTCCTATAGAATTGCGCACCTTGTGCCCAGGTGGCGGAATTGGTAGACGCACATGGTTCAGGTCCATGCGGTGGAGACACTGTGGGGGTTCGAGTCCCTTCCTGGGCACCAAGCAAGTACCGGTATTTTACAACGGCGGGGATACGGGCGGCGACGAATCGATAAGCGCACCACGCTGACAGCATGAAAACCACGACTGGCCGCCGCCACGGGGTCTGGAACTACTTCCGGCGGTGCCCCGGTGATTCCTGTTCTTCATCTATGATCCGGTCACGCAGGGAGGAAGGACGATGAGGCTGAAGATCAGGCGCAGGTATACCTTTGTCGAAGAGCGCATGCCCGACGCGGGCAAGGCGGCCGGCACCCCGCTGCGCAAAGTGGCCGCGGTGGCGGTGGTGGAGAACCCATATGCCGGACGCTACGTGAAGAATCTGGGCCCGCTGATCGCGGCGAGCGCCGCGCTCGGCCGCGAGCTCGCCGCGATGGCGGCCGCGGCGCTGGCGCCCTGCACGGCGCAGAGCCTGGGAAAGGCGGCGCTGGTTGGAATTTCGGGGGAGCAGGAACACGCCAATGCGCTGCTTACGAGCAGCTTTGCCGAGCCGCTGCGCGAGGCGTTCGGCGGCAAAGCCTGGATCTCGTCCATGACCAAGGTCGCCATGGCCGGAACGCCGATCGATGTACCGATGAACAGCAAGGACGCGCTCTACGTGCGTTCGCACTACGACGGCATGACGCTGATGCTGCCGGATGCGCCCATGCCCGATGAAATCGCCGTGATCCTGTGCGTGGCAAACCGCGGCCGGCTGAATGCGCGCGTCGGCGGATTGCGCCACGAGCAGTTGAAAGGCGACAACGGCCTCGTCTGATGCCGGCGACGGCCATGGAAACGGCAAGCCCCGGCCCTGGTGCCTGCCCGGCGGCGGCTGGCGCGCGCCGCCTCTATTTGAACGGATGTCTTACGACGATGGTTTCCTTGCGGTCCGCTCCGGTGGAAATCATGTCCACGGGCACGCCGCAGATCTGCTCCAGCCGCGACAAATAAGCGCGCGCATTGGCCGGCAGATCCTCCAGCCGCTTCACCCCTACCGTGCTCTCTGACCACCCCGGCATTGCCTCGTAAACCGGGGCGCAATCGTTGGCCGCGTCGGCGCCCGCAGGGAAGATGTCCAGGGTCTTGCCGTCAATGCGGTAACCGACTCCGAGCTTGATTCGCTCCATGCCGTCGAGCACGTCGAGTTTGGTGATGCACAATCCGGACACGCCGCTGATCTGGATCGAGCGCTTGAGTACCGCCGCGTCGAACCAGCCGCAGCGGCGCGGCCTGCCCGTGACCGAGCCGAATTCATTGCCTTTCTGGCGCAGCAGTTCGCCCGTTGCATCCTTCAGTTCGGTCGGGAAAGGACCGCTGCCGACCCGGGTCGAATAAGCCTTGGCTATGCCCAGCACATAATGCAGCATCTGCGGGCCTACCCCGGCGCCGCCGGAGGCGGAACCCGCGACGCAACTGCTCGAAGTGACGAAAGGATAGGTGCCGTGGTCGACGTCGAGGAGCGAGCCCTGCGCCCCCTCGAACAGCAGGTGCTTGCCGGCGGCGGCCGCGCGGTACAGTTCCGAGGACACGTCGGCCACCATCGGCGCCAGGCGGGGCGCAAATCCCAGGGCTTCGTCGTGCGTCTGCTGGAAATCCACGGGCTGCGCCTTGAGATAATGCTGCAGCACGAAGTTGTGGAAATCGAGCACCTCGCGCAGCTTCTCGGCGAATCGCCGCGGATTGAACAGGTCCTGCAGGCGGATGGCGCGCCGCGCAACCTTGTCTTCGTAGGCGGGGCCGATGCCGCGCCCGGTGGTGCCAATCTTGTCCACGCCCTTGGCCGCTTCACGCGCCTGGTCGATGGCCACGTGATACGGCAGGATCAGGGGACAGGCGCCGGAGATGCGCAGCCGGCTGGCGACCGCGACCCCGGCCGATTCCAGCTCGTCGATCTCCTGCAGCACCGCCGCAGGAGACAGCACCACGCCGTTGCCGATGTAGCAGGCAACGCCATCGCGCAGGATGCCCGATGGAATCAGCCGCAGGATGGTCTTCCTGCCGTTGATCACCAGCGTATGGCCGGCATTGTGCCCTCCCTGGAAGCGCACCACGCCATCGGCATGATCGGTGAGCCAGTCGACGACCTTGCCTTTGCCCTCGTCACCCCACTGGGTGCCGACTACGACTACGTTCTTTGCCATGCTCGATCCAAGAAGTTAAAGTTCATTGCATCCGGTTTCATATTTTTCTGACCTGCCATTTGCCCTTCTGCTTCACGAGTTCGCGCTCGCGGCGCCCCTCGTCGGCCTGGTCTTCGTGTCCTGGCAGATCCTGGATCACCACCTCTCCCGCCCGGCGCAAAATCGCGATCGCGGCCTCGAGCGCCACATCGCTGGTACGCGGCGCGCGGATGCAACCCCGCGCGGGCTCGGCCGCCGCGAGGCGCGCCAGTTCCAGCAGATACAGGGTGAAACCGGTCGCCGGCCGGGCGCGGCCGAATGCCTTGCCGACGCCGTCGTAGCGTCCGCCGAGGGCGATGGCGTTGGGCAGCCGGGCGCAGTAGGCCGCGAAGGCGGCGCCGCTGTGATAGTGATAGCCGCGCAAATCGGCCAGGTCGATGCTGACGGGAATGTCTTCCATCTGCGTCAGGCGGTCCAGGTCGGCGAGCGCGCGCGCGATCTCCGCGTGCTTGGGCAGTTCGCGCCTGGCGCGCGCGATCACTTCGCGGCCGCCATACAATTCCGGCAGCAGCAGGATCGCGCGGCGCGTCGCCTTGTCCATCCCCTTGGTCAGCGTCTCCAGGGCGGAAACGTCCTTCGCCTGGAGCGCGGCGAACAAATCGGCCTCCAGTCCGGGGCCGATGCCGCCGCGCTGCGCCAGCGCGCGAAACACCGCCACATGGCCGATGTCCAGGCGCACGTCGGGAAGCCGGCACTGCTTCAGCGACTGCGCCAGCAACCGCTGTATTTCCAGATCGCTTTCGATGCCGGCATGGCCGTAGATCTCGGCGCCGATCTGCAGGGGCTCGCGCGTCGAAGTGAGCCCGGCAGGCAGGGTGTGCAACACCGAGCCGCAGTAGCACAGCCGGGTGACACCCTCGCGATTGAGCAGATGCGCGTCGATGCGCGCCACCTGCGGCGTGATATCGGCTCTGAGGCCCATGGTGCGCCCGGACAACTGGTCCACCAGCTTGAAGGTGCGCAGGTCCATGTCGTGGCCGGTGCCGGTCAGGAGCGACTCCGTATACTCCAGCAGCGGCGGCATGACCAGCTCGTAGCCATGCACGCGAAACAGTTCCAGCAGCCGCGCGCGCAAGGATTCGATCCCGCGCGCCTCGGGCGGCAGGATGTCCTCGATATATTCCGGCAGGACCCAGTTACGCATGAATGCAAGGGGGCGGGAGGCAGAGAGGCAGCACGCGCTCGGGGCGGCTGCATTGTTTCCTGTGTTCCGCTATCCTCCTCACTTGGCAAACAACAACAACAGCAAACCCGCAATCATCGAGGACAGGCCAAAGAAGCGGATCTGCCCGTCGCTCAGCTGGGTGATGCGGCGAAACGTCTCGCGCCACTGCGTCGGAAACAGGAACGGCAGTATCCCCTCGATGACCAGCATCAGCGCGAACGCCATGAGGAAAGTGGTGGCCACCCCCGGCTCTCCCGTGAACGCTACTTGCTGCCCTTGCCGGGGCCCCTGAGGTACCTGAAGAAATCCGAATTCGGCTCCAGCACCAGCACGTCGCTGCGGTTCTTGAAACTCGAGCGGTAGGCTTCGAGGCTGCGGTAAAAGGCGTAAAACTCCGGGTTCTGCCCGAACGCCTGGGCATAAGCGTCCGCCGCTTTGGCGTCGCCTTCGCCTTTGACGCGCTGCGCATCCTTGTAGGCGTTGGCGATGATCACCTCGCGCTCCTTGTCCGCCTCGGCGCGGATGCGCTCGGCCGCGGCCGAACCTTCCGAGCGCAGCTGGTTGGCGACGCTCTTTCTCTCGGCATCCATGCGCCTATAGACCGATTCACTCACTTCTTGCGGCAGGTCCACGCGCTTCAGGCGCACGTCGATGATTTCGACGCCGATCTTCTTCGCGTCCTGGTTGGCGCGCTCGCGCACGATATGCATGATTTCCTTGCGGTCCTCGGAGACCACCTCGTGCACCGTGTGCTTGCCGAACTCCTCGCGCAGCGTGGCGTTGACGGTCTGCGAAATGCGCGTCTGCGCCTGCGCTTCATCGCCGATGCTGACGTAGAACTGGCGCGCGTCGTTGATCTTCCATTTTACGAACGTGTCCACCAGCAGATTCTTCTTTTCCGAGGTGATATAGCGCTCGGCGTCGGGTGTATCGAGCGTGAGGATGCGCCCGTCAAAATAGCGCACGTTCTGGATCAGCGGCCACTTGAAGTTCAGCCCTGGCGTGGTGATGACTTCCTTCAGTTCGCCCAGCTGGAACACGATGGCGCGCTCGCGCTGGTCCACCGTGAACAGCGACGCGCTCGCGAGCAGGGCCACGGCGAACACGCCGGCCAGCACGATTCCGAGGCGATTGTTCATCATGGTCTGCTCTCCCGCTCGCGGCCCCTGAGCGCGTCGCGCGAGCGCGCGGCCGGATCCGGATTCGGCGTCGGATCGACCAGTGTCTGCTTCGAAGAGGGCGCCGCCGTTTCGGGCAGCGCAGCGGCGCTCATCTGCATGATCTTGTCCAGCGGCAGGTACAGCAGGTTGCCGCTGCCCTTGGCGTCGATCAGGATCTTGCTGGTGCTGGAGAGCATCTGCTGCACGGTCTCGATGTACATCCGGTCGCGCATTACCTGCGGCGACTTGCCGTATTCCGCGAGCACCTGCTTGAAGCGGCTCGCCTCGCCCTCGGCATTGGCAAGCACGCGCTGGCGGTAGCCCTGCGCCTCTTCCTGCAGCCGCGAAGCCGCGCCGCGCGCCTTCGGCACCACGTCGTTGAAATAGGCCTGGCCTTCGCTCTTTTGCCGCTCCAGATCCTGCTTGGCCTTGACCGCGTCGTCGAATGCGGCCTGCACCTGTTCCGGCGGCTGCGCGTTTTGCATGGTCACCCGGCTGACCGCAATGCCGGTCTTGTAGCGGTCGAGAATGTCCTGAATCTGCTTCTGTGCCGCGATCGCGACCTGCTCGCGCCCCTCGTACAGCACGAAGTCCATCTTGCTCGAGCCGACCACCTCGCGAAATGCAGTTTCCGCCGCCTGCAGCACGGTCTCATCCGGTTTCTTGTTGTTGAACAGATAATCGAGCGGGTCTTTCAGCGTGTATTGCACCGCGAACTGGATATCGATGATGTTCTCGTCGTCGGTGAGCATCAGCGATTCCTTCAGCACCTTGGTCTTGACGGTGTTGCGGTAGCCGACCTCGACCGTGCGCACCGTGGACAGATTGACGATCTCGTTCGTCTGGAACGGAAACGGCAGGCGCCAGCGCAGGCCGGGACTGGTGAGATCGGATTGCTTGCCGAAGGTGAACACCACGCCGCGCTGTTTCTCGTCGACGATATAGAACCCGCTCGCCAGCCATACCACCAGCACCAGCGCCACGAGCATGCCGACGCCGCCGCCCATCTGGCGCATATTGGGCGGCTGGGCCGACGGGGCGCCGCCCCCTCCCCGCTTGCCGAACATGCCGTTCAGCTTCTGATTGAAATTGCGCCAGAGCTCTTCCAGGTCGGGCGGCCCCTGGTTGCTGCCCCCGCCTTTCTTGCCCCACTGCGGGTCGTTAAGTGACATACGTATCCCTATCATGCTGCGTGGTTTCCGGACTAGTTGCTGCGGATTTCTTCGAGACGGCTACTTCGGTCAGGGCGTCCCTGAGAAAACCGAGGCCGGCGCCGGTCTTCGCGCTCAGATTTACGCGGCAGATCTTACCATACTCGTCACGGTCCAGCCCCGGCATTACCGGGGTCAGGTCGATCTTGTTCCACACCAGCACCTGCGGGATCGCGTCCGCGCCGATCTCGGCGAGCACGGCGTTGACCGCCGCTATCTGCGGTTCGCGCACGCCGCTCGACGCGTCTACCACGTGCAGCAGCAGGTCCGCATGAATGGTTTCCTCCAGCGTGGCGCGAAACGCCGCCACCAGACCGTGCGGCAGTTCGCGGATGAAGCCCACCGTGTCCGACAGCACCACGCTGCCCGCCGCCTCCAGGTACAGGCGCCGCGTCGTGGTATCGAGCGTGGCGAACAGCTGGTCCGCGGTGTAGCTGCCGGCATGGGTGAGGGCATTGAACAGCGTGGACTTGCCCGCATTGGTGTAGCCGACGAGGGATACCGACAGTACCTCGCCGCGCGCTCGCGCGCGGCGCTGCACGTCGCGCCGCTGCTTGAACTGGACCAGCTTGTCCTTGAGCAGCTTGACGCGCTTGGCGAGCAGACGCCGGTCGATCTCAATCTGGGTTTCGCCCATTCCCCCCATGAACCCGCGCCCGCCGCGCTGGCGTTCCAGGTGGGTCCAGCCGCGCACCAGGCGCGTGGAGGCATACTCAAGTTGCGCCAATTCCACCTGCAGCTTGCCCTCGTTGCTGCGCGCGCGCCGCGCAAAAATGCCGAGGATCAGGCCGGTGCGGTCGAGAACCGGGCAATCCAGTTCCTTTTCCAGGTTGCGCTGCTGCGCCGGGGAAAGTTCATGGTTGAACACCACGATCACCGCAGCGTGCTCGCGCACCGCGGCGCCGATCTCCTCCGCCTTGCCTTTGCCGGCGAACAAAGCGGTGTCGGGGCGCTGGCGCCTGCCGTCGATCAGGGCGAGCGGCCGCAAGCCGGCGCTTTGCGCGAGCAGCCGCAGTTCCTCCAGGCTCTCGGCATAGCCGTCGGCGCCGAAATCCAGACCGACCAGCACCGCCGCATTGGCGCGCGCCGGGCGCTCAGACATCGCGCGCGCCGGCGGCTAGCCGGACGGACTCAGTTGTCGGTAGCAGCGTGTTCGTAGGATATAGTCACTGCGCGCGCGGGCACCACGGTGGAGATTGCGTGCTTGTAGACCATCTGAGTGACCGTGTTCTTGAGCAGCACCACGTACTGGTCGAAGGATTCCACCTGGCCCTGCAGCTTGATGCCGTTGACCAGATAAATCGAAACCGGCACGTGCTCTTTGCGCAGCGTGTTCAGAAACGGGTCTTGTAACAACTGCCCTTTAGTGCTCATCGTGCCCTCACGGCTTGGTTGTTGAATTGCCACTGTAATTGATTTCTCTTGTTTTTTCCACCTCCAAGCGAGATGGGGGCGCGCTAGCGCTTTTTCAAGTATGGATTGATCGAGGTCTTGAACTGCACCTTCAACGGAGTGCCTTGCAGCGAGAATTCCTCGCGAAAACGCCCCTCCAGGTAGCGGCGGTAGCCCTCCGGCACCGCGTCGAGCGCATTGCCGTGGATGATGATCAGGGGCGGATTCATCCCGCCCTGATGGGCGTAGCGCAATTTGGGCCGGGTGAGGCCCTTGCGCGGCGGCGGCTGGCGCTCGACGGCATCGATCAGCACGCGCGTGAGGCGCGGCGTCGGCAGTTTCGTCATGGCGGCGCGGTAGGCCTCGTCGATCGAGGGAAGCAGCCCGGACAGGCCGCTGCCTTCCCGCGCGGAGATGAAGTGGAAGCGCGCAAAGCCGAGGAAAGCAAGCTTGCGCGCAAGGTCGCGCTTGACGCATTCGCGCCGGTAATCGTCCAGGCCATCCCATTTGTTGACCGCCACCACCAGCGCGCGCCCCTTCTCCACGACGTAGCCGGCGATGTGCGAGTCCTGATCCGAGACATCGGCCTGCGCGTCGAGCACCAGCACCACCACGTTGGACTGGTCCACCGACTGCAGCGTCTTGATCACGGAAAACTTCTCCATCGACTCGAACACCTGGCCGCGGCGGCGCAGGCCGGCGGTATCGACCAGCGTATAGCGCCGTCCATCGCGCTCGAACGGGACATCGATGCTGTCGCGCGTGGTGCCCGGCTGGTCGAAGGCGATGACCCGGTTCTCGCCCAGCAGGCTGTTGATCAAGGTCGATTTGCCGACGTTCGGCCGCCCGACGATGGCAATGCGCGGATGATCCGGCGCCGGCTCGTCCCCGGACTCCGGCGGAAACCCTGCAAGCGCCAGATCGACGAGGTCGTTCACGCCGTCGCCGTGCGCCGCGGAGATTGCCCGGGGTTCGCCCAGACCGAGTTCGTGAAATTCGGCCGTGACCACACCGATATTCATGCCTTCCGCCTTGTTCACGGTGAGCAGCACGCGCCGGCCGGTCTTGCGCAGCAATCCGGCGATATTGCGGTCCTGCGGCGCGAGCCCCTGGCGCACATCGACCATGAACAGAATCACGTCGGCTTCGGCGATCGCCTGCAAGGTCTGCTTCGCCATCTCGTGCAGGATGCCTTCTTTCGCCACCGGCTCGAAGCCGCCCGTGTCCACCGCGAAGAACGGCCGGTCTCCCACGCGGCCTTCGCCGTAGTGGCGGTCGCGCGTCAGCCCGGGCATATCGGCCACGAGCGCATCGCGGCTGCGCGTGAGCCGGTTGAACAGCGTGGACTTGCCGACATTGGGCCGGCCAACGATGACGATGGTGGGTTTCATGGGTGGGGAGGATCAGGCGCATGCACGCATGCGGCGCAAGGCATTCAAATGCCCGCTCCGTCTACGCTCCGTCTGCGCCCGTGCGTCGAAGGCTATTTATTTGACGTTGAAGGCATACAGCCCGCCGTTGCGGGTCTGAACCAGGAAACCACCGTTGGGAAGCAAGGCCGGATTGGTGCTGACCGGGCTGCCGTCGGTCGCGACGCGGCCGACAAAGGCGCCGGAGTCGCGGGAGAGCAAATGTACAAAGCCCTGGATATCGGCGACGACGATCTCGCGCCCGAGGGCGAGCGGGGCGGACAGGTTGCGCAGGCTCAGCTTGTCCTGCTTCCACACGCTGGAACCGCCGATGCGATCGAGCGCATGCACGGCCCCCTTCTCGTCGCTGACGAAAATATAACGCGCATCCTGCGACATCCCGGACGTGCTCGACATCTCCCTTCCCCACACCGCCTGGCCGCTGCCGAGTTCGAAGCAGCCGATGCGGCCCTGATACGCGACCGCGCAGACCTCGCGCTCGCTGACCACCGGCAGTCCGATCACATCGGTGACCCGCTCCAGTTCGGTGGCGCCGCGCGGCAGGGAGACGGTCGCCTCCCAGCGCACCGCGCCGCTGGCCAGATTGATCGCGACCAGCTTGCCGCCGGCGAATCCGGCATAGACGACCCCTCTGGAAATGGTGATGCCGGCCGGCGTGCGCACCGTAAGTGAGGGCGAGGAACGCTGGTAATACCACTTGCGCTTGCCGTCTTTCGCATCCAGGCCGAAGATGCGGCTGTCGGCGCTGCGCACCACGACGACGTCGTCGGCGACCTGCGGCGCGGCCAGCACTTCGCTGCTGAGCTGCGCCTTCCACAGCGCGGTGCCGCGGGTATCGAACGCCAGCACCTCGCCCTTGCCGCTGCCCACCGCCACCAGTTTGCTGCCGGCGCCGACGCCGCCGGTCAGGCGCTCCCCGGCATTGATGCGCCACAGCTGTTTGCCGCTGCCTGCGTCGAGGCGCGCGATCGAGCCATCGTGGGCCGCCGCGTAGACGCTGTCGAGCGTTACCGCCGGACTGAATATCGACTGCTGCGAATCGCCTATGTTCGCCTGCCACAGCGCGCTTACGCCAACCGTATTCGTGACCGGGACCAGCTGGGCCATCTCCGGCGCCGGGCTGCGGCTGCCGAACCAGTTCATCGGATTCACGCTGTCGATCACGCTGCTGACCATGCCGCCGCCGCACGCCGCAAGCTGCAGCAGTGCCGCAATCGCCAGACCCCGTGCAAGGACGCGCCTCATTTTGCCGTTCCCAGGGCATCCAGGCGCAGTTGGGTCAGGGCGCGCATGCCGGCGTCCTTCGCGTCGGCCTTGTCCAGTGCGGCTTTGTAGGCGCCGCGCGCCTCTTCCGGCTTGCCCTGCGCGACGAGTACATCACCCTTGGCCGACAGGAACTGCGCATCGAAGGTGGCGCCATGCTTGGCCTCCAGCGCTTTCAGCGCCTCATCGTAGGCTTTTTCGTCCAGCATCACGCTGACCAGCCGCAGCCGCGCAATATCCTGCAGGCCTTCGTCCCTGGCATTCTCCGCAACCCAGGCGAGCTGGGCGTGCGCGGTTTTCAGGTCCCCCGCCTGAAAATGCGCTTTCGCCGAAACCAGCGCCGCCATGGCAGCGTAGGCCGTGCGCGGATACTGCTCCAGGATCGCGCCGGCGCTCTCGCGCACCTGCTTCAGGTCGCCGCCGCGGGCTGCCTTCTGCGCGAGATCATACAAAGTCGATGCCTGAGCCGCCTGGTTGCGCTGATAGTAGTTCCAGCCTTGCCAGGCCGCGAACACGACGAGCACCAGGGTCACCGTGGTCAGCACCAGATTGCCGTTTTCCGCCCACCACGCCTTGAGCGTCGCCAGTTGTTCCTGCTCTTCCAGATCATATGCAGCCATTTCTAGTCATCTTCCAAAAATAGTAAGTCGTTCACAGTATCCGGCAGCGCTTCGCGCGCCACCCGCAGTTGCCCGCGCTCCCGGCGCAAATGCTTCACGCTCGCCTCGCCGGCCGCGGCCTCGTCCTCGCCGATGATCACCGCCAGGGACGCCCCGCTCGCATCGGCTTTTTTCATCTGCGTCTTGAAACTGCCGCCGCCGCAGTGCCGCATCACCGACAGGCCGTGGTTGCGCAGTTCCTCGGCCACGCCGAAGGCCATGCGGTCGGCGGCACCGCCCTGGTGCACGACGTAGACTTCGCACTGGGCCGCCGGTTGCGGCGCGCGCGCGTCCTGCATCAGCGCGAGCAGGCGCTCCAGCCCCATGGCAAAACCGCAGGCCGGCGTCGGTTTGCCGCCGATCTGCTCGAACAAGCCGTCGTAGCGCCCGCCGCCGCACACCGTGCCCTGCGCGCCGAGGCGTTCGGTGACCCACTCGAACACCGTCAGATTATAGTAGTCCAGGCCGCGCACCATGCGCGGGTTGATGTTGTAGGGAATGCCGGCGTCCTTCAGCACCTGCTGCACCCCCTCGAAATGCGCCAGCGAGGCTTCCCCCAGGTGATCGAGCAGCCGCGGCGCCGCCTCGATCAGCGGCTGCATCAACGGGTTCTTGCTGTCGAGCACGCGCAGGGGATTGGTATGCATGCGCCGTTTGGCGTCCGCGTCGAGCGCATCCTCGTGCGCCTGCAGGTATTGCACCAGCTCGGCGCGGTGGCGCAGGCGCTCCTCCGGGCTGCCGATGGAATTGAGCTCGAGCGTGATGTCGTCCAGGCCGAGGTCGTCCCACAGCCGCGCGCACATCAGCAGCAACTCGGCGTCCACATCCGGGCCGGCATAGCCCAGGGCTTCCGCGCCGACCTGGTGGAACTGGCGGTAGCGTCCCTTCTGCGGCCGCTCGTGCCGGTACATGGGCCCCATGTAATACAGCCGCTGCGGGCTGCCGTAGAGCAGATTGTGCTGGATCGCCGATCGCACCGTGGACGCCGTGGCTTCCGGCCGCAGCGTCAGCGCTTCGCCGTTCAGCTCATCGACGAAGCTGTACATCTCCTTCTCGACGATGTCGGTGGCCTCGCCGATGGCGCGGCGAAACAGAGCCGTAGGCTCGAGCAGCGGCGTGCGCAGGTTGCGGTAGCCGTAGCTGCGCAGCCAGGCGCGCAGCGTCTCCTCCAGTTCCTCCCAAAGCGCCGCCTCCTCCGGTAGGATGTCGTTCATCCCGCGGACTGCTTGTATGGTATGGCTCATCGTTGTTCTCGGAATCGGCCGGACTTCAGACCGCCGCCTTTATCGGAAAGGTTCTTGACCTTTTCGCCGCCGCGCCGCTGGCCGCGCCCGCAGCGTAACGGCTGCGCACGTAATCGTCGACGATCTTCTGAAAGTCGCGGGCGATGGTATCGCCCTTGAGCGTGACGGTCTTTTCGCCATCCACGAATACCGGCGCCACCGGCCGTTCGCCCGAACCCGGCAGGCTGATGCCGATGTTCGACTGCTTCGACTCGCCTGGGCCGTTCACCACGCAGCCCATCACCGCCACGTGCATGTCCTCCACGCCCGGAAACTGCTCGCGCCACAGCGGCATCTGGCTGCGCAGGTAAGCCTGGATGCTCGCGGCCAGTTCCTGGAAATAGGTGCTGGTGGTGCGGCCACAGCCGGGACAACTGATGACCAGCGGTGCAAACGAGCGCAAACCCATGGTCTGCAGGATTTCCTGCGCCACCACGACTTCCCGGCTGCGGTCCCCGCCCGGTTCGGGCGTGAGCGAAATGCGGATGGTGTCGCCGATGCCCTCCTGCAACAGCACCGCCAGCGCCGCAGTCGAGGCGACGATGCCTTTGGAACCCATGCCGGCTTCGGTAAGCCCCAGGTGCAGCGGATAGTCGCAACGCGCCGCCAGGTCGCGATAGACCGAGATCAGGTCCTGCACGCCACTCACCTTGCACGACAGCACGATCCCGTCCGCGGCAAGCCCCCATTTCTCCGCCTGCGCCGCCGACTCCAGCGCCGATACCACCAGCGCCTCGCGCATCACCGCCTCGGCCGCCAGCGGCTGCGCGCGCGCGCCGTTCTCATCCATCAGGCGCGCAAGCAGTTCCTGATCCAGGCTGCCCCAGTTCACGCCGATGCGCACCGGCTTGCCGTATTTGCAGGCCATTTCGATCATGGTCGAAAACTGGTCGTCGCGCTTCGATCCCTTGCCGACATTGCCGGGATTGATGCGGTACTTGGCGAGCGCCTCGGCGCACTCGGGATACTGGCTGAGCAGGCGATGCCCGTTGAAATGGAAATCCCCCACCAGCGGCACGACGCAGTCCCTGCGCGCAAGCTCGTCGCGGATGCGCGCCACCTGCGCCGCGGCCTCCGCCGTATTGACGGTGATGCGCACCAGTTCGGAACCCGCGCGCGCGAGCTCGCACACCTGCTCCACCGTGGCGCGCGCGTCGGCGGTATCGGTATTGGTCATCGATTGCACCACGATGGGTGCGCCGCCGCCGACGACGACATCGCCGATGCGCACCTGGCTCGTGCTCTTGCGTACTGTGCCGGGCATCGGGCTACTCGAGCGCGAGACGCGCGACGTCGACCTTGAAATAAGGCCGCAGATCAACCGGTGTACCGTTGTACTTCAGCCGCACATTGGCGGCGTTGCCGATCACCACTTCGAACGGCGGCATGCCTTCGACCGACTGCCTGCTGCCGGCCGGGTTGAGCTGGGAGAGCAGGACCTTGCCGTTCCCCTGCTTGATCTCGACCCAGGAAATCTGGTCGAACTCGAGCTGGATGCGATTGACCCCGCCGACCCTGCCGACGATCGCGGGAGGCGCCGGCTGCACCTCCGGGGCCTGGCTGCGCAGATCGGAAACCTGCCCGTCCTTCGCTTCTGGCGCCCCCGCCGGAATCACCGCCACCGGCTCAGCCGGGACGGCCTCCGCTTGCGCCGCTTTGGGGGTGATCTTCACCACCTCACCTGTCGCAGGCGGACTGGCATACCACTCATAGGCCACAACCGCCACCGCCAGCAGCGCCGCAGCGGACAGGAGTACATAAATCCGGTTGGATTTCTTTCCGTCCTCGAGAAACGGCTCCTGCTCGCTGGTGCGCAGATTGACCGTGACCGGGGCGGGGATATCGCGCCGGCCCAGGTCGGCAAGCAGCGGCTGGGGGTCGATCTGCAGCAGCTTTGCGTAGCTGCGTATCATGCCGCGCACGAAAGTCGTCCCGGGCAATTTCGCATAGTCGTCGGCCTCGATGGCCGCGATCTGCTTGACCCCGTACTTGATCTGCTGTGAAACGTCGGCGAGACTGAGATTGAGCGCCGCGCGCGCGGCCGCCAGCGCCCGTCCCGGGCTGGCCAGTTGCGCAACGAAGTCCTTGGCTGGTCCCGCTTCGCTCATTCAAACTTGCCCTGAAGCATGTCCTGGTACTCCTGCGAGCCGGAGAAGCGCCGCCGCAACTGCGCGGCAAGGGTATTCTCGGCCGCCTTGTCGCCCAGCTTGCGCTCGATGCGCAGCCCCAGCCAAAGCGATTCGGACGTCGGCTCGATCAGCCGGTTGAAGCGCACCACCAGAGCGCGCGCAGTCTCCAGCTGGCCGCGCCGGTACTGCACCGATGCCAGGTTGAGCAGGGCCTGGAGATTGTTGGGCTCGCTGCGCAACGCGCGCTCGAAGTAGTCGATCGCGTCGCGGTCATTGTGCTTCTTCATGGAGCAAAGGCCGGCATTGACGTAGGAGCGCGCAGGCGTGTTGTACAGGGGGTTCTTCAGCGCCGCGAGGAAATAGGCGATGGACTGCTCCTCGCGCCCGGTCTCGCACAGGAACCAGCCGTAGTTGTTGTTGATGTCCGGATCGTTCGGGGCAAGGCGCAGCCCGCGCTCGAAATGCTGCTGCGCGACCCTGTTCTCGCGCAGGTCCATGTGCACCAGGCCGAGAATATTGTACGCCGGCGCGTAACTCGGATCGGCCGTGGTCGCGATGCGCAATTCCTCCAGCGCGACGCCCATGTTGCCGCGTTCGAAGTAGGCCGAAGCGAGTTCGGTGTGGATGCGCGCGCGGTTGCGCGGGTCGCCGGCCTCGCCGGTGAGGGTTCCCGTCTCCACCGTATTCGCCTGGGTCGAGGAAGTTGCCGGGGACTGCGCGCAGCCGGCAAACGCACCGCAGGCGAGCGCAAGCGCCACATACAAGGCCGATTTCAGCATGGCTGTATCTCCACTACGCGGCGCGTGCGCCGGGTTTTGTCTTCGACCTTACCGGCGAGCTGGCCGCAAGCCGCGTCGATATCGTCCCCGCGCGTCTTGCGCGTGGTCACCACCAGCCCGGCGGCGATCAGGATCTCGGCGAAACGGCGGATGATCTCGGGCGAGGAGCGCCTGAAACCTGAATGGGGGAAGGGGTTGAACGGAATCAGGTTGAACTTGCACGGCACTTCGCGCACCAGGGCAAGCAGTTGCCGCGCGTGCTCCGCGCTATCGTTGACCCCGTCCAGCATGACGTACTCGAAAGTGATGAAATCGCGCGGCGCGCGGTCCAGATAACGCTGGCAGGCGGCAAGCAGCGCGGCGAGCGGATACTTCCGGTTGATCGGAACCAGGGTGTCGCGCAGCGCGTCGCCGGGCGCGTGCAGCGATACCGCCAGCGCCACCGGGCAGACATCGCGCAGGCGGTCGATCGCGGGAACGATGCCCGAAGTGGACAGGGTCACCCGCCGGCGCGACAAGCCGTAGGCATTGTCGTCCAGCATCAGGCGCATGGCCGTCACCACGTTGTCGAAATTCGCCAGCGGCTCGCCCATGCCCATCATGACCACGTTGCTGACGAGGCGCTCGCCCCTGGGGACGGCGCCGAGTGCCTTGTTCGCAATCCACAGCTGGCCGATGATCTCGGCCACGGTGAGATTGCGGTTGAAGCCCTGCTTGCCGGTGGAGCAGAACTTGCAATCCAGCGCGCAGCCCGCTTGCGACGAGACGCACAACGTGCCCCGGTTGGTCTCGGGGATGAAAACCGTTTCCACTGCATTGCCATTGCCGACATCGATCAGCCATTTGCGCGTGCCGTCTGCGGCCGTGGCGTCCGAAACGACCCGCGGCGCCTCGATCACCGCGCTCGCGGCGAGCTTTTCCCGCAGCGGCTTGGCCAGGTCGCTCATGTTCGCAAAATCCGCCTCGCCGTGCTGGTGCATCCAGCGCAGCAGCTGCTTGGCGCGAAACGGCTTCTCGCCGATATTGGCGAAAAGGCCGGCGAGCCGCGCGGCATCGAGGTTGAGAAGGTTGGGCTTCATGCGTGGCGGAATTCAGAGAGCCGGCGACTCAGCGCGAATAGATGTTCAACGCCGGAAAGAAATAGGCGATTTCCACCTTGGCGGTGTCCACGGCGTCCGAACCGTGCACGGCGTTGGCGTCGATGCTGGCGGCGAAGTCTGCGCGGATGGTGCCCTTGTCCGCTTTTTTCGGGTCGGTTGCGCCCATCAGCTCGCGGTTCTTGGCGATCGCACCCTCGCCCTCGAGCACTTGCACCATCACCGGGCCGGAGATCATGAATTTGACCAGGTCCTCGAAAAAAGGCCGCCCCTTGTGCACTGCATAGAAACCCTCGGCCTCGGCGCGCGACAACTGCAGCATGCGCGCGGCAATAAGCTTCAAGCCATTGGTTTCAAAGCGGGAATAGATCTTGCCGATGACGTTCTTGGCCACCGCGTCAGGCTTGATGATCGATAGGGTGCGTTCCAATGCCATGCAAATCTCCAAAATTTTAATAAGTAGAAAGCTTAACGCTATATTTTATCAGGGATTTTGCTTTGTGTCGCCTGCCAGCGCGAGCAAAACCCGGCTGAACGCTAGGGGATGGCGAGCGCGTTGTTTACGGCGGGCTGCGCTGGATGCAAAATAGGTCTTGGGACTAGAGTGAGCGCTTCGGTGCACAGCAAGGCATCGCCGCAACAGCAGCCGGGAGGAGCGCGGCGTACACATGCCAAGGAGGAGGGCCATGCTCGAAGCAAGTGTATTCTGGCCTGCCGAATTTGCGGCACGCTACCGTGCCCGCGGGTGGTGGGAAGGCATTACGATTGCGCAGATGCTCGCCCGCAGCGCCGCGCGCTGTCCGGAGAAGACCGCCCTCGTCTGTGCGGGGGAGCGCCTGAGCTATTCCGATCTGGTTCGGACTGCGGATCGGCTCGCCTGCCGCTTTTACGAGGCGGGCGTCAAGCCGCTCGATCGGGTGGTCGTTCAACTGCCCAACGGCCCCGAATTCGTCCATACCTATTTCGCGCTGACGCGCATCGGCGCCATTCCGGTGATGGCGCTGCGCGCGCACCGGCATACCGAGATCCGCCACTTCGTACGCGCATCCGGTGCGATCGCCTACGTGATACCGGACCGGATCGGCAGCTTCGACTACCGCACGATGGCCGCGGACGTCCAGAAGGAATTTCCCGGTTTGCATAGCGTGTTCGTCGCGGGCGAGCCCGCGGCGGGTCAGCGGGACCTGCGCGCGATGATCGCTTCGACCGCGCCGGGCGAGGCGACCGGCGCGACACTGGCGAAGCTGCGCCAGGACCCGTCCCAAGTGGCCACAATGCTGCTCTCCGGGGGCACCACGTCGCTCTCCAAGCTGATACCGCGCACGCACGACGACTACGTGCTCAACGCGCGGCTCTGCGGCCGCGCCGGCGGTTTCGACGAGAGCACGGTATTCATGGCCATCCTGCCCCTGGGACACAACTACAACCTGGCGTCGCCGGGCATGCTCGGCACCTTCTACTATGGCGGCACGATCGTGCTGGCGCCCTCGGGCGACGCGGCGGAGGTGTTCTCCCTTGTCGAACGCGAGAAAGTGACGGCGATTGCCGCCGTAGTCCCGCTGATTTCCAATTGGCTGAATTCGCCGCTGCCCGACGGCTACGATTTCTCATCTTTGAAGGTGATACAGAACGGCGGAGCCCGATTGGCGCCCGAGTTGCGCAGCCGGCTGCGGGCCCGCTTCGGCTGCGTGCCCCAGGAGATCTACGGCACTGCCGAGGGTCTGATCAACATGGTGCCTCTGGATGCCCCGGACGAGTACCTGCTGCACAGTTCGGGCGTGCCCGTGTGCGAGGACGACGAGATCAAGGTCATCGACGAGGCCGGCAACGAACTGCCGGACGGAACCCAGGGCGAACTGGCGACGCGGGGCCCGTACACGATCCGCGGCTACTACCGGGCCCCGGACAAGAACATCGAGGCATTTACACCGGACGGCTTCTACCGCATGGGCGACATCGTACGCAAGGTCGGCCGCTACGTCTTCACCGAGGGCCGCAAGAAGGATCTGATCAACCGGGGCGGCGAGAAAATCAGCTGCGAGGAGGTGGAGAACCTGATTTTCGCCCACCCCAAGGTCAAGGCCGTCACGCTGGTGGCCATGCCCGACCCGGTATTTGGCGAGAAAGCCTGCGCCTTCGTCATCGCGAAGGAGGGGCAGAGACTGGAATTCTCCGAGCTGATCGCTTTCCTCAAGCGGCAGCACATCGCCAGCTTCAAACTGCCCGAGCGGCTCGAGCTGGTGAGCGAATTTCCCGTGAGTCCCGTCGGCAAGATCCTCAAGCGGCAATTGCGCGAGACCATTGCGGAGAAGATGCAAGCCGAGGAATCGAAATCGGACCGATGACGCTCGGCGCGACGCAATGAGGATACGCATCATCGGCGGCGGCCCCGCGGGCCTGTGTTTCGCCGCCCTCATGAAGCAGGACGACCCGGCCCACGACGTCGTGATCTACGAACGCGGCTCCCGCGACGCCACCTGGGGTTTCGGCGTCGTCTTCTCCGACCGCGCGCTGGAATTTCTGCGCGCCGACGACGAGGCCATGTACCGGCTGCTTTCGCCGCACATGGAAACCTGGCCCAATCTGACCATCGTCCACAACGACACGCGTATTCCAGTCGCCGGCAATGGTTTCGCCGCGATCGGCCGCCTGAAGCTGCTGTCCCTGCTGTACGCATACGCGGAGAAGCTGGGCGTGCGCATAGAGTTCGACAGCCTGGTCGAATCGCTTGCCGACCGCAAGCGCCTCGGCGGCGCGGACCTGATCGTCTGCGCCAACGGCGCCGCCTCTTGCGTGCGCCAGGAAAACGAGCAGCGCTTCGGCACCAGCCGCGAGTGGCGCCCGAACAAATTCATCTGGTACGGCACCTCCCGGGCCTTCGACAGTCTCTCCCTGACCTTTCGCGAAACCGGGCACGGCGTCTTCTGCGCCCACCATTACCGCTACAGCCCGACCATGAGCACCTTTCTGGTCGAAGTGGAGGATGCGACCTGGAAGCGCGCCGATTTCGGGCACATGAGCCCGGAGGACGCGATCGGCTATTGCGAGCGCGTCTTCGCGAGGGACCTGGGCGGTCATCCCCTCCTGTCCAACAACTCCCATTGGCGCAGCTTCCCGGCAATTCGCAACGAGCGCTGGAGCTTCGACAATGTGGTGCTCATCGGCGACGCGCTGCGCACGGCGCACTTCTCCATCGGCTCGGGCACCCGCCTTGCCATGGAGGACGCCATCGCCCTGTGGAGGGCCTGGCGCGAGAAACGCCGCGTGCCCGGAGCACTGGCCCGCTTCCAGGAACTGCGCCTGCCGCCGATGAAGAAGATCTGGGATGCAGCCGACGCGAGCCTGCGCTGGTACGAGCGCATGGGCGAAAACATGAAGCTGAGCCCGGTGGAATTCGCGTACAGCTACATGACGCGCACCGGCCGGGTGAACCACGCCGAGGTCCGCCGCCGCGACCCGGGCCTGGCCGAGGCCTACGAACGCCTGCATCCCTGCGCCGCAGGAATAGTTGCGCGGGAATGAACGCATACGCGTCTCTGAGTACCTTAGCAGAGCAGCACCGCGCAGGGTGACGACAGCCGCGGAAGTGGTCTATTCCTGCCGCTGCCAAGTGATGGTCCAACCAAGGTCGCCGGCCCCGGCCTGCCAGCCGGCCGCCACGCCCACACCGGGAACCGCCACCAGGGTGTCGCCACAATAGATCAGCGGCATTCGCTCGCGCTCCCAGGGTGGCACGCGCGCTTCCTGCAGCAGGTTTTTCAGACTGCGCGTCGATCCATTCGCCCACAGGCGGAGTCTCTCCCCCCCTTGCCGAAGGCGGATGCAGACGACTTTGCTGCGGATGAGTCTCTGGTTCAAGCCCGCGCCCGCGGTGCGCGCGAAGCGCAATATCCCGCCCAACTCAGGCAGAACGCAGGCACGCTTGCCGTCCCAGTTACGCTCCAGAACGGCCGGCGGATCCGCCAATAGCGGCAGCAGATAGGCATCGCCGGCATAGCGGCGCAGCTCATGGGTACCGAGCACGACGCGCACAGCGGCGTCGTCGCGCGCATGCACGAGTTGCCGCAGCGCCTCTTCCAGCCTGTCTGCCTCGGGGAGCGCCGCGCCGCATTGCTGCAGCGTCCAGCGCAGGAGATTTCTTGCGCGGGCCGAGCCCAGCCGTTTCAAATCCGCCACAGCGAATTTGTTTCCGGCCGCGATCTCCTGCGCGTCGGCACGCGCCACTTCGCCCAGCACTTCGTCGGCTTCGGCCAGGTGCGCGGCGCTACGCGCCAGAGTCGCGCGGTAGCCGGGGAAAGCCTGTCCGATCACCGGCAGCACCCGGTGCCGCAGAAAATTGCGGTCACGGCTGCTATCGGCATTGCTTTCGTCCTCGACCCACTTGAGCTTGTGAGTCTTGGCGTAGGCTTCGATTTCTTTGCGCGTAACCGCGAGCATGGGCCGCAGGATGGCGGGTGCGCGCGCGCGCTTGGCGCGCTTGTCGGAATCCTGCTCGCGCACCAGCGGCATCGCCGCCCCGCCCTTCACCCCCGCCCCGCGCAGCAACTGCAGCAGCAAGGTCTCGGCCTGGTCGTCCAGGTGCTGGGCGAGGACGACGAAGTCGGCGTCCTGCCCGGCGTAGACCCGGTAGCGGGCGCGGCGCGCGGCAGCCTCCAGGCCTTCGGCGCGATAAGGCCCGACATCGACCGCGTGCACTTCCAGCGATATGCCGTGGCGCTTGCAGCGGCGCGCGCAAAACGCGGCCCAGCGGCGCGCGTTCGGACTGATGCCGTGATCGACGTGCACGCAGGCGAGGCGGAATCCGAGCTGGCCGGCAAGCCGGCGCAACACCTCCAGCAGGACCACCGAGTCGAGGCCGCCCGACAAACCCAGCACCAGCCGCGCCCGGGGAAAGAGCAAAGGCTTGAGCGCTGCGCCTACCGCGGCGTCGACGCCGTCCGGGCTATTCGGTTGCGGCTTCCTTGTACCTGCCATAGTCCATCAGGCGGTCGAAGCGCGCCTCGATCAGCTCGTCGATGCCCTTGTTGGCGAAGGCGCGCAGCGCATCCTGCAGCGCCTTTTTCAGAATCTGCGCCATGGCCGCGTGGTCGCGGTGCGCGCCGCCCGGAGGTTCGTTGATGATCTTGTCGATCAGGCCCAGCGTCTTCAGGCGGTTGGCGGTGATGCCCATGGTTTCGGCGGCCTCGGGCGCCTTGTCGGCGTTCTTCCACAGGATCGATGCGCAGCCTTCGGGTGAAATCACCGAATAGATGGCGTATTGCAGCATCATCACGATGTCGCCCACGGCAAGCGCGAGCGCGCCGCCCGATCCGCCCTCGCCGATTACGGTGCAGATGATCGGCACTCTCAGCCCGGCCATCACGTAGAGGCTGTGGCCGATCGCCTCGGACTGGCCGCGCTCCTCGGCGCCGATGCCGGGATAGGCGCCGGGCGTATCGACGAAAGTCAGCACGGGGATCGCGAATTTTTCCGCCAGGCGCATCAGGCGCACGGCTTTGCGGTAGCCCTCGGGGCGCGGCATGCCGAAATTGCGCAGGATTTTTTCCTTGGTGTCGCGGCCCTTCTGCTGTCCGATCACCATCACCGACTGGCCGTTGAAGCGCGCCAGGCCACCGACGACCGACAGGTCGTCGGCGTAGGAGCGGTCGCCGTGCAATTCCTCGAAATCGGTAAACAGCAGATTGATGTAATCGAGCGTGAACGGGCGTTGCGGATGGCGCGCCACCTGCGCCATCTGCCAGGGGGTGAGCTTGGCGTAGAGGTCCCTGGTCAGCGCGTTGCTCTTTTTCTGCAGCCGCCCGATCTCCTCCGAAATATCCACCGCCGAGTCGTCCTGCACAAAGCGCAGTTCCTCGATCTTGGCTTCGAGTTCGGAAATGGATTGCTCGAATTCGAGGAAAGTCGTTTTCAAAGGCTGGCGCCACGAGTGAAGGCGGAGAGAGCCGTATTCTATCGCACTGCCCGGCGTGCGCACGCAGCCACGCGTCCCGAGGCTCAATATTCCACCGGCACCGGGTCGAGGCTGCGCCACAGGTACCAGGTGGCGACCGAGCGCCACGGCGTCCAGTTAGCGCCCAGCTCGCGCATGCGCTCGCGCGCGACGCGTTCGCCCGCGAAGTAATGCAGGCCGATGGCTCTTTGCAGGCCCAGGTCGTCCAGCGGCAGCACGTCGGGCCGCAGCAGGTTGAACATCAGGAACATCTCCGCCGTCCAGCGGCCGATGCCGCGCACCCGGATCAGTTCGGCGATCACCGCCTCGTCCTCCATGTGCGGCCAGTCGCGCGCATGCAGGCTGCCCTCGGCGAAGTGGCGCGCGAGGTCCGCAATGTACTCCGCCTTGCGCTGCGACAGGCCGCAGGCGGGAAGCCGGCGGCGCGCCTTGAGGATTTGTTCGGGCGTCGCCGCCGGCGCGACGGCGAGCACCCGGTTCCACACCGATTCGGCCGCCTTCACCGAAATCTGCTGGCCGACGATGGAACGGGCCAGCGTCTTGAACGGCTCGCCGCGGCGCGCGAGCGCAATGCGCGGATGGGCGCGGATGATGCGCGCGAGCACGACGTCGCGGCGCGCCAGCGCGCGCTTGGCGCGCAACCAGTAGTCGGGGGTCATGAGGACCTGGCCAAGGGGAGATTGACGAGCAGATTCTGCGGCTTCATGCGCACCACGCCGTCCTCGCCCATGGACAGGGCGAGATACACCGGCCTGCCGGCGATGTCGGCGCGCATTTCGCCGGCGTCGGCGAAATCGAGGCGGAACAGGATCAGCAGGCGCGCGCGCCGCTCCCGAGCCACCTCCTCGCCGCGCCACAGGTCATTGAGGAGCGCAGTCGATTGCGCATCGAGCCCGATGTGCCAGGCCCAGCGCGCTTCCTCGATGCGCGGCACCGATTTCACTGTCACCTTTACTGCGCACAAGTGCTCGATCCAGCGCGCCAGCACGGCGCAAAAAGCCGCCGCTGCGGCGCACCCGTGGTTCATGCCGATGACAAAATCGTGGCGTTCGTCGCGCAACCAGTAACTGTGCGCATTGCCGCTGTCGAGCACGTCGAGTTCCACCGCCGCAAGCGGCGCCTGCGCGTCGTGGAACGGCGCCTGCGCCTCGGCGATCAGCTGCCCGAGGCCGCCGCCCGCCGGGCCGATGGCGCGCGCGGACGCGTGCATCGCGACCGTCTCCAGGTCGGCCAGCATGACGGCGCCCTGCTGCAGGCTCGCCTTCTGTTCGCGATAGAACAACTCCGCCGCGCGCAATTGCAGCGCGTCGTCGACGCCCTCGAGCAGGTTCCTCAGGATGATCTGCGCAAGTTGGTCGATGAATAGCGGCGGCACGCTGACGTCACCGCCGGCGAACAGGCCGAGATAGCAGGCCTCGAGCGTGGGCGCAGCCAGCAGCCGTGCGCGGAAATCGAGCAGTACGCGGTAGTTGGAACGGACATCGGCGTCGGCTATGGCGTCGATTTGCGCCGCCTCCACCTGCGTGCGCGGCGCCTCCAGCAAAGCCCGGTGCAAGGCTAATTCGCCGGCGCAGGATTCTTCCACCGGACGGATCTCGGGCCGCAAGGCGTAGGCGCGCAGGAAGTCGTCGGTGACGAGCAGCCGCCCGCCCGCGTCGCGGCGCAGCATATGAAACCCGGAGTGAGGCCAGAAATCCTGAGCCAAGAACGGCCGTGCCCTAGGCGCGCACCAGGGCGTGCGGCATGACGCGGCTGTACGCGGCGACATGCTGGACCAGGAAACCCATCTGGTCGGAAAGAATCTTGCGGTTGGTGAGGATCAGGTATTCGGCCTTGTTCGGCACGTAGGGCGTGTACAGCAGTTCCATGCCGGCTTCTTCGGGCTTGCGATTGCGCTTGACGCCATTGCAGTGGCGGCAGGCCGAAACCACGTTCATCCAGTGGTCGCGGCCGCCGCGCGACAGCGGCGTAATATGGTCGCGGGTGAGGCGCAGGTATCCAAACTCGGCGCCGCAGTAGGCGCAGATGTGGCGATCGCGGCGGAACAGTTCGCGGTTGCTGAGCGGCGGCACCTGGGAGAAGCCTCTGCCCGCCATCGCCTTGCCCTTGATGGCGATGATGGAATTGGCGGTGATGCTGGAGCGCTCGCCGGTTTTGCGCGAGGTACCGCCGTAAAACGTGAACGCGCTTTCACCCAGCGTCCATGCCACCAGGTTCTTGGCGTAGTAATAGCAGGACTGCTGCCAGGTGACCCAGCGGTGTGGAACGCCGTGGAAGTCGAGCGTCAAAATGAGCGGAATCTCCGCCATGCGCCTGCCTCAAATCTCCGATGCGTACGCTACCGGGCTTGATGCGCTGCGGAAAAAACGCGAAAAGCCGCAGCCATCAAGTGCTTACGCGGGATTTTGCCTCAAAAAGCGCGCCGGCGCCAGCGCCGGGCGCGTTTCAATCTTGATCATTGCATATCCAGCCGGCGATACGCGTGACTCATCCTGTCCGCGTTCCCGTTTTCCGAATTCGGTGCGCTACCTGTCCTGCCGACAAGAAAAGCGAACGCCTGCGCGGCCGGGTGCAAATGCCCTGGTTACGGTGGAAAATGCGCAGTAGATACCCGCTTCGAACGATACTGAACTGGAGGAAACATGTACGCACACATCCTGGTGCCCACCGACGGATCGGCGCTTTCCGACAAAGCCGTCGATGCAGCCATCAAACTGGCCAAGCTGACTGGCGCGCGCATCACCGCCTTTCACGCCATGGAGCCCTATCCGCTGCAAGGCGCCTATGCGGCCGAAGCGAGCGGAGTCGCGGAACTGCAACCGGAAATTTTCGCCGAGCACAGCGAGGAATATGCGAAACGCGTGCTGGAGGCAGTCGCAATCGCGGCCAGTGCGGCGGGTGTGCGGTGCACGACCCACTACGCCGCCGGCCGCTCTCCTTCCCAGGCGATCGTGGATAAAGCGCGCACGGAGAATTGCGACCTCATCGTGATGGCCTCGCACGGGCGGCGCGGGCTGGAAGGCTTCCTGCTGGGAAGCGAAACCCAGAAAGTCCTGACCCATTCCTCGATTCCGGTGCTGGTATATCGCTAGCAGCGGACCCTGCCGTGACGAAGGACGGGCGCTCGCCCGCCTTTATTGCAGCGATTGTCGCAGGCGCCTATTTTCTGCCCGACCGGGGGGCGCCGGCATAGCCCAGCGCCTTCCAGTCCATCCTGCGCTATCAGGGGCCAAGGTAGCGTCAAAAGAAAAAGGGCGGGTTGCCCCGCCCGGTGAGTTGTACGCCTTACCTGGCGCGTCTGTTGAATGCCATGCCCCGGCCGCCCATCATGCCGACACGCTCGTCGGCCAGCGTTTTCTGTTCCGGGCTCAGAACCGCGTAGAGATCCTTGAAGGCAGCGGTCGTCTTTTCCGCCTGCTCCAGGCGTTTTTTCATGGCCTGGTTGCGCAATGCGAGGCGTTCGGGCGCGCTCGCCTGAGCGCTGCCCTGGGCCGTGCTCATCAACGCCTGCATCGCCTCGGCCTGCTGCCGGGTCTGGTCGGCGAAAGCCTTCCATGCCGATTCCTGTGCGGCGGTGATCTTGAGTTCGGATTTCAGATAGGCGCTGCGCGCGTCGGCCATTGCGCTGGGATTGCCGAAGCCCTGCGGCCCCATGCCCCGCCCCATCGGCCCGTCACCCATGGGTCCGTGCCGCATGCGGCCCATCCCCGGCCCCATGCCGGCACCAGGACCGAATCCGGGATCCTGTCCCATCCCCGGCCCGTAGCCGTAAGGATGCGCATAAACCACGGCTGTCGCCAAGCCGAGGCTCAGCGCGGCGACGGCGCCGAGTGCAATTTTCGTTACTCGTTTCATGATGGTTCTCCATTCTGTGAGGTTGTTCGCTCTGCAGCCGCCGGCAACTTGCACCGGAATTGACTTGCCGCATCGGTTCCCATTGCACCACGCGAATGTAAGCCGCCCGCACCGGTTTTGTACGCTCCCGCGGCGGAAAACCGGGCTTGATACACTACGTTACAAATCCCCGCCAAAACACGCCGGCCGACGGTTATAAAAGCAATCATGGACGCACCGGACCACATCCTGATCGTCGACGACGACGCCGAGATCCGCGGCCTGCTCGGCGAGTACCTGCGCAAGAACGCGTACCAGGTGGGCCTGGTCGCCGACGGCAAGGCGATGTGGGCGGCCCTCGCGCGCGGCAAGGTGGATCTGATCGTGCTCGATCTGATGCTGCCGGGCGAGGACGGCCTGACGCTGTGCCGCAAACTGCGCGCCGAATCCGACACGCCGGTGATCATGCTCACCGCCCGCGGCGACGAAACCGACCGCATCGTCGGCCTCGAAATGGGAGCGGACGACTACCTCGCAAAACCGTTCAGCCCGAGGGAGCTGCTGGCGCGCATCAAAAGCGTGCTGCGGCGCACGCGCAGCCTGCCGCGCAATCTGCGCGCCGACGACGCCCGCGGGATCGCGTTCGCCGGCTGGCATCTCGACGCGGTGGCGCGGCACCTGCTGTCGCCCGAAGGCGTGGTGACTTCGCTCTCCGGCAACGAATACCAGTTGCTGCGGATATTTCTCTCCCACCCGAACCACGTGCTCACGCGCGACCAGCTGATGCTGCTCGCCAAAGGCCGCGAAGCCGACCCGATGGACCGCAGCATCGATATCCAGGTCAGCCGGCTGCGCCACCGCCTGGGCGACGATCCGGCCGACCCGCAAATCATCAAGACGGTGCGCGGCGAGGGCTATGTGCTCGCGGTCCCGGTCGAGGTGGAGCGATAGTGCGCCTCGCGCCGCGCAGCCTTTTCGGCAGGCTGGTTCTGATACTGCTCGCCGGGCTGCTATTCGCGCAGCTCGCCACCAACTACGTCAACCTGGCCGAACGCGAACAGTTGCTCTACCGGGCGGGAGGATTGCGGCTGGCGCAGCAGATGTCGGATATCGTCAAGCTGCTCGATTCGCTTCCCGTCGCGGAACGCCGCAGAGTGGTGGCGGTATTCAACGCGCCACCGCTGGCGGTGTCGCTCGACCGGCCGCGCATCGCCGCGCGCGCGGCCGTCGGGGAATCCGACTTCCAGCAAACCATGTTCGCGACCGTACTGCGCTACACCCTGGGCGAGGAGACGCAGGTGAACGTGGTCCGGCTCGAAGGCGCGCCGGCGAGCTTCCGGCCGGGGCCGCGCGCCGGAGCGCCGGACATGCCGATGATGCAGGGCCGGAGTTGGGGACGCCGCATGGGTCCCGGATTCCCTGCGGGGGGCAGCTTTTTTACGGTGCAGATCGCGCTGCGCGACGGCAGCTGGGTGACTTTCGATTCCCATCTCTCGCCCCATGCCGCCGGCATGCCGCTGCGGCTTGGGCTGACGCTGCTGATCGTGCTCGGCACGGTGATCGTGCTCTCGCTCGTCGCGGTGCGCTGGGCGACGGGCCCGCTTGCCGAACTGGCGACCGCCGCGGAAAAACTGGGCGAAGACATCAACCGCCCGCCCCTGCCGGAATCGGGGCCGAGCGAAGCGCGGCGCGCGGCGCGGGCGTTCAACACCATGCAGCGGCGGCTGTCGCGCTTCATCGCGGATCGCACGCGGATTTTCACGGCGATGTCGCACGACCTGAAAACACCGATCACGCGCCTGCGCCTGCGCGCGGAAATGCTCGAGGACGAGGACCTGCGGGCGAAATTCGCCAGGGACCTCGAGGAGATGGAGGCCATGGTCACGCACACGCTGGACTTCATGCGCGACGCGGGCGGCAGCGAAGCGGTGCAGCGCATCGATGTCACGGCGCTGCTCGAAAGCCTGCAGACCGATTATCAGGACACCGGGGGCCGGGTCGAGATCGAGGGCGGCAGCCTGCAACCCTACGCGGGCCGCCCGCTCGCGCTGCGGCGCTGCCTCAGCAATCTGGTGGACAACGCGATCCGCTATGGCGATCGCGCGACCATCGAGGTGGAGGATGCCGCCGACCGCCTGACCATCCGCGTGTTGGACGAGGGGCCCGGCATCCCGCAGGCGGAACTGGAACAGGCGTTCGAACCGTTCTTCCGCGGCGAAGCCTCGCGCAACCGCAATAGCGGCGGCACCGGCCTCGGCCTGGGGATAGCGCGCAATATCGCGCGCGCGCACGGCGGCGACCTGAGGCTGCGCAACCGTGCCGAAGGCGGGCTGGAAGCGATACTGACGCTGCCGCGAATTTCCGCCGGTTAACTCGCGACGCGGCAGATCAGTTCGGTCGGCGCGATCAGGCCGGCGCCGATGTCACCCATCATGTTCTTCACCTTCTGGCCCGCGCTCGCGCCCATGACGATATGCAGCCCCAGCGGCGCCGGCGCGCCGGCCGTGCCGCGTGCCTTCATTTGCGCAAACACCTCGAGCGCGAAGGCGCGGCGGTCGCGCTCCTTCGTCACCTCGAAGCCTGCGGCGGTCAGCAGCGCTCTATAGCGCGCGGCATCCTCGACAAAACTTACTTCGGCACTGCTGGTCCAGGGCACCGGATAGTGCAGATCCCCGGCGGCGAGGCGCATCACGTCGTAGATTCCGAATGCGCCGGAGGGGGTCAGCACCCGCCGCACTTCGCCAAACAGCTTGGCTTTGTCTTTGATGTTCATGCCGACGTGAAACATGTAGGCCCCGTCGAAGGCGCCCGGCGCGAACGGCAGGGCGAGTGCGCTGCCCTGGCGGCAGGACACGCGATCCCCCAATCCCACCCGCGCCGCCAGTGCGTTGGCCACATCGGCGTATTCCCCGGATAGATCGATACCCGTGACCTGGCAACCGTGTTCGGAGACGAAATAGCGCGCCGCTCCGCCCAGCCCGCAGCCTATGTCCAGCAGTCGCATCCCGGGCTGCGGCGCGAATTGCTCCGCGAACGCGATGGTCGCGGCCCGGCCGCCGACGTGAAACTCGTCCACCGGCGCCAGGTTTTTCGGAGTCAAATGATTCAGATCTTTCCCCGCCGCCGCGAGCGCGCCCAGTATCGATTCCTCCAGCGAACCGTGCGCATAGTGCCGGGCTACTGCCTGTTCGATCCCCATCAATCCGCTCCCTGGTCGCGTATGCGCCAGCGGCATTGTATGCCGCCTGCGCGGGGTTTTCACCAAGGCTCGCCTCAATGCCGATTCATTGATACCCGCCTATTGCCCTTGGGGGCGCATTCGGGCGGAGCCGCGAGAGGCGATGCGCTGACGGGAAGCCATGCGCCTGAAACCCAGATGCAACGGGCATCTCCAGGCGAAGAATGCCCGGGGAACCGCGTGAATACTGGCTTTCGGGATTCGGAATCGCGGAAGCCGGAGGGCGGCTCTCTCTTCTGAAGTGGTGCAGAGATGAATTTCACGCAAGGAAATTACTCAGACCCGGTTTCCAATATCGGAATTAGGACGCGGCGGGTGGTTCGTCATCCGGCACGGCTTTCGGGCGTGACCAGAACCAGAGACGGAAAATATGCGGCGTAGCGCCGCCGGTCACGCGTGAGCAGCGGGCAGCCGGCGACGGCGGCGTGTGCGCCAACCATGAAGTCCGCAAGAACCCCTGTACGAGATCCGCCGCGGCTGCGGTACGCGGCATGCGCGTCCCGCGAGAAACAGCGCATCGCGTGGCATTTCACGCGTGAGCAAGCCCGCCGTGGCGATTTCCGCTTCAAGCGACTCCTTGCTTCGGGCGTAAGCCGCCAGTTCTGCGTAGATGACCGGGTTGATGAGCAGTGGGCCGCGGGCGCCCCACGTATCGAGCCGGGTCTGTGACCAATCGGCCCATTTGCCATCGTTTTCCAGCACGTCGATGATGACGCAGGAATCAACCAGGATCATTTCTTTCCGGGTTTGAATCCGGGGTCGCCGGCGGCGTCGCCATAGCCGCGCAGCAGGTTCATGATTTCGTCCGTGCTCATGCCCGTCTTGCGCGTGCCACGCAACGCCGAGAACCGGCTCGTCTTCTTGCCTTTGTCCTGGGCGGCCTTGCGCGGCGCCACGATGCGCACCGCGCCGTCGTCCGCGTACTCGAAGCGTATCCTGTCTCCCGGCGAGAGCCCCAGGTAATCGCGCAGGCGTTTCGGAATCGTGACCTGACCCTTTATCGTAAGTGTGCTGCTGTTCATCAGCGGACCCTAGAAGTAATACCGGAAGTAATACCGTGTTCAAATAGTATTACCTTGCGGCGCGGCGCGCAAGCAGGATCGGTTTTTCAAATAGAGTGGCGGATTGCCTGAAGAACCGCATGACACGGGCGTCTTCAGGCAGCGGATCCGATAGCATCAAGGCACCGTAAGAAGTCGGAAGACCGATGAAAATTGCGGCACGTTGACGGCCGGCGAATCAGGTAATACCATAGTAGTACTTTTCCTGGGACCTATGCCGCCATGCCCGCCGTCACGCTGAAAATGCCGGAAGAACTGAAAAAGCGGATCAACGACCTCGCCGCTGCCAGCGGCAAGTCGCCCCATGCATTCATGATCGATGCGCTCGCCACTCAGACCGCGCGCGAAGAACTCCGCGGGGCATTCGTCGCATCGGCCCTGAAAGCGCGGCAGGAAGTGGCCCGCTATGGCCAGGTGATGGAAGCCGCCGACGTGCATAAGTGGCTGCTCGCCCGTGCCGGAGGCGGCAAGGCTGCCCGTCCTCGGGCGAGGAAGCTTCTGAAGTAGCGCCGTGGTGCGCATCACCTACGCGCCCAGCGCGGTTTTCGATCTGGAACGGTTGCGGGAATTTCTCGATGAGCATGACCCCGAGGCAGCGCTTGCGGCGGCCGAATCCATTGTGGAGGCGGTCTCGGTGCTGGAACGTCATCCCTTGATCGGGCGTCCGGCCGAAGCGGGCATGCGCGAGCTGATCATCTCCCACGGACGCACGGGTTACGTCGCTTTGTACGACTGGCTGGAAGCTATCGATACGGTGGTCGTGCTGGCGCTGCGACATCAGCGCGAGGCGGGTTACGAATAGAATCGTTCGGTCGTGCCAACGGAAGAAAGTTCTGCAATCGGAGCGGCAGATGCCTGAAGATCCGCATGGATCGGGCGTCTCCAGGCGCGTTTCGTCCCGCCCGAGCGAACATCAGACCGCGCCCTCCAGCATCCGCACTTCCATCTGCGGGAACGGCATGGCGATGTTGCGCGTGAGGAAGGTCCGCAGGATCGCCTGGTTGATTTCGCTCACCGCGGCGCCGTAGTCGGGCACGTTGACCCGGGGATTGACGCTGAGCTTGACGCTGGCATCGGCCAGCTTGGCGACGCCCGCGCCGGGCCTTCAGTTTCAACCGGCAGCGGCGCAGCTTTCCTTCACGCCCAGCTTCTTCAGCATCCACCCCAGCGGGCAAACCTTGGTGAAACCGAACTGCAGCAGGTTGGCGCCGACAAAGGCGGTGAACCATAACCAATAGGCGCTATGGAAAACCGGGCTCGCCGCCACGCCCAGCGCCAGCGACAGCAAAATGAAGCTTCCGGCAAAAACGTGGATCAGATCGTTGACAGTCATGGTAATGCTCCTTTCGGTCAATTGGGTTGATCAGAACTCAACACAGGGTCCGCGGTCTGCGGATCCAGCGCAGCCGGGCGTGCCGGCCAGCGCTTCCAGTTCGCGGCGTAATACAGCACCGGAATCACCACCAGCGTCAGCACCGTGGACACCAGGATGCCGAAGATCAGCGAAATCGCGAGGCCGTTGAATATCGGGTCGTCGAGGATGAAGAAAGCGCCGAGCATTGCGGCGAGGCCGGTCAGGATGATGGGCTTGGCGCGGGTCGCGCCGGCGTTGATCACCGCGTGCTCGAAATCCGCCCCGCCCGCCATCTGCAGGTTGATGAAATCCACCAGCAGGATGGAGTTGCGCACGATGATGCCGGCGAGCGCGATCATGCCTATCATCGAGGTCGCGGTGAACTGCGAGCCGAGCAGCGCATGCCCCGGCATCACGCCGATGATGGTGAGCGGAATCGGCGCCATGATGATGAGCGGCACCAGATAGGACTTGAACTGCGCCACCACCAGCAGGTAGATCAGAACCAGGCCCACCGCATAGGCGAGCCCCATGTCACGGAAAGTTTCATAGGTTATTTGCCATTCGCCGTCCCACTTGATCGCATAACCGGCGTAGGCGTCCTGCGGCTGGGAAATGAAGGTTTCGCCCAGCGTGCCGCCCTGCGCCAAGGGCTTGCCCATGATCCGGCTGCGAATGTCGAACATGCCGTAGAGCGGGCTGTCGAGTTTGCCCGCCATGTCGCCGACCACGTATGCAACCTGCAACAGATCCTTGTGATAGACGGTCGCATCGCGCGCGACGCGCTCGGCATGCACGAGTTCGGTCAGCGGGATCAGCGTGCCGTCGGCGGCGCGCACTTTCAGCCGCAGCAAGGAATCGATATTGCCCGCTTGTTCCGGCGGCAGCAGGATTCTTACCGGCACTTCGTATTTCGCTCCGCTGTCGTGCAAGGGCGTGACGTCCTCGCCGGCAAGGCCGATGCGAATCGCGGCGGCGATGTCGCGCTGCGCCACGCCCATCAGCGCCGCCTTGGCCTGATCGACGCGCAGGCGCAGCTTGGGCGCGTCCTCGTCGACGCTGTTGTCGACGTCGACGATATCCGGCGTCGCGGCGAAATCGGAGCGCAGCTGGTTCGCCACCGCGATCTGGCCCGGATAGTCCGGGCCATAGACTTCGGCCACGATGGGCGCCTGCACCGGCGGGCCGGGCGGCACTTCGACCACTTTGAGCGATGCACCGTGGCGCTTGGCGATGGCCTCTAGCGGCGGCCTTACGGCCAGCGCGATTTCATGGCTCTGGCGGCTGCGCTGGTGCTTGTCCACCAGGTTCACCTGGATATCGCCGAGTTCAGGCGACTGGCGCAAGTAATACTGCCGCACCAGGCCGTTGAAATTGATCGGCGCGCTGGTGCCGGCATAGGCCTGATAGTCCGTGACCTCCTTCACTGTCGCCAGATAGCTGCCCATTTCCTGCAGGACCGCCGAGGTTTGCTCCAGCGGCGTTCCGGTCGGCATGTCCACCACCACCTGCAGTTCCGACTTGTTGTCGAACGGCAGCATTTTCAGGACCACCAGCTTCAGCCCGGCGAGCGACACCGCGCCGAGTATCAAAAGGAGTATGCCCACATAGAGTTTGCGGCGCGCACTGCCGCCCCGCGCACCGCCGAGGAAAGGCCCGATCACGCGGCGGAACAGGCGCAGCGCGCCGGCCCCCTCCGGCCCCTCGCCGTGGGCGCTGTCGTGCGGCTTGAGCAGCTTCAGCGCCAGCCAAGGCGTGACGATGAAGGCGATCGCGAGCGAGATGATCATGCCCATGCTGGCGTTGATCGGGATCGGGCTCATGTAAGGGCCCATCAGACCGCTGACGAAAGCCATCGGCAGCAGCGCCGCGATCACGGTGAAGGTCGCGAGTATGGTGGGGCCGCCGACTTCGTCCACCGCGTCCGGGATCAGCGCCGCCGGCGACTGGCCCGAATGCGCGCCGCGGCGGTGGATGTTCTCCACCACCACGATGGCATCGTCGACCAGGATGCCAATGGAAAAAATCAGCGCGAACAGCGACACGCGATTGAGCGTGAAGCCCCAGGCCCAGGAAGCGAACAGCGTCGCGGCGAGGGTCAGGATCACCGCGGAACCGACGATCGCCGCCTCGCGCCGTCCCAGCGCCATCCACACCAGCACCACCACCGACAGCGTCGCAAATATCAGTTTCTGGATCAGTTTCATCGCCTTGTCGTTGGCGGTCTCGCCGTAGTTGCGGGTGAGCGAGACTTCGACGCCCTCTGGAATCACGCTGCCCTTCAGTTGCTCCACCCGCCGGATCAAGTGCGCGGCGACGTCCACTGCGTTTTCGCCCGGTTTCTTGGCGATCGCGAGGGTCACCGCGGGAAACTCCCCCTGCGCCTTGCTGCCGCCGGCGACGCCGTTGCCGTGCCAGACGTAATGCGCAGGCAATTCCGGTCCGTCCTTCACCTGCGCCACGTCTTCCAGGTAAATCGGCCGGCCGCCCGTCGTTCCACCCCCGGCCGCGCCTATCACCAGGCGTTTCACCTGCCCGGCCGAAGCAAGAAACTGGCCGGTTTCGATCTGGGTCTGCGTGTTCCCGTCCACCAGGCTGCCCGAGGGCATGGAGACATTGGCGGCGATCAGGGCGTTACGCACGTCCTGCGGCGTGAGACGCCACGCGTGCAGGCGCTCGATATCGAGCAGCACGCGCACGGCGCGCCGCGCGCCGCCTAAGGTCGCGACGGTGCGCACACCGGGCACGCGCTGCAACTGGATCTCGGCTGCATGCGCCACCTGCTCCAGCTGGTAGGCGCCGCGCGCGGGATCGGCGGTCCACAGCGTCAGGCTGACGATGGGCACGTCATCGATGCCCATCGGCTTGATGATGGGCTCGCCCACGCCCAGCGTGGGCGACACCCAGTCCCGGTTCGAATTGATCGCGTCGTACAGGCGCACCAGCGCCTGGGTGCGATCCTCGCCGACCTTGAACTGGACCGTGAGCACCGCCATCCCCGGCTTGGTCACCGAATAGATGTGCTCCAGGCCGGTGAGGCGCGAGAGCACCTGTTCGGCAGGCGTGGTCACCAGCGATTCGACATCCTTGGCGGAAGCGCCCGGGAACGGGATCAGCACGTTCGCCATGGTGACGTTGATCTGCGGCTCTTCTTCCCGCGGGGTCACCAGCACGGCGAAGGCCCCGAGCAGCAGCGCGATCAGCGCAATCAGCGGGGTCATTTGTGAGTGCAGGAATATCCTGCTGATGCGTCCGGAGATGCCCATGGTCAGTTGCGGTTGGTGATCTTTTGTGGGAGGCCCGCCCTCGGGCCGATCAGCACCGACCGGGGCGAGGGCACCCCTCCTACAAAATCAGCATGGTGTTGTGGGAGGCCCGCCCTCGGGCCGATCAGTCGATGCAAACGTGCCGTTCCTTATTTGCTGCCGCGCTTCAAGGCCGCCAATGCGGCGATCGGGTCGAGCGCGAGCTTTTCTCCCGGCGCAAGCCCGGCGAGCACTTCCACCTCCGCGCCCCCTGCCGCTTCACCGAGGCGCAATTGGCGAAAGCGGATCTCGCCGTTCCCGCCCACCACGTAGGCACCGGCCACTTCGCTGCGCAGCGCCAGCGCGGACGCCGGGATAAGCAGCTTGTTCACCTTGCCCACGGCGAAATAGGCGCGCGCGAACATGCCGGGATACAAGCCTTCGATCCCGGCGGGCAGGTCGAGCCGCACCTGGGTCGTGTGGGTCCGCGCGTCCGCCGCGGGCAGGATCGTCACCTTGCCCGCCTGAACGCGCTTTTTGAGCGCCGGGAATTCGATGCTGGCGCTGGCGAGTTTGCGCACCGCATCGAGCTGGAATTGCGGCATGCTCGCGCTGACGCGCAATTCGCGCGGATCGAAGCCGGTCATCAGCGGTTTGCCGGGGACCGCCATCTCCCCCAGTTCGACATGACGCGCCGACACCACGCCGCTATAGGGCGCAGTCACCGTAGCGTAACCTCTGGTCGCCGCCGCCTGCCCGCCGCCCGCCTCCGCTGCGGCAAGCTGCGCCTTCGCGGCCAAATAGTCGGCTTGCGCCTTGTCCATCGCCGCGGCGCTCATGAATTTCTGCTCCACCAGCCTCTGCGTGCGCTCGTACTGCGCCTTGGCGTTGCGCAGCGCCGCGTCCGCCTGGGCGACCTGCGCCTGGCTGGCCGCATAGACTTGATTCACTTCGGCGGGATCGATGCGGACGATGACCTGCCCCTTCTTCACACTGTCGCCGACGTCGAAATTCACCGCCACGATGCGGCCGGAAATCTGCGCCGCCACAGTGGACTGCTTCACCGCCTCGACCACGCCCTCGGCGGCATAGGTCTGATCGACCTCGCGATACTGGACTATAGCGGTGCGCAGAGCGGGTGCGTCGGCAGCGTAGACCGAAGGCGCGAACAGCAGGCCGAAAACAGACGCGGCGCGCAACAAGAAGTTGTATCGAGTAATCATGGCGGCCATTGTAGCGACCGGCCTATGGTGGGTATGTGACTTAGGTTACCGAACTACGAATGCGCACCTATGATTTTGGTCAAAGGTCGTGCATGCGTGGCGCCGTGCTGCATCCAGCAGCGCCCCAAGGACCGGACTCCACTGAGGCAAACTTGCCGGAAACGCCCGTCTGACGCGGATCTCCGGGCATCGCGCAGTTTGGATGCACCGCCCTATCGTTCAACTCAGGGTCAGCACCTTGGTCGATTCCTCACCGAACTGGCTCACCACGCGCACTGCGACGCGTCGGCCTTTCTTCGATGGGATCGGGTGCGAGCGAAAGCCGTAGAGCCGGTCGAAAGCCTCGTCGTCGATTTCGACCTTGAGGGTCTGTTCGACGTTGCGCTTGGTCATTTGTTTCGCGAGGTCGGAGAGGCCGCGCTTCCACTTGTCGAACTCGTCCTTGTCGCCGCCGCAGAAGAATACCTGGCGTACGACAAAGCTCGAACCGTCATAGTCGTCGTCCACCATCCAGAAAGCGATGTCCGAAACCGAGCGCGGCTTCACTTCGTCGCGGATCGGATCGTAAATGTCCAGACCCTTGATCTCGACCACGATCGATGCGTCCTTCTGCTTCTCGACGCCGACATCGGGCTCGCCGATGGTAACGAACGACGCCGCCTTCCTGTCCTTCTTCACCAGCCCTTCCTGCAATAGGTCGTCATGCATGCGCACCTTGGTCAGGATGTAGCCGCCCAGTTTCGTCGTTACCTCGCGGTTCTCGATATCGTCGTCGAAACGGAACCCCAGCACAACCAGCCAGTCCGCATCGCCGCGCAGCCGGCATTCCTTCGCCGCCTCGTTCACCGCTTGCTTGCTCACCGTGCCGAACTGCGGTCCGATGTGCAGATAGGCCTTTGCCTCGCCTCTGGCGCCTTTACGCTCCACCTCGTACCAGCCTTCCGCGTGCAGGTAGTCGTGCGCCAGCGGCGCGATGCGCGTGAACACCGCGTTCTCGTTGCGGATGCCGTTCTTGATGCCGGCTGAACGCAGATGCTCGAAGACTTTTTCGGTGAAGCGCTGCAAGCCTTCGGCTTCGGCTTCGCCGGATTCGATGGCATCGGCTGCGGTGGGTTCGAAGCTTTGCAGGGTCTCGACGGTGAACGGGCCGGTGACGCGGAGCTTCTTTTTGTCGATTTCGGGCTGGTCGAAGAGCGTCTCTTCCTCCGGTGGCTCGTCGTTGGCAAGGCTCTTCAGAGTGATATGCGGGATCTTCTTATAGTTGAAGCCCTGGCGCACATCGTCGCCACTTGGGTCATGCAGCGTGTACCAGGGAAAGGTCGCGGTCGCTAGCCGCGTCTTAGCAATATTTAGAGCTATGCGGGACGTATCAGTTGTTATCCAGCGTCTGCCCCATTGCTCTGCGACATAGGCTGTCGTACCAGAGCCGCAAGTTGGATCAAGCACAAGGTCGCCCGGGTCGGTGGTCAGTAAAATGCAACGCTGGATGATCTTGGCATTCGTCTGAACCACGTACGCCTTGTCCATCCCGCTGCCAGATTGAGTATCTGCCCACAGATTTGTGATCGGAGTAGCGGGAAAGTCGTTCAAGAACCGGACATATCGTATCGAGTTTCCTTGAATTGCTACGCGCCCTTTTTCAATAAGTCGCCGCATTTTTTTAGCGGTGGTAGTCCAACCCCTAGTTCCGGGCGGTACAAATGTCTTTCCGTCAATTTCAACCGGAAAGTTCATCGCCGATCCAGGGCCTGACGGCCTCCCCGCTCGTTCGCTGTGCAGCGCAACGTATTGAAAGAGACGAGCGCGGGACGGCAAACTCGTTGGATTGTCACGCTCGCTTCGGTGCATTGTTCGAACTGATCCATCATCCAGCATTACATTGCGATAATCCTCGATATCTCCTTCTGTAGTCCCGCGCTCAACAAATAACTTACGGTACTTAACAACCTCTGCATTTCGTCCGTAAAAAACGAGATAGTCAGTTGTACCGGCCAGCAACTGCGACGTCTGCGTCGCAGTCTTCTTGAACGCGATCAACCCAACAAAATTCCTGCTACCAAAGACCTCGTCCATCACGGCTCGAACAAGGTGCACGTTCTCATCGCTGATCTGCACAAAGCACGACCCCGAATCCGTCAGCAGCTCACGCGCGACAAGCAGCCGATCGCGCAGATACGACAGATAGGAGTGAATGCCCAATTCCCAGGTATCGCGAAACGCCTTGATAACCTCGGGCTCGCCGGAAAGATTGGCATCGTCGCCATCTTTCACATTGCGATCGTTCAACCGCATCTGCCAGTTCGACCCGTACTTGATGCCATAGGGCGGGTCCATGTAGATCATCTGCACCTTGCCCGCCATGCCTTCGCGTTCGAGCAGGCTGGTCATCACGAGTAGCGAATCTCCCTGGATCAGCCGGTTGCGCCAGTTCTGCGCGTGCTTGTAGTACTGCTTGGGTTTGTCGATCTCATCGACTTTGCCGAGCAGGTTGCCGAACGCTTCGTTGACGAACAGGTCGTTCTGTGGGCTGTCGCTCCTGGAAATCTTGTAGAGCCGGTGAATCAGGGTCTCGGGCTCGACGTGCTCGTGGCGATAAAGGGAACGAATGTCCACCGACAGGCGCGCGTCATCGTCGCCGGCGCCGTACTTGTGCATCCAATAGAGTTCGGGGTCCTGACCGCGCGTGGTGACGGGGTTGAGGGGCAACTCCGCCTTGTGCTTGCGCTGCACGACCGGGTTGTCGGACTCCATCCCCGCCTCTTCCTGCGAGGGGATGAGCACGCGCTTCTCCTGCGCATGCCGGATCGAGGCGATGCGCTTGCCGGTGCGATCGGAATCGCTTTTCGGCGACTTGCCTGTCGTTTTCTTGACCTTGGCCATCATGTCTTCTCGTTTAACTCTTGCAGCCGAGCGTTGGGCAAAGTTTGGCCAGGACGCGATTCACGGCGGCGGGTTTGAGCCGCCCGCGCAGCGTCAGGACATTGTTGCCGCCGAGCGTGTAAAGCCTGCGAACGCGGACAAAACTGGCGGCCTTGAGCGAACCGGAGGCAAAGTCCGAAGCGCCGATGGACACACCGTCATCGTGCGCCTGCTTGCTGATCATGCTGACAGTAAAGTCCCCGTGCGCGCTCGGACCGGCGATGACGAGCGCGGGACGATCCTTTCCGGTCTCCGTATCCGCAAATGGGAACTCGACCTGCACCACGTCACCAGCAGCGAACTGGCTAGAGGTCGTCATCCGCCGTCTCTTTCCAGAACTGCCTCATGGAAGATTCCTGCGCGTGCATGAATGCAAGTTCGTCGGCTCTATCGCTATCCGCGCCGCCCAGGACCTGCGCCAGGTTCTGCGCGGGGACCTTGTCTATCGCCTGCCGCAACTGATTCTTGAAGGTTCTCGCATCGTCGCTCAACTCGCAAAACGCCCAGCGGCCCCAGCGGCCCGTGGCATTGACCGCGGGCAGCCAGCGGTGCTCGACAAACCACTTCTTCTCCGCCTTGTCCTGATTCATGCCGGTGACTTCGACCACGAGGTTGACGATATCGCCACCGACGCGTACTTTCGCGATGAAATCCGGCATATACGCGCGATCCTTGCCGTCCTTCACATAGGGCACACCGAAGCCGAGGTAAGCATTCTTGACGTAGGACTCGACCACATCCATTTCGTCCATCGCTTTCGCCGCGATCTGCTCCCAGGACTGGGTATCGGCGACGATGACGTTGACGTGACTCTTCTTCGTCGCATAGACCGGCTTGACCGTGCGTCCCGACACATACCGCGTCGCGCCCTCCGGGTTGTAGTGATTGAGCAGCGGGTGGACGCTGACCCGGCCCTGCGCCTGCGCGTGCGCATCGATCGCGCGCGCGAGATGCGCCGCCACCTGTTCGCCCGGCCAGTAGAGCACAAAGTTGCGGTAGCGCGGATCGGTCTCGCCCAGGATGCGCACCTTGCGCGCGAGCCACTCCCCGGCGATGCGGCGCAGCGCGGCGAACTGCGCGATGTTCGGCCGGCCCGCATCGTCGCGGAAGCGGTAGCGCAGGAGCTGCTGCACGATCCAGAACACCACCTCCTGTTCGCGCAGATCGAGTGCTTCGTCCAGCGACAGCACGCGCTTCTCCGGGCCGACCGGATTGCCGAGCACGGCCCTCGGAGGCGTCTGGGTGAAGTCGAGATCGTAGGGCTCGACCGCGTCGAGATCCGCGTCAATAGGCGCTTCCAGCGTGATTACCCGATAGCCGGCGAGGTTCGGAAAAGTGATCTCATACTTGTTGCGCTCAGGCAGCGCGCGCACTTCGTGCGTCTCGACCGGCTCGACGTACTCGGTCGTACCGGGCTTGAACAGCTTGAACGGCACGCCGATGATGTGCGCGTATTCGAGCGGAAATTTCTTCGTCTTCGGATCGAGGAAGTATTCCCGCCGCCGCAGCGCCCGGCCTGCGACCTGTTCGCACAGCAGTTGCGAGTTGAACGCGCGCAGACCGACGATGTGCGTGACGGTATTCGCGTCCCAGCCTTCGGTGAGCATCGATACCGACACCACGCAGCGAACGTGCGCACCGAGCCGGCCGCGCTTGCCGACGGTGTTCACCACCTCGCGCAGGATCACGGCGTCGTCGACGTCCTCGGCGCTGCGCTCGGGATACTGGATGCGAAAGTCGCGCTTGAATTGCTCGATCTCCGGCGCGAACACCTTCTTGAAGCCGGCATCGATTTGACCCGAGTATTCGAGCGCGTCGCTGTCGATGAGCAGCGTGGGCGGCTTGCGCCGGCGCTGGTTAGTCCCGGGATCGTAGTTCGAAAACCACTCGAACGCGCCCGCGTAGGCGAGGATTTCGCCCGCCTCGCCCTCGGTCTCCCAGCCAGCGATGTACTTGTACACCTCCTTCGATACCGTAGTGTTGTTGCACACCACGATGAACACCGGCGGCTCGGAAAGCAGGTCGAGGCCGCGCTCGCCTTTGCGCCGCATGCCGGTCTCGTATTCACCGTAATGTTTGACGAACATCTGCAGCGCCGTCACCAGGGTCGGCGGCAGGTTGGGCGGGATTTCGACTAGCTTCTCGCCCTTCTTCCTCGCTTCGCTGCGCGCCGTTTCCTGCCCTTTCTTCGGCAGACCCGCCTTGCAGTGCTGGTACAGGTCGCGCAGCACCGGCTCCGTGAGGTTCTGACTGGTATCCTCCACCGGAAGAAACGGAATCTTCACCAGACCCGATTCGATCGCCTCGATCAGGCCGAAGTCCGTGACCACCCATGGAAACAGCGAGTACGCCGGCCAGCCCGAACCGGAGAGGTAATAGGGCGTCGCCGAAAGGTCATAGACCGCGCGTACCTGGAACCGCCTTGCGATCTCGACGAGACCCGAAAACCAGACTGCGGCGCGCTCGTTCTCGGTGGCGCTCGCCTCCTCCTCGGTATCCCGCCCTTTTGCCTTGGGCAGGTAGCAATGGTGCGCTTCGTCGTTGAGTACGAGCAGGCGGCGGCCCGGCTTGAATTTGCCCAGCACGCGTTTTGCAACCTGGTTGAAATCCTCCTTGGCCTCGCGCTTGCCGCCTTCGGCGTCGCGCTTGCCGTCGAATGGACTTTTCTTGTTCCCCGAGAGCACGCGCGGCTCGAATGCGTGATAGTTGGTAACCACCAGTCTTGCATTCAGCGCATTGAGCTGATCGGCGTATTGCGCCGGGACCAGGGCACGCTGGCGGTAATAGTCGAGCGCGTCGAAGCGCTTGTGCGTGCTCGTGTCCACGAACAGCACCTGCAGGCGATCGCGGATGGTGATGCCCGGCGCGACCACGAGGAAGTCGTCGGCATAGTGCGTGTCGTTGCGGTACTGCCTGCGATTGAGGAAGTGATACAGGATGAGGCAGGCCATCACCACCGTCTTGCCCGAGCCGGTCGCCATCTTGAACGCAATCCGCGGCAATGCGAACGCCGGGTCGTCCGCGACCGTACGCTGCGCGGCCGCGAGCAGATTGAGGGCATGCGTGCCGGCATTAGAGCGCTCGGCGATTTCATTCAGCCAGATGGCGGTTTCGACCGCCTCGCGCTGCGCGAAGAAAAGCTTGTCGCGATCTTCGCGCGCCGGGTCGAGGAACCAGTAGTCGAGCAGGTCGCGCGTGACGCGGCTGGTAACGCCGGGGTAGCGCTCAGCGCGCCAAGCCGAGATCTCGCGCCGCGCCAGATTGATCAGATGCTCGCGGTAATCAGTGGCGAGATCATTGATGTCGAACATCCCTGCCTGCGCCTGCGCCAATGGAATGGTCGGCGTATCCGGGGTGAAGATGCGGCGGCCCTCACGAACGTCGTCGTAGTTCAGATTCCCGGAGCCGTCCGTCGCGTAATGCAGTTCCGGCCCCTCATAAGGCGAATTGAGGATCGGATTAGAAGGATCGGGAACGCGTTTTGCGCTTCTCGCCATGCGGGGCGCTATTCTGAGGTCGAGGGAAGTGTCACTAGGTTACACCAATCCCCACCCGGGCGAGAGGCAAAGCGGCTAGTACAACGCGCCCGCGAGCAATTTGCGGTATTCGCTGACCAGTCCCGGCTGATCCTCGGCGCGATTGAATACCTCGACCATCAGTTTGCGCGCGCTGGTGCGCAGGGCGCCGCGGTCCTTGCGCACCACCTCCAGCAGTGCCGCCAGCGCGGGTTCGAAGCGCTGCTCCGCCACCAGGCGCTCGCCCAGCGCCATCAACGCGTGCAGGTCGGCCGGATCGGCGGCAAGCTTCGCCTGCAGCGCCTCGACTGTCGGCAGTTGCTGGCTTTTCTTCCACAAGGCGAGCACGGAATACAGCCGGTCCGCGCGCTCGTCGCGCTCGCGCTCCGGAATCGGTGCAAACAGTTCATCCGCTTCCGCTTGACTGTTCTTCGCCAGCAACAACTCGACCAGGTCCAGACGCACCGCATGGTCGGCCGGGTCCAGCGCCAGGGCATTGCGCAGATGGCGCTCGGCCTCGTCGAAATCGCCCTGGACCACGAGCGCGCGCGCCGCGCGGCGCAGCTTCTCGGCCGGCGTCGGGATCAGCCGGTCGATGAAAGCCCGCACGCCGCTCTCGGGCAGCGCGCCGGTGAATTCGTCCGCCAGCCTGCCGTCGACGAAGGCCTTGACGCTGGGAATGCCGCGCACGCCGAATCGCGCCGACAACTGCGGGTGTTCGTCGGAATTGACCTTGGCCAGCAGGAATCGCCCCTGGTACTCGCCGGCGAGCTTCTCCAGCACGGGTTTCAGCACGCGGCAGGGGGCGCACCAGGGCGCCCAGAAATCGACCAGGACCGGCACGCGTTGCGACGCTTTCAGCACTTCCTTCTCGAAGGATTCGGCTGAGGTATCAAACGAATAGCTATGCATAATCGCTCCCACGGCTGGATCCGGCTGATATGGGGCCGGGGGCGGCCATTTGCAAGCGCACCGGCCGCGGCAAAATGACTTTTGCCGCGGGTTCTTATACGATTTGCCCATGGAACTTCCGGATTACCATGGCGGCGGCATCGTCAACCTGATGCGCTCGATCGAGCGCGGCCTGGGCGCGACAGCCTGCGCGGCGGCTGCCGCTTATCCGGAGTCGACCGCGCTGCCGGGCCAGGCGCTGCTCGGCGCACGCAATATCGTGCTGCTGGTGATCGACGGCCTGGGTTACGACTACCTTGCGGGCGCCGGGGCGGGCGGCGCGCTGCAGCACCACCTGAAGGCGCGCCTGACATCGGTGTTTCCGTCGACCACGGCCACCGCGGTGAGCACGTTTCTCAGCGGGGTCGGTCCGCAGCAGCACGCGCTAACCGGTTGGCATATCTGGCTGCGCGAGCTGGGCTGCACCGCCGCGACCCTGCGGTTTCGTGCGCGCCACGGCGGCGAGCCGTTTTCCAAAGCAGGCGTCGCGCCGCGCAGCGTGTACACCGCGCAACCCATGTTCGATCGCCTCGCGGCGAAGAGTCATGTCGTGTCTCCGGACACGATCATCGATTCGGATTACAACGTGGCGCACTGCGGCACGGCCGTACGCAGGCCCTATAAAGAGTTGCCGGACATGTTTGCGGCGGTGAGCGAAATCGTGCGCAGCAGCGAAGAGCGCACCTTCGTCCACGCCTACACCTGCGACTTCGACGCCGCCGCACACACTTTCGGCTGTGCCAGCCCGGAGCTGCAGAACACCTTCCGCCGGATCGATGCCGCCTTCGCCCGGTTCCTGGACGAAATTGCGGGCAGCGACACGCTGGTCATCGCCGTCGCCGACCACGGCTTTATCGATGCTCCCAAGGCCGCCTGCATTGAACTCGCCGACCATCCGCAACTGGCCGAGACCCTGGTGTTGCCCCTGTGCGGAGAACGCCGCGTTGCCTATTGCTACGTCCAGCCCGGACGGCAGGACGCGTTCGAGCGCTATATCCAGACCAGGCTGTCCGATTGCGCCGAGCTGTATCGCAGCACCGATCTGATCGCGCGGGGCTGGTTCGGCCTGGGCCCGACGCATCCGCGCCTGGCCGAGCGCGTCGGCCATTACACCGTGCTGATGAAGGACGATTACACCATCAAGGATTGGATCGCGGGCGAGTCGCATCATCTGACCGTCGGCGTGCACGGCGGCGTGAGCGCGGCGGAAATGCATGTGCCGCTGATCCTCGCCGCAGCCTGAAAGGCCTATTTCGGGTATATTGCGGCAGCATGAAATTCAAATGGCTGATCAAAACGGGCGTCATCGCCTGCGCGCTGCAGGTTCAATGCGTTTTTGCCGCCGGCTCCGGAATTCCCGACGCACCGGCCTTGGCAGAAGGCCTGGACTCGACAGTGGCACCGGAGCGCGATGGCGCTCAAACCGTCATAGATCATGCGCTCGAACTGATCGGTGTGCGCTACCGGCACGGCGGCGACAATCCCGCAACCGGTTTTGACTGCTCGGGGCTGGTCAATCACGTGTTCCGCGAAGCACGCGGAATGATCCTGCCCCGCAGTTCACGCGCCATTGGCAACACCGGCCAGCCGGTAGCAAGGGATGAGCTCAAGGCCGGGGACCTGGTGCTTTTTCGCAACCTGCGCAATGCAGTCTCGCACATCGGCATCTATCTGGGCGATCATCGATTTGTCCACTCGCCCCGACCAGGCCAGGCGGTGAGCATCGCGGATCTGCGTGAACGCTACTGGGCGAAGCGCTATTTCGGGGCCAGGCGTATCGGGGACGCTTAACCGCATCCGCGGAGCGCGGCAGGCGCGCACCCGGCGCCAAGGTGCCAATCTGATACCGCATCTATTGCCCAGTAAAGATTTCTTTCGGCGCCCCAAGTAAAGGCTTTTTGCCCGTGCTCGCGCTCAAGCTGCTGCTGGTTCCGGCGTTTCTGCTCCTGATTTCGCTTGCTGGCAGGCGCTGGGGACCGGCGGTCGCCGGCTGGCTGGCGGGTCTGCCGGTGCTGACCGGCCCGATCCTGTTTTTGTTGACGCTCGAACATGGCCCCCGCTTTGCGGCTGCGGCAGCTACCGTGTCCTTGTCCGCGGTAGCCGCTGCCGTCGTGTTCATCCTCACCTACGCGCGCGTTTGCGCGCACCGGTCGGCCCGGGCTTGCCGAGCTTGTGAAAGCGATGGCGTGAGAAATAATGGCACCGGGTCCAAGTGTCTTATTGCGCCTGTGAATGACGTATACTACAAACTCGTTGCGCCCCGAGGCGCTGCCCGAAAATAGAGCGAACGCTCGTCACCGGAGGAAGCAACCATGGCGCACATAGCAAAAGGGCTACTCGCATTCATTCTGTCCGCCTGGGCGGCCCTGCCCGCAGGCGCGCAGGGCTACCCCAGCCGGCCGGTGCGCATCATCGTCCCGTTCGCAGCCGGCGGCCCGGCCGATATCTACGCGCGCTTCGTCGGGCAGCGTCTCCAGGCGGCGCTGGGACAACCGTTCGTGATCGAGGACCGCCCCGGCGGCGGCTCGGTGCTAGGCACCGACGCCGTGGCGAAATCCGCGCCCGACGGCCACACACTGCTGATGATGTCCAATACCCACACGGTCAACGAATCGCTGATTTTGAACAAGCCGTTCAACCTGCTGCGCGATTTCGCACCCGTGGCGCCGGTGAATTATTCCGATCTGGTGCTGGTGGTGCATCCTTCGGTGCCGGCGAACTCGCTGAAGGAATTCATCGCCCTGGCCAAATCCAGGCCGCATGCGCTCAACTACGCGTCTTCCGGCCCGGGCACGCCCTATCACATGGCGGGCGAGTTGTTCAAGGCGATGGCGGGCCTGGACATCGTTCACGTTCCCTACAAAGGCAGTTCCGGCGCGCGCACCGACATCCTCGGCGGGCAAGTGCAGATGATGTTCGACGCCATCACCACCATGGCGCCGAACGTGCGCGCGGGAAAACTCAAGGCCCTCGGCACCACGGGCAAAGCGCGCTCGCCGGTGCTGCCGGAGGTTCCCACGGTAGGCGAAGCCGGCGTGCCCGGGTACGAAGCGACCATATGGCTGGGCATCATGGCCCCGGCGGGCACGCCCAAGCCCGTCGTCGAACGCCTCAACGCGGAGATCAGGAAGATCGTCGCGAGCCCCGAGGCAAAGGAAGCCTGGACCAAGCAGGGCGCCGCGCCGATGAGCATGAGCACGGAAGAGTTCGGGCAATACCTGCGCGAGGACATCGCCAAGTGGGCCAACATCGTGAAAATCTCCGGCGCGAAGGTCGACTGAATTCGTGGCGCAGTTCCATCTCCGCGTCAACGGGACCGAACGCAGCATCACCGCGGCCGGGGACACGCCGCTCCTGTATGTGCTGCGCAACGAACTCGGCCTGAAGGCCGCGCGTTTCGGCTGTGGTACCGGCCAGTGCGGCGCCTGCCGGGTGCTGCTCGACGGGCGCGCCGTGGCGTCCTGCGACACGCCGCTGTGGGCGGCGGCAGGCAAAAGCATCACCACGGTCGAAGGGCTGGGCGACGCGGTGCATCCGCACCCGCTGCAAAGCGCCTTGATCGCCGAACAGGCCGGGCAATGCGGCTATTGCCTGCCCGGCATCCTGATCAGCGCGGCGGCACTGTTGGCGCAGAAGCCGAAGCCTGACGAATCCGAAGTGCGCGCCGCACTCGATCCGAATTTGTGCCGCTGCGGTTCGCACAATCGCATCGTGCGTGCGGTGCTGCGTGCCGCAGAACGAACATGAACCTCGCCTACCGCCTTGCCGCGGGCGGGGGCGGCAATCTGCCGCGGCTTCCGGGCAGCCTGCACCTCAACCGGCGCCTCGCGAGGTGGCTGCGCTTCCTGCCCGATGGCACGGTCGAGGTGCGCTCGGGCAAGGTCGAGATCGGCCAGGGAATCGCCACCGCACTGGCGCAGATCGCCGCCGAAGAACTGGACGTACGCATCGAACGCATCCGCATGGTGAGCGCGAGCACCGATGGCAGCCCGGACGAGGGCGTCACCTCGGGCAGCCTTTCGATCCAGGAATCGGGCACCGCCCTGCGCTATGCCTGCGCCGAGGCGCGCGCGATTTATCTCGGGGCCGCGGCGGCGCGCCTGGGCGTGCCGGCCGCCTCGCTGACTGTTGCCGACGGCGAAATCGTCTGCGCCGATGGCGCGCGCAGCAGCTACGCTGAACTCGCCGACGACGCCTTGCTCGAACGCGAGGCCACCGCAGGCGTCGCGCCGAAGCAGGCGTCGCAGCATCCTCCGGTCGGCACGCCGGTACAGCGCCTCGATCTGCCGCCGAAGGTATACGGCCAGCCGCGTTTCCTGCACGACCTCGAGTTGCCCGGCATGCTGCACGCGCGCGTGCTGCGGCCGCCGTCGCCTGCCGCGATGCTGGTCTCGCTCGACGAGGCGCGCACGCGCGCCCTGGCCGGCGTGGTCGCGGTGCTGCGCAACGGCAGCTTCGTCGGCGTGCTGGCCGAACGCGAGGAAACGGCGCTCGCGGCGCTCGCGGCCCTGCGCCAGGACGCGGTGTGGCGCGAGATGGAGACCTTGCCCGATGGCGCCGCGCTCGGCGACTGGCTGAAAACGCAGCCGGCTGAAACCCGGCTCATCGCCGAACGCGGGGCGGACGCCGCAAGCGGCGCGGCCGCGACCCGCCGCGCGCGCTACACGCGGCCCTACCTCGCCCACGCCTCGATTGCGCCCTCCTGTGCGATTGCGCAATGGGACGCCGGGCGCCTGCGCGTCTGGAGCCACAGCCAGGGCATCTACAATCTGCGCACCGACCTCGCGCTGGCGCTCGGGCTCGCGCCTGCAAGCGTCGTCGTCGAGCACGCCGAAGGTGCCGGCTGCTATGGCCACAATGGCGCCGACGATGCCGCCTTCGATGCGGCCTTGCTCGCGCGCGCCGCCGCCGGACGCCCGGTCAGGCTGCAGTGGTCGCGCGCCGACGAACTTGGCTGGGCGCCCTTCGGCCCGGCGATGGCCATCGAAATCGAAGCCGACCTGGACGCGGCCGGCGCGATCCTCGCCTGGCGCCATGAAATCTGGAGCAACGGGCACAGCAGCCGACCCGGCCGCGCGACGACGCCGGCGCTGCTCGCGGCTGCGCACGTCGACCCCGCTTTCGAGCGCCTGGTCGCGATCAATCCGCCGGTGGCGGCAGGCGGCGGCGCCGACCGCAACGCGATCCCCGGCTACGATCTCCCCGCGTGGCGGATTACGAGCCACCGCCTGCTCGCGATGCCGATTCGCACTTCGGCGCTGCGCTCGCTGGGCGCGTACGCCAACGTGTTCGCAATCGAATCCTTTCTCGACGAGCTGGCGGCCGGGCGCGGCGAAGATCCGCTCGCCCATCGCCTGCGCCTCGCGTCCGAGCCGCGCGCGCGCGCGGTGCTTGCGGCCGCTGCGCGGCGCGCGAACTGGGCCGGATGGGCGAAGCGCGAAGGCCGCGGGCACGGCATCGGCTTTGCGCGCTACAAGGGAAGCGGCGCCTGGTGCGCCGTGGTCGCCGAAATCGAGGCCGGGCGCGAGATCCGCGTCCTGCGGCTGGTGATCGCGGCCGACGTCGGCCGCGTCATCAATCCGGACGGCGTCGCGAACCAGATCGAAGGCGGCGCGATTCAGGCGACGAGTTGGACGCTGAAGGAGCAGGTGCGTTTCGATCGCACGCGCATCACCAGCGGCAGTTGGGACGACTACCCGATACTGCGTTTTTCCGAAGTGCCCGCGGTCGAGGTGGAATTGATCGCGCAGCCGCAGTCTCCGCCCCTGGGAGCGGGCGAAGCCGCCCAGGGGCCGACCGCGGCCGCGATCGCCAACGCGGTGTTCGATGCGCTGGGCGTGCGCGTGCGCGACCTGCCGATCACGCCCGAGCGCATCGTCGCCGCCGCGGATTGATTTTTGACGGGAAGGCAATTCGATGCAACTGAACATACTGAGCGGCGGCGCCGCGCAAAGCGTGGTGAACGCGCTGGCCGGCGATTTCCGCGCCGTGACCGGATACGAACTGGCGTGCACTTTCAGCGCGGTCGGCGAGATGAAGGCGAAACTGCTGGCGGGCGCCCCCGCCGATCTGATCATCCTGACCCAGGCGCTGGTCGCAGAACTCGCGGCGGGCGGGCGTGTGCTGCCGGACAGCCGCGCCGACCTCGGTCGGGTGCGCACCGGCGTCGCCGTGCGCGCGGGCGATGCGCTGCCCGATATTGCCAGCGCCGCCGCGCTGCGCGATACCCTGCTCGCCGCGGGGGGCATATTTCTCCCTGATCCACAGAAGGCGACCGCGGGCATCCATTTCGCGCGCGTGCTGGACAGCCTGGGCATCCGCGGCGAAGTCGAACCGCGCCTGAGGACTTATCCGAACGGCGCCGCCGCCATGCGCGCGCTGGCACAGACCGAAGGCGCTCGTCTGGTGGGCTGCACCCAGGTCACGGAAATCAACAATACGCCGGGCGTGGTGCTCGCCGGACTGCTGCCGCGTGAATTCGAACTCGCGACGGTGTATTCCGTCGGCGTATGCGCCGCGGCTGCCAGCCCCGAAGCCGCAAGACGCTTTATCGGACTCCTCGCCGGCGAGGCTTCGCGCGCGCTGCGCACGAAAGCTGGATTTGAACTCAGCGACCGCAGCTCTGTGTAATCATCCGCGCGCCCAGATACTCGGGCATGGCCATGGCGCTGCGCACCCTGCCGGACGTATTGTCGAACAGCACCAGAAAGCGTGAAGAAATTCCGGCACTGGCGCAGTAGCGCCAGTCCCACACCAGTTCGTCGCGCGCCTTGAAATACAACGTGCGGCTGTCGTCAGGCGGGCCGAGGACACGCAGCACTTGTTCCTTCGTCAATCCGGCGTGGATTTGGGCGAAACCCGCGTCTTCGAGAACGTTGGCAATGCTTTGCAGGCGTCCGTCCGGCCCCAGCCTGACCATGTAAGTGTGGCGCCCGAACGGGCCGCGCGGATAGGCGAGCTGGACGGCACCGTCCGCGTCCTGCCAGCGCATCGCCGCGGGACCCATCAGGTTTTGCACGTCCTCCAGCCGCGCCTCGCCGGGCTTCAGACGGCTCCCGCTGTAGGAGGCGCAGGCGGCCAGCAGCATGCTCGCGAGCAGGGCAGTCCAGGGTTTCATGCCGTTCAGTTCCGCAGCCATAGGGTGAAAAACGCTGAGACAGCCTACCCCCGCAAAAGTTGCCTGTCGAACTGCCTGTTCCATTGGACAGTCGGCCGCGGAAAGGTGCAACATGCTCCAGTCGGCGATTTCGGGCGGCGCTCCGGGCCAAGGTGATCAAGGACAACAAGGTCACGGCAGGGCAAGCGGATTCCGATTTCTATCCTACAATCCTTTGGACGGCAGTTCCGATGTCTCCAGAAATACTCAAACAACTCGCCCCGACCGGGATCCTGCGCGCGGGCATCAATCTCGGCAATTTTCTGCTGGTAACCGGGAACAGCCCATCCGGCGATCCCGAGGGCGTCGCGCCGGACATGGCGCGCGCGATCGCCGATCGCCTGGGCGTCCAGCTCGCGCTCGTGCCGTTCAAGACGCCGGGCGAGTTGGCCGACGCGGCGGGGAGCAATGTCTGGGATATCGGCCTGATCGGCGCGGAGCCGGCGCGGGCGGAAAAAATCGCGTTCAGCCCCGCCTATGCCGAGATCGAGGCGACCTATCTAGTGCCAGCGGGTTCGATGCTGCGCGCGATCGCGGAGGTCGACCGTCCGGGGATACGCATCGCGGTGTCGGCGCGCAGCGCCTATGACCTCTGGCTAGTGCGCAACATCAGGCAGGCGCAACTCGTGCACGCGAACGGCATCGACGCGGCGTTCGATCTGTTCGTCCGGGACAAGCTGGAGGCGCTGGCCTGCCTCAGGCCGCGGCTGCTGACCGATGTGGAGAAAGTGCCCGGCGCACGGATTCTGGACGGGAAATTTACCGCCGTGCAGCAGGCGGTCGGCACCGCGAAAACCAACCTGGCGGCAGCGGCGTTCCTGCGCGGTTTCGTGGAGGAGGCGAAGACGTCCGGCCTGGTCGCGAGCCTGATCGCGCGCCACCGTGTGGCCGGACTGTCGGTCGCGCCCCCGACAGGACCATAACCGGGGAATAGCGGCCATGCCCGCTATCGCGGCGCCGCGCCTGCGCGCAACAGGGGACCCCAGGCAGAGTTTCCCTGCCCTGGCCCAGGCGGGCTTCAGCCGGTGATGCCGATCTGCCAGGGCACGAACTCGTGCTCGCCCAGGCCGAGGCGTTCGCTCTTGGTCTTGTCGCCCGAGGCGGTGCGCAGAATGAGCTGGAAAATCTGCTCCCCCATCTCGTCCATGCTCGCCGTGCCATCGAGGATCTGGCCGCAATTGATGTCCATGTCCTCCTCCAGCCTGCGGAACATCGGCGTGTTGGTGGCGAGCTTGATCGACGGCGCGGGCTTGCAACCGAAAGCCGAACCGCGGCCGGTGGTGAAGCACACCAGGTTGGCGCCGCCGGCAATCTGCCCGGTGGCCGATACCGGGTCGTAGCCCGGCGTATCCATGAACACGAAGCCCTTCTGCGTCACCGGCTCGGCGTACTTGTACACCTCCATCAGCGGACCGGTGCCGCCTTTCATCGCCGAACCGAGCGATTTTTCGAGAATATTCGCGAGGCCTCCGGCCTGGTTGCCGGGGCTTACCACGCCGTTGATCTGCACGTCGCGCCCTAGCGCATACACATCCTTCCACCAGCGGATGCGCGCGATCAGCTTCTCGCCGACCTCGCGCGACACCGCGCGCCGCGTGAGCGTGTGCTCGACGCCGTAGATTTCCGGCGTCTCGGAGAGCACCGCGGTGCCGCCATGGCGCACCAGGATGTCCATCGCCGCGCCGAGCGCGGGATTGGCGGTGATTGAGGAAAAGCTGTCCGAACCGCCGCACTGCAGCCCGACGGTGATGTGGCTCGCCGCGACCGGCACGCGCGCCACGCGGTTCGCCTCCGGCAGCAGCTCCTTGATCGCGGCAACGCCGGCCTCTATGGTCTGGCGCGTGCCGCCCGTGTCCTGCATCACGAAGGTGCGCAGCTTCGTGCCAGCGCTGAGCTTCTCGCTCTGAAACAGGGTATTGATTTGGTTGCGTTCGCAGCCCAGCCCCACCACCAGCACCGCGGCCAGGTTCGCGTGGCGCACGTAGCCGGCGAGCGTGCGCCGCAGCATGTCCATCGGCTCGCCCGAGAACTCCATGCCGCAGCCGCTCGAGTGCGTGAACGCGGCGACGCCGTCGACATTCGGAAATTCCGCCAGGCGCTCGGGCGTGAACCACTCGGCAATGCGATGCGACACCGTCGCCGAGCAATTCACCGTCGACACGATGCCGATGTAGTTGCGCGTCGCCACGCGCCCGTCCTCCCGAACGATGCCCATGAAGCGGGCGCGCTCGGGCCCAGGCACCATGTCCACCGGCCGGTAGTCGCGGGCGTAAGCGTAGTCGCGGTCGAATTCGCGGAATTCCATGTTGTGCCCGTGCAGCAGCGTGCCCGGCCGTATGTCCGCCGCCGCGAATCCGATGATGGTGTTGTACTTGAGCACCGGCTCGCCTTTGCGCAATTCGCGCGCCGCGACCTTGTGGCCGGCGGGAATGCGGTTCAAGCAGGCGATGTTCTCTTCGGCCAGTACGCTGCCCTGCGCGAGATCGATGCGCGCGACCAGCACGCTATCGTTCGGGTGCAGCCGGATCGCCGGCGCGGCGAGGTTTTTCGTGGCAGGGGCGTTTTTCATGCATTTCCTTCCTTGATTCCGGATTTTGACCTGAGTTGAATCCTAGCAAACTCCGCGACCTTCAGCCGGCATGATTCCGGCCTTGTTGCACGCAATGGCGGGAATACGGGCCAATACGGGCTGCCCTCAGGGATCTATTTGGCGATTCGCGCCGCTTGCAGTAGCAAGCTGAGGCTCGATGGATTAGACTGTCCCACTATTGATCCCGGCGCAACATGACCAGGGTCAATATTCGACTACTTTCTAATCAGGAGATTTTTGTGGCTACTGGCACCGTGAAATGGTTCAACGCAAGCAAGGGTTTCGGCTTTATTCAGGCAGATGACGGCTCGAAAGACGTGTTTGTGCATATCTCGGCGGTGGAAAAAGCCGGCCTGTCCACCTTGAATGAGAACCAAAAAGTGCAGTACGAATTGCAGAAAGGCCAGGACGGCAAGACTTCCGCCGGCGACCTGAAGGCGCTCTGATCCCGCTTCGGGGATCTGCGGTCCCCGAAGCAATGTCGGAATGCCGAGACTTGCAGGCGCACTCGACCTGGTCCTGAGCGCGGGCTCGGCTGCTTTTTTGTACCATCGTCCCTGATTCCAGGCTTCCCGCCCGTGCAAATCGCCCCCACGCGGCGGCGGTGCGGATAAGCTTGCGATACGCGCCTGATCGATGACAAGCACAAAGCATGACGTACTGGTAATCGGCGGCGGCAACGCCGCCCTGTGCGCAGCGCTGACCGCTCGCGAAGCCGGCGCCAGCGTGCTGCTGCTCGAATCGGCGCCGCGCGAGTGGCGCGGCGGCAACTCGCAGCACACGCGCAACCTGCGCTGCATGCATGACGCCCCGCAGGACGTGCTCACCGACGCCTATCCGGAAGAGGAATACTGGCAGGACCTGAAGAGAGTCACCGGCGGCATCACCGACGAAGCCCTCGCGCGGCTGGTGATCCGCGACTCGGCGCATTGCCGCGACTGGATGCGCCGGCACGGCGTGCATTTCCAGCCTTCGCTCTCCGGCACGCTGCAGCTTTCCCGCACCAACGCGTTTTTCATGGGCGGCGGCAAGGCCCTGGTCAACGCCTACTACCGCAGCGCCGAACAGATGGGCGTGGAAATCCGCTACCAGGCGCCCGTCGACCGGCTGGAACTGCGCGACGCCCGGTTCGAAGCCGCCTGCATCGGCACCGAGCGCATCGAGGCGGGCGCCTGCGTCGTCGCGAGCGGCGGTTTCGAGTCGAATCGCGAATGGATGCGCCAGGCATGGGGGCAGATCGACGGCGCATGGGTCGCAGACAATTTCCTGATTCGCGGGACGCGCTTCAACATGGGCGTGCTGCTGAAATTCCTGATCGACAACGGCGCCGACGCGGTTGGCGATCCGACCCAGAGTCATTGCGTGGCCATCGACGCGCGCGCGCCGCTGTACGACGGCGGCATCTGCACCCGCGTGGACTGCGTCTCGCTGGGAATCATGGTGAACAGGCAGGGTGCGCGCTTCTACGACGAAGGCGAGGATTTCTGGCCCAAGCGCTACGCAATCTGGGGCAGGCTGGTGGCGCAGCAACCGGGGCAGATCGCCTACTCCGTGATCGATGCCAAGGCCATCGGGCGCTTCATGCCGCCGGTGTTCCCGGGCGAGAAGGCGCAGTCGCTGCCCGGGCTGGCGCTCAAGCTCGGGCTGGACGAACGCGCTTTCGTGCGCACGCTCGAAGACTACAATGCGGCCTGCCGCGCCGGCGCCTTCGACCATGCGGCGCTCGACGACTGCCATACCGAGGGGCTCGCCCCGCCCAAGTCGCATTGGGCGCGACCGATCGATACCGCGCCCTTCTATGCCTATGCGCTCAGGCCTGGCATCACCTTTACCTACCTCGGCGTGAAGGTGAACGCGCAGGCCGCGGTGCACTTTTCGGGCAAGCCCAGTTCGAATCTGTTCGCGGCGGGCGAAATCATGGCCGGCAACGTGCTGGGGAAAGGCTATACGGCAGGCGTGGGCATGGCCATCGGCACCGCCTTCGGGCGCATTGCCGGCACCCAGGCCGCGGCGGCACTGCGGGAGGACAAGCGTGCAGCCGCTTGAGGCCCTCGCCGCCGAAGCCCGGACACTGGCGATCGGCGCCCCGCTCCCCGCCCCGGGCGAGGCCGAAGTGGCGCGGCAGATGCAGATCTGCAATGCCTGCCGCTACTGCGAAGGGTTCTGCGCGGTCTTTCCGGCAATGACCCGCCGGCTCGAATTCGGCAAGGCCGACATCCACTACCTCGCCAACTTGTGCCACAACTGCGGCGCCTGCCTGCACGCCTGCCAGTATGCCCCGCCGCATGAGTTTGCAGTCAATGTGCCGCAGGCGATGGCCCAAGTGCGCGTATTGACCTACGCAGAATACGCCTGGCCGCCGGCACTGGGGCGCCTGTACCAACGCAACGGTCTGACGCTGACGCTGGCGCTGGCCGCGGGCCTGGCGCTGTTTTTGCTGCTGGCGATCACGATGAAAGCCACGCTGTGGCAGCAGTTGCCGCCGGGTGGTTTCTACCAGGTGTTTCCGCACGATCTCATGGTCGCGATGTTCGCGCCGATCTTCCTCTTCGCCCTGCTCGCCCTGGCGCTCGGCGTGCGCTGTTTCTGGAAAGACATATCCCCCGGCGACCGCGCGAAAGATGCGCCGGGCAGCGCGGTGAGCGAAGCGGCGCGCGATGCGCTGCTGCTCAAGTACCTCGACGGCGGCCACGGGCAAGGGTGCAACGAAGCCGACGACGCATTCAGCTTGTGGCGGCGCCGCTTCCATCATTTCACCTTCTACGGCTTCCTGCTGTGCTTCGCCGCAACCTCGGCCGCGGCGCTGTACCACTACATTTTCGGTTGGAGCGCACCCTATGCCCTGGCGAGCCTGCCGGTGCTGCTCGGGACGGCAGGCGGCATCGGCCTGCTGATCGGTCCCGCGGGGCTATTGTGGCTGAATCTGGGCCGCCATCCGCTGCATGGCGATGCGGCGCAAAAACCGATGGACCGCGGCTTCCTCGCGCTGCTCTTCCTTGCCAGCGTCTCCGGCCTCGCCCTGCTCGCCTGGCGCGACAGCAACGCGACGACGCTGCTGCTTGCGCTGCATCTGGGCGTGGCCATGGCGATTTTCCTGACCCTGCCCTACGGCAAATTCGCGCACGGTATTTACCGCTCCGCGGCCTTGCTCAAGTGGGCGATCGAGAGGCGGCAGCCCAGCCACCTGCAGCTCGAGGCCTAGAGCACTGGCGACGTGAGCCGCACGACTCAGGACAATCCCTTCTCGACCATGTCCAGCAGGCGCTGGCCGACAGCCCGCTGTGCCGGCGGACTCAACCCGCGCAGCGGTCCGTCGATGATCAGCATGGCCAGGCCATGCACGGCGGACCAGGCGAGGAATTCAGCCCCGAGGCGCCGCGCGCGCGGCAGCACGCCGGCGTCGACGAGCTTGTCCAGCGCTGCGCCCAGAAGCTGAAACGGATTCAGACCGCTGCTTCCTGCCTTCTCCGCAACGGCGGCACCCCCCAATTCGTCCGGGACCGAAAACGCCGTGCGGAACAGGCCCGGTTCGGCCTGTGCGAACCGCAGGTAGCCGGTTCCGACGGCGCGAAGGCTGGCGCGGGCGAAATCGGCGGCGTTCTTTCCAGGGCGCAATCCGGCCAGTTCGGCCTCGATCGCGACGGCCAGCGCGGACAGTGCGGCCGAACGGACCGCCTGCAGAAGCTCATGCCGGCTCGCGTAATGCCGGTACGCCGCATTGGGCACCACGCCCGCGCGCCGGGTCGCCTCGCGCAATACGACGGCGTCCGGGCCGCCGCCGCGTGCCAGTTCGACGCCCGCATCGAGCAGCGCTCGCGACAAATCGCCGTGGCGATAGGTGCTGCGTCTTGGGGTTGCCGCCCTGCTGCGGGTCATCCTGGTTCCTTGTGGACAGTGTCCATTCTATCTGCTATCTTAATGTGGATGGCGTACACTTTCAACTGGTTTGATGACTCCGGCGGCCACTGTCGTCCGCGCGATCGCGCCGATTGCAAGGGTCATCCAATCCGCGGCGTAACCCGGCGCCCACCCCGGACGGATCTGCTGGCGCGACGAAAAGCGCCCGCGAACGCAGCGCACCGGTGGTCAGCCTGGCGCTTGCTCATTCGACGACGCGCAGCGGCTCCTTGCCTTGCTCATTGCGGCCGTGCCCGGCCCAGCGCTTGAACAAGTTGTGCTCGACGCCGACCTGGTCGAGCGCTTTGCCGATGCTCTGGTGGATGATGTCCATGATCGATTCGGGCTTGTGATAGAAAGCCGGCATCGGCGGCAGGATTACCGCGCCGTAATCGGCTGCGCGCGTCATGAGATCGAGGTGTCCCTTGTGCAACGGCGTCTCGCGCACCATGAGCACCAGCGGCCTGCGTTCCTTGAGTGTGACATCGGCAGCCCGCACGATCAGATTGTGGTTGAACGAATTGGCAATGGCCGAGAGCGTTTTCACCGAGCATGGCGCGACGATCATGCCGCGCGTGCGGAACGAGCCGCTGGCCACGGCCGCGCCGACGTCCTTGTTCTTGTAGACCACACTCGCCAGGCCTTTGACGCAGTCGAGGTCGCAATCGGTTTCGATGGCGAAGTTCATGCCGGCGGCTTCGCTCACGATCAGGTGCGTTTCCTGTCCCAGCGTCTTCAGCGCCCGCAGCATTTCGACACCGTAAATCACGCCTGAGGCGCCGGTGATTGCCACCACCAATGGCAGACTCATTGATTCGCTCTCTCGTTGTTATTCAGCGCGCGCTCAGGCGGCGAGCGCCGGCCGATGCGTTTCGACCGACTCGATCACCGGGAACCCCGCCGCTTCCAGCGCAGACACGACTTCTCGCACCTCTGCCGCATGGAAGCGGATGATAACCTTCTTTTTCACGTCGCCGGCGTCGGCATGGCCGTCAGGCCGGCCGATGGGATAAAGCGCCTGCAGCACCGCTCCGGCGCCTTCAACCGCGTCGGCAACCCGGCCGAGCACGCCAGGGCCGAGTTCCAGCGGCGCCAGCGTCACCCCGCTGCGCCGTTCCCAGGCCCCGAGGCAATGCGCCGCAAGCTGGAAAATTTCGTTGGCGGAGATCACGCCCACCACCCGCCCGCCATCGACTACCGGAAACTGCGCGACACCCAGCTCCTGGCCGCGCAGCAGGCACTGCTCCATGGTTTCGTCGGCCCCGACCGTGGCGGGACTGCGCACCATGATGTCCTTGACCTTGAGGTGGGTGACGAAGAAATTGAACTCGTCGGGATCCTGCGTGCGCAGGACGAAGTGCCCCATGCGCAGCAGGTTAGCCCGTGTCACCAGGCCGCGCAGCTTGCCGTCGTCCACGACCGGCAGCGCGTGCAGATTGTTTTCACTCAGCAGGCGCTTGGCCTCGGAGGCGAGCGTGTCGCTCGTGACGGTCATCGGGTCGGTCTGCATCCAGTTGCGCACCATCATGGCCGCTGCTCCTTTGGAATCTGTTTGAGAGCGTTCATTTCATGCCACCGCCAGCGTCGGCGACTCTGCCGCTTTGTACAGCCGCAGAAACTCGTCCACCGCGACACGCGCGAACTCCGGCGTATACAGGTGCAGGTCGACCTCCCTCACCCGGCCGCGGTCGGCAAGCTTTTCTTTCAGCCGCGCGACGAAGGCGGCGTCGGCGGACGGATCGTAGATGGGGCGGCCTTCCTTGTCCAGCGACGACCAGCCACGCAGCGGAATCAGGAAAGTCCACGGCCCTTTGGCGCGATTGAGCCGCTGTGCGATCACGTCTGCGGCCTGACGCAGTTCGTCGGCGCTGGTGCGGACCTGCACGCGCAGGACGTCCTGCACGTACTGCACCCGGTCCTCGGTCTGCGCCAGCATGTCCGGACGCCCGCCATAGGACAGGATGTCGAGGCCGCAGGGTGCCAGCACCATGGGGATGCCCGTCCCGACCGCCGCCATCAGCCGATCCGGCCCGGGGTCGCGGTTGCCCTTGAACAGGTGTTCCATGATGCCGCCGATGCAGATGTCGAGCACCCCGTGAAAAGCGCCGTCCCGGATCATCTCCTCCATCGCGCGGTCGCCCTTGCCCTGCGCGTGGCAGACGATGGGGGTGAAACCGGCTTCCTCCAGCATGCCGATCGCCGCCTGCACCGCCATCTCGCCGAAACCGAACGAGGAAACGGCGACGCAGGGTTTATCGAAGCTGATGTTCGGCCCCTGGGTCATCTCGACCATGCCGCAGATGGCGCCGACCGCGTTGATGATCTGCGCCTTCAGCAGCGGGTTCATTTTCACGATATCGAGCACCGTGTGGTGCATGGTGATATCGCGCGTGCCGACGTACTTGTCGATGTACGCCGGGTGGGCCGCCATCGGCGAGGCCATCAGCTTCGGCATGCCAAAGGGCAACTGCCGCATGATCGAGGTGGCGACCAGCGTTGCCGTGCCGCCGCCGATGCCGATGATGCCATGCACGCGGCCTTGCCTGAGCAGATCGTCGACGATCGCCGCGGCGCCCTTGATCTGGTTGTTGGTGGCGGCATCCCGGTCGGAGCGGTACTTCTCGCGCACCACCCCGATCGGCAGGCCGCCGCGCGCGGCGACATCCTCGGTGCGGATGTCGCCGGGAAACGGCGGCGGCTCCTCCATGCTGAAGTCGAGCAGGATGGCCTCGTGGCCGCGGTCGGCAATGAGTCGCTTGACGAAGACGATGTCTTCGCCGCGCGTATCCAGATTGCAGATGATGACGATGCCCTTCTTGCCGCTCATGTTGTGGCTATCTCTTCCTGCCGCAGTCCGGTCTCTGCTCTTACTTGCTGCCCGCGGTCTTCTTCACCTCGGGCCGCGTCAGCCGATCGATCATGTCGGCCACCGGGCTCGCTCCCTTGAAGCCGTATTCGTTCCAGCGGCTGGACACCTTCGTCAGCACCGCGCGGTCCATGAAGATCTCCTTCGGCTTGTTGGTCCACTCATACGGCGTGCAGGCGTCGAGGATCACGCGGCTGGTGATGTCGCGCGCGTCCATCGGCGTTGCCGGATTGAGCGGGGTCGAGCGGCCGCGGTCGATGATTTGCGTGCAGCGCTTCGGATCGAAGCGCGTGGCGAGCGCCCACCAGATGCGGTCCCAGTCGTCGGCGGCGATGTCGTGATCGACCGTGATCACGCCCTTGACCCCGTAGTGCCCGGTGGTGCTGGCGATCACCGCGTTGCCGACGTGGTTCGAATGTCCCGGATACATCTGCTTCACCGACACCACCACCCAGAAGCGCCCGCAGGCTTCGGGTGGCGTGTACACGCTTTGGATTCCGGGAACTTTCATGGTTTCCAGGTCGTACCACAGCGTGGCCGTGCGATTGAGCGACTGGATCATGTGGATGTCGTTGATCGGCTTGCCTACGGTGGTGGCCCACATGATCGGCTTGTTGCGGTGGAGGATGCGCTTGATGCGCAGAACGGGCTTGGGATAGTCCTTGCCCTTGTTGCCCGAGTAGTAGCCGGTGTATTCGCCGAACGGGCCCTCCTCCATCAGCTCATTCGGGTCGATGTAGCCCTCGGCGATGATCTCGGCGCTTGCCGGCAGGGTGAGCCCGGTCAGTTCGGACTTGAACACCTGCACCGGCCGTCCGCGCAGCGAGCCGGCGATATCGTATTCGTCCACGTTGGCGCTGACCAGGGTCGAGCTCGCGAGGAACAGCACCGGATCACAGCCCACCACGTAAGCCGCAGGCATCAGTTCGCCGCGCGCCGCGTACTTCTTCATGTGCATGTCGCCGTGCTTGCCCTTGATGATCTGCGAGCCGAGGATGTCCTTGCCCAGCACCTGCGAGCGGTAGGTGCCGAGGTTGGTCCAGCCGGTGTCCGGATCCTGCGTGACCAGGAAACCGGAGGTGACGAAAAAGGGCCCGCCGTCATCCGGGTAGAACCAGGGCGACGGAAACTTCGTGATATCGACCGCGTCGCCCTGGATGATGTTCTCCAGCACCGGCGGTTTGTCGACAAAAACCGGCTTGACCATTTTCTGAGTGGTCAGTTCCATCCACTTCTTCGACAACTGGCACATCGACAGCGAGGGATCCTGCTCGAGCGAGATGGCCATGCGCTGCGGGGTCGTGAATGCGCTGGTAAACACCGGAATATCGTAGCCCTTGACGTTCTCGAACAACAGCGCCGGGCCGCGCTGCTCCTCGTTCACGTTGGCGACATGACTCAGCTCGAATTTCCAGTCCACTTCGGACTTGATGCGGTGCAACTGGCCGTTGGCCTCCAGCGCCGCAACGTAGCTGCGCAGATCGTCGATGGGTCTCACCTCGGTACGTGCATTCATGTTCGCTCCGCTTGGTACGCGTTGTGGTTGAATTTGCTACGAAACCTTCTTCCCCGCCAGCAGGCTGGAGAGGATGTAATCCATGGCCGAGCCGCCCGGGCCGGCGCTGGCGTTCTGGCGCTTGGCGCTCCAAACCGTCTCCGGCCGCGCCTGCAGGATGAAAATGTTGCCGCCCGCCGGAAGACCTTTGTCCACCGCCCATTCGATGTCCATCGGCCGCCCGTAGTGCTTTTCGATCTGCTTGCCCATCCAGGCGAGTTCGGTGATTTCGTCGTCGATCAGCGACTGCACCTTTTGCCGCTCGAACGGCACTTCGAAGGCCTGCGCTGTCTGCGTCTTCGGATCGACCGTGTAGCAGATCTGCTTTTGCGAGATGGTGCGGTCGATGATGTCCAGCGTGATCTTGTTCACCACGAAATGGTCCGGTGTCACCTCGCCCGAAACCACCGATTCGCCGAAGCCGAAATTGGAATCGATGACGATCACGGACCGATCGCCGTTGGCCGGATGGATGGTGAACATGACGCCCGCGGTGAAGGAATTGGCCATCTTCTGCACGCCGACGCTGATGGCCATCTGATCGCCGCCGTAGCCTTTGTTGGCGCGGTAGGCAATCGCCCGTCCGGTGTACAGGCTGGAAATGCAGCGGCGCATATGATGCAGCAGGTCGTCGACGCCGCGAATCCACAGATAGGTATCCTGCTGGCCGGCGAAACTCGCGCCGGCCAGATCCTCAGTCGTCGCACTGGAACGCACGGCCACCGGGACGGCCGGCATGCAACAACGCACGGCCAGCTTGCGGTAGTACTCCGCGACCAGGTCTTCGATTTCGATGGAGAAAGGCTGGGCCTCGATCACTGCACGGATCTGCGCGCTGACCTTTTCCAGTGCTTCGATGTCCTGTGCGTCAACGCCGGCCAGCAACGATGCAACCGACCGGTCGATCCCGGCTTCGGCCATGAAGCGCCGGTAGCCCTCGGTGGTAAGCGCAAAGCCGGGGGGCACGCGCACACCGGCGTTGATCAGTTCGCCCAGGGACGAGCACTTCCCCCCGACCAGGGACACCGATTCCTTGCGGCATTCCTCAAACCAGCAAACCACCGGCAGCGCCGCATTCGCGGCGGCCGCCGGTGTCCGCTCCATCACGCTTGCCGCACTGACCATGCGCGCCTCTCAGCGTGTGATGGTGACCGCGCCGGTAGAACCGTCAACGCGCAGCATCATGCCGGTCTTGATGATCTTCGTCGCGTGCCCGGTGCCGACCACCGCCGGCATGCCGTACTCGCGGCAGACGATCGCAGCGTGGCTCATCACGCCGCCCACGTCGGTGATGCAGGCACCGATTTTGGCAAAAGCCGGCGCCCAGGACGGCGAGGTCGTCGGCGCTACCAGGATTTCCCCCTCCAGCAACTGGCCCACCTCGCTCACCGTCTTGCACACGCGCGCCTTGCCTTCGATGATCCCCGGGCTGCCGGCGAAACCCTTCAACTCGGTGATGGTGTTTGGATCTTTGACCTCCTGCACCGACGCCCAGTCGGCCAGCGACTTGTTGGTCACGCCCCAGAGCACGATGGTGAATGGCTCCTGGATCACTTCAGGCGCAGTGCCGATCGCGGGCGGCGGGCTCCATTCCTTGAACTTCTGCATCACGCGCTTGCGCCAGACGATCTCCTTCGGCCAGGTCTTGGTGCCGCGCGGCGCGACGCCCGTCGCCCACGCCGTGACGATGTCCCACAGCGCCGACTTGATCTCGTCGCGGCGCAGCAGCCAGACGTCCTCGACCTCCTCGATTACGCCGTGCTCCTTCATGATCACCGCGACTTCGCGTATCTTGTTCCAGAACACCGAGTGAAACCAGTGTTCGACGTAGAACAGGTGGTTTTCCACGTAGGGAAACACGGTTTTTGCGCAGCCGAGCAGCTCGTCGAACTGCTTGCGGTCCTCGTCCTTTTCGATCAGGCCGCGATATTCGGCAGTGATGCGTTCGCGCTCGGCGCGCACCTTTTCCGTCGGCCGGTCGATGGATATCCCTTGTTTGACTTTGCCGATGTAGGTGGCGATGCCCGAGAGCGGCACGTTCATCTGGTCGTTCCACGAGCGGTCGTGATGGAACCAGCCGGTGCCGGTGGAAATGTTGAACCAGGGCTCGCGTGCCAGGGCCAGCGACCTGAGCCACTCCACACCCTTGGGCAGTTTCTTCAGCGCCGCCTCGACCTCAGTCCATTCCTGGCTGAACGTGACTACCGAGTCCACGCCCAGTTCAACGGCTTTGCGGGCGAGTTTTTTCAGTTCTTCGTCCGGCTGATACATGATCACGTCGATACCCGAGATCATCTGCGTCACGCGCTGCGCCGGAATGCTCGGGAACAGCTTCTGCGCGAAATCGAGGAAGAATACGTAGGCCGCGTATCCGAGGTTGAGGAACTCGAAGTGGTACTGCCAGCACTTGATGCCGAGGTTGATCAGGTCGTCGTAGTTCTTCAGCAGGTGGTAGCCCTTCGACTCGCCGATGGCATCGGTCACCACCGCCATGTCCTCCATGTCCGCGAGGCGCGGAATCTGCAGCGCCTCGAGTTCGCGTATCGTGGCCTCCATTTTTACTTTCCACTTAGCTTCGAGCGCATCCCAGTTCTTGTAGTAGTAGCCGGCACGCTCCATGAAATTGGGCACGCGGCGGCCGATCTCCGCGGGATCCTTGACCGGCACCGGCGAGATGTACGGATAGCCGTTGATCATGCGGTGGTCGACGCCGCGCACCGGCGGCACCATGAATATCCGGTTGTTGAATTGCGACAGGGCGAGAAACCAGGCCTCGTCCCAAATGGTGTCGAAGGGATACAGCGGCTCGGGATAATGCAGCCCGTCGTAGAACCAGAACGTGTCCTTTTCGTATTGGTTGCGCACCGGGTCGTCGGTGACGAACTGGTACTGGTACGGATACATCCGTTCCCAGCCTTCGGTACCGGGTATTGTTTTGCCCTTGACGTCGTGCGGTACTGGAAATTTCATTTGGTGCCTCCTTCTTGAATTCGTGGAAACCCTGTGAGATTGCCCGGGCGTTCTATGCGCCCGTCGACAATTGCAAGCTTTTCGCAAAACCCGTGCCAACCGCCGTTTGCGCAATGCAGCATAACCCCGGCCGCACGCACGCTGGATTCTTCCAGGACAAAGCAGGCGCGCGAGATTTCGTGATTTGATGCACCTGCGCAAGAACGTCGCTGCACGCCTGCACAGGCCAAGCAGCCCGTTGCTGCCGCGCCCTTCCGGCTCTTGTTCTTTTCGTGATTTTTCCGGCATTAAACTCCGGAAAATTGATCATTTGGTGAATTGTGGCTACACTGGACCGACAGAAAAGCGCAAGGCCTCAATCGCGTTTTTCTGACCTGGACAATAAGAACAAAGCGCATCGTGCAGGCGCTGAATCGTTGCTGGAAAGAGGACTGGCCCATGGTCAAGCTTCGCAGCGTCACGCGCGCAGACAGCGACGATCTGCGCGCGCGTGTGCATTTTTGTGCAGAGACCGGTCAGATCTGGCTGCATGAGCACCGTATGCTTCTGGTGCATGCCGAGGCACAGGCGTCGTTGCGCAAGGAACTCATCGATACCCTCGGCATGGATCGCGCCCATGGCCTGTTTACGCGCATGGGCTACGCCTCGGGCGTGCGCGACGCCGAACTCGCGCGCATCCGCGCCCAGGACTCGAGTGACATCGACGCCTTCATGACAGGCCCGCAGTTGCATACCCTCGAGGGCATCGTGCGCGTCACGCCGATCAAGCTGGAACTGGATCGCGTCGCCGGCAAGTTCTACGGCGAGTTCCTTTGGGAGAATTCCTGGGAAGGTCAGTGGCACCGGCACTATTACGGCATTCATGCAGAGCCGGTGTGCTGGACCCAGATCGGTTACGCCTGTGGCTACAGTTCGGCCTTCATGGGCCGCCCGATCCTGTATAAGGAAGTGGAATGCGCCGGCATGGGACACAATAACTGCCGCATCGTCGGCAAGCCTATCGAGGAGTGGGAGGACGCCGCCGAATACAAGCATTTCCTCAACCGCGAATCGATCGCCGACCAGTTGTTCGATCTGCAGACCCAAGTGGTGCAACTGCGCTCCACGATCGGCGAGAAGGAGACGCTGCCGACGGACATGGTGGGAAATTCGCCCAGCTTTCGCGCCGCCTACGAATTGCTCAAGCAAGCGGCCAACAGCCGGATCACCGTGCTGCTGCTCGGCGAAACGGGCGTCGGCAAGGAAATGTTTGCGCGCTCCCTGCACGACATGGGACCGCGACGCAATGCGCCGTTTGTCGCCATCAACTGCGCCGCCATCCCGCACGACTTGGTGGAATCGGAATTGTTCGGCGTCGAAAAAGGCGCCTATACCGGCGCGATCGTCTCTCGCCCGGGCCGCTTCGAGCGGGCAGACGGCGGCACGCTGTTTCTCGATGAGATCGGCGATCTGCCCCTTCCTGCGCAGAGCAAGTTGCTGCGCGTGCTGCAGGAAGGCGAACTCGAGCGCCTGGGCGACCAGAAAACGCGCAAGATCGACGTGCGACTTGTGGCGGCGACCAATGGAGACCTGCAGCAACTGATCAAGGAACGCAAGCTGCGATCGGACCTGTACTACCGGCTCAACGGCTATCAAATCGAGATCCCGCCCCTGCGAGAACGCAAAGAGGATGTGTCGCCGCTGGCAAAGCGCTTCCTGGCCAAGTACTCGGTGATTCACGCGAAGAAGCTGCGCGGATTCACCGACAAGGCGAAGCGGGCGCTGCTCACCTACCAGTGGCCGGGCAACATCCGCGAGTTGCAGAACATGATCGAACGCGGCGTGATCCTGGCGCCGAGCGGGACCCGCATCGAGGTGAACCACCTGTTCTCTTCCTGCTCCGAAGAGCGGGAGTTCGGCCTGGACACCGATGGCAGTCTCGGCGACAGCCGTGGAGATGGCAGCAGGGGTTTGTGCGAGGCCGTGTTCAACGGTGTCCTGACGCTGGATCAGGTCGAGACGATATTGCTTGAAACGGCCGTCGACAAGGCTCACGGCAACCTTTCGTCCGCCGCCCGGATGCTCGGCCTTACCCGTGCGCAGCTCGCCTACCGCCTGAAGCGACTGCAGGAGAGCGGACCAGACGGCAGTTTGGCGCCTTCCGCCCAGCTGCCGAACGCGCAAGCCTGATGCAGTGCACGCTGCGCGAGCGGGTACGACGCTTTCTGAGCGAACACCACGTAATGACTTTGGCCAGCCACGGCGATGAAGGCGCCTGGGCGGCAGCGGTATTCTACGCAAGCGACGGATTCGCTTTCTACTTCCTTTCCTCACCCACGAGCCGGCACTGCCGGAATCTGGCCGGGAACCCGCGCGCGTCGGCCGCGGTTCACGAAGACTGCGCGGACTGGAAAGCAATCAAGGGCGTGCAACTGGAAGGGATGGTTTCGGTGCTTGCCGGCGACGAGGAGGAAACGGCCCGTTGCCTCTACGGCGCGAAGTTTCCCATTGTGGGCAAGCTGGCGCAGGCGCCTGCTGCGATCGTCGAGGCGCTGGCGAAAGTGCACTGGTACAAACTCGTCCCGGAACGGCTTTACTTCATCGACAACGCAGCAGGCTTCGGCCACCGTGACGAAATCGACCTGCGTCAACCCGGTTCGTAGCGCAGGATCCGGGCCGGCCGGGATCAGACGCATCAGAATAGCGTGAAGCGTTCGGTATGGCGGCGCGAATCCGGTCCCATGCAGGCGTCGAAACGGTGCTGCGCCAATAAGCGCTCGAGCGCCGCCTCGAACCGGTTCGGATCGGCGACGGCTTCGTATATTTCCATCCAGGTGGATGGGTCGTCGTCGCGCCGAAGCAGGCTGCCCTGGATGCCCGTGTCCCGCGCCAGCGCCGACTGCACTTCATCGACCACGGCGCGTACGCGCGCCGCCTCGGACAGCGCAACACGATAATAGATGTAATAATTCATCGGCATTCTTTCCTTTCGTCCCGTGAGTTCGAATATTCTATCCCCTGTATCGAGCCGGAAGTACGCGGCGGCCGTCTTCGACTTCGAAGGCACGCTGGTCGATTTCCAATGGCAGCTCAAGCCGGCCGAAAAGGAGTTGCGCCGCGCGTTCGCCGAACTTGGCTTCCACGGCGAGGCGTTCGCCAAGGGCAATTACGCCGGCATGTGGAATGCCGCCGCCGACCTGCTCGCGCAGGACGGGCGCATGGCCGCGCTGCGCCGGGCGCTGTGTCCCGTCTATGACCGCTGGGATCTTGACGCCCTGACCAGATGGGCGCCGCGACCCGGAGCGGCGGAGTTGCTCTGCCGGCTCGTGACCGGTGGCAAGCGCGTGGGCATGGTCAGCAACGTCGGCCGGGACGCGCTTGCGCAAGCCCTGTCCCGTTTCGGCTTCGCCCGCTGGCTGTCCCCGGTCGTCACCCGGAACGAGGTGACCTGCATGAAGCCCAGCGCCGAAGGCATATTGCGGGTGCTCTCGGACTGGCGGCTCGCGGCCAGCGACGCGCTTTTTATCGGCGACAGTCGCGCTGATGTGTTTGGCGCGCGGGCCGCCGGCATGGCGGTGGCGATCATCCGCGGCGGGGAATGCGACGAATCAGCCTTCGCCGATGCCTCGCCCGACTACACCATTTCGCAGCTCAAAGAACTCGACTACATCATCTCCGGCTGATTTCGGGCACGAAGTGGCGCGCGGTCGGCCCTCTATTGTTCAAGCATGCGCTCGTAATTCGCCCCCATCACCTCGGTGATCGGCCGGCCTGCGCGCAGGGACTGCGCCATGGCGGCCTCGCGCGCGGCGATGGACTCGGCTGCTTCCAGAACGCGCTCGATGTCCCCCGGCTTGACGAAAGCGACTCCACTGCCGTCGGCGATCACGTAGTCTCCGGGGTTTACCGTGACCGAGCCGATCTCGACCGGTCCGTTGGTGGCCAGTTCGACCACCCTGCCGCGGGCGGTGCGCGCGGTGCAGCCGCGCGCAAACACCGGGAATTCGAAACCTTTCGCCTCGTCGATGTCGCGCACGGGACCGTCGGCGACGACGCCCGCGACCCCGCGCAGCTTGGCGCCGAGCGCGAGTATCCCGCCCCAGCTTCCGGCCTCGACGCCGCTTCTTTGCTCGACCACGATGACGTCGCCCGGATGGGCGGCCTCGATCGCGGTCGTCCCCAGATGCCGGGTCGGTCCCGGAGGCGCCGTGCCGCTCCCGAGTTTCATGGTGACCGCCCTGCCGGTGATGCGACCGGAACCGGACAACTGCGTCAGGCCGGATACCACGCCGCAGAGCTTCAGTTTGTCCAGCGCATCGGAGACCGCGCAGCAATCGAGGCGCGCGAGGCGTTCGGTCGCGGCAGTGCTCATTTATTCCCGCCCATCGGTTTGCTCCTTTTGACACCCGCGTCGGCGAAGCCGGACTTGGCCGCGACGGCAGAACCTCATTTTCTCTTTGTTCTACCGGGGACTGACCGGGTGATTTACAATTTCATGATACCAAATGGAAGGAAACAGCATGGGCAACCACGTCTACAAGCACATCGAACTCACCGGTTCATCGACCAAGAACATCGAGGATGCCGTCAGCACCGCAATCGCCAAGGCTGCCGTATCCCTGCGCAATATCCACTGGTTCGAAGTCATCGAGACGCGCGGCCACGTGGAAAACGGGAAAGTGGCGCACTGGCAGGTGACCATCAAGGTGGGTTTCACCCTGGAAGACTGATCGCGCGCGCTTCCTGACCGAGGAAAACGGGCATGCAGGAACGAACGGGGGAACGGGTGGCTTTGATAGCCGGAGCGACGGGGCTCGTGGGACGCGAGATCCTCGCGACCATTCTGGCCGACGAGACCTATGCAGCGGTGCACAGCGTGGCCCGGCGGGCCTTGGCGACGAGCCATCCCAAACTGAGTTGCCATAGCGTCGACTTTGCAGCGCTTCCGGCGCTGCCGGCTGCTGACGACGTCTACATTGCCCTCGGCACCACCATCAAGGTGGCGGGCAGCCAACAGGCCTTCCGCGCCGTGGATTTTGACGCAGTGCTGGCCGTGGCCGCTGCGGCTCGGTCATCGGGTGCTTCCAGACTGGGAATCGTGAGCGCGATGGGCGCAAGCGAGAGGTCGCGGGTGTTCTACAACCGCATCAAGGGCGAGATGGAACAGGCCGCCTCCCGCCTGGGCTTCGATGCCGTGGTATTTGCCCGGCCGTCATTGCTGGCCGGCGATCGGGATGCGCTGGGCCAGCCCGGACGCAGCGGCGAAAAACTCGCACTGATCGCCATGCGCTTTGGCGCGCTGATTCCCGCCAATTACCGGGCCATTGAAGCCGGCCGCGTGGCGCGGGCGCTGGTCCGGGCCGTCAAATCCACCGAAACGGGAGCGCGGATCCTGCTCTCGGGCGAGATGCAGGCAAGCTGAGGTTTGCTCGGTCGAGCGTGTCGCGGCGTCCGGCCCGGCGTCCGGCCCGGCGCCAACCCGGGCGTCTCTCCTTTTCCCGACGGTCAGGCCGCTATCGCCGTACTCCGGGGAAGGTAAATGGTCTGTTCGGAATGTCCAGACCATCCGTCTGCGCCCTTTGATACCACTTAAGCGAAGTTTGGTAGTCGCGCTCGACCACGGCGTTACCCGTGCCGTAAATATCGCCTAGTTTTCTCTGCGCGAACCGGTTGTTGCTCTCGGCCGCTTCCTTGTACATTTCCATGGCGACGCGCATTTCGCCCCGCCGTTCGAGTTCCAGCCCCCTGAGGTAACGCACCTCCTGGCTGTTCGGGACCACCCCAAACCGTTCGATGTCTTTATGCAGCGCCGCGATTCTCTCCCGTTCCATTCTTGCCGCGGCTGCTTTCTCCACCTCCTTGCGCGCCGCCGTAGCCGCCGTCTCCGCTTCCCTGCGCGCGGCTTCAGCCCGGTCCAACTCCCGTTTCGCCGCAGCGGCCTTCTCCGCCTCCTTGCGCGCTGCCGCAACCGCCCCCGCCTGTCTGCGCGCAGCTTCAGCCCGGTCCAACTCCCGTTTCGCCGCGGCGGCCTTCTCCGCCTCCTTGCGCGCTGCCGCAACCGCCTCCAGCTCTCGGCGCGCAGCTTCGATCCTTTCCGCTTCCTGTTGCGCTGCCTTCTTCAAAACCTCCCGCTCGGCTATGGCGTTTTCCAATTCTTTTCTCGCGGCCTCGGTCTTCTCCATTTCCCGTTGCATCGCCTGCTCAAATACCTTGCGCGCGGCAACCGCCCTCTCCAGAGCCTGCTGCGCCGCTCTTTCGGCTTCCATCATCGCCGCTGCGGCTCTCTCCATCTCCCTTCGTCCTGCCTCGGCCTTTTGCAGATCCTGCTGCCCCAGCTGCGCAACGATCTCCGGCGCCCTGCGCGCATCCCCCGATGCGGGAAGCGTGTAAGGCTGCGGGCCCGTTCCCTGGCGGAGACCTTCGTCCGCGCCCCCGGACCGGGAAAGCAGCGGCGCGTCGGCGGCAGCCCCCCCGGCGACCGCGATCGTCGCGCCCAACGCCATTGCCGCCACGATCGTCCCGGCTCGATCCCATCCGCAGGTTCCCATTCGCCTATTTCCCGCTACCAAGTCCTGTAATAAGCTCATAGTAGGTCGATGCCCCGCAAATCACCAGAAACAAATTGCGTCGTGTCGAATTTCGTTTCCCAGTAGCGCCGGAAGAAATTAGCGGTACATAGGCGGAATTATCAGCTTGATTCCTTTGAAATGCCGCTGTAGCCGGTATTCATGAAGCCCCCAAATGATTGCGGCTATCGGGTACCAATACCAAGGCCAGTCAAACTGATAGAGCAAAATGCAGGCAATAAAGAATGTCATTCATCCCCCCCCCAGAAATCCAGCCGCCAAAGGCGGCAATCTTTGGTTGGATGATTTTAAGATCAAATGCGGGTTCCCGGCTAGCTATAGGGAACATTCTGATGTACGCCGCTGGTCGAACCTGGGAGGCCTCCGCACCTCCCCGTTCTGCCAAATAGAAAAGCCCCTCGCAGGGGCCCTTTTCTATTTGGCGGAGAGGGAG
>Ga0172371_10000033_pt1 | contig 174959 bp, 145 predicted proteins | sample Lak12m_FD_114543 | JGI IMG/M metagenome (GOLD analysis project Ga0172371, IMG submission 114543) | Freshwater microbial communities from Kabuno Bay, South-Kivu, Congo - kab_022012_12m | ecosystem: Environmental > Aquatic > Freshwater > Lake | place: Democratic Republic of the Congo...
AACTTTCGGAGACAAAGTCCGTGCGATCGTGCCGTTGTTCGAGACGGAAGTGCAAGGCACGCAAATGCTGAACCGCCTTGTCGATGCCTTGGAGAGGCCTGAAGCGCTCAAGCTTTAGACGCGGCGAACGAATTTCCCGTTGCGCCGAAACCAGGAACGCGGACACTGTGGGAAAGGAGCAAATCATGCAGAGCATAGCTTCCACCGATTTTTACTCCATCGCCGTAGATAGGCAGAAGAACCGACTATACATAACAATCAAAGGGGCCACCTGGATAGACCCCAACAAGGTGCGAAACTGGCTGGATGACCTCGCTGCAGGCCTGAAATTGCTCTCTCCTGGATTCACGGAATTGATTGACTGGACCCAGATGAGTGGCATATTGCTGACCGATTATATTGATGAGGCCCAGAAGCTGACAATGAAGGCCGGCCTTCACAAGGCCGCGAGATTACATTCTAGGAAGTCTTTCGCCAAACTTCAGTTGGACAATATATCGGAGAAAACCGGATTCCCGGTCCAGTCCTTCTTCGACCAGAAAGCTGCCGAGGCCTGGCTGGACGAGAAGTAGAGGACACAAACCCTTGCCGCGAACGTGAAGCCCTTGTGGCAGATGGCCACGGCAACTCTCTGGAAAACCGCAGGCCTTCAGTGTCTCAGTAAACATGAAGCCTTCGAGAAAATTTGGGGGCTTCACCCTGGAATTCATCTCGACCGCGCGCTACCTGCGCGATGGAAATCCCTGAAGGTGATCAGGCCGCATTCATGGGGCGGAGCGACGACGAAAAGGAAGAGATAGGCTGTTTGCAGTGCGTCTTCCAGCGCGTCATGTTCTACGAAGAGCGGAAGTCCCCATTTGTGGGCTAGTCCTCACTCGGATCAGTATATGGTTTGATACATTCGCTGATTTCTTCGTGTGGATTATTTACAATTAGAACACCAATTCTCTAATTCTCGCAAGGCCAAGCTTTTCCCAGAATTATTTGGGCGCATATCTCCGACCCCGTTTTGACAAGCTGGCAGGGCGACCGTGGTCGCCCTGCTTTTTTGTACCCCGGAATTGACGGAGCCGGATCAACGCGCAGCAAGAGAAGATGGGATGGATTGTGTACGAGCATGATTCTTCGTGAACAGCTCAAAATCCCAGGGCCCCCCAAGGGCTCCCTCCCAATTTGAACTCGAAATTTTCACGAAAATTTGCTAATGGGCTATTTTGATTTTTGAGACGGAGGAATCAGGCCAAGAAAAGGAGAAAGACCGTGAAGACGAGTTTCGGGCCCTTGGCCTCATCAAACGAGAGTTTTATTTGACAAGTTTCAGGGCGGCGTCGAGCTTCGCTCGCCGAGGGATCCGCTCTTTTCAGGATTCATATGAATAGGCATTCTCGACTCATGACTCGTTCGAAAGGCGCACCGACAGGCGTAGACAATAAGGGGTGAAATCGTGCTGCCCCCTGAATCTATTCATCTACCTGAAAGCCTCGAAGTCCTACCGTGACAGATTGCCGGGGTAGAAACTAGATGGCCTAAAGCGGAAAAATGTTTGGTATGCGCTGAGCCATCATAATGTTACCGGAAGCTTTTAGTTTACTGCTCATAAACGCCGTCATGGGATCAAGTTGTTTGTTGCACATGGCCAACCAATCCGCGACCGACATGGTCATGCTCACCGAAGGGTTCTCGTGGACACCCTCCGTAATCTGGAAAGAGTTGTCCTTTACCGTTATGTGCCACTCTCCCCCATCAGGACCGGTAATGTGGTACTGGAATACAGCGTCCACGCCGGCCGCGGCTGCGGCGTTGAAAACCTGCGGCATTTTTTCAAAGACTTCTTTGGCGTATTTGAATGCCATGCCCTTTTCCTCCTCCTCAGTTTGTTTAGTGGAGCATATGGTATTTCTCTGAGGTTCTTCCCAAATGACACATGATTCTTGGTTCTTGAGCCTTACATATGATGCGGTGACGAACTGAAACCGTCGGCCGCGGAATTCACCAAACGTCCCTGCCCGGATTAACGGACAATCGGAAATTCTCTTCGAGAATCGCCACAGTTCTTCTCATAATGCGCCGCGCTCTGATCCAGTCCTAATCTACGGCGGTGGTCGGGGACTCGATCAACTCAATGGTCAACCCATTCTCTACTCCGAAACAAAACATTTTGATGGGATGGCCGTCGGGCGACGCCAAATTCACGGCTTGAGTGAATGGTGTCCATCCTGCTTCCAAGAGCCGCTGAAAAAGCCCGTCAAGGTCCTCTACATGCAGGGAGATGATCACTCGTGCGGACCCATCCTTTCCGGCGGGCTCCTTCTCAGGTGGAGTTCTAATAATTCGGACCAATTCCAAAGCGGTCCCACCGGAACCAGTTCGGAGGTACGCAATTTCCGCCTCCACACCAGGAATCCCCAATACATCGCAAAGGCCGCTTCCTCCCACCTTCGGCAGACGCCAAGCAACTTCGAAACCGAAGAAATTCCGGAAAAGATGCAGCGTTCGATCCAGGTCGTCGACAAAAACGGCCACATGGTGCAGATCGTTAGGCATGGGTCCTCCTGGAAAAGATCGCTACCGTGCACGACTTCGTGTCTCCGGCCTTGTCTCCTCCCATACAGTGAGCTAGTCCCACTTTCGCCCCTTCCACTTGACGAAATCCGGCCTCATGGCGTAGTTGAGTCACGATTTCAAAAACTTGAGCTAGCCCAGTCGCTGCCACCGGGTGGCCGCGACTGAGGAGGCCACCGGAGGGGTTGACGGGAACGCTGCCTCCCAAGGTTGTTTGACCTTGTACGGCAAATGGTCCACCTTCTCCAGGGGCGCAGAAACCTAGGGCTTCGTAATGCAATATTTCCGCTATTGTGAACGCGTCATGACACTCCACCAAGTCAATGTCTTCCGGCCCGAGGCCAGCCTTCTCATACGCCATTGCGCACGTCCGGTAATCGGTTTCCCACCTAATCATATCCTGTGGGCTCTCGTAACTTCCCGTGCACAATACAGCGGCTTTGATGTCCACAGTTCTACTGACGTGTTTTGCGACACTGGATGAACAGACAACCGCCGCGGCAGCGCCATCCGCTATCGGGCAGCATTGAAGTCGGGTCAACGGATCAACGATCATGGGCGCGGCCAAAACTTCTTCTATGCTTATGGGTTTGCGAAGTTGCGCCATAGGATTGTGTTGGGCGTGGAGCCGGTTTTTGACCGCCACATAGGCAAGTTGCTCCCTGGTAGTCCCGAACTCTTTCATGTGGCGATAGGCTCTCATGGCAAAACCGGCCGGCGCGACCATGCCCAGTTGGGTGTCCAACTCTGTTTCCCCGGAGTTTAGCAATCCAGTTTGCGGTACGCACAACTTCTCGGCTCCGACCGCGAGAGCAATGTCCACCTGCCCGGCCAGCACAGCGTTATAGGCGAGGTACAGAGCTGTAGAGCCGGACGTGCAAGCATTCTCGACATTGATCACGGGTATCTTGTTTACGCCAACTTCCCACAAAGCGTTCTGACCCACGGTGGATTCGCCCAAGATGCGGCTGGCGGCGGCGCTGGCGAAAAAGCCGATTTCGACTTGATTTGGCAGGATTTCCGCATCCTTCAGCGCGAGATACGCAGCCTCTGCTCCCATCCGGACAACACTGAGTTCAGGGTGCTTGCCGAAAGGGATCATCCCCACCCCGAGGACAACTGCCGATGCCATTACTTGCTCCTCTCCTCGCTGGTCTGTTGGGGTGTGAAGAAAGGTCTCAGGCGAGGAGCGCCGCGACCGTCATGACCAAGAGGCCCAACCGCAAGCCGAACCGGGAGCCCGGCCTGAAACCGGTCAATACAGTTCGGATCCAGCAAGCAGAAAATCCTGAGACCTGTGCCGTCAAGGTCCACGTAACCTATGCCATAGGGTTGGGGTAAGCCTAAAGGCGCCCGCGTTCGGACGACAGTGAAGCTATATACGGTCCCGGTCGAGCCCAAGTCAGCTTCCGCCAGAGCGCCCAAGCAGACTGGACAGTATTTCGATCGTGGGAAATAGTGTTTCTCGCACGTGGGACAAAAACCGCCCAGCAATCGCGGCTGTGTCTCCTCCCCGTGCGGCAATGTAAAGATTCCGGGCGCTACCGGCGGAATCTCCTTCATGAGTTGGTCATTCATCGCGTCTCCACACACCTGATCAAGGTTTGATCAATACCTTTAAGCACTTATCTTTGTGATTCTCAAACAGCTCATAGGCTTCCATGGCGTCCTGCAGCGGAAACGTGTGGGTAGCCATAGGGCTAAGGTCAACGCGACCTGACTCCACCAGCCCCATGAGCTGACTTATGTAGGCGACGCTGGCAAGGCCCATGCTTATCTTTACGCTGTAAAACCCCAATTCATGGATCGGCAACTCAACCGGGAAAGGAAAAAGCCCAACGACTGAGACTCTGCCACCGCGGCGAACGGATTTCAGCGCTTGTCCGAAAGTTACAGGGTTGCCGATCGCCTCGATGGCGACGTCTGCGCCCTTACCATCAGTCATTTCCCTCACCCGCTCCACAACGTCTCCCTCCATAGAGTTGAAGACCGTGGCCCCGTAATGCTTTGCAAGGGCCAGCCTATTGGGGAGCACATCGACAGACAGAACTTCCCGGGGACCAAACTGCCAAGCCGATATCAACGCCCCGATACCGATGGGGCCGCATCCGTAAATCACGACAAAATCACCGGTCTCAATGTGTCCTTCGCTGGCCGCGTGATAGCCGGTGCTGAAAACATCCCCTACGAATACCGCTTGCTCGTCCGGCACACTGTCGGGGATCGGGGTCAGGCATCGGTCCGCAAATGGGACTCGAACATAAGAGGTTTGTCCGCCTTGCAGGTCGGGTCCAAAGAGTTCTCCGCCTCCCCATACTCCGCCATTCGTGCAGTACTGAACTTCTCCTCGCCTGCACGAATCACAGATGCCGCAGAAAGTCCCGGGGGGCGCCGCTACACGGTCACCGGTCTTGAATCGTGTCACATCGGATCCGACTTCAACGATCTTTCCGACAAATTCATGGCCCATGATCGTCCCGATGGGAATCCCGGGGATGAGCCCGTGTTTCGCATGGAGGTCCGATCCACAGATGGCGGACGCCGAAACCTGCACCATGACATCGTCGTTTTTCTTGAGTTTGGGCTCCGGAACATCCTCCAGGCCGAACTTGTTCCCGTCTTGCAAAACCACGGCTTTCAAACTTGCCCTCCTTTCGAGATGACGCAGCGACTGTTTGTTCAGCGCCGAATCTCAATGCCGGCCTTCTGTCGATCCCACGTGTCGGCTGTGACCCCCTCTTGCCGTAACTGGTACTTCTGCACTCGCTCTGTGGCGGTTTTGGGCAGCGCTCCCATGAAACGCAGGTACCGGGGGACCATGAAATACGCCATGTTCGCTTCACAATATGCGATCAGTTCCTCCGGAGCGAACTCTTCTCCCGGCTTCAACGTGAGGCAGACCATAACTTCGTCTTCGCCGACGTCCGATTGGACGCCAATGGCGGCGCACTCGAACACCTTCGGGTGTGACCGGATAACCTTCTCGACCTCGAAAGAGGATATGTTCTCCCCGCGGCGCCTCAGCGCGTCCTTTTTGCGGTCGACAAAATAGAAATAACCATCCTGGTCGTAATAGAGGTAATCGCCCGTGTGGAACCAGAGATCGCGCCAAGCCTCGACGGTTTGCTCAGGCATTTTGTAGTATTCAAGGAGCATCGAATAAGGCTTGTTAGGACGAACGAGCACTTCTCCCGGCACTCCCGCCCCAACTTCAATGCCGAAATCGTCCACCACTTTCACGTCATAATCAGCCCACACCCTGCCACAGCTTTTCAGTTTCCTCTTGTGGGCAGTATTCATGAGCGGTAATCCTATTTCGCTCATGCCGTAGCCCTCGATGAGCGTTACCCCGAATCGCTTTTCAAAGAGTTCAAAAAGGTCAGGAGGGGCGCCGCCGCCCATCATGATGCGAAGAGGATTGTCACTGTCGTCGGGTTTCGGATCGGCCTTGTAGAGAATCGGCAGGATTCCGCCGATATAGTTAAATTCGGTGCACCCGTAGCGCTTGACATCCGGCCAGAACTTACTGGCGGAAAACCGTTCGCACAAAACCATGCGAGCGCCGGACATAAGCGCCGGCATAGTGGACAAAACCTGGGCGTTCCCATGAAAGAGAGGCAACGCATTGTAGAAACAGTCTTTTTCGTCAAATCCAATGGCCTCGCAGATGATCTCTCCCATGTATAGAGCGTAATTCTGAGGCAACACCGAGCCTTTGGACGGACCAGTGGTCCCTGAAGTGAACATGATGATAAACGGGTCCGACCACGAGACTTTCACTTCGTCATATTTGCCGTCGTTACGAGTTACGCTGCGGTAATCGAGAACCGGCTTGTCAAGATGAGGCAGGAGTTGGTCGCCGTCCGCCAGGATGATAACTTGGGCCACATTGGGCAAGTCCTTGAGCACGGGGGCAACCCGATCCAAGAAGACCGACTCCACGACCAAGTGGGTACACTCGGCCTTGTCGATCATATAGGTAAGAATGCTGCCTCGATGCGCGACGTTGATGGGCACCTCTATGGCTCCGAGTTTACTGAGCCCAAACCAGAGGAAAAGGAACTCCGGCCTGTTTCTCATGACGATGCCGACTTTCTGTCCCTTGCCTACTCCCAGCGACTGAAGTCCTGCGGCGACCTGGTTGGACGCTTCATCGAGATCGCCGTACCCGAAGGTTTGTTCGCCAAACATGAAAAAATTGCGGTTACCATATTTTTCCACTTTTTCCTTGAGGGCTCGGTGGATGACCCTTTGCGACAAAATGTTCTCGCTTGACATTGCTCACACCCTTTCCAAGGCGATATCCTTAACCAAAAGCAGGCCGGACTGTTCAACTACGCGGGGGTCGGGTCAGGGTACGAACCATAATACTTGAGGATGGCCCCAGGCGGCTCAAGCTTGAGCCATTCAGCCTCAAACTCAGCATAGGGCTTGCCGCGGCGCTTGCGTTCCACCCGAGCCCGATCGCGAAGTTCTTTGGTCTTCTCCTCGTCTAGCCTGAGGGTTTGCGGATCGTAGACGACCTTATATATGTTGCGAGCTGCCCAGGCGTGGGTCATCTTCTCACGCAGATCACGGATGACCATCTCCGGGTCTCTTTCCAGGGGATCGCCATAGCCCCCGCCTCCCATGACCGTCACATAGAATGTATCGCCATTGAGGTACGGTTGTATGGGAAGCGAGATGTGGTGAAATTCCCGAAACCCCTGTTCCGGATTGTCTTCCTGGTAAAGCTGATCAAGGGTTACAGGCAACGAGGAGTCGGCGGCGTCCAGCAGGCTTTTCACATTACTGCCGCGCACTGTTTGAATAAAATTGGGCGGGACCGCATACCCTCCGAAAATCCCTCGAGTCGCCGGGAACTTGGACCCGTATCCCAGAGCGCCCAAGCCGACCAAAGGAACATGATGCATAATTAACCCAAAGCCGACACCCGATCCTCCGCGGAACTTTCCATGTCCGTAAGAGTTTTGGAAGTAATTCCTGAATGCGTACAGAAAAGGCCGATCGGATTCCGTGGTCTCCACGTCCGAACAATCGCTCATGGTCGCGAACCATGATCCGGAGCCGTCAACTCCGTCCATATCCATTCTTCCGCCAGCTCCTATGGCGTTCAGTTCAGGCGTAATATCGGCCATTGGTTCGCCCCACTGGTTGAAGCCGCCAAACACCGGCACCCCGAAACCCTGAAACCATGCCGCCACAGCCCGTAGCGGGTCAAGGTGATAGATCATTCGTGCGCCCGCGCGAAACACACCGTGCGCAAAACAGCATTGAGGCATAGGGGCCAGGGAGGTGGGAGCGTCACCTTCGGCGTTGACCAAGGCGTTGGGCGGAAATTCCCATTCTAATATGTCGAGGAGGCCGTTGTTGGCAGGTAGGTCATGGAGAAACCACCCGCAGAAATAGACCATAGCCAAGCCGATGGTCCCCTGAAAAAACGTGTTGATCGGCCTTTCCTTCAAGAGGGGCGTTGTGCCGTGGAACTCGAATTTTATCCGGTCCCCTTTCTTGATCATGGTTACATTAATCTTGGTGAGGCCGGCCTCTTCCCCCACGGTATCCATGAAGCACGGCTCACGAAACACACCATCATTCAAAAGGCTTACTTTTTTCCTGGCGGCGTTGGCGGTAACAGTCAGGATGCGACGCAGCGCTCCAATGAAAAACTCGACTCCTTTCTGGTCAATGAGGTCGATGATTCGGCGCTGCGCGACTCTGGCTGCAGCCAAGCGGGCCTTGATATCAAGAATCATGGTCCTGGAATCCCGCGTCATGCCGCTGAACATGGTGAGAATGTCTTCCTTCAGGGCATAGTTCTCGCCGATCTTTATTGGAGGAGCCATGAGACCTTCGTCATACTTGGAGTGGGCCCGAGTGCTCAATCCGCCGGGATCCGTGGAGCCATTCTCGCCGGTATGGACAATCGCTCCCGCGAAGCAAACGAGTTTGCCTTCATAGTAGACGGGCACACAAAGGCCCATGTCTGCGCCATGGACGCCGCCGTAAAAAGGGTCGTTCCAGAAGAACGAATCTCCATCTTTTACCCCCACCGAGGGCTCATTGACCCAGTGTTTGACTATGAACTTTACCGGTATCTGGCCGAGGACCGCGTGGAACCAGATACCGGTGGCCACGACGGCCAGATCACCCTGAGTCGTGTAAATTCCGAATGCGACATCACCCCAGCGCATTCCGGTGGAGGCCCCGAGTTTCATCGTGGTCTCTTTGCCTTCCTGGGCTATCATGTTCATCTTGTGAACAAAGATATCGAAATCCACAGGATCAATCTTTTCCTGGGCCAATTCTTCTTGGGCAGTCATCGGCTCAGGCCTGAGTCGTTGCGCTACTTCAGTATCCCTTGCGTAGGCCAGACCGCTCATCAGGCGCCTCCATGTTTTCACGGAAAATCCGGTTTGAACTGGTTCTTCTCAAGAACGCCATTGCCATACTGATCCAGAGTAAACAGCCATTCATGTTCTACGACGAATGTTGTATCCACACTTTCGATCAGCGCAGGTCCGGGTATCCGGTTGCCCGGCTCCAGCGCTTCAAACGCAAATACCGGCGTTTCTTTGAACCCGCCCAGAGCGGTCCAATACGCCTGCCGGGGTTCTCTCGACGCTGCCTTAGAGGGCGTCGCAGCCCCGGATTCCCTAGGCCTCATCTCAGGACGAGCGCTTTCGACCATAGCTGTTAGATAGAAGCACTCTATGTTCACTCCGCCAACCGGGAAAGTGGCCTCAGGAGAGTATCTTGCGGAGTAGGCCGCGGTGAAGTCATCACACAAGCGGCGGAAGTCTTCCGGGCCCGTCACATTCAGGCGCGGCGAGACGATTTTAGTGAGGTTGTACTGGCTGCCGTAGCGCATGTCCAATTCAAGGCGGAACCGCATCTGTTCTTCCCGGAATCCTTCCAGTATTAGGTCGCGCACAGCCAGGTTTTTCAGCTCGTTTACCACCGTGTTAAAACCGTCCAGATCGCTGGAGTAAGTCTGGCCTGCCCATTGGAAAATCTTCAGTGTCTTTGACCTCTCCCAGACCTGCTGGACGTTCACCGTCGAAGCCCCGAAAGCGCCGGACACCGGTGAAACCCATGGAACCAATACCTTTTTCACGTCGAGGTATGGCGCGAAACCGCATGCGTGAGTTGCGCCTGCTCCGCCCCCTGCAACCAAGACGAAATCTCGCGGATCGTGTCCCTTGAGGACCACTTCCTTGAACACCTCTTGGCCCATGCGGGCGTCAACGATGCGGCGGATGCGATTCGCAGCCTCAACGGCGCTTATTCCAAGAGGCTGCGCTATCTTCTGTTCAATCACCTGCTCGCTCAGATACGGGTCGAGCATCATCTTGCCACCGAGATAGTTGTCAGGGTTCAGATAGCCGAGAACCAGGTCCGCATCCGTGACCGTTGGCTCTGCGCCGCCCTGGTCATAGCAAGCCGGGCCCGGCATCGAGCCCGCGGACTGAGGCCCGACCTCCACGGCTTTGCCCATCAATTCATTGATCCAAGCTATCGATCCCCCGCCGGCTCCTATGGACTTGACTTCCACCGCGGAGATGTTCGTGCGCCAGCGATCGATGACCGGTATGAAATCGTAGGTGCGGAGGCTGCCTCCCGCAATGAGGCCGATATCGAATGAAGTTCCGCCCATGTCAGTGAAGATGACGTCGTTGGCGCCGTAGACCTGGCCCAGCACAAGCGCCCCGTGAAGCCCTGCGACCGGACCGGCGTTGTGCGTCAGCACCGCACGGCTTCTGGAAACCTTTTTCATTCCGCCGGTGTTGTGAACCAGCACAAGTGGACGCCGGTACCCTGCGTCGCGAAGCTCATTCACTAGTTTGTTCAGAGCATCCGCCATTACTCCGTGGATATAGGCGTTGACGATGGTCGTTATGAAACGGGTGTATTCACCTGACTTGGGAGAAACCTCGTGGGAGAGGATCACAGGCATAGAGCCAAGATAATCTTCAGGATATTCTTCCTCTATGATTTCTTTGATCATTCGCTCATGCGCAGGTTCCGCGAACGACCAGAGGAGACAGACGACAAAGCCCATAGCGCCTCGGTCGACAAGGATCTGAAGCTTTTCCAGGACTTCCTCACGCTTCAGTGGGCAGACAATCTGTCCGAATGAATCAATTCGCTCTCGAACGCCTACCACCATGTCTCTCGGTATAAGAGGTTCAGGCTTCCGGATGCGACCGAGATCCTTGTTCTCTGACTCGGACAAACCATCAGCCCAACTGCGAGCTCGACCCAGGAAGACGGTGTCTTCAAATCCGGCGGTAGTTATCAGACCGAGTTTAGGGCCGGTCCTTTCAATGAGGGCGTTCGTTCCAAGGGTAGTGCAGTATCGAACCGAGTCTGTCTGGGCTAGAAAGTCGCGAATGCCCATCCCGAACAGGCCGGCCATCTCCTTAATTCCCTTTATAAAGCCCACGGAAAGGTCGTAATGCGTGGTGGGCGTCTTTGTGACCAATGTCCTCTGTCCGTCCTGAAGGGCGAAAAAGTCGGTAAAGGTGCCTCCTATGTCTATTGCGATCCCAAAACCCATGAAATGCCTCCTTCCCTACTCCGCTACAGATTTACGTGGCGGATTTCATTCACCACCTGGTGGAGGGTCTCGAGGTTTACGTCTTGTGTTACCGGCCCACAACTCGTGAAGAAGAAACTCGGCGCGCCCTGGGACCTGTAAAGCCGTCGACCTTCCGCAATCACTTCTTTGGCTTTGTCCAAATGGTCGACCGGGAGGCCCACTCCTACTCCCGCGGCGTCTTTGGCCAGTTCCCACACTTGGCTCAACGAAGGCGAACTCCGGTCATTCGATGGCCCCAACACATAGATATCCATGTTTAGGGAGGCCATAGACTTCAGGTTCTCCGGCTGGTACCCCTGGAGGTACAGCCCCATAGGCAAGTTGTAATAGTTTAGGACATTTTTGAGCGTGTTGTAGATGCGTCGATGAGCGACGGTTGCTTCACTGAGACCCAAAGGACGGCCTTCCATGAAAATGAGGACATCCGGACGGACCTCACAGAACGATTCCGTTATCTTGACGATGAAAGGTTTAACCTCGGCCACTCGCTTCGGGCCGTCTTCTCGCCCAAAAAGTTGACTCGCCAGCGTCACCGGTCCTGTCATAGCGGCCACACAGGCTTTTTCGGTCCTACAGACCTGAAAGACTCGCGCCGCGACTTCCAGGGCATTCTTCATCAGTGAGCTTGTTACAGGGTCTCGCAAGTCGTCCGGTCGTGGGGAGTGAACTAGAGCGCGGTCATTTTCCCAGGTGATTGGGCAGCCGCACGCTTCCGCCAAGAAACTAAAGTCAAAGCCTGCCACAATTCCGTCGAATCCAAAGAGCTCAGTTGTCTTGATTAGGCTGTTCGCCCAGAGTGTCGGATCGGAAGTAAGCGTCTGAAAAGGCTTTCCGTCTATCCTCGCGGGCAAGTCTTTAACCAAAGGAACGAACGGTCCCCGAGATGGAACTTCGCCCTTCAAGAACTTGTCGAAAATGGATCTACCAGTCTCCATCTTAGATCCCGTGCCTGCGTTTTAGCGCTTCGATGTCAAGTTCGATATCGTGAGTTATGGGATGTCCAGGAGGCAAGTACTCGTTTTCAATCATAGTTCCGCAGTTGGGACAGTAGAACTCGATCAGGCGAACATATTCCGGATCAGGGCAAAAGGAGTACGCTTGGCCTTCGGCCAACGGAGGATGCGCCTCTTCGAGAGGACGTTCCGCCACGAGACATCCTTTCTTGTAATTCTCCCTGGCATCGATGAGAGCCTGCCCACACCTATGGCAGAGCCATTGTTCTTTTGCCAGGTCAATTTCGAGGTACTCGGTTATACGCACTTTCATTGTTATTTCGCCTCCTCTAAGAACAGGTTGCTGAGGCGGTCAACACTGAGTTTCCAGCCGAGAGGGAGAAAGACCGTTGTGTGATCCGACTCGACAATCGACGGTCCGTTGATAATGTGACCGTTTCCCAGGCGGGATCGGTCGTAGACCGGGACTTCCCGAACCGGCTCGCCGACCGCAAAGTAAACAGCCCTCTGCCCTTTCTGCGCTTTCTCCACCGGATAAGTGACCTCAGGAGCGGATGTGACCTCATAGTGAGGCGCCGGCGCTTTCGCCAGGAGGCCAAGTGTCCCCAGAACAAGGCCGCTAGAACTGGAACTTTCCTTCTGTGACATGTCAGCCTCCGCTTGCGCGACCAGCTCTTGCACCCCGGCGGCATCCTCGAACAAGTTCGCTCCGGCCACCAGTTTTGCCTCCGGTCCTCCGTTCTTTCCCCGCACGAGCAGTTCCAGTTCGTAAGTAACCTGGTCCAGCGAGAAGCCTTCGCCTCGCATGTCCCGGTCCGCTTCCTGCTTCATATCCGCCAAAAGGTCCGTCACGTTTTTTAGGGCGCTTGTCCGGTCCAGGAGCTGATCCACGCGACGATAATAGAGGTGACCGACATCCATGCTCGAAGACGAGTAAGCGGAGAAGACCGCTGAAAAGGGTGTCACGACAAGCTTATTCAAACCGCTGATCCTTGCGATGTCACAGCAGTGAGCCGGCCCTGCGCCGCCGTAAACCACAAGCAATGGGTTAACGTCAGCCCCAAGTTCGTCCGTTAATCTCTTGAGTTCCTGCCCCATCGCTTGATCAACTTGCTGCTTAATGAGTAGGGCGGCTTCCTCGACCGTGATCCCCAGCGGCCCGGCGATCTTATCGCTCATGGCATGTCGGGCCTTTTCGAGGCTGAGTTTCATGGTACCGCCGAGAAAGTAACCGGGATCCAGAATGCCGAGAATCAAATCGGCATCCGCCACTGTAGGCTCCGTTCCCCCGAGATCAAAGCACACGGGACCTGGCAACGCCCCTGCCGATTGCGGGCCAACACGCAACTCTCCGTTCCGGACCGAAGCAATGGAGCCGCCGCCGGCTCCAATAGCTCGGATGGCCAGCATGGGCACATTAACATTCAAGCCCTCAACGCTTGGCGTGAGAGCATAACTGGCTTGTCCATGACGGACATATCCCAGGTCAAAGGAAGTCCCTCCCATATCCATCGAGATTAGGTCGTTCACCCCGTAAAGGCTACCCACAAGTTTGGCGCCCAGAAGGCCGGCAACGGGTCCGGAATGGTAGGTGTTTATTGCCCGAGTCTTTGCTACCCTGGCTACAGCGCCGTTATTGTGGACGATGAAGAGACTCTTCTGATAGAGGCGCCTTCGCAGCTCCTCGCCCGCTTTGTACAACAGCCTAACCAACTTGGCGTGTATGTATGCATTGAGCACTGCTGCATTGATCCGCTCTTCTTCTCCGGAGCGGCGCGAGATGTCCGAGGACAGGAATACCGGGACGGACCCGAGGAAATCCCGGGGATACTCACTCTTGATGATCTGGCGCACCAGGCGCTCGTTCGAGGGATTGAACTCGGAGTTGGCAAAGCAGACGAGCAGACAGCGCGCTCCCTGGTCAATGAGATTTTGCGCTGCGCTCAGAGTGATCTGTAGATCCGGCGCTCGGACGACATCGCCTGTCGGAGAGACGCTCTCGTCAATTCCGACAACCATGTCCGGAGCGACCAGGGGGGACGCCTCGTCGCAGCGGGTCGGGGCGAGGGCTTCGCGACCGGCGGTCATCAAGAGGCCGATCTTGCTGCCATCTCTCTGAATGATAGTATTCGTTCCGATTGTATTGGAAAATCTAATGATGTCTGCCTGGTATAGGAAATCCTCAACTGGAGCCCCAAAGCTTTTTGCCCCGGCTTTGATGCACTCGAGAAAGCACACTGTGAGATCGTGAGGTGTTGTCTGTACCTTCACCGTGGCCACTTGCCCGCCGAAGACGAAGAAGCCGTCGGTGAACGTCCCGCCAGTATCAATGTCAATGGTGCAACCCATGACCCCGCCTCCCTCCCTATCGATCCAGGTTTTAACGTAGCCCTTCTTTAAGGGGCTCGCAGTCCCTCACTTTGTTTGTTCAGGACCCTGTACGAGGGCTCCATACAGGGCGAAGGTTACGACCTCATGAGCGGCCTCTTCCAAAGAGAGAGGGCCGCCGGGCCGATACCATCGCAAAAACCAGTTGATGACTCCAAAGACGTTAAAGGCCAGCACGGTCAGATTTGTTACACGCAACAATCCCAGCTCCTGAAGGGCCAGGAGATGTTGTCGGTAAATCTCCAGTATCTGACGCTGTATCTTGCGACTTTGGTCTCTCCCTTCCGGTGTGAGATGCTCTTCGTCCTGGAAGGATATTTTCCCTTCCCTGGTACGAGTCCAGGCCATGCGCACATGCGTGGCCAGCAAGGCTTTGAAGCTCTCCAAAGGGTCAGTGGTCTCCCTGGAAGCCTCTCGCAAAGCCTCCAGCAATTCGCCGGAATACCGATCCAAAATGGCTACAAGTAAGCCTTCTTTGCTTCCAAAATGGTGATACAGATTCGAAATACTCGTATTGCAGGCGCCTGCGAGGTCGCGGATGGAGGTGCCCTGGAACCCCTTTTCAGCAAAGAGGCTCAAAGCTGCGTCGAATAGCTCGTCCTTTTTCTCGCGGTTGACAGGCATTCGGGTTCTGTCTCCTTGAGGCAGACACAGAAGAGTACGTTGGGGATGACATAGTTTCAAAAATGTGGTTTATAGAAACTTATCGAACGTTCGATCCATTGTCAAGCAAAAAATCACACTAAAGAGTTGCCCCGCGCCTAAACAAGGCTGGGCCTGTCAATCCTCCCTAAATCAGTAAAAATCCCAGAGCCCCAAAAGGCCCCTTTTTGGTAAGAGACAATAACCGCTTGCGATACGATTCGCTGCGACCACAGAGAATTAAAGAAGAGTTTGCTATTGAGTGTGAGCCGCTACAACGTCTTCCAGCGCTACTGCAAGCGTATCAACCGCCAGGTCAATTTCCCGCCTGTTGATAATGAAAGGAGGTCCGAACACGATCGCGTCCCCATCTTTGCCTGCGAAGCCTGTGGAAAGATATACAAGAACGCCGTGTCGGAACATCGACTCTCGGATTCGTTCAGCGACTTTCAGATTCCTCGGAAACGGTTCGAGCCCCGCCTTATTCTGGCCCAATTCCACGCCCCACATAAGTCCAATGCCTCTGACATCCGGAACATACAGCGACGCGTCCAGTTTAGCCTTCAGCCGTTCACCCAGGTATCGACCCATTTCATCGGCCCGCGTGACCAGGTTTTCCTTTTCCAGAATGCCGACAACCGCCCGAGCCGCCGCAGCGGCCACTACGTGATGCGAAAAGGTTCCGCCGTGCGCAAAATTGCCGCTCCCCTGTTTAATTGCTTCCAGATGTTCCGGCTTGGCGGCTACCGCGGATAACGGGATCGCGCCGGAACCGAGCCCTTTGCCAAGCGTCATTAGGTCCGGAACGACATCTTCATGCTGGCACGCAAACCAGCGGCCGGTTCGCCCCATTCCTGTCATCACTTCATCAAAAATCAGTAGTATGCCGTATTTTTGGCAAATTTCACGAATTAAAGGCAGATAACCCCGCGGTGGTGGGTACACACCGAGAGTGGCTCCACTAACCGGTTCCGCTATGAAGGCCGACACCGTATCCTGCCCCAGGTTCAAAATCATCTCTTCGAGCGCCAAGGCGCACCGTAATCCGCACTCGGGAAAAGTCAACCCGTAAGAGCACCGCAAGCAATAGGGTGGAGGAATGTGGGCCACCTCAGGCAAAAGCGGCGTGAAAGGCTCCCGAAAATAGGTTCTCCCCGATGCGGCCAACGCGCCTAACGTTAGCCCGTGGTACGACTTCCAGCGCGAAATAAGCCGAACTCGGTTCGAGCGGCCACATTCCACGTGTATCTGCCGGGCCAGCTTCACCGCGGTCTCTACCGCCTCTGAACCCGAGGACATAAAATAAAAGCGGCTGAGCCCCTCAGGCGTGTGTCGAGCCAGATCTTCGGCCAATTCTTCCAGGACTGTCGCGGTAAATAAACTGCCGTGCACGTAATAAAACTCGGCCATCTGCTCGGAAACGGCCCGAACGATCTCTTCGCGTCCGTGGCCGACGTTGACCACCAGAGCGCCTCCACCCGCGTCCAAGTAGCGTGCGCCGGCATCATCCTCAATCCAGACTCCATTAGCTTTGACTGCTCGCGGCAGGGTTTTGTCAAATCTACGGGGGAAGACAAAACTAGGAGGCAGGTCAATTCTTGGTTCTTCGGTTTTCAAAATCTATCCTTAAGCCCGAATTCCATCACGTAGCGGCCCGAAGACCCAGTATTTGCATGGCTTCGGCGCAGGTCGCCACCTCTCGATCCAGGAGGCGGGCGAGGGCAACGGCGCGCTCTACAAATTGGGCATTGCTTTGCGCCTTTACTCCGCGGCTGAGATACACGTTGTCTTCGAAACCGACTCTCACATGGGCACCCAGAAGCATGGCGTGGGTGGTCAGCGGCAGTTGGGCTTGGCCTACTCCCAAAACAGACCATTGGCAGCCTGTAGGCAGACGGTTTGTCATGCTCATCAGGGCGTCAAGGCTCGCTTCGATCCCCCATTGAGCGCCGAGGCAGAGCTGAAAATAGGGCGGGGGCTCTAGCAGACCCCGGTCAACCATGTCACTGGCCTGCCGAATATGTCCCAGATCGAACACTTCCATTTCCGGCTTTACTCCGGCTTGTCGCATCTCATGGGCCGCTGTTTCCACCCAGTCGGGCGGGTTAATGAATACCCTACCACCTCTAAAGTTTAGCGTCCCCACATCCAGAGAACACAGATCAGGCTTAAGTTCGATAGGCATCAGACGCTGTTGTCCTGCATCAGGCCCGGTAAGGTTAAGGGCGCTGGTGGTAAGGTTTATAAGCATGTCGCTTTCGGATCGGATTTGATCAACGACTTCCGCGAAAAGCGCTCGGTCGAACGCGGGGGCGCCTGTTAGGGGATCTCTTACATGAATGTGAACAACAGCGGCCCCGGCCCGCCAGGATCTTAATGCCTCTGCTGCTATCTCGGCCGGGGTGTATGGAACGTTCGGGTTCTGTTCCCTCATGGGCCCAGATCCGCACACCGCTACGGTGATAATAAGTTTGTCCAATTTCAGAGCGCCTTTTGCCTAAGTTGCAGTGCGGCCGGCGGCTTCAGTATCCGAGATAAGCCTCTTTAATAGCAGGGTCCGCCAACAATTCGCCCGAATTTCCTTCTCTCACTATTCTGCCTGTTTCCATGAGATACGCCCGGTCTGTGTGGTGGAGGACCTCCTGGACGTTTTGTTCGACCAGAAGAAGAGTGATCTTTTCGCCGACAAGCTTCAGCACGCGATAGATATCTTTCACTACCATCGGCGCTAGTCCCAACGAGAGTTCGTCTACCAGCAATAATGTCGGCTGACTCATGAGAGCCCGACCGATGGCCAGCATCTGCTGTTCACCGCCGGAACAGGTTCCGGCCAGTTGATTGAGCCGGTGGGCCAGAATCGGAAAAAGCGCTGTGACCTCATCCAGAGATCGCTGGAGGTGCTTTCTGGGCCTCGGCGAGTAGGCGCCCATGCGCAAATTGTCGAGTACGGTCATATCTCTGAAAGGTCGCCGTCCCTCGGGCACACACGCTATGCCCAGCTTGGCGATATCTTGGGGCGCCAATCGACTAATTTCTTGCCCCTTGAAAATTATGCGGCCCTTGCGGGGTCCGAGAAGCCCCGCGACAGAACGGATCAACGTAGACTTGCCTGCTCCATTGGCCCCCAGCACAGCTACTCTTTCGCCTTCCCGGACTTCGAGGGTAACCTCTCGGAGCACTTGGTGCTCGTGAATGTAGACTTCAATGGCTTCAATCTTGAGCATCTGGTTCACCCAGGTAAGCTTCAATAACTCGCTTGTCTCCGGTTACCTCGGCCGGCGCCCCCTCGCAGATCAGGCGTCCCTGGTTCAAAACAAGTACGCGCTCACTCAGACTCATGATGGCGCCCATAACATGCTCGATCCAAAGAACGGTTACACCGAAGCGGTCGCGGATGGCCCGAATCAGATCAAGCGCTTGAGACATTTCCATAGAACTCAACCCCCCGAGGACTTCATCAAGCAAGATCAGGCGAGGTCCTGTAGCCAGGGCTCGGGCCACTTCGAGGCGCTTGGTGTCAATAAGATTCAGATCTGCGCTCAAGACCCGTTCTTTGCCCGCCAGGCCCACCAGTTCCAACATCTCACGGATGGTCCCGGGACGCTGTGGTTGAGGGACTGAAATGTTCCGGCCTATTAGCGCGACCAGAACGTTTTCGCTACAAGTCATTTTGGCGAAGGGCCGGGGCACTTGAAATGTCCGTGCGATACCCGCGCGGCAGATCTGGTATGTAGATAGGCATTTAAGGTCCCTGCCGTTGAATGTGACCCGACCACTGTCCACGGTTATGGCGCCTGTGATGAGATTGAAAAGTGTGGTCTTCCCAGCGCCGTTGGGGCCTATTAGGCCTACTATTTCTCCCTCGTTCACCTCGAAGGAGGCCTGAGATACCGCCAGAAGGCCGCCAAAACGTTTGTTGAGGCTTTCCACCCGCAACAAACTCATGCGGCCCTCCCCAATCTAGCTCCCAGCCATCTGCTCAGGAGCCCCACAATCCCTTCCGGCGCAAACCGAGCGACCACCAGGGCCACCAGACCGAATATCAGAACATGAAACTCACCGTATCTGCGGATATATTCGGACAGCGCCTCCAGAAATAAGGCGCCAACTATCGGTCCAATGAAAGTGCCAATCCCTCCGATAACCGTCATGGCCAGAACGAGGAACATGAGGTCGAGGGAGAGAATATGAGGAGTGATAAGCAGCAGGTAATGTCCGTAAAGGGAACCGGCCAATCCTGCCATGGCTCCGGTGATAACGAAGGCTGGCACCCTGACTCTAATCACAGGTATGCCCATCGAGGCCGCGGCGCCCTCGTCGTTTTGCACTGCTCTGAAGGAGGTCCCCAGATCAGATCCAAGGATGCGATGAATCAACCAAAGTACCAGCGCTACAGCCGCGAGCAAGATATAGAAACTGACTGTCTTGGAATACTGTCCCCAGAAAGGCGGAACCGTTAACCCCATAGTCCCCCGCGTGAATTCGTACTCATTCACCACGATGATGCGCAGAATCTCGGAAAAGCCGAGTGTGGTCAGGCTCAGATATATACCCCCCATGCGGATGCACAGCGCCCCAAGCGCAAGCCCCAGCAGCGCTGCAATTGCAACTCCGATGACGAGCCCCAGCAGCGGAGGCAAACCAAACTTCGCCGCCAGAATCCCCGAAGTATATGCCCCGATGCCCGCAAAAGCAGCGTGAGCAAAGGACACCTGTCCCGTAAAACCGGCCAGTAGATTCCAACTCGACGCCATCATAATGTAAAAGAGACCGACAATAGCCGTGTGAAGCCAGTACTGGCCCAGAAAGAGGGGAAACGTGGCGAAAACACCCAGCGCGACCAGAGCAGCCGTCCAGCCCCTCATCCTCCCAGCCGTTGTCTCATCTGCGCTCGACCACTCGCCACTCATGATTCAGCCTCACGTCTGCCGGCGGCCAAAGAGACCCGCCGGTCGGACAAACAAGACGACGATCAGGATCACGAAGCTGAAAAGCTGCTTGTAGGCGCTGGAAATGTACGCGGAGCCGAGGTTTTCCACCACGCCGAGCAGAACACCGCCTACCAGGCAGCCCAGAAACGAGCCCATACCGCCAAGGACCACAACCACGAAGGCGGTTAAACTTACACCGACGCCAATGGACGGCGTAACTGGGAAGATGGGGGTGAGTATTACTCCAGCCGCGCCTGCCAGAGCGCAGCCTAGCCCAAAGCCCAGCAGATTCACCCGCTCGGGGTTTACCCCCATGAGCGCGGCTACCTCACGGTCTGTGCTCACCGCCTGCACCACTCGGCCAAACCAGGTCCGCTTCAGGAGCAGAAAAAACGCAGCGATGACCACCACGCCCAAAACAAAACCCATCAAGCGTTGATTGCCGTACATGAACAGACCGAAGACGTCGGTCGCTCCGGTGATCAGGTTCGGCGGCTTTTGGGGGTAGGGTCCGAAAATGAGCAGATATGCGTTTTGTAAGACGATCGAAAGGATGAATGTCACGATGAGGGAGTACATGTCATTGCCATAGGTAGGACGGATCAGGAGGCGCTCGATCACGAGCCCGAACACGAAAATGCTCAAGGCGCCCAATACCATGGCGATGGCCGGGTGAAGACCCAAGGCCTGAGCGAAAAGGGCGCTGAAATATCCGGCCAGCACGTAGAGTTCCCCGTGGGCAAAGTTCACAACGTTCATCATCCCGACGATGAGCGCTACGCCGAGCGCCGACAGCGCGTAGATCACCCCTATGACCAGTCCGTTTGTCAGATAAAGGAGAAAATCACTCATCCGTCAGTTTCTCCAGGTCGCCTTGGTTCCACACTGAATTGGGGCTTGCCCCGCGCCGCCATGAGAACAGGCCGGGCGGCGGCTACGCCCGGCCTCCGAAAGGGGGGATCATTTCTTCAACGGACCCTTGGCCAGGTTCTTGGGAAAGACCACCACCTGTTTCTTGTCCTGCCATTGGATCACGAGCATCGGCGGCTGCCACTGATGATAGCGGTATGACCCCGGCGTCAGTTCGAATTTGACTACGCCGCTGGCTACGGTGAGGTTCGTCTTTTCCAGGGCATCCACGAGTTTTTCGGGATCCGCGCCGCCAGCCCTGTTGATCGCGTCGGCAGCGATGAGCACTGAGTTAAAGAGCGACCTCGACTTGTAGTCGGTAGGATCGCTCCCGAATTTTTTCTTATAAGCAGCGAAAAATTCCTTGTCCACATCGGTGACCGGAACCCCGACATTCATGGAAGATACAAAAAGTTCGAGATTCCCTGCATCCCCTACATTTTTCCAATATTGAGGCCAGAGACTCGGTGGACCGGCTCCGTCGATCACCAACGCGGTCTTGGGAAATAGACCCGCCTCATTGGACTGCGCGACGAAGTAATGGAGCCCGAAGCCGTAAATGAAGGCCAGGATGAAATCCGGCTGGAATTGCTTGATCTTGTTGATTTCCGTGTAAAGGTCTTGACTGTTGCGGTCGGTAATCAGGGTGGTCGTGGGGACGTTCATCTTCGCGAGCCCATCCTCGGCAAGCTTTTTCATTCCGAGGCCCCAGTCAGTATTTTCAGCCACGATGGCGACCTTTTTGAAACCGTTCTCCTTGATAAACGGTAGGAGGGTCTCGTTGACCACTCCACTGTTGCTTGGGCCTGCACGGAACACGTAACGGTACCCCTTGGCCGTAATATCATCGTGCCAGGCCTCAGCGATAACGAGAGGCGTCTTGTGCCTGTTGGCCACATCGATTTCGGCCAGGGCTGCGGATGAGTGGCTCTCGCCCACAACCATCACCACTTTGTCCTTGGTGATCAGTTTCTCTATTCCGGATGCGGCCTTCTCCGGGTCACCCCCCGTATCCTCGAAAATCACTTCCAACTTTTTTCCGAGCACGCCCTTGCCCGGCGCGTTGACCAAATCAAGAGCCAGTGCGATCCCTTCTTCAAAGGCCTTTCCTGTGGGGGCTCCCGTGCCGGTTCTTGGCCCGACGACCCCGATCTTGATCGTTTCCTCGGCGGCTGACGCGAGTGTGGCGCAACATAGCCCGACTACCGCCAGCAGAATTCCTACGGACTTCAATATCTTCCGGTAATCCATGTGCCCCTCCTAATACCTTGGCGTGAATCCTACAGCGGCCCCTCGTCTGCGGCGCTTGGCAGCCGAAGGCGCAACATCGAAAGAGCCGCGGCTTGTGGACAGAGACGCGAATGATAGCAATCAGTCAAGATCCAAGTCAATCGGAATCATCAAAGGAAGAAGGCGGCGAAACGGCTTGACAACTGTGGCTCAGAGCCATATTTAATCAAAGCATTGTGACTCTTATATAGCCATTGCCAAAAATAATGACCTTCTAGCGAGCCGTCGACCCGCCGAAATCCGGGATCCGGAGCAGATTAGGACTGGATTCAGGCTCCACCGGAATAACGATGGTTTCCTCGAATCGGACAAAAATTTTGGCGCCGGTATATAACAGAAATGGCCGATTTCCAGGAGGTGACCCCACAATGGACCAAAGCGGTTTCAAGTTGACCTACGCCACGATGTTCAACCCTCCCGAGGAGTTGCACGTCCGCTTCGACAAAGCCCTGGCAGACGTGAAAGCGAGGCTCGGAACGGAATACGGTAACCTGATCGCCGGCAGGGACCAATCTGCCGATAAGCAATTCCTCGATCGGTTTCCGGCCGACACGAATGTGGCGCTTGGCCGTTTCCAGAAAAGCGGGGCGCAAATTGGCCAGGAAGCGATTGCCGCCGCGCTGGAGGCCTTCCCCCGGTGGAGCGCAACCCCGTGGCAGGAGCGGGTGGCGTTGATGAGGAAAGTCGCGGCTCTCGTTGATCAACGCACATTCGAAATCGGCGCGGCCATGACCATGTCGGTGGGCAAGAATCGAATGGAAGCCCTGGGAGAAGTTGCGGAGACCGCGGACCTGATCAGCTACGCCTGCGATCAGATGGAGAAGAACAACGGCTTCATCTCCGAGATGGGAAAGGATCCGATTCCCGGCGTTGTTTCCCGCAACACTTCGGCGCTTCGGCCGTACGGTGTTTGGTTGGTGGTCAGCCCCTTCAACTTCCCGACGGCCTTGACGGGTGGCCCGGTCGGCGCTGCCCTGGTGTCGGGCAATACGGTTGTGGCAAAACCCTCGTCGGACGTGCCGTGGTCCGTTCGTCTGCTAGCCGAGTGCTTTCGTGACGCGGGTTTGCCGAAAGGCGTTTTCAATCTGGTCACCGGGCCGGGCGCAGTGGTAGGCAAAGCAATGGCCTCGAGCCCCGAGGTGGATGGCGTGACTTTCACGGGTTCGTACAACGTAGGGATGAATCTGTACCGTCTACGGGCTAAATCGGATTACGTTCGCCCATGCGTCTTCGAACTGGGCGGAAAGAACCCCGCTATTGTTTCCCGTCATGCAGATATCTCAAAAGCGGCCCTGGGCATCATGCGGTCGGCTTTTGGGCTTCAGGGTCAGAAGTGTTCCGCGTGCTCAAGGGTGTACGTCGAGGAACCGGTCTACGACAAGCTGCTAAATGAACTTGTGGACCTCACGGAAAAGATCGTGATCGGCGACCCGACGACTCGCGCGGTGTACCTTGGTCCCGTGGTCAACCGGACGGCTTTTAGGAACTTTCAGGCGTACTCGGATGAGCTGTCCGGCGCGGGCAAAATAGCTACCGGAGGAACGATTCTTACCGGAGGCAAATACGCCCGGGGATTTTTTTGTAGGCCGACCATAGTCACCGACGTGCCCCTGAATCATCATCTGTGGAAGCATGAGATGTTCGTGCCGATAGTCATGGTGGCTCGCGTTCGAGATTTGACCGAAGCCATGCGAGAGGCTAACGACGTGCAGTACGGTCTTACCGCAGGTTTCTACGGTTCACGTGAGGAATGCGACTGGTTCTTCGATAACATCCATGCCGGCGTTGTGTATGCGAACCGAGCAATGGGAGCTACTACCGGCGCCTGGCCGGGCTTTCAGCCGTTCGGCGGGTGGAAGGCGTCCGGCGCCACGGGAAAAAACGCCGGAGGACTACATTATCTGCCGCTCTATCTCAGAGAGCAAAGCCGCACCCTCGTGCTCTGAGTGGATGGAAGAGGGGAAATTTCGGGAAGCCGCTTTTTTGATTGGAGGGAGAAAGATCCGGGGAACCCGCTTCTTGAAAGAAGCCGGATTCCCCGGACCCCTCCGGCAAGAACTTTCATATGGCTGGCGGTATATCAAAGGTAGCGCAACACGGGCGCTCAGTTCGAATTCCGGTAGCGGCCGGCGTCCCTGCCGGTCGATCTGAAACGAGGGAACCAGCGTTCTAGCGGTATATCAAAGGCGGTTGCAAGTAATGGCAGAAATAATGTCGGGCATGGCCCGACCTACCTCTGACTGCGAAGACTCTGCCGACTAATTCGGATGCGGGAACTGTTCCTGCGCCCGACGTAGAAATACTCTTCAAGGCCAAATCGAACGTAATGATGATCTCAATCAAAATTCATCGAAAAACCCGGGGCCCCCAGGGGGCTCCTTTTGGTTATTAATGCGAGCATTGGGCGTCATGAAACGACCGGAATCGGCCTTGATATCGGGTAATCTATTGATTTCATTAGCTGTGCCACCCGCTTCTCACGGAGGAGACAGGGATTCGAAACCCCTTGGGACTGCAAGCTTCCAGAGCCGATTTTCCGATTGCCACCGTCCCTTTTCCCAGCTTTTTGGCAGACCGCCCAGGAGTGGGCTTACTGCTTGCTTGACCGAAGTGGAGCTGGATCACGGAGCTAAGCGCTTTGTCTTGCGCTCCCAGCCCAAGGGCACGTGTCATGCCGTGTTTCGCGCCGCGGGGGTCGCCTTTCCTCCCGCCATCCGTAACGTGCCGCTCGACACTGTCGAGTGACCCAATCCGGATCACCCAGGGGCGCCACAGATTCGTTATGCCCTACTAACATTGCGAAACAAACTAACTTTTCTCACTCCACTGTACAAGATGGGTCAAGGGCTTGAACTTGTGATTTCTCATCCACACTGAAGAGCAATGCCTTGTCGGAAGGGTCAAAATACAGCCCGACTACATCAGTGAGTTTTTCTACGAACTGCTTGTCTTTGGAGAGTTTGAATGTTCATATTCTGTGAGGCTGAAGGCCATGAGTTTCCCAAATGCGAGCGACAGTGCTTCGACTCACGCCCCGGTTGCAGATCCACGGACGACCCGTCCGGCCGGTAAACCGTCGGACCATTATTCCAAGTCACGCATGTCACGCAGGAGCTTCCTACAGAGTGCGCCCAAATCCACCTTGATCGCTTCCATTGCCTCTTTCGGGTCATACGGGTTGAGACTCCACTGGGATGTGATTCTTGGTCCCCTGCGGGGTACGGATACGCTGACATTGACCGCGCCGATTCCAAAATCGCGTACGTTTCGGTCCATTCTCTCTACGGCGTCCTGCAACGTAGTCAGTGCGCCAAGGTAAGACCTGACCGCTTCGAGATCCTCTTTCATTGTCTGTGGCGCACCATCATAGGAAACTTTCCGGTCGAATTGAGCCAACAGGGCGAGCCAGCTAGGTTGATGCGCGGCACGGGATCGGGTGACCTCGGTCAGAACGGGACTCACCCTTTCAATGATTGCGCGACGTGCTTTCCGGTCCTGCGAGCCGCACCACCACATACCGACCAGGATTAACGCTACTACCAGCGCTTTCGCTATAGCGTTCAATGGATGAGATCGAGGAGCGGGATCCACTGCCGCGCCTTCCGTGCATGGTTCGGATTCGCCAGCCCGCACGGTTGCGGAGTCGGGACATGTAACCGGCGCCTGAACGGGCGTCTCGGGGGGCAGCCTCGGCCGGTCTGACTCGCCGCGAGTCAACAAGCCCCGCTCTTCAAGCCTCCTGAATACTCCGTCCAATTGCTTGACGGTAAGGCCGTACTTCTCCGTAAGGTCAGAATCGGAAAGGCCGCCTTTCACGTCTGCGACAATCTCCCGAGCATTCAGCTTCTTGCTCGCTATGTTCGCCCCCTTCTACTTGCCCGAATCGTGTCGCCGGGCGCCGGATCCGACACAGGCAAGACCCAAGTCGTCGAAACACCCAAGGTAGACTAACCTGTTTCAAGTTACCAACCAAGGTCCGCACAGTCAACATGAATGACTTAATGAATTCGCGCCGCTCCGATTTTGGACTTTCCGGATTTGATGAATAACTTTAAAATATATTGAGGTATTTTGTTCTCACGGAACCGAAAAATGGACTGAGAGACCGCAATTTGCGCCACGGCTTGCGTAGTAGGTTTATAGTGTTCTTGTTTCGCTTCGGCAATCTGTATCGAGAATGAAGATTGTCTACTACGGCAGGGACGGGCCTGTAAAACCAACCGGGTTTTCGAGGCGGAGGCTCGGCTTGGCACATTCCCCCGAGCCCGATAGGCCTTGGGACGAGCATTTTGTCGAATTCGGCATTTCATCTCTACCAGGCGCTTTTTCATCCGGGCATTATTGATGAATTCTATGAGTTCCCGGTTCAAGGAATACCCGGCGCCTATGAAGATGGGATTCTTCGGTCTTCCGGTCTCTCGAAAGCGGCGGAGCTTCTCCGTCGGAAGGCCGAGAGTTCTTGACGAGGACAAGTACGAGTGGACCTGCTCTAGAGAATTCCGGCCCGAAGAAATCGAATTCAGGATAGTCGGGCATGCCGGCGAGTTGGTTTAGTGTCTCCATGACATGCTTACGACGGTTAACTTTTTCCGGAATCTCTTCAACCTTCTTTGTCCAAACAAAAGGTTTCGGGTTTTCGTTATATATCTTTATAAAGTCTTCGATCGCGGCGGACAGATCGGGAAAGCTGTGAAAGCAGCCTCTACGGATACGTTTTGGGGTGATCATCGCAAACCACCGCTCTATCAGGTTCAACCACGAGGAGCTGGTGGGAATAAAGGGAAGATGGAATCTGGGGTGCTTGCTCAGCCATTCTTTTACTTTGGGATGCTTGTGAGTGGCATGGTTATCCACAATGAGGTGGCAAGACAGGGAGTTTATGAAGGAGTCAGCGCCATGTATCCATCCGACGACGACTTTGCAAATTCAACCGCAGCGGAAACGGGTACCTCGACGGCTACGGAACTCCGGAAGCATTGCGGAAACAATTGGACAGCCTTGGACTGTCCCCTGGGGCCAACAAGAAACTGATGGACATTGTCAAAAATCGAAAGAAATTCTTAGGATCCTATTGAACACCGGATCCAAGCGATGAAATCGGACGATGCCACTGTTACAAGACAGTTGCGCATGTCCGGGGCGGATAGAAGGTGAGGATGTTAACATGAGCAAATTGATGATAATGGCCTTAATTTTGAGCCTTTGTCTATTTGGAGCCGTTGCGGGGACTGCAAACGCACAGGCGAAATATGAGAAAGCGACCTTTGCGGGCGGGTGTTTTTGGCGCATGGAGCCCCCGTTCGAAAAGCTCAAGGGCGTGGCGCACGTGGTAGCGGGTTATGCAGGCGGTTCCGGTGAAAATCCAACATACGAAGACTACGCAAGCAAAGGCTACATCGAAGCGGTTCAGGTGACATATGACCCTTCAGTGATATCGTATAGTCAGCTTCTGGATGTGTTCTGGAGGCAAACAGATCCCACAGACCCGGATGGCCAATTTGTTGACCGCGGACCCCAATACCGCTCGGCGATTTTCCACCACAACGAAGAACAAAAAAGTTTAGCCGAGAAATCAAGAGAGGACCTCGGGAAATCGGGCAGATTTGACAAACCCGTAGTAACTGAAATCGTCAAAGCGATAACCTTTTACAAGGCGGAAGATTATCACCAGGATTACTACAAAAAGAATCCCATCCGATACAAGTACTATCGGTTGAGGTCCGGTAGGGATCAATATTTGGAAAAGGTCTGGGGTCGCGACAAGGATAAAAAAGAGATGAAGCAGAGCAGCCTTGAATATAACAAGCCGAGCAAGGAAGAGCTGAAGAGCAAGTTGACCCCATTGCAATACCGAGTTACCCAGCAAGAAGGAACCGAGCCGGCGTTCCACAACGAATATTGGGACAACAAGAAGCCGGGAATCTATGCGGACATCGTGTCCGGTGAGCCGCTCTTCAGTTCGCTGGACAAGTATGATTCAAGCACCGGATGGCCTAGCTTCACTAAGCCGCTGGAACCCGGGAATATAAAGGAAAAGGTGGATACAGGCTTCTTTATGACACGCACCGAGGTGAGAAGTAAGCACGGAGACTCTCACCTGGGGCATGTTTTCAATGACGGTCCCCGGCCGACGGGACTCCGTTACTGCATGAATTCTGCGGCGCTGAGATTTATTCCCAAAGAAGACTTGGAGAAAGAAGGCTATGGCAAGTACAGAAAGCTTTTCGATAAATAAGTGCGGTGAGCCGGGCGTTGGCGGCAACTAAATCGGCAAGCGTTCTTGAGAGCCGAAGGCCAAAAGTTGCTCGGAGAGCATCCCGTGATTTCTGGGGACATAATAGTGTTTTCTTACGATACGATGCGCGACGGACGAGGCGTAGCAAGAATAAGTGTTATGTCCCCCGAATTCTCCCGTATTATGAAAGATTACGTTTGATTGATGTGGCAGTGGTAAGCCATACTGAAAACGGGGGCGGCGCCCCCAAGACGGATGTAATTGCGGATTCTTATCGTCGAAACCGCACAGAAATAATTACTGAAAATTGTGAGATTCCATGAAACCTACGCTTACACAAATTGAATCTGCCGCTGAGATCGTTTATCAAGCGCTGACCCCCACCCCGCAGTACAACTGGCCACTGTTGTCCAAGAGCCTCGGGACGGATGTGTGGGTTAAGCACGAGAATCACACCCCCATCGGAGCTTTCAAAATCCGTGGCGGCCTTGTCTATTTTCACCGCCTGGCTCTGGAGCTTTACCGACCCAAAGGAGTGATCAGCGCGACACGAGGCAACCATGGCCAATCGGTAGGTTTTGCCGCACGCCGTTACGGCGTCCAGGCGACAATCGTTGTGCCTTTCGACAATAGCCGCGAAAAAAATGCGGCTATGATTGCCCTCGGAGTGGACCTCATTGAACACGGGGATGATTTTCAGGCGGCTTACGAGCACGCAGCCGTGTTGGCGCAACAACGGGGCCTCCACATGATCCCATCCTTTGATCGGCTTCTAATAAGGGGAGTGGCGACGTATGCGCTTGAACTGCTGCGACATGTGCAAGATTTGGACGTCGTGTACGTGCCAATCGGCCTCGGATCGGGCATCTGCGGTATGGTTGCCGCACGGGACGCCCTTGGGCTGTCGACCCGTATCGTCGGTGTTGTGTCAAAACATGCCCCGGCTTATGCCCTATCATTCGAGCAAAGAGCGCCGGTGGAACACCCAGTCACTACGCTATTGGCTGACGGTGTGGCATGCCGTACGCCGGAACCAAAAGCGCTGGAAATCATCTGGCACGGCGTAGACCACATTGTTACTGTCAGCGACGATGAAGTCGCTTACGCGATGCGAGCGCTGTTCCAGGACACTCATAACGTGGCTGAAGGCGCAGGAGCGCTCTCCTTTGCAGCCGCCCTTCAGGAACGCCATGTCCTGCGAGGCAAGAATGTGGCGATAGTACTCTCGGGAGGGAATGTGGATCGAGAGGTTTTCGCGAGCGTACTGACGGACAAACCGCGGCGTGACGATCATTGATCATGATCGTTCCAATGAATTCTGACCTTACGCGGTAAATTCCACATGCTCGGTGGGACGACTGTTACCCTGGCCCGGGTGGGAGTCAACTTGTTCAATTCTATCGTCGGATGAAATCATCGGCCAGAAAAGGAGATTTCGGGAGACACAACACTATTGTTGATAGATGCGCCTCCTATGCCGCTCTGCTCTTTTGCTGCTCAGGTCCCGGCAGCTCAGTTTCTCGACCGTTGCTACAAACGTTTCACTCCCGCAAGCATCCATAGAGCGAACACCACGCAAGACAAACGCAATCATATCAATGACAGTGGTAAATTGACGCGCACGAACACAAGAACGAATGCCGGCCCGCGAGAACGTTCCGCGGGCCGGAAATGGTGTGATCTTCAGCTCCGACCGGAGCGCCTAGAAGCCTCAGGCTCGTCCCGGAGGGCATGCCTGTGGGGATGAGCCCCACGTGTTATACGAATACCCCTGGTAATAATTGCGAGCGGGCGTGTACTGGTTCTGATAAGGATTAGAGTGATAGACCGGGGCCTGCGCTTGGCGGTATCCTTGCAATGAAGCGTTGCCTGGCTGAGACGGATAAATCGGCTGATATGAGGATGCGACTCGGCCGTTCGACTGCGGATGGGGCGGTAGCGTCATTGTCGATTGGAGGCTAGGCTTTGCGCCGGTCTTATGACTACCTTGAGCTTTTGATCGCTGCCTGGGAGGGACGGCCTGCCGAGGGTTTGATTGGGTTTGGGGGATAGGCCGCTGATAAGCCTGCCTCGGAGCAACTTGTTTTCGGGCGTCCATTGACTGGCTAGGCTTGGCTGGCGTGACCGGCTGAGCTTGGGTTTGGTATTGGACAGCACGTGGATATTGCGATTGGCCGGAATTAGTCGCATTAGAAGTGTATGTTCTATTAGGATTGGGTTTGAATCCCAGGAGATCACTAAGGGAAGCTGCTTGAGTAATGGAAGTGTAACACAAGCAGGTCATGACGAAGGCGGCTACAAACCATACGGCTCGAATTTTCACAAATATCCTCCTTTCAGCGGACAATCATTCAAAACTGAGGATATATGTATATCCATAGTATTGCATAAATGTCAAGACTCACATGTCATGTCGAGACATGGGGAATCTCATATCAGTCCGGAAATATGCAGCCGACTTTCTTTTGTGATGACGGTTTGAACTGAGTATTGCCTTGGGCTATTCGGGGGTTTCAGACGTGATGATTTTTTGAAGGGTTTTAATCAACGGTAGTAATTCATTCACAGTCGTATGCCAGACCATATCCAGATCGACTTCGAAGTATGCATGAACGAGTTTATGCCGCATGCCCATAATACTCGGCCAGGGAAGCTCTGGGTGCCGATCGCGGAACTCCAGAGAAAGCTTGGAAGCAGCCTCGCCTACAGTCTCGATAGCTTTCATGAGCGCCAAGGTAAGCATTTGGTCGTGGTCGAGATCGTCGCGACTCCTGTGCTCCGCAAAGCGCAGCGCACCTTGGGCAAACTCGATCATGTGTCGCAGTCGTATAAGGTCATCCTTCCGCATACTTGACCTCTGCCTCGGCCAAAACCTCATCACGGAAATACCTGCTCAATTCTTGCGACGTTCGCAGATCCACCTTTTGTCCTCCCAGTAGCTGAGAGAGTTCAATTTCCATTCCGGCAAATTCAATGAGACCGGGAATGTGCGCAGGATCGAACTCTACCAGGAAGTCTATATCACTCTCTGGACTGAAATCCTCGCGCAGGTACGACCCAAAGATGGATAGTTTCCTTATGTGATGCTTTCGGCAAAAATCCTCAATCAACTTTTGTGGAATTTCTCGACGGTGTTTTCTCATGGAATCCTTCCCGCCTCCTCCCATGCTCAGACTCCTAAGGCTTAGAGTTGGTCCCCAAGGAATACACTGTTCTTCGATGGAAGGCAATTAGGAAAGACCTTGGTTGAGGTCAGTCTCCACATAGAAAAGGAGTGGAAAAGGGGGCTTTCTTCTTTTCGTTAGTCTTTGCTGGCTTCCCGACACGCTTTATGGTAAAAAGGCGCCATGCCAAGAACCGCATGAGCTTCTATTGGAGGGATTTGCTACCACGTTTTGAACCGTGGTAACGCGCGGCAGGATGTGTTTCGCGCGATTCGCAAAAGTAGAATGTCCCCTTTTTCTTGACTAAAAAATTTGGGATATTCCAAATCTGGAATCCTAAGAAAATTTCAAAATGTCGAGGCAAGACTTTCAATCGGTACTCAACAAGACTTCGAGAATTATTGCAGCTCTTCGGGGATCATTGATGTGATAAAAACGGCCTCCGTTGGTACCCTCATTGTATATCTGGACTGCATCGGTAAACAGTTGAGCGCCGTTAATTTTTGAGATGTTAATGCTGTAATTGATCTTGGTGCCCACCAAGATGATTCGCTTGTTAGTTATAAAAAAATCCCCGAGTCCCACAGTCTCAATAACTTCCTCCGATGTTGTGTAGGGAGAGCTGCCACCGAAGTAAAAAGGCACTTTCCCAATCTTGACGCGAGTTCCCGCGTAGCCCCTGTGGGTTTTTTTCCGCGTTTTCTGTTGCTGGACCTTTACGGCAGAAGCGAAGTAAACCTCCTCACTCTTCTTCAACACTATCGACGGAGCATGAATGACTGGGATGCCACCCTTCTGACATTGCTCAAGAAACTGGCTATACTGATTCTCTAGGGCTAGCTCATTTTGTCTTCTGTCATGTTCTTCGGCCAGCGCCTCACTCCTCCTTTTCTCTGCCTCCAGCCTTTGCTGTTCCTTCACCCTTCTCCTTTTTTCTTCTGCTTCCAGCCTTTGCTGTTCCTTCACCCTTCTCCTTTCCGCTAGCCGCCGTCGTAAATTCTGGGCAGAAATGATCCGCCAGAATTTCGCTAAGAAATGTCCGAGGGTCCCTTTCCTTGACGGAGCCGGAAGTGAATTTCGAGGTTCGGGAAGTTGAGCTTGACGCTCCACCAGTTCCTTGGATGGTTCCAGAATGTCATGTTTTGGAGCGACCTCTTTGATCTTAGAGACAACTGTCCCGCATTTGGGGCACTGATCAAATGCATGTACCTGGGGCATACCGCAGGCCGGACATTCCCAAGCAAGATCGGCAGTCCTTTGTTCTAAGGGCAGCCGTTTATCTAATTCCGCCTGCTTCAATACATTCGCTTCAACCAGTTTCCTAAAAGCAGTTTGAAGCCCTTGAGCAGATAGGCCGTATTTCTTCATCAGAGATGGATCGTCCATCCCGGCCCGAATATCTGCAATTAAATCTTTCGCACTGATCTTTTGCTTCGACATGACAGCCCCCCTACCGGACGCTTGTAGACTGAGCAGTTCTGCTTAGTTCGGCTGTTACTTGAATTTACGAAGAAAAGATTATAACAAAAAGCCCTGGGAGAATTCATCGTTTTTTACCAGTGAAATTGCCACTGCAGGATGGTGGAGCTAGGGGTCAAGTGCTCTTGACTCATCTGCCCCTCTGTGCAGAAACGGTGGCATTCTTCCTTTTATTACTGTTCGGGATGGCCTTCTCGGGGTCCCCACTGCGGCTCGGTCAACCGATCATCCGGCCACGGCCAGCCGGGGCGACCGCCGGGCGCCTCTACATTCTCCGATGAAAATAGCCCGTGCAGTGATCTGGCATGATAACGAATTCATGGGTATGACGTACCCTCGTAGCGCTCAAATCCGGGCAGACACACGGGTCTGCCCCTACCACCCATGTCGCGTACTTGTACGATTCTGTGATCCACCGCTAGGAATTATAAAAGTTCTTGCCGGAAGGGGTTGCGGGGGAATCCGGCTTCTTACAAGAAGCGGGTTCCCCCGCAGTTTTCCCTCGCCTTCTCCTCCCCTGGGGGTTTCGCACTGTCTAGCCTCTTGCCATCTTGGAAAGCTCTTCTTCCACCACCGCTTTCAACAGAGCTACTTTGTATCCGTTTTGTTCCAAGGGTTCCGCATTTTGTATAGCCGTTTCCCCTGCCTTCGTGATGGTCTCGGCGTCCAGTTTCTTGCCTGCGATTGCCTCCTCGACCTCCTTGGAGCGCCACGGAACCGGCGCGACGCCGCTGAAGACGATCCGAGGCTGCTGCGCCCTGCCGTCTTTGAAACTCACAACCATTGCGCTCCCTGAGAGGGCGAAATCCCATGATCGGCGGGCCCTGACTTTTCGGTAGGCGCTCTTAGCTCCCACGGGCGGTTTGGGGAGCAACACTTCTGTTACAATTTCACCTGGCGCCAACACGGTTTCTTTCAGGACGTCAACTTTAGGCAGGACATGAAATTTCTCCACTGGGACCAGCCGTGTCCCTTTGGGACCGACGACACGAGCGCTCGCTTGAAAAGCTATAAGCGCGGGCGCTGTGTCCGATGGATGCACGATGGCGCATGTACGGTCGTGGCCGAAAATGGCGTGATACTCGTTCTCGCCTTCCATCGCGTAGCAGAGTTGACCGCCTTTTCTTAGGCAGTGGAAGTCTCCGCGATAGTACCAACATCTCGGCTTCTGGCATAGGTTGCCCCCAATGGTGCCCTGATTACGTAACTGCGGGCTGGCGACTGACGCCGCGGCTTGGGCTAGCGCCGGATAGCGCCGCGATACGACAGGGCTCTCCGCTACCTCAGTAATCGTGGTGAGCGCTCCAATACGCAGTCCGCCATCGGCTGTTTCTTTGATCCCTCTCAATTCGGCCACCTTAGTGATACTGACCACTTTGTCTGCGTCAAAGATGTTCTCCCGCAGGCATCCCATGAGGTCCGTGCCCCCGGCCATTATCCAGGATCCTTTGTCAGAGAGCTGTTTGACGGCATCTTTTACGGTATTAGCTCGTATATAGCTGAAATTTGGCGTCATGGCTCATCCCTTCTTCTTAGCCTCAGCGAGAAGTCTGCAGAGCTGAGGGGTAGACATGGGGGTTGAGGCAACTCGCACCCCGGTCGCGTTGTACACTGCATTGGCGATTGCCGCGGCAGTGGGAATCGTGACTGGTTCTCCGAGCCCTTTCGCGCCGATGGAGTTTGCCTCCGTATCTTGAGGATCAACAGGGATCGAGGTTATATCCGTCGGAACGTCCATGGCAGTGGGCAACTTGTAATCATGCCAGTTCTTATTACAGAGTTTTCCCGTCTGGTTGCCGTCCAACACTCTTCCTTCCGTCATCGCGAATCCGATCCCCATGGTAATGCCACCGTACACCTGATTATCGTATGTGAGGCGATTCATTACTCTACCGCTGTCATTGGAAGAGACAAAGCGCGTAACCTCCACTTCGCCGGTCCTGGTATCGACTTTCACTTCGCAGAATTGAGCGCAAAACGGATTAATAGCCCGGGCGGGCGGATTAGGCTTCTTGCGACCCACGCCCACGATCACACCTTGAGCCTTAAGGTCTGAAATCTGCGAGATTTTGAGGGACTTGTCAGGACTATCCTTGACTTGGAGCTTCCCGCCGACGATGGTGAGGTCCTCGGACTTCACCTTCAGATCCTTGGCGACCATATCGAGAAGTTGTTGTTTCACGTGCACGGCTGCGGCTCGGGTTGCAGGGCCGTCGGAAGGCACGGTTTTGCTGCCACCGCTCGGTCTTGTGAATTGGGTCGTTCCCGTGTCGGCATTGTCAATCCTGATCTTGTCCGGTTTCAACCCCAATTCTTCGGCAACGATCATCGCCATGACCGTTTTGGTCCCGGTGCCGAGATCGCTGGCCCCCATATTGAGATTCGCGCTGCCGTCGGCATAAAGCTTTACAATTACTGTGGAAGGTGGCCATCCACCGCCGATGAACCACATTCCGCCTGCCATGCCTATCCCGGTTTTGATATGGGCCCCTTCCTTTGCCTTTGTTGCGGCTCGTTTCTCCTTCCATCCGAACACCTTTGCTCCTTCTTCGAGGCATTTCTTGAAATCGGTGGAGGTGTAAGGCGGGTTCCCTTCTTTTGATTGGCTGTGAGTGGGGATGTTCTTGAGCCGCAGCTCTACCGGATCTATCTTGATGGCCTCTGCCAGAGCATCCAGCATCTGCTCCAGAGCAAACGATGCCGGAGGGTGTCCCGGCGCCCTGAACGGTCTCGCCGGACCGGCGTTAACGTACACGTCAGTGGATTCGCACTTCACATTAGGACAGGTGTAGAGTTCTTTGATCTGGAAATCCAGCAACGACACTCCGCCTGCCGGGTAGGCCCCACTTTCGCCTGATGCGATGAATTGGAGGGCAGTAAGCGCGCCGTCTTTCTTGACCCCGGCCTTGAGCTTCATGATGGTTGCGGGTCGATTGCCGGTTGAAAGATACGTTTCTTCCCTTGTTAAGAAGATCTTAACAGGCCGTCCGGTCATACGGGCCAGAATGGCCGCGCAAGCTGTGTGCTTACCCGGCTGCAATTTCGACCCAAAGCCTCCACCCACGTAATGGCCTATCACTCTTACCTGAGACAAAGGCAGCTTGAGAGCTTGCGCCATTTCCGATTGAATGGCGAACACGCCCTGGGTCGATTCCCAGATAGTAAGCAAATTACCATCCCATTTGGCTACCGCTCCATGAAGCTCCATGGGAGTGTGAAGCAAAGACATAGTGGTATACTCTTGTTCCAGCACAACGTCAGCCTCGGAAAATCCCTGTGAGACGTTCCCTCGTTGGTATACCTCCGGCTTCCCAACGACATTGCCCTGTTCGTGTACCTTGGGGGCCTTCGGCTCCAGCGCTGTTCGCTGATCAACCACAAAAGGCAGGACCTCATATTCGACCTTGATTGCCTGCGCCGCATCCCATGCGTGGTAAGGAGTGTCAGCCGCCACTGCCGCCACTGCATCGCCTTCGTATCGGCAGTGCGGGTCAAACAGTTTCGTTTTTCCTTGGCCGCGATATGACCAATCAATGTTGGCATGGGGAGTTGATCCTGCTATGACGGCATATACGCCCGGTCCTTTCTCAGCCTGAGAGATATCGACACTCTTGATCTTCGCATTGGGATAAGGACAGCCCAGGACCACACCGTAAATCATGTTTGGGAGTGTGACATCGGACGGATAGATGGCGGAACCGCTCACCCGTTCATAGGCATCCACTCGTGGCCGCTTGGAGCCGACGATGTGTGTCGTCTTCCACGGCTGGGGTTGTTCGCCTGCCGCGGGAGTCTCCGGGACCGAAAAGCCTTCTACGAAGTAGAGTTCATCTTTTTCTTGGGTCATGACGCTTCTCCTTTGCCTCTTTTGAGCTTGGCGGCGCGGCTCGCAGCCTTGAAGATGTTGCGGTACGCTCCGCAGCGACAAAGGTTTCCGCTTACTCCCGCTCGGATTGCCTCCAATGAAGGCTCCGGATTGCTTCTCAGGAGCCCCTCAACAGCCATGATTTGACCGGGGGTGCAATAGCCGCATTGGAAAGCGTCTTCTTCCAGGAATGCCTGCTGCGCCGGTCCTAGCTCTTCGCCATGCATGAGGCCTTCCAGCGTGGTTATGTCTCTACCTTCCGCCTCGACCGCCAGCGTCATGCAGGCGTATTGAGGCAGGCCGTCGATGATCACGGTGCAGGCCCCGCATTCCCCGCGCTCACACCCCACCTTTGTCCCGGTGAGACCCAGCTTCTCCCGAACTACATAGAGCAGCGACCACCTTGGTTCGACGAGAAGCTGACAGGTTCGGTCATTGATTCGGAGAGTAATCCGACTCAATTCTTCGGGCTTCATTATCGGTGGCGCCGCTTCCACAGGCAGCGTCGATCCGGCTGCCGCGACGGCCGCTCCCGCTCCCAGGGAGGCCAGAAAGCCTCGTCTTGTCATTCCTGCGCCGATAGCGCCATTCAGCGGTTCATGGTCCCCGGACGAATGGCCACACGGGCAGCTTTCTCGATCTGAGTCTTTTCCCATAAACGCCCCCTTTTCATTTGATCAGTTTGGCGAGTTGATTTTTCGAGTTGTATCGCCACAATTCGCGTCGGTTACAGGGATGCCGGAGAACTTTCCCTTCACCAGCGCCGAAGACACGCTGTCGCACATTGAGAATAAGTCCACGCAACTCCTTCAAAAGCCTACGCGAACAAGAACCCCACGGCAACAAAATTGAGGCCACCATGCAATAAGGACTAATTACATCTGACGTTTTCAGGATACTTCGGCCTCACGCGCCGGTCAATATAATCTTCACGCCCACTTCGTGCTGCCTATTGGAAGACTGAAATTTTGGTTCACTATGCGACAGTCAATGAGGTATTCTTCATCCACAAACCACCGGAGGATCCGGAAAAGCTCCCTTAGCCGCTGATTCAGATCAAGGTTTCAGTGCGGAAGCAAGCGCTTTGCAACATGAATTGAATGAGGCTACCGAGGACGCCCTAATAAGATCGGCTTCTTACGGAGACAGTCAATGGCGCCAATTGGAATCGAACCTTTCATTAAAGGACTGAACTCACATGGTCGGAGGCTCAAGACGCTCTCGCAGAGCGGAAAAAGGGTTTTGGGGTATTTCTGCGCCTATACCCCTATAGAGCTTATACATGCGGTCGGGTTTTTGCCGGTGCGGATTATGGGTGGCCGGGGGACCATCTCCGCGGCCGACTTGGTGAGCCCTGCTTTCATTTGCCCATACATGCGGCGGGCACTGGAAAAAGGACTCAGGCATGAATATGATTTCCTGTCGGGAGTGATACAAGGCTACACATGCGATGTCACCTGTGGAGCGACAAAAATCTGGGAACAAAACATAGGGGGTGAACTCTTTCACACAATTCCGCTGCCATACAACGATAACCCGGACGCGCGGCGCTTTTTCCGGGCATCCATCCAAGAACTGATCGATAAAATGCAAGTCATTGGAGGTCGGTTCAGAGAAGAGTCATTTGAAGAGTCACTTACCCTGTACAGAGACATCCGGGAACTTGCTCTTGAACTCTACCGTATGCGTTACGATTGGCGCATGCCGCTTACCGCGAGCCAATTTCTCACAGTCGTTCTTGCGGGATTCGTCACGCCTCCCGAAGAGTACCGTTCCCTGATTTTTGAGTTGCTCTCGGAGATTCGCGAAGCGTCTTCCTCGGATATCGGCGACTCGGTTCCGGTCCTTGTATCAGGCAGCCTCGTCGAGGAACCCGCGATACTCGATCTTCTTGAGGACTCCGGCGGCAAAGTGGTCGCAGACGACCTGTGCACAGGGCTGCGCAATTTCCAGCCGCCTTCGGGAGAAGGAGGTGACGCGATCGAACGACTTATCGACCGGTACATAAATCGAATGCCGTGCCCATCCCGATCCCGAGCTACGGATAGGGCCCCGCTTCTCCTCCAGCTCATTGAACGATCCCGTGCCAGGGGCGCGGTGTTTTTGTTCCAGAAGTTCTGCACGCCGCATTTGGCGGATCATCCGCTCCTTGTGACAGAGTTGAAAAAAAGGGGCATTCCCAGCGTCATGATAGAAATGGATGAAACCGGGATCAATGAGGGCCGGTTGAGGACTCGTTTGGAGGCATTCTTCGAGATGTTGAGGGCTTAATATGGCGAACACGGACAAGAGCGGAAAATCAAAAAAGAGGCTCGCGGCAGCCAAGGAACTCAACCGAGTGGTCACTGAGCACTACATGGCGTGCGCCCGGGCCAAATCTGAAGGGAAGCCTGTCGGATGGATGCCTCCCATGAATGGGGCGATCGAGATCTTTTACGCCTTGGATCTTCAGCCACTGTTTCCGGAAAACTGGTCGCCCGTGTGCGCTGCTTTCGGCCTTGCCCCGCGAAACTTCGAAGTCGCAGAATCCCTGGGCTACTCCCGTGACCTCTGCGGGTACCTAAGAAACATCATCGGATACGTTCACGGCCCGATGATGGAAGAGAGCACGCCATTAGGGCCATTGCCCGAGCCGGACATACTCGTCAGCCCGGGTGGAGGCTGCGTTCCGGTAATGAAGATTTTCCATGCTCTGGAGAGGCGATTCCCCGACGCGCGAGTATTCAAAGCTGATCTGCCGCAGGTCGCGGTGGAAGACATCCGAGAACATCACATAGAATACGCAATCAGTGAGATAAGTCGTCTCATCAAATTCCTGACCGAAACAACCGGCCGCAAAATGGATTATGACCGGCTCAAGGAAGTCGTGCGGCTGTCAGATCAGGCGTGCGCCCTGTGGGATGAGATCATGACGTACCGAAGGCATGTTCCTACACCATTCTCCGCGGCAGAGATCGGGATAATGTTCGTCATGGTTACGCTGCAGGGGACACAGACCGCTGTGGATTTTCTCACTTCGGTCCGGGATGAGGTCAAGCACAGAACTGAAGCTGGTATCGGAGTAATCGGAGACGAAAAGATTCGACTTTTCTGGGATAACATCCCGCTATGGTACAATATGGGGCTGTTCAACTATTTCGAAAATCTGGGTGGCGTATTCGTGGCCGAGACTTATTCGGCAGCGTGGTCGTTGAGGCTTGACGCGGACCGGCCGATAGAAGCCTTGGCTATAAAGAGCCTGATGTCTTATCCGCTTGTCTCGTGTGTATCCGTCAAGAAACGTGTTGAAAAGGTTGTCGATGCGTGTCGGGCGTACGCTATAGATGGGGCGGTGCTCCATCGCAATAAATCCTGTGCGCCTATTACCCTCGGGCAGATGGATATCAAGCGGGCGCTTGAGAGAGAACTGGGGATTCCGTCCGTGATCATCGACGCGGACCACATGGATGCCCGAAATTTCTCCGCAGCCCAGTTCCAGGCCCGGGTCGATCCTTTCATGGAGCTTCTACTGGAACGAAAAGGAACCAGGTAGGAATGGGGGCAGGACGTGAATATGAAGACCGTTAGGACCATTGTTGACAGCTTCCTCGATAACACTCGCACATTCCCTGACGATGTCATCCTCAAGTACAAGAAAGAGAAAGGTGGGCCATATGTTGACCTCACCTGGCATGAACTGGAGAGCTTGGTCGTCCCGTTCGCCTCTGCCTTGATCGGGCTCGGAATGGCGGCGGGAGACCGACTGGCCATTGTGTCATTTAATCGTCTGGAATGGATCGTAAGCGACCTAGGCTGCATGCTTGCGGGCGGGGTTGTTGCGCCGATTTACCACACCAACACCCCGGACCAGTGCGCATATGTCATTCAGGACTCGGGCGCCAGGTTCGTCGTAGTGGAGGACACGGCGCAACTGGCGAAGATCCTGGGCAAATCTGACAAGCTGGAGAATGTTGCTCATATCATCATAATAGAAGGCGAAGCCCCGGAAGACGCTGAAAAAGTCATCTCCTTCAGCGAGCTGCTGAAGCAGGGAACGGAACGCCCCAAGTCGGATGAACTCCGGGAGCGCAAGGCTGCAATCAGGCTGGATGACATGGCCACCATCGTGTACACGTCGGGGACGACCGGGCCACCGAAGGGCTGCATGATAAGCCACCGAAACGTAGCCTCAGTTCTCGAATCCATACATGAGCTGATCCGGATCGACCGGAAGACGAACCTTTCGTTAATGATTCTCCCGATATCTCACTTATATCCCCGAGTCTCCGGCTACTACTACAACATTTTCATCAACATTCCATTCGCCATCGGGGAGTCCCTGGAAACGCTTGGCCAGAACATGCTCGAGGCCCGACCGACTTATTTCACCAGCGTGCCCCGTATCTTCGAAAAAGTGCATGATCGCGTTTGCGCCACAGCGGAGAAAGGGTCTCTGCTGAAACGACTCATCTTTCACTGGGCGATGAAAATAGGTCGGGAGAGGAGCAGAAGGATCAATGCTCATCAGGCTTCGGGTACAATATTCATGCTCAAATTCGGCATCGCGGATCGGCTTGTGTTCAGGAAAATCCGCGATCTGCTCGGTGGCAGGATACAGTTTGCCGTTTCTGCCGGCGCGCCGCTCTCGGCCGACGTAGGGGAATTTGTCCAGAGCTTGGGCATCAGGGTACTGGAGTTCTATGCCCTGACCGAGACGATCACCGGGACCATGACCACCTTCGACGAGAGCCGCTTCGGGACTGTGGGCAAACCCATGCCCCGCTGCGAGGTGAAGCTTGCTGAGGATGGAGAGATCCTCATTCGTGGCAACAACTTCATGGGATACTACAACAGGCCCGACCTGACCAAAGAATTGGTCAGAGAGGGATGGGTCTGTACGGGGGACGTCGGGCGATGGGATCCCGACGGTTTCCTCATCATTACCGACCGCAAGAAGGACCTGATCATCACGTCGGGGGGCAAGAATATTGCTCCGCAACTTATCGAGAACATGTTGAAGCGCATACCAATTGTTTCTATTCCGATGGTCTATGGAGACCAGAGGAACTACCTCACTGCGCTCATTACCCTCGACCGGGTCGAGACAGAAGCCCTGGCTAAGGATAGAGGCTGGCAATTCCCGACCTTCGAGGACTTGACTCGCAGCCCTGAAATCCATGCTGAGATCAGCAGGGGCGTGGACAGAGTCAACCGGGAACTGGCCAAGTACGAAACCATCAAGAAGTTCGTCATCCTGCCGCGAGAATTCACCCAAGAAGACAGCGAGATCACTCCAACTCTCAAGATCAAAAGAAAGCCAATCATCGAGAAATATCGTTCTCTGCTCGATTCCATGTACACTGAGGCCGAGTAATTTAATGTATTACGTAGGGATAGACATCGGTTCTATAAGCACAGAAACGGTGATCCTGGACGGCACGCGCCGGGTGGTCTCATACGACATATCGGCCACCGGAGCCAACAGCCGAATCTCGGGTGAGCAGTCCTGCGCCCGAGCAATGGAACGAGGCAGAGTGTCGGACGTAGACATCCGGTTTGTGGTTGCCACCGGATACGGACGCACAAGCATCCCGATTGCGAACAAGACCGTGACCGAAATTACCTGCCATGCCGGCGGAGCCAGACATCTCTTCCCGAAAACGAGGACCATTCTCGACATCGGGGGACAGGATAGCAAAGTGATCAAACTGGCCGAGGATGGCAGAATTCTGGATTTCGAGATGAACGACAAATGCGCGGCCGGAACCGGGCGATTTCTTGAGGTCATGGCCAGGACTCTAGAAGTTGAGCTTCACGAGATGGGGCCGCTCTCGTTGAAATCGACGGAGTTGACGCCTATAAGCAGTATGTGCACGGTCTTTGCAGAGTCGGAGGTCATATCTTTAGTCGCTCAATCCAAACCGAAACAAGACATCCTTAATAGCATTCATCATTCCATCTGCGCACGCATAGCCGCCATGCTGGACAGGATCGGACTGGAAGGGCAATTGACCATGACCGGAGGTGTCGCCAAGAACGTGGCGGTGGTGGAGCATATCCGATCGCAAGTGGGAATGGACCCGAACGTTCCCGAGGAACCGCAGATCGTCGGCGCGCTCGGAGCCGCTCTGATTGCCGCAGCAAGGGCGTAGGACTCGGTAAATGGATTTTATCCTGATCCTTGCTGAAATAGGCCGTGATGGTGAATCGTTCCGCTAGCCCCCAGGTGGGAAATGATTTTCCGATCCGGATTTGCCGCGCGAATACAGCGCACACGGCTTGAACATGACCAACCACTATTTTCGGGGCAAGGTTCAGCCGCCCAGGAAGTTCCCGTCAGCGGTCCCGGCCGCGAAAAAGCGCCGTAAAGGTGGCGCCTCCGGATTCCTTGCAGTCTTCCACACTGTGAATATGCGGACAGTCTGCAATCCTTCCGGGGCAGTGATCCCGACTTGTGGGAATGTATCTACACCGGCTGCTTTCGAAGGTGATGTCAAAGTGCCCGGTCTGAGAAAGTGTCTTCAGTCGAAGAAGCTCGAGGCCTTTTCCGCCGGCGTCGAAATCGTAGGGTCGCTTGCTCGAATAGTCGTCCGTTTCGACCATGTGATGGAATGCCTCGAAGACGAACTCCTGATCCGAGATGGGGATCCCTACCCCCTCGTCTTTGACCTTCAGCAGAATCCCTGATTGAGCATTCTCAATGGAAATGAGCGCCTCTCCACCATCGGGGGTATGCTCGATGGCATTCTTTACAAGAGTGCGGAGTACGATCTGCAGGAAATCCGGATCCAGCAGGTCTGTTGCAAGCGGCCCAATTCGCGGTGTCAATCTGACCGACCGGTGGACCGCCTCGCCGGCGATTTCTTTGAGTATTCCCCCGACAGTCGCAGCTACGTCGAACGACCGTGGCCGAAATGTGGGCGGATGAAGTATCTCCTCAACAAGCTGCTGCATGTTGTGTAGCCTATTGAGGTTGCGTTCTATCCGAGCGAAGTTATTCTGCCGCGAGGTTCCGCTCGTTTCGTCCTTCTTGAGCATTTCCACAGAGGCGGCAATAATGGAGAGGGGCGTCTTCAATTCGTGCGACAGATGGTCCACCGCGCGTTGTCTTGTCCGTTCCAAATTTTTGAACGCGGTTATGTCTCGGAAAACCGCAATGACCGTCTCGAATCCGGGACGACATTCATCGATCTCCAGAAAAGATGTTGCCACAGACAGATCGACAGTTTGACCGTCAGGTCGTTTGAAGAGCGCTTCCCCGTAGGTCGTTGTCACGCCGTGGTATACGGCGTTCACAAACAAATCCGTGAACTTGTCATTCGCTGCGTCATTTAGGAATACCTCAGCGAACTTCCTCCCCTTGAGTTCTTCCTCTCGAAAGCCCAGGATACGAAGCGCAGCAGGATTGACGGTATAGATGTCACCGGAGCATTCCAGGGTTATTACTCCCTCGTTCATGCTTCGGAGGATGATCTTTTCGATTGCATCCGCCACGTGCGGAGGCATCCGCTGGGCGGCTACCCGTCCCTCATCTATCTCGTTCATAGGGAGGCTCCCGCTGGATGAAAGATTACGTTACCGTAACAAAAGTCGTCCTGTTTGCCTATCCTTTCCAAGGTTCAGGGTGGCGGATTCACTTCAGCGTCATTCTAGGCGCTTCGCGACAAAAAGGATACAAAATCCATCAACCCTTCGGCGGAAACCATCTTATTATAACCTGTTTTATTACTTGTAATCATGGGCATGATCATTCTGTTGCTAATCGGAAGTCGGTTGATGTTGAAACCGGCGAGCGGCTCGTACATGCTGGACGGCGTTCCCCTTCATGATATGGACGATGATGAGCTGTCCGGAATGAGGATGACGGAGGGGAGGTGCGCTCAGAAACAGGATTTTAGCGACTTCTGCCCAACATCAAGACGGTTTTACCTCTCTGGGGCCTAGCGGGAGAAGATACGGGGACCGTTTAGGGGCCAAGAGTACCCCCCCCGTGATCGGTCAGCGATACCCACGACCACACAAATGGCAAGACCGAGGCGTAATTCCGGGTGATGAAAGGTGAAAGGGTCTTGTCGTTATTAAGCGAAACACCAGCTGTGGAAAGCGCGAGATTGCGCTTGATTGAAGACACGCGGTAAGGTATCTTCCACACTAAGAAAGATAAAGCCTTTCACGAGGCCGACAACGGCTTTGCCTCTTTCGGGTCTTGTGAGAAACCACAAGGGGTCTTCTCAGGGCCAGTGGCGCCTTCTCTGATTGGTGTGTCATCCCCAAGACCGCCACAAAATTCAGGACAATACCGCTTGAAATGGCGACTGCGGCGGTGGGCAGGGAGTTTGGTTTGAATCAACTGAATGCTAAGGCAGTTCAAGAGCGGATATGTCCGAAGCGCAATAGAGCGTTGCGAAGTCCCCATTGAATCCGTTGGAAGTGAGACATGTCCAATTGGCAAAGGTGGTTGAGGCTGGGATGGCGCATCATTTTGTGCGTGGGGTCGCTTCTGAGCGCCTCCATCACCGTCCAGGCCATGCCGGCCCAGGTAATGATCATCCGTCATGCGGAAAAATTTGAAGACGTCCAAAAAATCCATCTTAATCCTCACGGGCAGAAGAGGGCCAAAGCGCTGGCACAGTTCTTCCAGTCCGATCCACGGGTCATGCAATATGGCCTGCCGGCTGCCATTATTGCCCAAAAGCCGTCTGAACGCAAAAAGTCGGTTCGCTGCGAAGAAACGGTTGAGCCTCTTGCGCAAGCCCTGAGGCAGGAGGTGATTAACCGCTTTGCTTACGGCGAGATCATGGAGCTGGCCGGGTGGCTGCGAGCCAGCAGCGAATGGAACTCCAAGTCAGTGCTTGTTTGCGCAGCGCACATGGATATCGTGCCCCTTGCCAAGGCGCTAGGTGTGCCACAGATAAGGCAACTCGTGTGGCCTCATGAGACCTACGACCGTGTATGGATTATCGATTTCTCTCCCACGGACGGAACAGTTACCTCATTTCGAGACATCCCCCAGTGTCTGCTATTTGGTGATTCGTTCCAGGTGGCCTCAGCCTCCGAACAACGAGGGACTCTCAGCTTCTCGCAAACCTATTCCGAAATTTCAAATGGAGCCGCGAGTGAGACCGTGCCGGCAACAGGGTGGAAGTGCCGAATCGTCGCAGAAGCGCCAGGAGATTTTTCGCAGTTTGATGATGAAACCATCCCCGTGCTTCGCTTGGGTGGTTTCACTTTCGGTTACTACGCCACAACTCTGGGCAAGCTGCGCCAAAGCAAGAACGCGGAGGTCAAGACGGACGCCGGATCAGGGTCCGGTTGGTTGCGATATAACTACAACGCCACCGTGGATGGCCTCGAAAAGACGTATGCCTGGGTGTCTTTTTCGTGGGACAAAGAGCGCTTGAAGGCGGAATTCCAGGCGGAGATAGATGAAACCAGCATCGTTCCGGATCTGAATATGCCAGTAGAATGCCATTTGAAAAGAACCGAAGGCATGATCGACGGTGTCGTCGGCTGTTACTTGGCCTTCGAGAAGCAGCGGTTTTACGCCCCGACAGGTCTGCCGTACCTTGGGACAGCGACTAGTTCCAGGGGCGAATCGAATAGGGAAGTTTACGAGGTAAGCCTGAGAAACGATGCCGGCTTCCTCGTCAAGAAATTGTACCTACCGGAGTTGTGACATGTTCCAACGGCTCTCGCATCTCAGCCTATCCGCTTGGATTTTTGTCGGCCTTGGCCTCGGTGTGCTCGTCGGTCTCTTTTTCGGGGAACTCTGCCGTCCTCTGAATTTCGTCGGCAAGGCATTCATCATGCTGCTACAAATGGGGGTACTCCCCTATATGGTGGTGACCCTGATTCAAGGTGTCGGCTCCCTTTCCCCGGGCGCTGCCAGACTGATGGCCGGCAAAGGTTCGCTCATGCTGGCGCTATTCTGGGTAGTCGGGCTGGTGGTCATCTTCGCCTTCACCTTGGCCTTTCCGGTTTCACAGACTTCTGCTTTTTTCAGTGTCCACGAACCTCGGACGGTCGAGGCAGTTAATCTGCTGGAATACTATATTCCCGCCAATATCTTCGACGCCCTGTCCGACGCGTTGATTCCTGCTATCGTTTTCTTCTGCGTGTTTCTCGGCATAGCTCTGCTGCGCGTGCAAAAGAACGAGCCTTTCTTGAACATGTTGTCGGTGCTGGCGCAGGCCCTTACCCAGATGATCAGGATGGTGGTCAAGACTTGCCCGATTGGTGTCTTCGCACTCACAGCCACGTTAGTGGGAACCATATCGTTCGAGCAGCTTCAGCGTCTTCAAGTCTACTTTGTCTGCTACATTCTGGCCGCTTTGGTCTTGACATTCTGGGTGCTGCCCATGATTGTCAGTTGTTTCACAGGGTTCACATTCAGAGATGTCCTTAATTTTTCCAAGGAGGCATTGGTCCTGGGGTTCACCACGGGGAACAACTTCGTCGTCTTAGCGGTCATTGCAGATAAATCCAAGGAGCTATTTGCCAAGACGGCTCCGAAAGAAGAGAAGCCAGACAGCGTAATAGACAGCGTGCTGCCTCTCGCATATAGCTTTCCCAGTGTCGGTAAAATCATTGAAATCCTGTTCATATTGTTTGTGGCCTGGTACGTCAATCATACCTTGGGAATTGCAAAACACCTGGAGCTGGCATTTGCAGGAGTTCTGAGCCTGTTCGGGTCCCCCAAAGTGGGGATTCCGTTCCTCTTGAATTACATGCAATTGCCCAGCGACTATTTCGATCTGTATATTATGGCCGATGTCGTCACCCGCAGATTCAAAGTGATCCTGCAGACGATGAGTATGCAAGCGCTCACCCTCGTCGTTTCATATCTCCTGCTCCGGAAAGCCACGTTCAGCGGTCGGAGAATTCTGGCTGCTTTGGCCGGCACGGTAATTCTGATGACTCTGTTCATACTTACAGCGCGGATGGGATTGGATGTCCTGGTACGAGGCACTTACCATGAAGACCAGGTCCTGATGGGCATGGAAATCACAGATCAATCTCCGGCCAAGGTTGTGCTGAGTCCACCAAGCCTGAAAGATGCTCGCGCCACCTCGACAGACATGCAAGAGGATCTCCTCAAACAGATCAGAAGCCGCGGAACCTTGCGGGTGGGATACGACGCCGAAGCGTTGCCTTTCGCATTCTTCAATTCAAAAGATGAGCTCGTGGGCTATGACGTCTATTTTGCCCACCATCTGGCCAAGGACCTGGGTGTTTCGGTAGAGTTCATTCCAACGAAAAGAGGAAAGGTCCGGGAGTATCTGGATGGAGGCATCTGTGACATAGTTATGTCAGCGTTTCCCATGAGGGTGGATGATCTTGGGAACATGAACTATACACGCCCTTATATGGAGATGAAGGCAGCCTTCATCGTCAAGGACTACCGAAAGAAGGAATTTCAGACCCGCGCGGACATGGCTGCCCTGAGTGGGCTGCGCGTAGCGGTTACGCCGGCCAACAGCGCCGAAGATCGCCGCTTGCTTCGTGGTTATCTGCCAAACGCAACACTGGTGGAACTTGACAGTATCAAGGATTTCTTCTCCAAGGCGGACGTTGCGGACGCACTGTTGACCACGGACAAGATAGGCAAGGCGTGGGCGCTGTTGTACCCGGAATTCGGTGTGGCCGTGCCGAAGCCTCACTTGTTCGTATATGATGTCGCCTATCCCATCCCCATTGCCAAAGGGGATTATATCTTCCTGGAATACCTGAACCATTGGCTGACTTTACACCAGACCGCCGGTGAAATGGCCCAGCAATTCGACTATTGGATGTTGGGCAAGACTCCGGCCAGGAAGACGCCCCGATGGTCCGTCATACGGAACGTATTGCATTGGGTTGACTGAGCCTTAGGTAACAGAGAATCTTGACAATGTCAGGCATCCGCTGATCTCCTATTTGGTCTCTGTCACAGGGATTCCCTGAAGGCATCTCAGGGCAACCGCCCCAATGGGTTACTCCAACGTTAGGCCGAGGAGCCTGCTAACCTTCTTGGCGATGTCCGTGTTGTCGTAGGAGCCCAAGAATTCCTGCTCACCGGGGCCGACTGCGTACGTGATCACCGGTTGAGCGGTATGGACGTATGATGTCCAGCCGATCTGGGCTCGGCGGTCTTCGATCTCGCTGAGAGCCTTATGGTCCCACGAGGAGACATAACGGGAGAGTCTCGGGATGGCCTGGAGTTCCGGTACGGATTCAACCTTCGTGTCCGACGGGTGTTCGAGCAAAAGCGCTTTCTCGTCCTTGTCGAGTTCGAACCCAGCGGCTTCGACTACTTGTTCTCGCTTGGCGGAGTCTTTCATAATCAGTCCACGGAGATAATCCAAGCTTTGCTTGACGGGCTTCAGCCGCGCCAGCGCGATGGAGTATTCTGTCCCTCGGCCGAGGCCGAGCCCCCCTGTCTCGTGGTCCGCGGTGACGATGATCAGGATCTCCGGCCGAGCCATTTGAAATTCCAGGGCTGCATTCACCGCGTCATCCATTGCGAGAGTTTCTTGGATCGCGGCCTTGATGTCATGACCGTGGCACGCGTGATCGATCCGTCCTCCCTCGACCATGAGGAAAAAGCCGTCCAGGTTCTTTCCCAGGATCGCAAGGGCAGCCTTGGTCATATCCGTGATAGTCGGTTGAGATGCGAGTACCGGATCATTTTCGCGATCAATATCGAAATCCATATTCGAAGGAGCGAACAAACCAACGAGCTTCTCGCAGGACACAGGATTGACCTTCACTAATTCGGACACGGTGGTCACATATGCGTATCCCTTATTCTTCATTACCGCTATCAGGTCCTTGTCATCGGTCCTCTTGCTTCCCGCCCTGCCCTGCGGGATGAAGTGGCGAGTCCCACCCCCCAACGCAACTTCGGGCGCGAATTCCGGGAGCTGCTCGGCGATGTAGTTCTCGTCATCCCTGTCGGCGGAATGAGCATATACGGCTCCGGGAGTTGCATGTGTCAATCGTGTGGTGCTCACCACGCCGACGGATTTCCCGGCCTTCTTTGCAGCTTGAGCTATAGTGAATGCCTTTTTTCCGTCGGGAAGGATGTTCATTGCGCCGTTATTGACCTTACGACCCGAGTAGATCGCGCTCGCCGCTGCCGAAGAATCCGTGACATCCGAATTTGCGGACTGGGTAGTTGTGACGCCGTTAATGGGGATCCGACTTAAGCTCATTTCCCGTCCGAGGGCCTGTCTCGCGTAGAGTGCGGCCGCACGGGTCTGAGCCAGTCCCATCCCGTCCCCGATGAAAAGGATAACACTCTTGGGTCTTTTCCCGTATTCCGGTTCTGTGGCCTTGGCAAGGGGCAGCGAAACCAGGGCGGCGACAATTATCGTGAGGGTGATCAACTTCTTGGACCCGCTCATTTCCGATGATCCTCTTCCGAAAATTTTCCGACAGAGCTTGCCGAGCATCTCTGCCGAAGGATTGTTTCCAAATTACCACACTGAGATCTAGTTTGACACGGCCTTTCCGGAAGCGGCGCCACCGTGGTTCGGAATCTTGCATGCTCCCGGAGATGACTGTTTTTCTCGGAGATCCTCTTGACAGAGATTAGCCTTCATTTCCTTTCGATCATTGGAGGAACTCGAGAAATGTCATTATGGATAATCTTCGCCCAGGCGCCGCGCCGATAAATGCGCTGGCGTGAGACCTTCTTCTCTAAACTTATCGTCATTATCATCCGCGTCCGATAGTGCTGAATCAAGATCGAGCAAATAGGCGAGCGGTTTGGCGTCTGTAATGTTGTGTATATCTGTGTAATTATCTCTCTCCGTGTCCGTATGTAAACTCCTTTGATCCGGAAATTCCGACATCCGCTTGAGACCGTGAAATATACGGGGTGTGTTTGTGTGGAAATAGAGAGACGGAGATAACGATATAAACGGACTTCAGCACGACACCGCACACATACCGCTTACAATAGCTCGACGGAGATACCGCCCCCGGCGGCCAGGTCGATCTGCGCTGGTGGACCGGAGTGGATGATGTGGATTCCTGGAGGCATGGTCGTTGGCCCCCCGGACGCTGCAAAGTCCATATGTCCGCTGCCCGCGGACATTGTTACCGGGCGCGTTCAGTCGCCGCCTACAGCGACTGTGTGCGATGAATATACATACACGCCGCAAAAATCGACGCTGGACAACACACCGCACCAATGCAAACGTATCGTGGACACCGTCGGGATAGGATCAGGCAATGCCGGGGTCGCTGGGTAGGTGACATTCATCGTTATTGTGGTGTAACCGAGCACAGCGTATCCCGGCAGATGGCATGTCCACCCCGGTGATGAATTCCTGGCCACATTTCTCACCAAGAATTTCCGCAGGTTCCGCGGACTCTTGAAAATGGGTTCGGGGAACTCGAAGGGGCTTTCTCCCTTGAATAACATGTCAACGCGGAATCCTACGTTCAGGAACCCGCCGAGGGTGTGGTATGTGCCGTTAATCTTGTCGTTTCCCACGTCGTACTTGAGACTGAGGACTCCGTCTCGCGTCTTGAGCTCCGCCCCGGCATTATAGCCGTCGATTCTCGCCCCCGCATCGAACTGATACCCGGTGATTTTCAGCCGGAGGTCCGGGCCTCCCTCCCACAGCTCGTGCGAATAGCCCGCCTCTGCGTCAAAGTTGGAAGGACCGTACCTGAAGGTATTACGAATCACATTGCCGTTGAGAAGTTGCCCATACCAGTTGAAATTCAGATCGAACGCGTCATTGCCCGGCAGGAGAGCGGCCATCTCGACGCCGACACTCCCCGAAGAGTACCATATTCCTCCCAAACGCGCCGTGTCATAGAATCCATTGACTCCAATGATTGTATTGTCTCTCAGCATCGCTCGGTACCCGCCTCCCAGCGAAACGTCCATCCTGTTATTAAAGCCTGAAGTATTCCAGAAGCTCTGGAATTCGGTGTGAGCCTCCCCGAATAATACCGAATCTTGGCTCAAAACGAAGGGCAACAAATAATCCGCCGTGAAGCGCCCACTCCTGACACGGTTGCCGAAATTGTAGAGGTAACCGAACTGCAGATTGGGAATCAACGGGAGAATGTCCAGCAGCAGGCCGTTGGAAACGTAGAGTGACGAAACCCCCTCAGCTCCACGCAAGGAACTCCCCGGTAGGCCGAGCGGGTTGGACGGAGTGATATCGAGCCCCGCCCCGCCGTACAGCGCTCCTCTCAAAACCGATGGAGCGCTGTACGGCGAAGTGCGAAGCCCTTGAGCGTGAGCAGAGCCGATGACCATGAGAAGCGCGACTGCCTGCAAACACAGTATGAGGCTGTAGGAGCGCAGACGCATGCGGGACATCCCAATAACCCGGAATTATGACGCGGTCCTGCCGATTCCGGAGTGTTTACCCCTGAATCCGGTCAGGCTACAGTCCCCGACTCCGGAAAGATCCCAGAATGGTCCTTCAAGAGGCAAAAGGAAGGCAAAACCGTTGTCTCGTCACTGTAAAAGCCTGATTTATGGCATTTTGACCGTACCTTCCCCAAGCGCCTCTGTCAAACAAAATCTTGGGCCCCTCACCCGCCTTTAATGACATCGAGTTTCGCTGCGCAAAGAGTATTGAATGGAGAAACAATCAGTAATGCGCTCACCAGTGCGGAGCATTTTCCCTCGCTCGGATGCGCTCGCAGAACCCAGGCGGGCACGAATCACATTTGTGGACGAAATTATGATAGATAATAAAGTGCTAGCGTATTTAATTAAAGTAATTGATAATATTATATTACCAATATGCAAAACTTCCCGGCATAATCTACATATATAATGTTATTTCTCGTAATTTAACTCAATATCTTAAAAAATATATCATTTTTTGCTTGACATTGTCACTACAATTCTACATTAGCAATATTTATTGATTATGGCTGGGAGAGGATATGTTATGAGAAGTATAGGTGACATGTGCCGTACTTTATTATTGTTTTTTTGCAATACATTCCTTAAAATTCTTCTCCACTCCAACAACTTGGCTGGCCACCCATCAAAAACTTCTCAACAAGTTCCGGCGCTTGGTTCGAGGAGACGCCGCATGGCTCCTTCTGTGAAGGCATCCATCTGTGACCTGGAAATGCAGGCGCTTCGCAACAGGGCTGAGGCGTTTGACGCAGGGCTCACTCACATCAATTCCACCAACGAGCTTAAAAAGACCATGATCAAATCTTTGCCGAAGGTGTCAGTGTTCTGGAAATACACCAGGGACCAGAACAAGTATTTGTACCGCAAGGATTGGAAAGATATAGGCGCTCATGTCTATTTTGACCTCATGAAATGGTTTGAGAATCGGAGCGAGACCAAGGCGGCAAGGGCTGAAGCTGCCGCAGCACATGCCAAAATGGGGGTGGTGGCGTTAGGCATTGCATCGCAGGTGCGCGTAGCGGCCCTGGATTACTCCGACGCAATGGCAAAACTCAAGAGCGCTGAAGCTTCTCTGGAGAGCACTGAACAAGTATGGCGAGCCATGAAACAAAAAACCCCGCAGGATGAGCCGGACAAAATTGCCCTGGACGAAGCACGGGCGACAATTCTTCAGGGCATATTGGACCGAAACGAGGCGCTTGGCGAAGTGAATGCGACATTGGCGGAACTTCAGGGGGCGATGGGGACTAATTACATCGAAATTGCCGCCGCACGGCCAAACATAAGTCAATAGTCAGGTTATGCCCCGAAATGATCAAGAATTTCAATCCGCCATATAAGCTGGGATTGGTCCTTTCTTGCCTGGGCTTGCTGCTCTCAACATGCATGATGAGCGGGAACAGCGTTGCTGGGGATCAGTCCATCCATCCTTTGGAGCCACCGGATCGGTCAAGTCCGAGAGCTACATTCACAACGTTTCTCAACAGCATGAACAGCGCAGTTGAAGCATTTAAACGTGGCCAGAGAGATGAGGCGAGGCGTCTCGTTGAGCCTGCGTTACAATGTCTGAATCTGGAAAAGGAGCCGCCCGCGCTCAAGCGTTTCATAGGCTTGGATTCGGCTCTCTTTCTAAAAGAGGTGCTCGACCGCATTGAAATCCCGTCTGAGCAGGAAATTCCGGATGCGAAAGCAGTGCAGACGGAACACATCTCTCGTTGGAGTATTCCCCACACAGAGATCACAATTGCGCTTTCAGAGCACAAATCGTCGACAGGGCAGTTTCTCTTCACAGAAGAAACCGTCATCAATTCAGGGAAATTCTACCGCAAAGTCAAGGACCTTCCGTACAGAGCAGGGACCGGCCAGGGAGCGCTTTACGAGCAGATCGTCTCCTCTGCGGGTTGGATTATACCGCCTGGATTTCTGGCTCGCTTGCCCGGTTGGACCAGGGTAACCATACGCGGCCAAGCTTTGTGGCAGTGGATGGGCCTCACTCTGTACATAATTATTGGACTGAGCGCTGTTTTTCTCGTCCACAAGTATGGCGGTAAAGCGCTCGATTGGTTGGACTTGAGATTTAGGTCGAAATTCAAGGGTTGGGTATACGGGCTGCTTTTGCCCGGAGCTCTGATCGTTTTTGCGCAGATCGGCCTCTGGATTACAGTAATTGGTCTGCATATTATAAGACCTGACGATTATTTGCCACTGGCATATGCGCTCACAATCTTGACCTATGTGGGCGCCTTGTGGATTATAGGAATCCTGCTCAGCAGAGTTGCCGATTTCATTGTCGCTTTAGGCGGATTTGCAGCCGGCGACATGGATGTTCAACTCATACGCCTTGGTTTTGATATTCTCACAGTCATCATCGTAATCGGCGCAGTTATACATTTTGGGGACCGCATCGGGCTTCCCACTTATTCGCTCGTTGCAGGGCTGGGCATCGGTGGACTCGCAGTCGCGCTTGCAGGAAGGGAAGCCTTATCGAATCTTATCGGCACCATAATGATAATTCTGGATCGTCCGTTTAAGATTGGCGACTACGTCTCTCTAAGTGACGGGGAACGAGGCGTAGTCGCTGGAGTAGGTTTTCGAAGTACTCGCATTCAAACCAGAGATGACATTCTGATATCGATTCCCAACTCAATCATCGCAAACGCCAAAATGATTAACGAGAGCGCACCCGATTCAGTGTCACGTATCCGCGTAAAAGTCGGAGTAGCTTATGGCTCGGACTTGAAGAAAGTGGAGCGCCTTCTGCTCAGTGTCGCTGAGCAAAATGAATTGGTTGTCCGCAAGCCCACCCCGGAGATTAGATTTCGACAATTTAGCGATTCGGCTCTCGAATTCGAATTGCTGTGCTGGATCAATCTTCCGGAAGAAAAGGGGCGGATAATTCATCGGCTTAATTGGGATATTCACGAAGCATTTCAAAAGGGAGGAATTGAGATACCTTTTCCGCAACGAGATGTCCGTATCCGGGCAGATAAATAAAGGTCCACCTGCGGGAGGTACGAAGCTGCAGGACTCTGGGCATAACCGACAAGTTCCCCGGTATCGGTACGAGAGGAGCCGTACCCATTTTTTGTGAGTTTTGTCCGCCCATAGGGGCTGTTTTTTGGCCCGGGAGGCAGGTATAGTTAAGGTTTGTTCAAGGAGGCTGAAGTCCTCCGGATCTTTTTGTTTAGGTGTATTCATTTTCCTCATTTAGCCTGCTTTGGTCGCGCCAAGCGATTCTACCACCGACGAAATTGGTTCAACACCCGCAAATCATCCTTTCGCGGCAACCAATTGACATGATAAGAACAAGTCGGGTATCATACCATTGAATACCAGCAGGTTAGGCGAAAACGGGCTGCCAAGAGAGAACGGTCTGAATAGTTTCAGCTTCCTCTCCCGTTGCGATACCGTTCTTGAGTGGAAAGCTTGGGGCTTTCGGAAAAAGGCTTAGCGTATATTCACAGCGTGATGGGTGATAAGATGACATGTGTGGGATCGCAGGTGTTGCCTGCTTGTCGGACGAGAGGTACTGTAATGCAAGAATTGGATCACTAGTTCCGAACCATTCTTTCGATATCAACTGGACGAAATTGGGCGTCTCATGACTTTTGAAGATGTGATGGCCATTTCTCTTAGACAGATCTACCGAACGCGGAGGCGTTACGCCGGCCCGCTCATGGGCGGAATTTTGGGTACTGCGGCTCTTATCATGGTCATTTGCCTCGGGCACCGTATTGAAATGGGTATTGGCAGCAATTTGGCCCTCATGGGCAGCGCGACGCTCATAAAGCTCAATCTTAACCCATTGTCACCGGATTATCCCTTGGATGACCCGCGGGAGTTTCATGACGATGACCTGGAGGTCATCCGTCGGATCCCCGGAGTCGCATTGGTAACGGGCTCCGTGTACTCTTGGTGGCCGGCGGACCTAACATTCACCGCCATGCGCCATGACAGAGAACAGCGCGGGGTGAGAATCTTGGGAGCTGAAGAGGATTTTTTCAGGTTAGGGCAAGTGCCGATCGCTGAAGGGCGGATGATCAACAAGGAGGACGTCGCAAAGGGGAGGCATGTGTGCGTTATTGGAAGGGCCCTCCGAGACTGGCTGTTGGAGTCCGAGGATGTCCCTGTGGGAAAGCCTATTTATGTCGGAGACCTCCGGGTTGAAGTCGTCGGAGTTCTCGGAGAGCCCGATGATGATTCGCTGGACGAGACGATCTTCCTTCCGATCACCGTCGCGCGGAGCAGACTGCCCTACATGCGTCAGATCAGAAGGCTTACTGTTCAGCCGACGGGCCTGGATGTAGTGGAGACAGTGAGTAGACAGATATCGCAGGCGTTAAAATACAGGAGTAATACCTCCCAGTGTCAAGTTATCTATGACAAGGAGCGTATCTGGATTTGCAGGAACATAATACGAACGTTCAAGTTGTTTTCTTATGCGGCGATCGCCACAACGTTACTTTTGGGAACCATCGGTATAGCAAACGTCACGTTAGCCATGGTCAAAGAACGTACGACTGAAATCGGGCTGAGGAAGGCCGTGGGAGCGACCGACGGGGATATCGCTTGGCAATTCCTGTTCGAGTCTCTCACTGTTAGTGTCGCGAGCAGCATCACTGGCACTATAATTGGAACGTGCGTGGTCGTCGCTGTGACTGCTTTTCTATGGGGTACAGGATTCGAGCTGAGGATTTATATAATAGCCACTTTGGCTTCCGCGGCATTTGGATGCGCCTCAGGAATCGCCTCGGGCGTTTTACCTGCGTGGAAAGCCAGTAGTCTTGACCCAGTGACATCTATGAGGTTTGAGTGAAGCTTTTCTTTTTTGAAAGTGTGGAGGGGCTTGAGCGTCAGGAGAATGGTTTAGTCGGAGGATGAAGGGGTATATTTGCAAGGCAAGTATTTGCGTGAATTGGAAAAAACCTTGATAATTGAAGATCTTGTAGCCACGTCTTTCAAAATGGTCTATCGAAATCGCCGGCGCTACCAAACGGTCATGATAGCGATCGCTCTAGGTACCGTGGCCTTCGTGCTTATACGCACGTTGGGCGACTCCGTGCAAGACAAGGTTGCTGGGGATTTAGAGCTTATCGGTGAAGCAACGGTTCTTAAGGCTGGCTGGGACGACCGAAGAAGTCCTCAACATTTGGGCGAATACCTTATGAGAGATTGTGAAAAGGTGAGACTCGTGCCACATGTGACAGTGGTAGCTCCCGTGAGGCGCACAGGGAGGAACGTCACCCTAAGGTACTGGAAGAGTGAGCGAAAGTTATCAGAGATTTCGGCTGTAGACGAGAACTTCTGGAATACGCAAACGCCGAAGCTCGGAGAGGGGCGTTTGATAGACTCGACTGACGTGGCGCTTCGAAGGAAAGTGTGCTGCGTGGGAAAAGACGTTGCGAATGAGCTCTTCGGATCACGAAGTCCTTTAGGGAAAAGCATTTTAGCCAACGCGGAATCCTATGAAGTGATCGGGACGCTAGCCGGTCTGCAGCACGACGGCATATCGAAGGCGATTTTTATCCCACTTTCTTTAGCTCCTCGTTTCCTCAGCGTTGATCGCGAAATTGTCGAACTATACATCAGGGTAGATCACTGGGATAACGTGTCAAACACTCGACAGATCATCGAAAGGTTAGTCAAGCAGCTTCACCCGGAGTCATCTGCCGGCGTCAAAGTCGTGAATTCCACAACTCGTTTGGATAAGCTCAACTTCATCATGCTGATGATAAAGATCTTCTCGTACGCGGCCGTCGTAGGGATTTTCTTATTGGGAAAAGTCGGTCTGACCAACGTTATGCTCTCAGCCGTTCAAGAGAGAATGAGGGAGATCGGCATACGGAGAGCGGTCGGAGCTTCAGACAAGATCATAAGAGCCCAGTTCATGTTAGAATCCGTGATCGTGAGTCTCTCGTCGGGAATTTGTGGCGTTCTCGGAGGAATGCTAGCAGTAAACATCTTGCGGCGGTTCCTCGACCTCGGAGTCTCATCTTACGTGATGGGGGTTAGTGTGCTGATGGATCTCTCCTTTACGCTGTTGATCGGCATAGCCGCTGGCGCCTATCCCTCCAGGCAAGCCTGCCGCTTGGACATCGTCCTGGCCTTGAGGTTTGAGTGACCATCCCACGGGAATCGATAGGTGTTGGTTTGAATCGGTGGCTCTTCTGGCGAACAGATTACTACCAGGAGTTTTTGCGCCCTTTGCGGGACTTGTTTTTTCGGCTAATGTCGGAGAAACGCGCAGGCATTATTGGCTACAATGACCTGTAAAGATTACATTCTTCAAACTACAAGCTAGATCCCGGCTCAGAAGAAGCGAAAACCCGCGCTTGACAATATCTCCGTAGTCTGTTATTCAAAATTCAAATTCTGAATAACACGAGTGGAAATGGAAGACCAGTTTCTAGAATACCAAATCTTGAGCGCTGTCGATAAGGCCGAAGGCAAGCTGACACAAAAAGATATTGCCAAACGAGCCGGCGTCGGCGTAGCTTCCGTGAATTTTGCATTGCGACTACTTGCCGTAAAAGGACTCATCAAGATTTCCAAAGGTAATCCTCGGAGACTGTCCTATCATCTGACACCCAGAGGACTCTTTCAGAAAAGCGTGCTGGCCTACAACTTCGTTAAACGCCAGAGCTTAATCTATGAGGAGGTCCGCACGCTGTTAGTCAGCAAACTGGAACAGCTAACCTCCGAGGGAGTTCGTGCGGCTTCCATTTATGGGTGGACACCACTTACTGAGGCTTCGGTCCTGTACCTCATTTCAAAGGGTATCGAGGTGATAAGTCTCTATGCGACTGGTTCCGACGCCCCGGCTCATTGCAACAGGATTCCCTGCAAGCCTATAGAGCAATTTCAAGCCGACTGTGATGTTCTCGTTTTGCTCGAGGCCATTCCCCGACAATTAAACGTGCAGATCCCAGTAAGGACGTTGATCTGTTACCCGCAGGCTTAGACACGAAACAGATCTGAAAAAGGGTTATTTCGGGTCCAAATGAGTAATCTTCATAATATCAGAAGGTTATGAGTCTGGTATGGGGGCGGAGCTTGGTCTAAAAACTCATTCTTCGATTCCGAGCGGTAACAGATTTGGATCTGCTTAGGGAATAATCGGAGTCTTAAGGTCGGCGGACTGAGCTCGGGTGACGACTCGTGTAGCGTTTTGTCCACAAGGGATACTCTCAAGCGATCTCTCACCCGGACCAAATTAGGTAATAGAAGCGGAAGGAGAACCTATTGGATATTTCAGGAAAAAAGTTTCTGGTCATAGGCGGAGCCGGTTTCATTGGCAGCCATTTGATTGATGAGCTGCTCAGAACCGACGCCGGCGAGATTATCATATACGACAACTTCTTTCGGGGTAGTATGGACAATCTGAAGGAGGCTCTTCGGGATCCACGTGTATCAATCTTCCCTCATGGTGGAGACATACTGCATCGGGACGTGCTCCATAAGGCAATGGAGGGGGTCGATGGCGTCTTCCATCTTGCGGCTCTATGGATATTGCAATGTCATGAATATCCTGAGACTGCCTTCGAAGTCAACGTTCAAGGCACGTTCAACGTAGCAATGGCTGCGATCAATCAAAAAGTCAGGCGCGTCGTCTTCTCTTCGTCGGCATCAGTTTACGGGGATGCCCTTGAGATCCCGATGACCGAGAACCACCCGTATAACAACTTTACGTTTTACGGCGCGGCTAAGATTGCGGGAGAGCATTTCTTCAAGAGCCTCGGCCACAGGTACGGATTGAATTGGGCAGGGCTTCGGTACATGAATGTCTACGGGGCTCGTCAGGACTACAAGGGCGCTTACACCGCTGTCATGCACAAGATCCTGGACAGGATCGAGCAGCGACAGCGCCCCGTAGTTTTCGGAGATGGGTCACAGCAATACGATTTCGTTTACGTGACAGACTGTGCACGGGCAAATCTCCTTGCCATGCAGGCCGACGTAAGTGGCGAGTGTTATAATGTGGGTCGTGGGATAGGCACCACTATTAAGGAGCTTTCTGATTTGCTGATTCGATTGACCGGGACCGATTTGGAGGTCCAATACGAACCGGCAGGCCAGACGTTTGTAACCAACCGAATAGGCTGCCCAAGGAAAGCAGAGAAGGATTTGGGCTATCGCTGGACGGTGGATCTGGAGGAAGGAATGAGAAAGCTCATCGAATGGCGCAAAGGTGATCGAGACGCTGTCGCGGCAAAACGTCTGAAGGTTGGCGGCATTAGTAACGCGTAGATCTCATGTGTGGCATAGCAGGCATAGTAAGCATTGACGCCCGTCCGGTAAGTCCGGAGGCAATAAAGGTCATGTGCGATGTCATGAGGCATCGCGGACCGGACGACGCGGGATATGTCTTTTTTCGGCTGGGAGAGTCGCGCTCAGGAGAAGGGGGGCATTGGTGTCAGTTCTCGGATCCCCTTTTCGGTAAAATTGACGAACACCTGCCGGTCTTGGGAGGAAGCTATTGGCAAAACGAAGTATCAAAGAGCGAGTTTGCCGTCGCCTTGGGTCATCGGCGGTTGTCCATAATCGACCTTACGCATTACGGTCACCAGCCCATGGCAAGCTCCGATCGCCGCTATTGGGTTACATTCAATGGTGAAATCTACAACTTTCCTGAACTAAGAGATCAGCTTCGTGCACAGGGGCACGTCTTCCGGACTCGGAGTGACACGGAGGTAATCCTCCACCTGTGGGAGCAATACGGAGACGAAAGCCTCCTCAAACTTGATGGCATGTTTGCCTTTGCCATTTATGATCGCGTAAAGAACACTCTAACCATTGCTCGAGACAGGTTTGGCGTAAAGCCGCTGTACTACGCATTCTCGAACGGTATCTTCGTCTTTGCGAGTGAGATCAAGGCAATTCTCGCAGCGGGTTTATTGGCGCCGGAATTGGATCCCGGCTGTGTTGTCGAGTATTTCACTTTCCAGAACATATACTGTGATCGGACGCTTTTCAAAAGCATCAGGTTGCTGCAGCCAGGACAGTGCCTGACAGTGATTCCCGGTTCAGGCGACGGGCCTGCAGAACCGGTGAGGTATCATCGGGGATTCCCTCCGATCGATCCCTCACTCCACAACGCAGAGGCCGTGGCGGCGGGAGTAGCGGACTCGTTTGCGCACGCAGTTCAGCGCCAACTTATAAGTGACGTGGAGGTGGGCGCGTATCTTTCCGGTGGTATGGACAGTGGATCGATCGTTGCCATAGCCGGACGCTCTATTCCTCGCCTGGTGACATTTACAGGCGGATTCGACCTCACGAACGTCAATGGCATTGAGCAAGGATTCGATGAACGTGCCCTCGCTGAACAACTCTCATACCTATTACAGACGGAACACTATGCGGTGGTGCTCCACGCCGGCGATATGCCTGCGGCCATGGAGAAGATCGCCTGGCACATGGATGATCCTCGTGTGGGAATGTGCCACCAGAATTGGTACGTGGCCAAACTGGCCGGAAAGTTTGTTAAGGTGTGTCTCGCCGGGGCCGGCGGTGATGAGCTTTTCGGTGGGTATCCCTGGCGATACAGGCATGTGCTGGACGCGTCGAGCATTGGAGAGTTTGACCAGGCTTGCTTCCGGTACTGGCATCGGCTCCTGCCGCCTGAAGAGCTACCCCTTCTGTTTTCCCGTGATCTCAGAGGTTATTCGTCTCAGCCCTGGGAGAGCTATCAGACCGTAATGCAGGAAGCGCCGCACTGGGACGCCGGTTTATCGCCAACGGACAACATCCTTCAAAGAGCCCTATTCTTTGAGTTCAGAACCTTCATGCACGGCTTCCTGGTTACGGAAGACCGCATGAGCATGGCGCAAAGTCTCGAAACACGTGTACCGTTCCTGGATAACTCTTTGGCCGATCTGGCGTGGTCGATCCCTCCCTCACTCAAAGTTCGTGCTGATGCCCTCCTTGCCAACGAAACGAATCGGCACATCGAGTCCGCTGACGGTAAGTTTGTTCTCCGTAAGGCCATGGAGGCCTTCTTGCCGAGGGAATATACTCAGCAACGAAAACAAGGGTTCTCTCCACCCGACGAGAACTGGTACCGAGGGCCGTCACTTGATTATATCAAGACCGTATTGCTCGATAAGAGATCCATGGAAAGGCTGTGGTTCGACCCCGGTTTCGTACGGATGAAACTCGAAGAACACTTCACCGGAAAACGGAATCATCGCCTCTTGATCTGGTCTCTGCTGAGCTTTGAGTGGCTGCAGCGGCATTTCATCGACAATCGTTCGGCCGTGGGTCAGTGAATCATGTCCTTGCTAAGTCCTAGGCTGCATTTCGTCGCTTTTCGCGATTTGGTGTTCTTACTTACGCGCCACAGAGATCTTACCTGGGAGATGGCCCGACGTGAAATCAAGGACAGATATGTAGGGCAGGTTCTTGGGCTTTTCTGGGCCGTAGGACATCCCTTTGCTTTGATGCTGATATATATATTCATATTTAGCGTAGTATTCAAAGCCAAAATGGGAGGAACGGCAAGTATGCCCTATAACTTTCCAGCATATTTGCTGTCCGGTCTGATCCCGTGGTTGAGCTTTCAGGAGTCCCTCAACAAATCCGTGACCGTCATTAAATCAAACTCGAACCTAGTGAAACAGGTGGTCTTTCCTATCGAAATATTGCCTGTCAAAGGAGTCCTGGCGGGCACAATAACGCAGATAATTGCCAGTACTCTTCTCGCTGCTTACCTGTTGGCAAGTTATCGTTTCCTTCCCTGGACTTTTTTTCTGGTTCCAGCGCTTATCGCTGTTCAAGTTCTTGCCATGATCGGCCTGAGCTACGTACTTTCTTCTGTGGGAGTCTACTTTCGTGATCTGAAAGATTTCGTACAGGTATTCTTTCAGGTAGGTATCTTCATCCTTCCCATTGTCTATGACCCCAAATGGGTGCCATCGCTTTTCCAGCCCATTCTGGTGTTCAATCCCCTGAGTCACATGATATGGTGCTATCAGGACGCATGTTACTTTGGACGCTTTGAACATCCATGGTCCTGGGTAATCTTTCCGTTGGGCAGTATAGCAGTATTCTACACGGGTTATCGTGTATTTCGTAAATTAAAACTGCTGTTTGGAAACGTTTTATGACTTCCGAAAATAGCCTCGCTGTAACGCTCACCAGCCTTTCCAAAATGTACAAAGTGTATTCCAAACCGGCGGATATGTTCTGGGAACTGATAACATCTCGACCGCGGTACACGGAATTTTGGGCGCTCAAGAACATATCTGCCGATGTGAAGCGAGGAGAAGTGGTCGGTATTATCGGACGAAACGGAGCCGGAAAGAGTACGCTGCTCAGGATCCTTGCAGGCACCCTGGATAATACCGGGGGCGATTTCAAGATCCATGGCCACGTGTCCGCTATACTAGAACTCGGAACGGGATTCCACCCTGAATACACTGGTCGTCAGAACGTATACATGGGCGGAATGTGCCTGGGCATGAGCCGAGACCAAATGGAAGACAAGGTAGAAAGCATCATCGACTTCAGTGAACTCCGAGATGTCATTGACCAGCCTTTCCGAACTTATTCCAGCGGTATGAAGGCTCGACTCACTTTTGCTACAGCGATTAGTGTAGAGCCAGACATTCTTTTAATTGACGAAGCTCTAGCCGCAGGGGACGTACTGTTTGCCGAAAAATGTTTTCGCCGGATAAAGGAAATTACGAGCAGCGGGGCAACAGTCTTGATTGTTACGCACTCTCTCGCGACAGTTTATGCTCTCTGCTCAGTAGGAATTCTGTTGGATCACGGGCAACTAGTGATTCAAGGGGATCCCCGTGAGGTTGGGTACGAATACGAGAGGATTCTCAACCAAGATCGGGAAAAGTCGCCGGAGTCATATAAGCTCAAGAAGAACACCAACCACACAGCAAGCGAGACCGAAACGCGCGGTGCAAAGGATTCCACCAATTATCGAGGAGACTTGGCTCGTTTGCAGGAGATTTATGTCCTCGACTGCAATGGCGCTCCTCGTACCTCACTCTTCTTCGGGGAGAATTACATCGTTGTGGCGCGGTGCGTATTCCTTGAGAATTGTGGGAGTGTGAACGTGTCAGTGAGAATAGAAAGGCACAACGGTATTGTGGTCACCGGGCTCAACACCCTGTTCAAAGATGTATTTATTAATGGAGACCAAGGAAGGACCTACGATGTGTGCTTCCACTGGACCTGCAATCTTGCCAACGGAGTCTACGTGTTGGGCGGCGGGATTGCCAGGCCTCTTACGTCAGGCGATTCTGACACTGAAGTTGGGTATGAAGTGCTGCATATCACGCGCAACGTTCAAAAGGTCTCAGTGGTTAAGAATCCCCACAGCATTGGAATTTTTTCTGCTTCTTTTGATATCACCATAAACAGCGTGAAATGACACCATGTCACTTATCTCACAGTTACGGTTCACTTGGTTGAAAAAGCCGCGGCTAGCCCAGAGGACATTAGCGGCTAGGATTACCAGTGTGAATAGGCTCGTTGTGACCCCGCAAGGGCCCCACCTCTCGCCCGCTGAATAGTTGCCCTGAAGAGTATTCTCGGGACGGCGTTACGAAGGTATAGGCATTATGAACTTATCGGAGCTTTGGCATTGGATGAAGAGTACGCCGGCACTGACCCCGGTTACCATCATTTTGGGGATTGGTTTGAGAGGTTACCGAGAGATCTTCAGACCATATTATTCGTCTCTTCGAGCCAAATCCATTACATCGCATGGTCCGACGGGAGCACTGTTCAGGCGATTAGTGCTCCTGTCTCAAAGACAATGGCACATGATGCGACAAATGCATCGGTTTGTAGCACGAGGCTTGTCCTTGTGCTACAGGTATCTCCATATATATATCCGCTTTATGTTTCTAGTCTTCTTGGCGCTCCTGAAGTCCCATATTTACGGAGCCCCTCGAAAACCTGCCGGAAAGCGGGTTCTCTTCTTGACCATCAGTCAGATTGAGATTGATGCCAGGATTAACAAAGTCGCCCGATCCATGGCGGAGTCCGGTTATGAGGTCACCATCATTGCCTGGGACTTAACTCTAAGAAAGCCGCCATCCGAGAAAGTTTGTCCTGGTGTCAGCTACAGATGGGTAGACTATATTTATCCCTTGAGTCTCCACAGATATTATCAGGATGCATTTGTCATGGCAGGGCTAAGAGAAACGTTTGACTATGTTCATGCAAACGACCTTACCACTTTGCTCTCGGCTTGGCTCCTTTCAAAACTGCGAAACGTTCCTCTTATATATGATTCCCACGAGATATGGTCGGAAAACGTGTTTTATGACAGGAATCTCAAGAAGTACATTCCTCATCGAGCCTGGATACGATGGATATTGAAACACCTTGAGAAGAGGCTCCTTCCCGATGCAGACATTTTCCTGACTGTTTCCTACGGCATTTGTGTGTGGTTTAAGGATCAATACAACCTTAAGAAATTGCCATTACTGCTTCCAAACTATCCGGAGTTGAACCTGCTAGAGCCCCACATGGACTCCAGCTTGCGAGTTCGATGTGGTCTATCGCAGGATAAATTCCTTATTTTGTACTTGGGCGGGGTGAATCCGGCCAGAAACATCGAGTCGGTTATTGAATCATTGCAGTACCTCCCTGACGAGTGTGTGTTCATAATTCAGGGGCCCGGCATAAACGTGTATGGAAAGGATTACGTGAGGTTAGCTTCCAGTCTAGGTGTTCAACATAGAGTCTTTTGTCTCTCTGGGGTAGGCAGAAACGAAGTGGTCGCTGCTGCTCAGTCGGCTGATTGCGGAGTGTTGATGTTGCAGAATCTTTGTCTAAACTTCTATTTTTATTACCCGAATAAACTTTTCGAGTACATGTTGGCCGGACTTCCCGTGGGAGTGTCGAATTTTCCGACTGTTTCTGAGCTCGTAAACACAGAGCAATGTGGTGTAACTTTTGATCCACACGACCCGAAAGACATCGCATCAGCATTGAGGTGGTTGTACGAGCACCCGAACGAGAGAAATCGGATGGCAGAACGAGGCAAACAAAGTGTCATTGAGAAATACAACTGGAATGTAGCAGTCAAGGCGCTTCTAGATGAATACGACCGCCTGCGTGGTTGAGGCGTTTGGATTCGTTAATATCAGTTAATCACCAAATCGGGAATTAAGCCCGGATAAATTCGGCGGGTAAACAAAGAAATGTATGTTCTTCCCCTCAACCATCTGATATGATGCCGAAAATCAAGAGACGTTGAGGGCAATCGGATGCGCGGAAGTGGTGAAGAGCAAAGAGAGACAATTCGACCTGAATTTGATCGTTCGATCATGATAGATTTTCAGGGAGCTGAGATCACGTCGGACACGGGTTTCCTGTTGCTGAGAGAGATAGACGAGCGTTTCGGCATCTTGGGTCCAATCGGCAGTGAGCTTGAGGATGCCAGGTCCTGGGTTCACAGCAAACACTCTTTGCTTCAGATGGCCCGACAGAGGGTGTATCAGATAGCGGCCGGCTATGAGGACTGCAATGAGGCGGATTTTCTACGGATCGATCCTGCTCTTCGGCTCGCCATAGGCAAGGGCGACGAAGCTGTAAGAATACGCTGCGCTGGGACAAGACCAGTTGCCGTCGCTTCGCCGCGAATCAGGCTCGGTTGCTCATGGATGTCTTGGCGTACAATCTCCTGCACATACTCCGCCAATTCTACCTTGTGGGCGAAGAGGTCAAACGGTCCATGGAGTGGCTGATCAAACGCCTGATCAAGGTCGGAGCGAAGGTCGCGTATCATGGTCGGAGGTGGTATGTTCATGTCGGGTCGGCGTTTCCTTTAGCCGGACACTACTGCGATGTGTTCGGGTGACGGGCGCGGAGGGAAAAGCGATTTTGCCGGAGGGGCGGACGGTGAGGTACGCTGAAAAACAAGATAAAAGGGGCATTTTCATCAACATGACGACGGTTTTGCCTCCTTCTGGTCGTGTGGGAGTCCAAACGGAGACCTCTTCGGGGTCAACGGGCCGATCACTCTACCCCGCAACGGTACCAAAACGCTCAAAATGGCAAGACCGCCGCATAATTCCGGTTGATATTATTTATCGGCTGTGGAGGATGAGTAGTGAACAATAAAATCGAAGGGCCGGGGCTGCCGTGTGGTGTGACCCGGGAGCAGAGAGAGTCTATGATGGGTCACACGGGTTGTGTTGTCTGGTTGACCGGCTACAGCGGCTCGGGAAAAACTACTATTGCGTGTGCTCTTGAGAAGGAACTCCTTTCCCGCTACTGCACCGCATATGTGCTTGATGGGGATCAGGTAAGAAACGGACTAAATTCGGATTTGGGGTTTTCGCCCGAGGATCGAGACGAGAACATCCGTCGAGTGGGCGAGGTGGCCGCCTTGATGGCGGATGCGGGCCTGATTGTCATCACAGCATTCATATCGCCTTATCGCGATGGCAGAAGGAGAGCCCGATCAATAATGGACAAAGGCCGTTTCATGGAAATATTTTTGGATGTTCCGCTGGAAGTGTGTGAACAGAGGGATCCAAAGGGACTTTACCTGAAAGCGAGACAAGGGGTCATACCCGATTTTACCGGCATAAGTGCGCCATATGAACCACCGGAAATACCTGAACTCGTTTTGGATACCTCAGAGCAATCGCTGAACGAATGCGTGAATTTGATTGTTGCATTCCTGGAGTCAAAAGGGCTGGTCAAAACAGCCGATTACAGCGGTTTTCGCATGCAATATTCCTTGCGATCTTCCGGCCAATCATAGGCTATTACGGGTCGTGCTGATTACCCAGCTCGAACCTTGTGATCAAAATAATACGTTTTAAGATGGCAGTTCTGGGCCTAGTGGACTTGAAGTCCTCGTGAAATCCAGTCGAGTATGATCCCATGAGAGTATTGCATTCGCCTGTAAATGTGGCCAACCAGCCATGGTTCTTGTCTCGAGAGGAACGCCGTTACGGGATGAGAAGCGACCTAATCACCAATTACTCAACTCGTTTCAAATTTCCGGCTGACCGGTGCCTGAGCGGTTTGGGTGAACGAACTCTCCGGATAATCGCCAAAAGAACATGGACAGCTCTTGCGGCCACACTGAAGTATCAGATTCTCCACTGCTACTTCGGGAGATCCCTGCTGTGCTGGGATGACTATGGTCGCCCCAACTGCTTATGGTATAAGGACCTCAAAATTGCCCGATTTCTGCGACGTAAGATCTTTATGACTCTCCAAGGATGCGACGTCAGAATGGCCGTCAAGTCGGACATGAATAACGAGATTACTCCTTGCAGGGAAGGAATATGTCAGAGTTATCCCGTTTGTAGGGATTGGCTGGACGGTCACCGACAATACATGGTGAACGAAATTCTACCGCTTTGTTCCAAGGTATTCTTCCTGAATCCTGACCTAAGCCATTTCGTCCCGGAAGGAACTTTCTTGCCATACGCGTGTGTGGATGTGGATTCCATTGAGCCAGTACCACCTGGAAACACCAAAGAGATAACTATACTGCACGCTCCGACCGACAGCTTCATTAAAGGAACTCACTTCATTACTCGGACCATGGACAAGCTCAAGAAGAAGTTTCCGATAAACTTTAGGTTAATTCAGAACTTGACTCACGAGGATGCGTTCAAACTCTACCGAACAGCTGATATAGTCATAGATCAGCTCCTGTGCGGGTGGTATGGGGGGTTCGCAGTCGAGGCGATGGCGATGGGCAAACCCGTTGTTTGTTACATGAGGGAAAGTGACCTTTCGTCCATCCCTGCCCCGATGAGAGAGGAGATACCAGTCTTGTCGGCACGCCCTGATAATCTTGAGGAGCGCTTGACCGAAATACTTGAACAACGAGGTCGCTGGCAAGAATGGTCTGAGAGATCCGTGTCCTACGTCCGAAAGTGGCACAATCCGAAACACATCGCTAAAGCAATGATTGAGTCATACATTTCCAAGGAATCCCATTTCGACTTGGAGAAGGTTGTGGAGAACATTTAGATATGTGTGGTATTGCAGGCATCATTCATTGGGGCGCATGTGCCGACGCCGAACAAAGAGTCGAGAGAATGAAGGACGCTTTGAGGCACAGAGGTCCTGACGGGGACGGATCATGGACGAGCTGCTACTGTGCGCTGGGCCACGTTCGTCTTAGCATCGTCGACATTGAGCACGGGCGCCAGCCCATGACCAGTGAAGACGGTCAGGTGACCGTAGTCTATAATGGAGAAATCTACAATCATCGAGAACTGCGACGTGAGCTTGAGAGACTCGGACATGTCTTCAGTTCTCATCATTCTGACACTGAAGTGCTGGTTCATGGATATGAGTCCTGGGGAGAGAAGTTGCTGCCCCGCCTTAACGGCATGTTCGCTTTCGCTATTTGGGATGATCGGAAGAACTCACTCCTACTGGGCCGTGATCGGTATGGTATCAAGCCGCTCTATGTTTGGTATGGCCCAGATAACGATTTGGTATTTGCATCCGAGGTGAGGGGAATCCTGGCATCAAACCTGCTTCCCAAGGAAGAATCACACCAAGCCCTCTTGGAATACCTATCTCTTCAGAACATGTTGACCGGACGAACCCTTTTCAAGGACATCTTGCAGTTTCCGGCTGGACATTGGGAAAAGCTTTCTATGGAGCGTTCCACAAGAAGCCGATACTGGGATTTGAGTTTTCCTCGCTCATTCAAAGGCTCATTGGAGAGTGCTGCCACCGAGCATCGAAATATCTTGGAGTCAGTAATTTCCCGTCAAGTTGACTCAGACGTCCCCATTGCGACATATTTGTCCGGGGGAATTGATTCTTCTAGTATTGCAGTAGCCTCTTACCGCAAATTCGGTCCGATTCGAGGTTATTCTTGTCTGTTTGACCTCGAAGGAGTAGGGCAGGATCGCATCGTCGATGAAAGGGAGTTTGCTCGAACGGTGGCGGAGCATATCAATCTGGAGCACGTCATATTGGAATTGCCCCAGACAGTGATGAAGGAATGTCTTGACCACACAATTGCCGCCCTCGAGTATCCCCGCATGGGCATGTCCTACCCGAACTACCTTATCGCCCAACGCGTTTCAAGAGATGTAAAAGTGGTCATGTCCGGAATGGGAGGCGACGAATTTCACGGAGGATACCTGTACAGATATCAAGCTATGAAACGCCCCCCGGCCCCGCAAAGTCTTTTCCGCAGTCTCTTCAGCCGGTTTGTGCGCTCGTCAAATGAGCGCGAACACTACTGTCTCAAAAACAAGAAAACCTTCCGTAGCATGCTGAATTTTCCTGTGCCAGAGGCTAATCTTTCAGAAGCGCTGACCCCTGAATTTCTAGCATCGGCCGAGGGATTTTCGCCAACAGATGTTATTAATTCGTACTTTGAAGCCTGTCCATCTGACGACCCTTGGGATCTCGTAATGTACGTGGACGGCAAGGCTTACTTGCACGGTCTTTTGGTTTTAGAGGACAAGCTCTCAATGGCCCACGCACTTGAAACAAGAGTGCCTCTTCTTGACAATGAGCTGGTAGATTTTGTACTGGATTTGCCTTGGCCGTTCCTTTGCGACGGCAATATCGGCAAACGTGTGTTCAGGGAATCGGTAAGACCTTGGGTGCCCGAGATAATATACAGCAAACCCAAAATGGGATTTGGTCCACCAGATGCTTCCTGGTACCGACGGTCGTTGAGGGGATGGATACAAGAGGAACTCTCGGAGAAGAAGATTCGCAATCGAGGTATCTTTCGTCCGGAGTTTGTCCGAAAGACCTTGGAAGATCATTTCAGTGAGAGACGCAACAACGTCTATATGATTTGGTCACTACTAAATGTGGAGCGGTGGTGCAGGATATTCGGAATGTTCGGCGGGTGATTTTGATGCTATCCTGGAACCGATGCGACATGTTCTGCACGCCTCATGTGGAACAAGAATCGGCGCTAAAGAAAAATCCTGGAGACCGCCCGTTCACGTGCAGCCTGTTTTGCCATTACGTCTATAGTCCCGTCGCGACTGCAGTCAACTCCTGTTTCCTGTAAGAAAACGATGCTTAATAGTCTCCAGCCACGCTTCAAGAATTATTTCAGACGCTTGGTGCGCTTCATTGAACCGTATCTCTTTCCGATTATCCGGAGAGTTCTCCTCATCACGCCACTCGCCTACAGGAATCGAACAGTTAAGAGGAGTCTGTGGGCTGGCACTCCCATTATAAACATGGCCATTAATGCGCGAGCCGAACGACTTCTGGGAGTCAAGGCAGATTCGCTAGTATACAATACATACTTTATAACCAATGAATTCACTTACAACCTGTCTAGATGGCGTATGCCGCCGTTCAGGCTCGTGGCCCAATATATCGTACTGTTTTGGGCTTGCATTCGTTATCAGAGATTTCACTATTATTGTGACATGGGATTGTTGCTGCCCCAGAGGAGAGGTCTGCCCAATCTGAATGAACTGCGGCTGCTGAATGACCTAGGTAAACAAGTCTTCTTTTGGACGTACGGTGCGGATGTTCGCACTCGCAAAAAGACCGAGTCATTGGGTAGCTTCAATTGCTGCATGGATTGCGATATAATCGGACAGGGGTGCGTCTGCGATGACAGCCTTCAAGTAGAGAATTACAAATTACTAAGAGACCATTCTTCAGGAATATTTGCCATGGGAGATATGATTGAGTACACACCTGACAGCCGAAATGATCTCTTCTTCTGGCCTATTGACCTCAATGAAAATGAAGGAAGAAAGTATACTCCCAGGTATCCGCGCTCTAATTCTGAGACTCCCGTTCTGGTAGTCCATGCCCCCAACCATCGCCAATATAAAGGGACTCGGTTCTTGTTAGACGTTGTAAGTAATCTACAGCAGGACGGGGTCCCCATAGAGCTCAAGCTGGTGGAGAAAGTACCAAACAACGAAGCTCTCAAGATATACCAGACTGCAGATATTATTTTCGACCAATGCATAGTCGGATTCCACGGCTTTTTTGCGATCGAAGCCATGGCAATGGGAAAAGCCGTCATAGTCTACATTCGAAAACCCGAAAAATATCTTATCGATTATAAAGAGTGTCCCTTTATCAACGCTTCGCCGGAGAAGTTGGAAAGTACACTGAGGGAGTTGGCTACGGACAGGAAGAGGTTACATCAACTCGGAAAGGCTGGGCGTCGCTATGTAGAGAAATACTATACCTTGGAAGCATTCGCGAAGAGATTAGACAGGGCGTATAAAGATCTTGATCCCGAAATGTCTTGTAACCCCGAGAGCGATCCTGATTGCACAGATAATTTGGGTCCTTCCGACGATTGAGAGAACGAGGACGTTTACACCCTGTTTGCGAGAAAACTCATTTTGTGAAAGGACTGAACTAAGTCGATGACACCATTACTGAAAACCATATTCTTTCGGATAGGCTTTGTTTGCTTGGTTGCTTTTATCGGGCTTGGCTCATACTTAGTCAAGAGAGATCTCGATATCCTGAAGGATCAAGCCACAATGAGCAACAAAGCACTGGCAGCTGTTAACAGCAAATTGGCAGACGTCAGTTCCAAGACAAAGGTGATAGAAGGGTTCCAGGGCACACCCACTCTATCGGGGCTCAAACTGACATCCATTAGTGGGAAGACGATAAAATACATGCCGTATTCCATCGTGTTCTCCGAGGATCTCGACTCCTTGATGAAATTGCATGCTGGACGAAACACCATCAATCTGGTGTACCCCGAGTACAAAGTGGGTGAAGAGCTCTTTCAGTTTCACCCATATCAGTGGAGCATCAATCTCATAGCTCTTGCGGAGTACGGGCGCAAGAACGGTATATCTGCAATACAGCCCGCAGTCGAATCTCTGATTCTGCAGTCAGAACCCTTCGCTCGTGATGTTGACGGAGCAGTTTACTATACGTATCCTGTCAAGAGGAATCTGTATGGAAAGACCTTGGAAGCCAACTGGACTAGCGCATTCTCCCAGGGGTTCGCCTTGGCCGCATGGGTAAAGCTGTTCAGTGTCACTCAAGACAGAAAGCATCTGGATATGGCTAAAAGGGTCTTGAGGTCGTTTTTGCAGATACGGGAAGAACCCGGACAATCTCGTCCATGGGTAGCCTTTGTAGACAAATCCCAGTACTTGTGGTTCGAGGAGTACCCTAACGCAAAGGATCCGCAGATTCGTGTCCTCAATGGTCACATATGGGCCCTGCAAGGGCTCTATTCCTACTACCGAATTGAACCCAGCGACGAAGTCTTAGGGTTACTTCGCGCGGGTATCACTACCGTACAACGTTATGCCAGCAGTTTCAGAATCCCCGGTGAAGTTAATCGGTATTGTCTTCTCTCTCAAGCACCCGACTACTCTTCGCAGAGGTCTGTTAAGCATCAAGAGTGGTTGCTTAACATAACCAGCGAGCCCTTCTTCAGAGAGACTATGCATACTTTTCAGACTGATATGGCCTTCTAGTCTCCTATCTCATAGGTTTGCTATCGTGTCGCTTCTTGAATACTGTGGATACCTTCACGTTTGTCATTGCGAGCCCGACCGAATGGAGGCGTGGCAATCTCAGCCTTTCATGAAGCATTGAGATTGCTTCGTCGCTGCGCTCCTCGCAATCACAGTAGCGACCGGAGGGAGCGTTGAGTATCCGGGTTAGGATCACCGCGGAATTCAAAGCGCGACACTATAATTCGCGTGGTCATGTGTGCAATCGCGTCTCTGTCACGTACCGAAAGGTCAGAGGGAATGGCAGTACCGGAAAAGAGGGGAGTGCGATTACGAATTCGATACGGAATGCCGGACAAGAATGTTCCGGGCTCCTGATGCCCAAATGGCTTCGTGGTAATGGACGTGCCCTATCTTGCTCCTGGGCGCAGCCATCCCCCCGGAGCTTCGGTTTTTGGGACTGCCTTGGAGGCGACCAGCATTCTAGTCGACGATTGCGTTTTGAGCTTGGCCCAATTGGGGCCTGAAGCAAAAAGTGCGAAAGGAGCTATATGTCACCGTGTTACTTCGTTTTGGCTTGCGCCAGATCTGGTTCTACGTCTCTGGCGAGAATACTGGATCTTGCAACAAACGGCAAGTGCGCCATTGAGCCGTCGCCCAACCTGAACCGGGAAACACGTGAAGTCATGGAGGGTCGCCTTAATGACCCAATGCAGGTTGTGCAAGAGCTTATCGTTCCTAGGGTGAAAGAACAGCTAGCCAAGGTCGAAATCTACGGGGAAAAGAATGTTACCTACGGGCCTTTCATCCCGTATCTTTACGAAGCATTGCGGTGCAAGTTTGTCTTCTTGCGACGCGACGGCCGGGACGTAGTCAGATCTCTCGTTGACTGGCATGACAGGATGTTTGGCTCGATATACCGAGAGTGTAGAGATTCCGGAACACTGTCTCCGACTGCTATGACACGTGCGGCTGAATTGCCGGTTCACAAGGATACTTCAGATTATGCCAGACCACGACCTCTCCCGGAACATAGTCTTTATGGAGAATGGCCCAATCTGTCAAGAGAAGAAATGTGTGCATATTACTGGTCTTTTATCAACGAACTTTACATAAACGCATTGGCAAAGATACCCAGGGATCACTGGATTGAATTGGATTATGCCGCGCCTGATACTATAGACATTGAGCGTGTATACAATTTTCTCGGTCTAAAAGAATTTGATACTGCTCGCGTCCGTGAGATGCTCACCAGTAGAATCAACTCTCTCAGCGACCGGATAGGTGAAGCTGATACCTATCCAGCTTGGCCGAATTGGGACGGGGGCTTGAGAAGAAGATTCGACCGCATAGCCGGCGAGACGATGTCGAGACTAGGATACTACCGCAACGATGGCTCCGATTGGAGGCCTCCGGATTACGGGCAATGGTGGTGTGAAGACAGAGGGGACCTGGAATGGTACACATGGATGTACAACAGCCGGCGAAAAATGCACTCTGATATGATCAAATGGGTGAGGGATCTCGAATCTGAAGGGCAAGCGATCCAATCTATCGCAGAATTCGGGTGCGGCCTCGGCGTAGGTTACCGTGATGATTTCTCAGACCGTCAATACGTAGGATTTGATGTTAGTAGTCGTAATATTGAATGGTGCAACTCAAACCGAACCCATCCAGGACATTATTACGTGTGCGCGGATGTCATGCTCCGCGAGGCCTGCGACCAGTTCGACCTGGTCTTTTCTAGCGGAACTATCGATAATTGTTACGATATCGAGGTCTTCCTGGAGTCTATGGTACGTCATTCAAAGAAGTGGATCTATGTTACGTGCTATCGGGGGTGGTTTCCCGACCTAAGAGAGCACAAGTATATGTGGTCGCAAGAGCACAGATGCTTCTACAATGACGTGTCTCCGAGAAGGGTGCGTGAGTGTTTGGAAAACTTGGGCCTTGATAACATCATCATCCGCTCCACCCGGACTGAAAACTTCCAAATCCCGTATGAGACTCTTATAATAGCGCGTGTTCCGTAGGCGAATACGGAGTTTGAAATCCATTGACTGGTCGCCAAATCGAGAAGAGACGGAAGAACAACTCGTGTTATCCAGAATAAAAAGTGCAATCAAATGGATCGCGAAAAAGGTCGTGCCGGAACCCGTCAGAAAACGCTGTCGTGCGCTCTGGCATATCGCTCGCATCGAAACCGGACTTGAGAGTCAGGGCCTAAGGACTGAACATCTTCATCTAAAATTGGAACAAATTGTTCACAAGACGTCACGCATTGACACTCAGCTTCAGGACCTCATCGATATCGTAACCGGACTCGAGAGTCAGGGCCTAAGGACTGAACATCTTACTGAACATCTTCATCTAAAATTAGAACAAATTGTTCACAAGACGTCACGTATGGACACTCAGCTTCAGGACCTCATCGGTATCGTAAACGAAGCTAGGAAACATAGCCTGGGCATTGAAACGAAGATTCAATACGAAATATTGGATAGAATAAAGCTTTTGAAGCGCGGCGGAGAGCAACTTACCGAGGCCGTTTCCCATATCGCAGCCCAATCAGGTATCATTCTTCCTTCCCTTAACAATAGTAGGCCTTTCGAGCCCTCTTACTCGGTTGAAATTGGGCCGAACCCAGACGAGCTCCGAGAGCGAGTAGATCGTAGCTACAAGCATCTGTACAATCCATTTCGTTACTACGAGGCTTTCATTGACGAACTCCTGCAAATCAAGGATGTAGAATTGCGCCCACTTTATGAGGTGGCAACCCTGGCAGCAAATGGAAAAAAGATTATCGGACTACGTCACGACATAGACGAAGACCCGGTCACTGGTTTAAGGGCCGCCCGATACCTGGCACAGCGAGCTGTTTGTGGTAGTTTCTACTTGCTGCACACGTCCCACTACTATGGTAAGTTCTGCCATGGAGTGTTCATCAGAAATCCCAAATTGCCTCAGTGGGTTAAGGGCTTTGTCGTCTCAGGCTGTGAGGTGGGGATCCATAATGATGCACTCGGGGTCTTCTTGACTCGGGACGCGGACGGAGTGGTGGCTTTGAAAACTGAGATCGCTTGGCTGCGGTCTCAAGGAGCAGCGATCAAGGGATCCGTTGCACATAACTCGCCTCCCTTGTATGGCGCTGGTAACGAGGAAATATTTCGGGGCCGGGTTTACTGGGGCCGCCAGGTATCCACTCCCAATGGGCTAATTCTCCCACTTGGCACTGTCTCTGAGTCGGAGTTGGGTCTCACGTATGAGGGGACGTTTTCTACTCGAAAGAGAGAATTCGATGTCAGGAAAGCCGAAGAGTTTGTTGAATCCTTTGAACCTGATGCCGTCCGCTCTGGCACTTGGATGCGCCAACTACTCTTGGATAATCCCTGTTGTGATTATTCCGTGGATTATCAATTCTGGCTCGTTGGAAAGGACAGCTGGGTGGCTGCTGGTCGGTTTGGGGAAAATGAGTTATTTGAGTGGAAAGTGAGTGCATCGCGAGTTATCGAGATCGTGGGAAGCTTGCCTCCCAACACAAAATCACTCATGGTTATTCATCCTTGCTATGTATCCGGCGGCGGATAGTCCCGTTCTCGTAGTCGACCCCGGTTGCAGCATCCTCCCAATGCTGTCACATCTCCTTGACGCCAGTTTATGGCGTGTTTCGCACTTAGCTGAGAAGCGGTTAAGGCGTATTTTCAGTACTGGGCGAAAGGAGAGTGCCACGGAATTTCGATTCCCACCAAAGATGACGGTATCTCCATGGGGACCTGCCAAGAAATATGACACTGTGCCGTCCCACCTGGAGCTAGACATGATATGAACGGCAATCGGATTTGTCGAATTCGTCTTGGAGCACTACGAGCCTAAAAAGGATCACAAGAAAGATTGCCTGAAGATTCTTCGTCGAAGGAGCCTGTAATCTTGTGCCATCAGATGTGATTCTGTGTGACATGTCTAAATGTACGATAGATGAGCAAGATCGAGAAGCGCTCACGGGTCAAGTTGGATGCGTTGTTTGGTTGACCGGCCTGAGTGGCTCCGGGAAGTCTACTGTTGCGTTTACCCTTGAAAGAGTATTCTATGCCATGGGGTATAATGCGTATGTCCTCGATGGAGATTGTGTGCGAAACGGCTTGAATTCCGATCCGAGGTTTGATGTCCTGAGCCGAAGAGAAAGTATACGGAGCGCAGGGGAAGTGGCGGCCATACTCGCAGACGCGGGTGTTATTGTGGTCGCTGCATTCATTTCGCCATACCGTCGAGATCGCGACAACGCGCGTGAAGCCATCGGACCTAACCGCTTTGTGGAGACCTATCTGGATGTGCCGCTGCACATTTGCGAACAGAGAGACCCCAAAGGACTATACAAGAAAGCCCGAGCAGGCCAGATCTCCAACTTCACAGGAATCAGTGATCCGTACGAACCCCCTGAAACGGCGGACATCGTGCTCAAGACTGCCGAAGAACCCCCATTTGGCTGTGCCAGACGAATCGTTGAATATATGGTGACGGCACGCTTGCTTCCAACACCAAATCAGAACATGAGGCGTCCTGCTTTCTTACCAACTCTTTGAAGACTGTTGCAGATTTTGCGCTGCAAAACACTCAATATCAAAGTGGTCATATAGTCTCAGCGGAACGGTCTGGGGAAGTCCAATGGCTACCGATCTCATACGTCATCGATTACCCAACATACTAAACTACTTTCAGCCAAGCGAAGCATCAGATATTTTGCTAAACCGCTTTCGTCTGGAAATCTCGAACCGAGTTCCCTCACTGCCCGTGACCTACTACACGATACTCGGATCCTTGACAAACTTCCAAGCGGCTGCATCTTCCACAACCAGACCTTGGACGGGGTGGCTTCGATCTTGGATGTCGAGATCCTTTATTACACGACGAAGTGACAAAGAAGCTTCAGTAAGATCGTTGAGCCAGGAGATCACCTTCAAGAACGCGACGGTAGTGATTCTTGGATGTCCATTTGGGATCCTTTCCGAAATAGCCATCTCAATGGGCGCCAAATCGGTAGTGGGTCTTGCTGTTGACGAAGTTGATCTTGATGCCGCTGCCCTGCGAATACTCAGATATAGGTCGGCCATCCCTTGCGCTCTTCTATGTGAAGGTCGAGACTTCGTGCCTGAAAAGTCGGTGGATTTCCTTATTGTTCATTGGAGTGACCGATTGCAGAAGCGTCTTCGGTCTCTGGATAAAGACGTGCTGGGAGTGCTTCTGCGCCGAAGTTCCAGTGTGTTGGGTATCGAGTCCCTGGAAGAAGCAGGGAATCTGAGGACACTGGCAAACCAGTTCTCTCAGCGCAAGTATAATTACTCAACCAGGGATGGGCTTCTGATGGTACAAGGCGGCGTCACAGCAGATAGATCCCCAGAACCCGATGGGACGGTGACCCTGTTTTCTCACAAGCCGATAAACTCACGTGCGGTTTCCCAAGAAGAAGTGTTCAAACGGATTGAAGAGTATATGCAAGCTCCAACACAGGTACAAAGTACGCTTCATCTTGAGGACTATCGAAGACTCATGGCTTCATTGGTGGGGCCGAAATCTCGTTTTAAGAACGTGCCTTTGGCTCAATTTGCATCGGCAAGAGATTCACATCATGTAGTTTTCGGGATTCGTCATGATGTAGATTTTGACATCCGTACGTGCGTACCCATGAGTGAACTGGAAACGCAGCTAGGTTTGAGCAGCACATACTTTATCCTTCATAACAACCCGGCGTACTATGGAGTCTACCTTCATGGAGGTATCTTCGTCCGCTTTTCGTCCATGGTGTCAGTGTACAAGAAGATCCAGGATCATGGGCAAGAGCTTGGGCTGCATATTGATCCATTGGGCACTATTGGCGAATTCCGAGTCGATGGCATTGACGCTATGAGAGCCGAACTGAATTATTTGCGTCACCTGGGACTTGCGGTCTCCGGAGTCTGCGCCCACAATTCCCAAAGCGTCTACAATGTCGATAACAAGGATGTCTTCGCAGGTCAAAACGCTTCTGGCGAAAATAGCGTCGTGACCGAGTTCGGATGTCGCGTTGAATTGGGAGCCTTGGCTCTAGTGGATTGGGGCATAGATTATGTCGCTGATTTCAATCGAACTGTGGCTTACGTACCCCTGACCAAGCCATATATCTCTCCCTTCTCTTTTCGCGTGGACAGGGTCCCTGTTTACGAATTCGATTACGATGTCGGGTTCTCGATTATCAGCAACGGGATGTGGGAGGTCAACTGCGCGGACGACAAACTAAATGCTGGACATATCCCCCATGTTGAGCTGATTTCCCATCTCGAGAGTCTCCCATTGGGGACTAAAATCCTTTTCAATATTCACCCCGAATACTTTGGAAAACGTATTCGGTAGGGGCTTGACCACCTGGTGAAAGGAGAACATATGACGAGGATAACTGTTGTGAGAATCCTGTCATTGAGTTACACGGGCACTACGTGGTTAAATGTGATGCTGGGATGTCATTCCAGGGCATTTGACATAGGCCCGGCCGATTTCCTTTGGAATCAGCGGAAGGACTTCTCCCAAGCATGCAAGATCCACGGTGAGGAATGTACCTTTTGGCAAGAATTCGCCAAGTGCTACAAGCCGGAAGTAAACCTATACTTGCAACTAGCTGATTTCTCCGGCAAAGATGTTTTCGTAATCAACAACCCTGAAGCTTCGAGCTCTGAGCTGGATCACCCCAGCATTCAGGTGAAGACCATTGTCCTTTTCCGTGACGGTCGAGCAGTGAGCGCTAGTTTCCACCGCAAGTTCCCGGACAAATATCCTGCAGACAATTACCTTGGTACCGTCACGCAATGGTATCTCCCTGCCACCAGATTCTACCTGAACATGGAAGAAAAGTGGCCTTCAAGCTTAGTGGTTCAGTACGAAGATCTTGTGGGCAATCTTGACGAGCACATCAATAGGTTTAGTACGTTCATAGGAATTGATTACAGCCAGGATATTGGCGATTTTTGGAAGTATCCACACCATACTGCTGGTGGAAGCGGGGGACCACATTTCCTCATAAGTGTTTTTCAGGGACACGGACATCCAGGGCAGACAACGGGGGACACTTTTTACAGCATTTATCGAGAAGAATTTGAGAAGCTTCGACATAAACAAGAATCACAATTGAAGGACGAACGATGGAAGAATGAACTATCCTCGAGGGACTTGTACATCTTTGATCATTACTGCGGCGCCTCGAATGCACACCTTGGATATGAAAGAAATCAGTTTTCATCCTCTGAAAAGGAACAATGCGGGAAGTACGTAAAAGAACTCCTGTCTCAGCATCACGATCTGTGTCCCCGCCAGGTGCCGAAGCTGGTAGAAGAGCGAGAACAGCTCATGGATCCCGAGAGGACCGGTGGGTGTAAAGGAGTTTTCGACAGAATCAAGAACCTGTTTCAGCTATAGCTACGGCACTGGATAACCCTCGGGTAAAACAAGATTCAAAAACTCAATCACGCATTGTAGGCTGCCTTCTGCAAATGTCAAGTGTAGCATGGGTAGAAAGATCAACACATGAGTTATCATCCGCGTCAAACCATTTTGTTATTCTTGCTACTATTGGTATCTTTGATGGGACTTACACTGATTTACTTCCCGTCGACGTGCGAGGGAACCCTCGTTTCCGTCACGTCTCCTGGTCGAGGCGAGGTGGTGACCGAATTGCGTCCGATCATTACGGTCTCTCAGGTCGAAGAGGCTGAAGCATATATGATCCAGATTTCACCTGAACCGGACTTTACGTCGATAAACACCATCACCTATGTTTCTCCTCCGACGCCTTCGGCCCGCTTAGACAAAGATCGATCGCAGAAAGTTTTTCAACCTGGCCTCGCAAGCAAGTACGTGAGGTATCCGGACAAGCTTCATCAACCATGGCAGTGGAAGGTTCCATACAATTTAACAGTAATGCTGAGTTACCCCTATGGCTACAGAATCGTACCCTGTCGTCGATGGCTGCGCTTCCTGAGCGAAAGGGTCGTGGAGGGCCATACGGACCCATTACTTGCCATTCACTCATTCGTTGCCTTCGGGATACAGAATGAAGGGAGTGCAAGTGATTATCATGATGCATATCAGATGCTCTCTCGGGATAAAGGGGTTTGCGGACATTATGCCGAGTTGACCGCTGCAATGGCCGCATCTTGCGGTTATAGAAGTCGCTTGCTCATTCTGAACGGACTCACAGGTCATGTCGTTGCCCACGTACAGAGGCATACTGGAGAATGGGTTCTCATGGACAGCATTTACAACTTCGTAATAACAGGAAAGATAGAAGACATATTGGCCCGCGTCAAGGAAGAGCCTGATTACTTAACAACGAGGCTTTGGTATGGGGCTACGTATCGTTTTCGCGACTTGCTTCATAATGTCAACTACGCGAACAGATACGCAACGACACTGGATGGAATAAAGTATGATGTTAAAGACTCTCCTGACGAGGCCACCCAGTTTCAAGATCTTGCCTGGAAATGTTCTTCTGAAATGCTTGCTGAAGTCGAAAAACAGAAGCTCCTTCGCCTCACCAACATATTCTTTGTCAGAGCCGCGAGCGTCAAAGATGGTAAGCAGAGTGAGTGGTCCAAAAGTTACTTTGTTTTCAGACCGAGACTAATGCCGGATGAGAAGTATGTAGACAATGTACGCAATCTCTGGGGTAATGGGAATAGGCTCCCCACGGATTTCCAATAAATTGAGCGACCCTGTGTAGAACGATCCAGGACAGAGCAATTGTCGATTGATAGGGGTATGAAACACAAGCCATGAAAGGAGTTGCATTGGCACGGCTTCGGCAAGGAATTCCTCTTCATATACTTCTAGTTTCAATTTGTCTTATTGCATTCCTTGCCCGCTTTTGGAGCAGCTTCGTCGCGTACAGTCAGTTGAGAATGCCAGCGAAGCTCATGTACATAGTTACTCACTTCCCGGAGGAAGTGCGTGGAGGGTTCCTCGATCATTACAACTCGAGCATACTCAACGTGTTCTACTTGATGTATTTCGGGCTGCAACCGTTAGTAGGCGACTTCTGGAGTAATGCTCTCATCTTTATCGGTATCTCAGCGCTTCTCATTTTCTCCGTCTATTTCGTGTTGTTCACACTCCTGAAATCACCCTTTGCTGCCGCGTTGGCAACAGCAATTGTGCTTCTTACGGACCTCCCCACGCAACCGAGCGTGGGCGCCAACGGTCATCCGGGGATTGGGGCCCTGAATGCCTATTTGGGGTTAGGCGTTATCCTGTCCGCTTATGGGGCTCTCTTACTACGGCGGTATTACCTCTATTCCGCACTCATGATCGTGAGCTTCTTCTGTCACCAACCATTGTCTATGATGGCTTCCGCCGCTCTTCTACCCCTGGTGTGGCAACTGACAGCCCAAAAACGGTCGGCATTCTTGGCTCATGTCGCCAGTTACGGCTGTACCGTGGGGATGATGATAATTATTCAACATCTCACTGGAACCGCTTCATTGTTGGCGAACAAATCGGATCTATGGTTCCATGTCGTAGCGCTTTTCAACTCGGGTCATCTATTCCCTGATTACGGGACGGGGTTATGGTGGAATTTCTACTGCTTCATTTCATTTCTCGTTGCCGGATTCGTTACCTGTCTGGCCTGCTCTGAGATTCGAAAGAATCTTCTCTACGCACTTGTGGTCGGGGGCACAATCTTTTTCGGTTCTCTCCCGTTTATATACTTGTATAGACTCGAAATGATCTTTCTTCTAATGCCCATCCGGGTCAGTACCTTTCTCACGTTATTGATTCTGATATTCCTCTTGGCTGATCTCTTCCGGCGTCTCCTTTATTCCGCCACCCTTATAACAATAGAAATGGTTCTCGTTGCCGTTTCGCTCGGAACGGCGACCCTTGGTACGTGTGCGGCAGCCTTTGTTCTTTCATTTCTTACCTGCGTAAGGATAGCCATTGCCTCCACAGGACATAGGCAAATTCTCGCTCTCCTTGGCGCTTGCCTGACGCTAATCATGCCGTTTCTGAGTCAGATGCCGAAGGCGTTGCTTTTTCCTTCTCCTTCTCGCCTGCTCGCCTGTGCTCTGGTGATAGCCATATGCCTCGTGGTCTCCTGGCTTAGAATCCGAGGGGGTTGGAACCGATTCAACAGAGCGAGCGTAGCGCTGGCAGCCCTCGTCATAGTGTGTGTAGTAACATTGGGATACGGTCCTGCATTCAATGCAAGCCAAAAGTTGCTGGATGAGACCCGAGACTTCACGGCGCTGGGAGATTGGGTCAATGAAAACGCTCCTGCTGGCAAACCGGTTCTCGTGCCTCCGGAGATTCGAATGCCCATATTCGAAGCGGTTTCGAGGCGAGGCAGCCTTCTACAACTAAGAAAAGTCGCGTGGATCTACGGGTCTCCTAATCTGCAGAACGACTTTCAGGGCTTTCTGAACCACTTGGATATAGACTTGGCCCGCATAAAGACAAGGAGCGAACTACTCCGTGCCGCCCCAGAGAAGTGGCGGAGCGTTTCACCCGATCGGTTTAAGGAATTGGGCGCTGCGTACAATGCCACCTTACTCGTGACATATGTAGATCATCAGCTTCCGTTTGACGTCGCGTACCAGGGGAGCTTCTACAAAATATACAACGTTCAAGCCAGTCGTGGAGACGGTGGTCCAACCGCAGGGGCTCCAAAAGACGTTTGGGAAGATAGCTCCCTTGGTAGCGAGGATAAGTCGAAGACTTCTCGCGCCAATACCACGGCCGTTCGAACTGAATTCAGACCGCCGAATCCGGTGGAAAGGACGAGCGATTGGTGAACAGCGAATTCATGACTTCTTCTCAAGAAGATAGCTTGCGGCCCACGGCTGTGTAGTATGCTCGTGATATGAAGCCTCCGTTTTGAAATCTAAGACATGGACTCTGGAGAAACATTTTCGCATCGCTGGTCCTTGCCGGAGTATCAGTACATTCTCTCTTGCGGCGACAGGTACTGGAAAAAGAACCAGGATATTCTGACAGTGCTTCCTATTCCTGCGAGTGAAGGCACTCCCACAGGCGCTTGGAGAATGGTCGGATTACCGGATTGGGCTTCTGATATAGGAGTTGGCTCGCCACCACAAATTATCGTGGATACTTGTTGCCTGCGAGAAGGCGACGGCCCTGATTATGAACGCTGCGACTGGTGGATGGCTGCCTTCTTGCACATATCCGGCAGCGCAGAAAAGATGGTGGAAGAGAAGAATGGCCCAGTTCACTCTTATGCCTTCCGCCTCAAGTCATTGGATCCTCGTCTTTTCGATTACGCATGGGTCAACCGCATATTTCTATTCCTCCGACGCTGGGCTGCCCGATGGCTCAACAGGAACGAGGAAGATCTTTTTGGGTCACTTCCTTCAGCGAGTTTTTTTCTCACACATGATGTAGACGCAATTGACAATACTGCCGCGCTACAGTTCAAACGGGCGGTACTAGAGATGATCAAGATAGGCCGTTCCGTGAAGAGCCGGGCATTGAAGAGTGCCCTGAGTCAACTTTCCAAGGTTCCCGGCATCTTTGGGACACTCGACTACTGGCGTATTGGAGAAATCTGCGATCTGGAGAACCAATATGCCGTTCGCAGCACGTTTCATTTCTTCTCTCGCCCGCCGGGTCTGAGTCCAAGTATGAAACAAAGGGTGGTCGATCCTTCGTATCATCTGTTGGATCCCCGCATTAGAGCAGGCTTCCGAACACTCATTGATGGCCACTGGGAGATAGGGCTTCACCCGAGCTACGACTCCTGGAATCAACCGATTGTCATCCGAAGGGAGCGTGAGTGGCTGGAGAACGTCTCGAAGACCCCGATCAGGAAATGCCGTCAGCACTGGCTGCGCTTCTCGTGGAAAGACACGTGGAATGCCCAACTGGCTGGAGGGCTTGAATCGGACAGCACGTTGGGGTTCAATGACCGACCCGGCTTTCGGAACGGATCTGCGCTGCGCTTTCGACCGTTTTCGCCGGAACTCACCAAACCTCTCGCCTTTGAGGCAATTCCCATGATGCTCATGGACGCTCACTTCTATGATTATGCTGCTTTGAGCGACGAAGAACGTTATTCAAGTCTCTCTCGATGGGTGAACGAAGTCAAAGCAGTCCACGGTGAAATAACTGTGTTGTGGCATCAACGGGTATTCCACCCCAGCTACGGATGGGGTGCAGGGTGTAGAGAATTGCTGTCTCTCATAGCCTGAGCAACAGAACATTCGGAGCCTGTACAGGAACAGATCCACCACTCACACTGGAAAGGAACACAAGACGAAAGGGTATTGTCGGAGGTTCCGTCTTCACGCCAGATCTTCATCGCTGGTCGCGGTGAAAACTGTAGACGTATTTCGGAGGTGCTTCCGTATTTTGCCGGCCCAAGTAGCCATTGAGTGATCGAATAAGCACAGGATTTCGTTTTCCAACGCCCTCTTGGACCGACTGCGCACTTCGATGAGACATCGCAGTCGAATTCAAGATATAACTAAGATGACTTGCAGCCGATATGCACATGAGACCACACAGCATGCGACCGTACGTTTCCGTAATCATTTCCGCTTACAATGAAGAAGGAGTGATAGAAGACCACATAAATCAAGTTGGCGAGTTCCTTTATCGTCACCTTGGTCCCGACAAAACCTTTGAGATCATAGTGGTTAACGACGGCAGCAATGACTCGACGGGGGCTATCATCGATCGGTTGGCATTGGAGAGGGAGTATCTGATAGCCGAGCACCACCCACGGAACCTTGGTCGAGGTAGAGGAATCAGAACGGGGTTCGCTAGGTCTACGGGTCGTTATGTATTTACACTCGATGCAGACCTGTCGTACTCGCCTGACCATGTGGCGAGAATGCTTCCTCCATTGGAAAGTGGCGAAACAGACGTGGTCTTAGCTTCGGTATATCATCCGGAGGGTCACGTCAAGAACGTACCGTTTGGACGAGCCCTCATCTCTCGGGTTGGGAACCGACTGCTCTCGGTCTCTTTGGGCGGCGAACTTCATACCGTTACATGCGTGGTGCGCGGCTATACGAGAGATGTGATCGACTCTCTTACACTCTTCAGTGACGGCAAGGATATTCATCTCGAGATTATCCAAAAGGCCAGAATGCTCGGGTTCAAGATTATTGAAATACCAGCCGAGTTAAGATGGAGAGTATCTAAACGAACCGGTGGAACCAGAGGATGGGCGCCAGGTGATTTCATGAGGCTCGTGTCGCGGCACCTCTTTTTCAACTTCCTTTTTCGTCCCAGCCTTCTCTGCTGGATTCCAATGGGGCTTCTTGGCGCATTGTTTTTGGTAGTCAGCTTTACCATTGTGCACGGATACACGATGGTACTGAGTCAAACGACCGGCGCTGAAGGTTTTACGAAGTACTATCTAGCATTGCGGGAGCACATCCTACTAGCGAAAGTCTCGTATTTCGGCTGGAGTCTGGTACTTGTGCTTCTCTTTCAATTTGCCTCCCTTGTATTCATAGCCAAACAGAATAATCATCATTTCGAGGAGATATTTTCCTTCCTTTCTTTCTTGAGAAAAAGAGTCGAGAACCTGGAGGAGAAGAAATAGTGTGCGGTATCTTCGGAGTGGTGGGTGTTCGCGATCCCCAACCATATCTGTACAAGATGATGGCGTCACTGGCACACAGGGGTCCAGACAACCGAGGTATATGGCAGGGCGCAGGCGTGGCCCTCGGCCACACACGGCTTTCCATAGTTGATTTGTCTTCGGCAGGCAACCAACCAATGTGCAACGAGGACAAGACCGTGTGGCTGGTCGCCAACGGTGAAATCTACAACAGTGAGGATCTTCGCGCTGCAGTCGAGCGGCGTGGTCACCGTCTCCGCTCCCGCAGCGATTCTGAAGTGCTACTTCATCTCTATGAAGATCATGGTGCGGAGTTCTTGCCTTCGCTCAATGGCATGATCGCTTTTGCCATCTGGGATGTCCAGCGTCGCCGTTTGCTGTTAGCACGCGACCGAATGGGCATCAAGCCGCTTTATTATCACCTGAACAATGGCAGGCTGATCTTCGCTTCGGAAATCAAGGCGCTGCTTGTTGTCCCTGAATTGCCGAATCATCTCGATCCTATTGGGCTCAAGCAATATCTCACCTTTCAAAATACGTTCGGTCCCACGACCTTTTACAAAGCGGTGCGAATAGTAGAACCCGGGCAATACCTCGTTTGGGAAAACGGGAGCACAAGAACAGCCTATTTCTGGGAACCGCAGTTCACCGATCAAGACAACCGGACCACAATGGAACAAGCGTGCAGACGCTATGTCGAAGTAGCGCAACGTTCCGTGAAACGACACCTTATGAGCGACGTGCCGGTAGCGTCTTATTTGAGCAGTGGGTTTGATTCAACGACGGTGGCTACGTTGGCCAGTGAGATGCTGGACTCACTCTCCACCTTTACCGGTTATTTCGGAACACGTGGCTGGTATGATGAGACGAGCGGTGCGACTGCAGTATCCAATAGGATATCCTCGAACCATCTCCAAGTGCTAACTGGGCCGGACGATTTGCGAAATGTAATGGACGAACTTGTATATGCGTTGGATGAGCCACGCATGGGCATGGGCGCTTTCAGTCAGTTCATGGTGGCTCGAGAGGCGGCCAAGAAGGTGAGGGTCATTCTGACGGGACACGGTGGGGATGAACTTTTCGGCGGCTATCCCGTATTTAAACTCGTTCGTTTGTTTCAGCTTCTACGGCGTGATCACTTGGCCGGACTGGTCAACCTTACAAGAGTAAGGGCCGCAGAGTGGCCGCATCTAGGGTACTTCTGGTTCCAAGGATTTCGTGGCGGAGAGTCAGGCGCCTTCCTGCCAGTACTCTTTCCAGAGAGTATGCTGGAAAGAGGACTTCAGCCGAACGTTCGGCGTCTTCTCGCGAGCCTGCGTCCCCACGAGCAATTGGAGTCGCTCCTAAAAGGCGAAAGTGATCCCTATCGGCGTCTCACCATTATTTATTTGCGTGCCTATCTTCCTGGACTGTTCGTCGTGGAGGACAAGATTTCCATGGCACATGGGCTCGAATCGAGGATTCCCTTGTGCGACAATGAAATGGTAGAATTGGCGCTTGGTTGGCCACTTTGCCTGAAGCTCCACGGTGACGAGCTTAAGGCCGTTCCCAAGGCAGCAATGCGTCCCTTCTTACCGCAGATCCTTTATCGATTACCCAAGCGCGGTTTTCCTACTCCTTTGGGTCACTGGCTTCGAGGCGAGCTCAACGATTGGGTCAGAGAACGGCTACTCGGCTCAGGATGCAGGCTTGAGCAGTTGTTTCGACCGGAATTCCTGCATGGCCTAGTAGAATGTTATCTGGCTTCCTGGAGAAGGAAGTTTCGCCCCCTGGATGAGATCCAGACGCAACGCATGTGGGCTCTTTTGTCTCTGGAAGCTTTTCTACGCGTAACCGAGGAGCGCTTGGGCAGGAAGTTGCATTTGAGCTGAAATCCGGCCGTCATGCGTGTGGAGGAAACGCAAAAGAAACGCAGTTGTACCTACTGGAAATGGTCGGGCGCCACACACTGCAGACGATGTCACTCCACTAGCCGAACAGTGTGTGATCTGCGCTTAATTTGCCTGTTGCCCCTGAAAACCTCCACTGGCGTAAGGAACAGTGATTGGGCTGTCCATTCATGGCTGGATCCGATTATTGTTGATGTCTTGACAAAATCATTCAGACACAGAACCGACTAGTGATCATGGTGTCAGACCAATGATAGCCGTCGCACCCTATTCACAGATGGACAGGCGTGACTTGGCCGAACTGGAGTCATTCCTTCGGCAAAACGGAACAGGCATCACTCCATATCATAATCGAGGTTTCGAGCAGGTAATAAATAGAGTATTCCAATACAGGAATTTCTCACTGGTGGCTTTCGACGAAGGTCGCAATATAATCGGTTATCTTCCTCAGTGGCAGAGGGGCAAATTCCTCGAATCAGTCCCTTGGCGCGATCGTGGAGGTCCGGTTGTTTCAGATCACCGCGCGCTTCCCATGCTTGTGGAATCTACGCGAGCTATTCTTCGCGAGCATACACTCAAAGGAGTCGTTTGGAAGGACTTTCAATGCGATCTGATGCCTCAGTCAACTTACTTCGTGCTAGTGGAAATCGATTTGAAGCAGTGGAGCGAGGACACGTACTGGAAATCGCTTTCAAACAAGGTTAGGGGAAAGATCCGTCAGGCAGCACGGCTGCGCGTGCAGTTTGTCGAGGAGTGCAACCCCCGTAGACAAGGGTTAGAGGATTTTTATAAAGCATTTGTCGTGAATCGCAGGCGCTTGGGAGTACCGGCTTATCCTTACACGCTGTTCCAGGCCCTTTTCGAGCACTTCTCGTCAAATCATATTAAGCTCTTCACGGCGCGGAAGGATGGCGAGTTTCTAGCTGGTCTTATCTTGTTACTTACCGAATCTAGGGCTGTAGACGCATTCTCCGCTTCCCATGAATCAGCGCTCAGGACCAAAGCCAATGATTACCTCACGTACGAGGTCATACGGTACTGTATTAACTCCTCTCTTTCTACATTCGATTTCGGGGCCGATTCTCCGCTACAAGAAAGCCTTATTGCATACAAGACAAAATGGCTCGGAAAGACGCGTCTTGTGTCGTCCTCTTACCTCGGAAAGTACAAAGAACTCGATCACAACCGACCCAGCTACGACCTGTTGAAATCTGTCTTCCGACGAATGCCTATGTCTGTTTACCCTACTGTATCCCGGCTTGTGGTCAGATGAAACGACCACGATATGGACCCCTTTCCCTTCATGTAGGTCAATACGGCGGTTTGCAATCTGAACCAGAGCCATTTACGCAAGCTGATGGAAGATCTGCCGCCTCCGCATACACTACAGGTTTCTTTCACTGTGCTGACGTTCCGTCACCGGGACGTTCCATATAAGATCCATGCTGTTTCGGAACACGTCTGTTTTGCAATACGCACGTATGCGGAAAGTGAATGTGACCAAGGTGAGGTTCACATTCCCCAGAGATCTTGGCCAATGGGGACGTGATTCCTTTGACCAAGGCTTGGAATGGGGAGCCATACCGCTCACTGAGGAAGTACTTGCAGCGCCACCAAAGATTTCAGATTTGTTGACGATGCCGAGGCATTCTTAGACATGACAGTAGTCCTTTTTGGCAGTGGATGGAATCCTCTTTCGGCGGTGGTTGCCGATTTTTTCTTCCAGCGGGGCGAGCTTGGCCTAGTCGTCCTCCCGGGGCGAGCGCCTCGAACCAGTATCGGTGGGACTGTCCATTTTCTCGGTATGCTGCTTACAGCAGCTGAGCGTGGCTTCCACTTGTGCTTGAGCAAGAGCAATATCAAACGACGGGGCCGTTGTCTGTCCTTAGCAGAGTATTTGAACCAGCATTCCGACATCCAGAGGATACGGATGAAAGGCGCAACGCACACCCTACAAGCGGTAATTGAAAAGAGCGGTCTCACAGGAAGTATGACAGATGATCTTTGGATAGTATGCTGCGTTTTCCCTCAGAAGATTCCTACAGATCTCGGAGTCTCAATTCCGATGATCAATATTCATCCCGGAGTCCTTCCCGAGAACAGGGGCCCTAATCCATATTTCTGGGCGCTAGCTGAAGGCCATGACACTGCAGGGATCACTTTTCATAGTATGACCGCTGAGATGGATCGGGGGGAGATTCTCTATCGCGCGTGCTTCCCAATTCCTCGACCATGCTCTGAAAGGGACCTGGAGGCAATCACCGCTACGAAGCTCGCGGATTCGTTACCTGAATTCTGGATAGACCGAAAGAAATTTTGGAAGAACCGGAAACCCCAGAGTGGCGGCACCTATTACCCGATGCCGACAGCCGGCCACCGCCGTATTTATCAGCGCCCATGGGTATTCTCAGCGCCCCGGACATGAGCCATTACGGAAAGGTTGGCTGCCCATGCCGATGGACCCAAGAGGCCCTCGCCAGCCAGTCTTAGTTCAAGTGCTATAGTATCGCTGGTTGAAATCTGCGATCAGGGGAATCCAACAACTAGTATGGATACAGAACCGAAACGATCGGGCTTCCTGTCACACAGAAAGAGGTGCATGCTCGAAGCCCTAAAAGGACCATAAGTGCCGTTATAGGGTTAATGTTGCCCACATGTCTCACGTTTCGGTTCGCACTTGGTCCATCAATTTGAATGCAATACTTGTCGTTTCACACTGGATCAGCGTTCAACAACGAATTCTTGGTCCACCAATATCCGATTGCAAGAGCTTGGATGTCTGACGGGGGCATATTGAAGATACTGAGTTTCAACGCGTCAGCCTGGACCAACCAATACCCAGATGTCCTCGAACGCGGCATTGCGGAAATGGTAACCGAGAGAAACGCCGACTTCGTCTTCTTGTGCGAACTAGCCGGGAGAGTAGGTCAAACAGCGCGAATAGCTTCTTACGCAGGATATCCTTTTCACGGAGAAGTAACGTCTTACCCTCATCATCATCCTAATCTTGCCGTGGGCTTCCTGAGTAGGATTGCTGTGAAACGATCCACTGATTTGCCGCTCTTTCGATGCCGCCAAGGATGGCATCGAGGCATAAAGGTTGTGCTGGACGCTGGGAACGGCCTGCCACCGTGGACGATATACGGGGCCCACTTCTGGAATATGGATCAGGTGAACGCCAGTCCTTGGAAAGTAGCGCAGATTGAGTATGCTCTCGAAAACCCCCGAACATACCAGGCCGCTCTCGTTCTCAAAGATATGACAAGTAATCCTGGGGCGTCCATCCTCGCAGGGGACCTGAACACGCTCCCCTGGAGCAGGGCTTATCGTATCTTAATGACCAGACTGAAGGATAGTTGTCCTTTGAAATACAGTATCAGCGGCACGTACGCCTATGGATGGGTTCTTCCACGCCTCGATTACATCTTGCATACTCGGGACCTACGGAGCCAACGATACCGGCGCATCTCCACGGAAATCTCGGATCATCTGCCGATCGAGGTGGAGTTGCGAGCTTGATGGACCTCGTTTCGTGAGGCAAATCCACGGCTCATTGGTCGACAAACGAGGTGAGCAGACGAAGTTGATGAGCGCCGGCGAGTGCGCATTCCAATCACTGCACAATTTCAGATTCAATGACCTTCGGAGAGCAAATAGGTTACCCTGGAAAGCAGGGCAATTTTTTCAGCTGATTTTTCAGCCGATTGCGAGGTACTCGCCTTTGTGCTTAACGGAAACAAGAGCTGTATACCTTTCTCGATGCGGAAACTCTACGCGGACACTTGCATTTGACGGAGGGCAGAATGACCGGGATTCGGTCTGGTTTTCTGCGGGGTCTTTGATTTTCAGACCCACTTTCGCTAGAACACAGGGCAACCCAAGTCACCTGGAAGCGCGACGACACTACGTGTCCGTATCGAGAGACCATACCTTGCACTACGCGACCTTTGACAGAGCTACATCTTTAGGCTCACAAGGAATCTACACGTCGCGATATCACGCGCTTATGTCGGGTAGCCAGCCACTGTGTTATGGAGAATATGCAATTCGCAGCACGAATTTGTATGCTTTACTGGTTATGCGACGGGCTCCCAGGGATCGGTAGGAATGAGCAAACAGCGAACCATCGAGGATGTGCGACGGTTCTGGAATGAGAATCCACTCTGGTCCGGGGAATGCGCGCATGAAGTTGGATCACGAGAATGGTTCGAAGACTTGGAAAAAGTTGTCATCTCGGACGGATTTGCAGGGGAGGAGCCCGATGTCGTCCTTCCAGAGGGATTGAGCCGTCAGAGCAAGATTTTGGACGTGGGATGTGGTCCGGGCAATTGGGTTCGCTATTTCCTCAGGAACGGCTATACTAACATTTCCGCGTGTGATCTGACTATCAAGGCTGTTGAACTCACCAAGAAGTCTCTTGATCTCTTCGGACTCCCCGCGGACCCAGTTATCGCTGTGGGCAACGCTGAAAGTCTTCCCTACAAGGCAGAAACCTTTGACCATGTGAACTGCCAAGGGGTGATCCATCACACACCCTACACAACACAATGTATCAGGGAATTCCATCGAGTCCTTAAGCCGGGAGGAACAGTCTGCTTCTCAGTATACTATAGAGTTCTCCTGCTGCGTCACCCAAGAATCCTCCGGTTACTATGCGGCCTGTTGGCGATCTCTGTGTCGGTTAAGGGAAGAGGAAGGGAAAGTATCTTTGCTTCAGGAGATCCGCTGGAGATAGTAAGAAGTTACGATGGCAACGATAATCCTATCGGAAAGGCGTATACCCTGAAGGAAGTCAGTGACATGTTACTCGGGTTGTTCACAATGGAGCATGTAGCCCGCACCTACTTTCCGGTCCGATGGATTCCCGTCAAAATTCCCAATCGTATGCACAGATGGCTTCACAACAAACACGGATTGATGGTTCTTCTCCACTGTCGGAAAACTTCATGAGGACACGTTGCAGACAGGCCAATGGCGATTGAGGCGAGACAGGGGATGGAGCAGTAGCGAAGGAAACTTAAGTACACGAAGCTGATAACTAACCGCATTGGTCACGACATCTTGCGCTGCTTGGCGCCTTTTGGTGCAATTACGGTGACGATGAAGAGCCCGGTACCCAACGTTCCAGTTAAAGGGAACGATCACATCTGTCAGTCGCCGGTGGGATCAGAGTGGGGCTTCCAGGAACCACGAACTTGAATCGTCGAATCCACGTATTCGGCAATTTACCAGAATGCGTCACCGCACTCACGCCACGGAGCACTTGGTAATATGTCCCCGCAGGTGTTGTGGGGCATGAGTGGCAGCACCTTATGAAACCTCAAATCGTGGGGCTAATCATTGTCCTCACTATCGACAAGTTGTGCTGGCTGGATCTATATAGAAACGTAGGCTGTGCCGACACTCTGAGCTAAGAGGAATCCGAATGAACCTTGACGCGAATATACCAGCAAGATTGAGCATGAGCACGCCGTTTCTCCTTATAGCATCCGGGCCTTTCCGAGGCAGTTATGCAAATGTCCCGTATGGGCTCGGTGTGCTGGCCGCCGTCTTGGAGAACAACGGATTCCCGGTGCATGTTAGGGATTATGTGGCCCAACATTATGATCATGACGATCTCGTCTCCCTCATTCGGCATCAGGGCATAAAGATCGTCGCGGTTTCGATGATGACACCACAGGCCGAATGGGCTTATGTCATGGTCAATCGTCTGAAGAAGGAAATCCCACACCTCTTCTTTCTTTGTGGAGGGGCCCATCCAACATTCGTTCGTGGCGAACCGCTTGAGTATGGTTTTGACATAGCTTTTCGTCGTGAGGCCGAGGAATCACTGGTAGCCCTACTCCCAATGTTGGTCGAAGGCGATTTGAATCCAAGTGCCTTGAAGGAAATTGACGGCTTGGCTTATCTCGTAGATGGAGAGCTAGTTACCACACGACTACCCAAGCGAATCAAAGACCTGGATAACGTGCCTTTTCCTGCTCGGCACCTTTTCCCTTTTCCCCACTCCTATCCTCCCCAGATCAGCCTGAATTCCGGATATTGCGCGCATTTCTTTACCAGTCGCGGATGCCCTGAACGCTGCGGATTCTGTGCGCAGCCATATCGAAATGGCGTTTTCTACCGTAGCCCTGAAAACGTGGTCGACGAGATCGAATACGTGAAGCGGAGATTCAATATCAGCCACTTCTACGTGAATGATGACAACTTCTGCCACAACAACCAGCGAGCCATCGAAATCTGTGAATTGATGATCCGTCGCGGCATCAATCTCCCGTGGGTGGCCTCTTTTGCCAGAATAGAACCAGTCTGTGAAGAGATGTTTCGAGCCATGAAGCGCTCTGGATGCCAAGCCGTAACGTTTGGTGTGGAATCTGGTGATCCGGATGTCCGCAGAGCCATCCACAAGCGAGGAACCAATGAGGACACACTGAAGGCGGTTCGGTATGCCCAAGCAGCAGGATTAATGGCCGGCGCCACCTTCATGTTTGGACATCCCACCGAGACAAGAGACCACGCGGAAAGGACCATCAAATTTGCACGAAAGCTCAGGGCTGATTATTCATCGTTTGCAATTAATTGCCCGTACCCCGGGAGCGCTGATTACAGGTACTTCAAGAAACGCAATCTGATATTCGCTGATTCATGGTCTGATTACTGGATCCAAGATAGGCCAATTATTGCGACAGAACATCTCAGTACTAAGGAATTGGTGGCATTGAAGCGAAAGGCCTTCATCAGGTGTTACTCAAACCCCTGGTGGTGGATACGCCAGGCCGGCAACCTGTTGAGAACCCGCGATGTCCGCTTGGGAATCCGAGTTGCTACCAACATTATCAAGGAAATGTACTCCTACGGCTTTTCACCGAAGGACAAGGTTGCATCCCGGCGCAAGATACCTGTTTCCAGCTGACAGACAAAGACTATGATCTGTCTGTAGCCGTCGGAGGTCCCGATATTGAGCTTCAAGGTTCTTCTTATTAACGCACCCAACCTCAATGGTCTTCTTCTGCCCATGGACGCCAAGAAGGTGCGGAGTAGTGGCCACAAACCCCCCATGGGGATTATGTATCTGGCGTCCTGCCTGCGGACGCACACTTCCGCAGAGGTGGTTTTGCTTGATGCGCAGATCCTGGGCATGTCTGTCGAAGAAGTAGTGAAGCGGGTGGAATCACTCAGGCCGAATCTGGTCGGTATCACCACATGGACGGATTTCTGGTACGATATTTGCCGACTTGCTGACGGAATCAAGGCCGCTCTGCCCTCAACACACATTTGCCTTGGAGGTCCACATCTAGGCATTTATCCGCGCGAATCACTTTCCAGGGATTCGGTTGACTCCATTGTTGTTGGAGACGGCGAGGCGCCTCTGGCTCACCTCGTAAGATCCCTGTCGGGAAACAAGAACAGCCGTGCATTCCCCGGACTGTACTTCTCGGAACAGCGAGATTCCATAGAGAGATTTGACCCTTATATCGAGAAGAACCTCGACGAACTGCCACTACCGAATCGAGAGATGCTTCCGTACCGGAAATACGACTCCCTCTTGACACGGGGTGTCATGACCACCATGGTAACGAGTCGAGGGTGCCCTTTCCGATGCATATTCTGCAAACTGAACTTCCAGAAAACCGTCCTTCGCTCGGCTGAATCCGTCGTCGAGGAAATGCAAGAGATCGACCGGTTGAAAATAGAAGAAATTGAGATTTACGATGATACCTTTGGCACGGACCGCAGACGGGTCTTTGAGATATGCCGCCTGATGAGAAAGAAAGGCCTCAGGTTCAGGATGACCATACGGGACCGTGTCAGCAACATTGATGATGAGGTACTGGCCGCGCTTAAGGAAGTGGGCCTCCTTCGGGTTTACTTGGGAGTGGAATCGGCATCCGATAAGACTCTCAGGCGCGTGAGGAAAGGAACGACCGTTGAAATGGCCAGAAATGCCGTCAAGTATGCCAAGAAACACGACATTGGTGTCCTTACATACTTCATGCTCGGGTTACCAGGAGAGAACGAGGAGGATTTTGAGCGTACGCTCAAGCTGGCCATCGATCTCGATCCCGATTACGCCAATTTTTCCGTCACGATCCCATATCCGGGCACCGAACTCTATCGGGACGCCCTGGCAAAGGGAATCATCGAATACGATATTTGGAAGGAATTTGTCGAACACCCGACGCCCGATATGGAAATGCCCGTTTACGAGGAACGATACAGTCGTGCCGAATTGCTGCAATTCCACCGGCAAGTAATCCATCGGTTCTATTTTCGTCGAAAGTATCTTTTGAACCGCCTGAGAAAAGTCAGGTCATTTTCTCAGCTATTTAAGAGCGGAAAGGCGGCCCTTTCACTGTGGAGATAATTAAGAACTACACGCGAAAACTCAAGACCCTCTGGTCAGCCAAAAAACGCTCCAGTGCTGGGTCCAACTGCACCCCTTGGCGCCTGATCTTTCAAGGACTTCCGCGGATACTTTCCTCGAATGGCTTCGCCTTCAACCCTCTCAGTCTATTTGTCATTATCAACAGTCGTTGCAACTTGGCGTGTCGCATGTGCGACGTGGGACAGCACGTTGAATCGAGCATGTTTTATAAGAACATAGTCACGGGCAGCGATTTCGATTTCGACAAATTTTCTTACCTTATGGAGGACGTATCATCATGGCGACCATTCATCAGCATCACATCCACAGAGCCGCTGCTCTATCCGCATATCCGGGACGCCGTTGCCCTCGTGAAAGGCATGGGCATGGAGATGAACATCACCACGAACGGTGTGCTCTTGGAACGATATGCCGAGGACTTGGTCAAACTGGGATTGGACAAGCTGACCATCTCCATAGATGGACCTCCTGACATCCATGATGCAATTCGCGGGGTTCCCGGAACTTTTGAGAAAGCGATGAGAGGAGTGGCGGCTATACACGAATTTAAGAAAAGATTCGGAGTTGAGCAACCAGTAATCCTGGTCAACTCCACGATCTGTGATCTGAATGTCGATCACCTGGGTGGTCTTTTCAAGAGCTTGCCGTGGGACAAGATCAGCCGAGTCGGCCTCATGCCCATGGTGTTCCTCACGAAAGAGCTTGCTGATGCCCATAATAGGGATTTCGGTCGCGACTATCCCGCCACATCGACATGCCTCAGCGGAGGTGTAAGCTTGGAAAAGATCGATCCGGTGAAGGTCTTTGAGACTTTGAAAGTTCTCAAGGATCAATACGGTGAGCGGCTCCATTTGTATTTTCGCAACGAACTGGATTATTTGAAGACCTATTTCCGTTCACCATCCGTATTCCTGGGAAATCGAAATTGCCTCTTTCCGTGGTACGCTGCCCAGATCAGCGCGCAGGGCGATTTACTGGGATTGACCCGATGCTATGCCACCACGTTTGGAAACGTTCTTGATGACGGCTTTATGGCTGCGTGGAATGGTCCCAAGATGAGGAAATTCAGAATGGATCTCAAGAAGTTGGGAAGTTTTCCTGCGTGTAGCAGGTGCGAGGGTGTGCTCGCTTGCTAGGGGACCCGATGGCTCTCGCATGTCGGGGACGACGAATTTCTTGGTTTTCTGCTCTGCGTATCTTAGATTTCCGGGAGTACGTGATGAAGGACGTTCTTGCAATTAGCTTCGTCTGCCTCATTTCCGCAACAGGCCAGATCATGCTCCGAACGGGCATGAAGCGTGTCGGCCCTGTGCAGTTGGGAGAAATCCTCCCAACACTGCTCGGTCCCCTATTTGATCCGTACATAGTGGGTGGGCTTTTCGTCTCCTTCTGTTCGGTAATGGGGTACCTGTTCTTTCTATCCAGGAACCAGATCAACCTTGTCTTTCTTCTTTTTATCGGAATAACATACGTGATGGTTGTGGGTTGGGCGACCATCTTTATGAACGAAGAGTTGCGACTAACTCAACTCCTTGGAATCGCGTTCATCCTCGTGGGATTGATTATACTGAATGCGGACAAGTGGAGTGGTGAATGCACGTACTTTTGATGTCACCTATGATGAACCTAGACCAATTGTGGGGGAAGCTCCGGTCTGGGGCCGGCAACAACAATTTTAACTACGGATTGGCTTCGATCGCTGCATATCTCATAAAGAACGATTACGAGGTTGAAATCCTTGATCCTCAGTTTCTTGCGGACCAACAGGAGCTGATTACATATCTTCAGGATGGGCAGTTCGACCTCATAGGCATCAGCTCCTACACGCCGACCATTACTGAGGCATTCACAACGGCAAACGTTTGTCGGCGAGTGCTGCCAGATTCTACAATCGTCCTCGGGGGACCTCACTGCTCCTATTTCCCCGAGGAAACTTTGATGGGTTGTGAGGCTGCCGATTATGTGATAGCGAGAGAGGGTGAAGAAACGCTCCTGGAACTTCTTCGGATGTTAGAGAAGACGGAAAACGGGCCGGATCAGATCCTTGGTCTCACCTATCGAGAAAACGGCCAAATCAAGAGCACCCCCCCCCGCCCTTTCCTCGACGTGGACAGTCTGCCGATGCCCGCGTACCATCTGTATCCCATAAGGAAGTACTCTCTCCAGCCCACGGTCTACAAACGTCTTCCAACGTACACGACTCTTGTATCCCGCGGCTGTCCCTATTCTTGTACATTCTGTCACGCTTTTCAAGTCCTGGGCAGAAAAATGCGCTACAGGAACGTGAACGGAGTTCTCGAAGAACTGGAATTGCTCATCAAGGACCATGGGGCACGGGGCTTTATGTTTCATGATAGCACCTTTACTTTCGACCAGGACTGGGTGACCCGGTTTTGCGAAGGCATCCTTCGCAATAAACTGGACTTCACCTGGATGTGTCTGACCCGGTCTGATCGAGTCTCCACCGGGCTTCTGGCTTTGATGAAGAGAGCGGGCTGTTACGGAGTGAGCTTTGGAGTGGAATCTGCAAATGAGAAGTCCCTCCGACTCCTGAAGAAAGGAGTTAGCGTTGAACAGAACAGGATCGCGATTCGGATGGCCAAGGAAGCCGGCATGTATGTGACGGCTACGTATATGATCGGCATTCCGGGGGAAGACGAAGAAGACGTACTTAACACCGTGCGTTTCGCTAAGGACAATCCGACGCACATCGCGCATTTCTTTTGGCCCATCCCGCTTCCCGGGACCGCTTTCTATGATCAGTGCAAGGCGGTCGGAGGTCTCATGGAGAGCCCAAAGTGGGAGAACTTCAATCTCTATTGCGAGCGCCCTGTGTATGTGAATCCAAAGATTGGACTAGAGCGCATGCGCGATCTCCAGAGACACGCGATCCGAAGTTACTATACCAGTCCGCGGGTCGTAGCAATGAACCTCCGGACTATTAATACTTTTACTGACGTCAAGAAATACGCCAAAGCGATGTTGGCTGTCTGTGGAATGCTAAAGTAGCCTCAGAGATTATCTGTTTGAGAACCTGAATCGGTTGTGAGATGAGAATCATTTATAGAAACCAGCAGAGCATCGAGGAATTCTGGAAATCCTACTGGGAACGTTGTCCAAAGGATCCGGATCGTATTTCAGACAAGACAATCTATCCCCTGTTCCCCGTAGATGAGTATGTAACCGGTCAAATGAAGATCCTGGAAGTAGGTTGTGGTATGGGCCGCGTGTTCAAGCACTACTTCAACGAAGGTTGTTCCATTACCGGCCTGGAATATGACAGAAACTGCCTCGTGAAACTGCAGAGTGAGAACGTTGCCTTTCCCTTGGTGTGTGCGGATGCGAGGCATCTTCCCTTTCGCAATGAGAGTGCGGACATGGTTATGGCCTTCGGCTTGTTGTCTTCTATAGAGTCCGGTTACGACGATGCTCAGGCCGAACTTCACAGAGTCTTGAGAGACGAGGGCTGGATTTGTGCCAGTGTAGCGTGCCACACAATGCTTCGGCGAGCCCAAAACCTGCTAGGATGGGTCGAACACACCTTGAGCAAAATCCGGGGGCGAAAAAGCCAGAGGCATTTTTTCGCGAGAGGCTTGCGCCCTCAGGAGTGGGCAAGGGAACTTCAGGAGGCAGGGTTCAAGGTCGTGCGCGTGGAACCGACTCACAGTCGGGTCCTGTTCTGGCAGTTCCTCCCCTTTCTCAGAAAACGAAGCGAGTCGCTTGACTTGTCTCTGGCACGAGACGGGGACATAGGATACAATCTGAATACGGTTGGAGAGAAACTTTTTCAGTTCATGCGGCGCAAGTTCCCGTGGTTTATAGCAGTCGGCGTGGTGTGTATTGGAAGGAAAGTCACCGCATTGTCAAACCAGGCAGTTTGAATATACTCCGTGCAGTTGGAGCGATACATTTTCTTGGTTCGCTGATCCTGAAGCCGCCGCGGGACGGAAGCAGGCCCCAGTTTGTCCAATCGAAGCTTCTGACGCGCCCATCAGGACGGTTCATGCCACGAATCATCAGCACTACAACGAATGTGGCTCCTCGTTGAAGCAATGGATCTCCTGCAAAAAGACGGTCTGCACGTCGAACTCGAACTTGTACAGGGTATTGCCAATGAGGAGGCTTTGAGGATCTATCGGACCGCGAACATTCTGTTTGACCAGTGTATAAGCGGCTTCCACGGGTATACGGCAATCGAGACAATGGCGCTTGGTAAGCCCGTGATTTCATCTATAAGAAAACCAGACCAATATTTGCTTCATCCAGAGGAATGTTCCATTATCAACATTACACCAGACGAATTAGAGACCGCATTGCGAAAACTCGTCACAGATACGGAAAAATTGAACCGTGTCGGAAAACAGGGGCGAGCTTACGCTGAGAAATGTTTCACTTTACCTGCATTTGCCCATAGATTGGATCGAGCACACAATAGACTGGGGTTATAGCAATGAAGGTTGCCGTCATCGGGGCTGAAGGATTCATCGGCAGGGTCTTGACAAAGCATCTCAATGTGCTTGGCCATGAGGTCGTAAGCTTGGATGTAAAGGCCGCAGACAGTGATCGAGGCCCTATTGCCTTCAGGAGACTTGATGTAATTCAAGATGAAGTATCGTTTGATCAGGGAACGGACGCGGTATTCTATTTGGCTCAGTCTCCTTTCTACAGGGATTTTCCAGCAAAGGCGGATCATCTGTTTGGGGTAAACACTCTGGGAGCGATCAAGGCTGTTCAAGCGGCAGTCAGGGCCAATGTCAACTTCTTCTGCTATGCGTCAACCGGGAACGTATATCAGCCTTCTTTTCAACCGCTTACCGAGAAGGATGCGGTGCGCCGGGATGATCCTTACGCCCTCAGCAAAGTTATGGCGGAAGAGTCCTTGTCCCTCTTTCAGAGACACCTCAAGGTCACAATTGTACGTTTCTTTGGAGTCTTCGGTGAAGGCCAAAGAACGATGCTCCCATGGAAGCTTTTCGAGATGATACGAGACAAGCAGCCAATATTGCTGACCAAATCCCTGCACAATCAGGATTCGGGAGGGCTCCGCATTTCATTCTGCTACGTAGATGATGCCGCCCGAGTACTGGCTCGAATAGCCGAATCCGCTGCTGCTGGTATCGAAGTCCCCTTCGTACTGAATGTGGCAGGTCCGGAAGCCATAAGTATTAGACGATTCGCTGAAACGCTTGGATCCGTAGTGGGCATAGAGCCCATGTTTCAAGAGACAGGGGAGATCAGGCCCTTTGACCTGGTAGCCGATATTGGTCAGCTGCTCTCTTTGTTGCCGGCTACGTTCACGCCGTTTTCGGTGGCAATGCAGACAACGTGCCGTGGTCTCATCCGGTGAATGTATTACACGGGCCGGTGAATTTGGGAAGTCAGGCTTCGTCTCTTGCACGCGCAGAGAACGAAGCCAGACTCATGACAGGACAGAGTGGAAGAAGCTGGTCCGCTGATTTCAGGCCGAGCATCCTCGTGTCCGAGGCAGACTACGTTCCGAAGCCCTATGGAATTCAGAGAAACTCGGTAGCAGCCAAACTTATTGCGCCTGTTCAGGCATTCCTTTATGGACTGAGGCATGCTCGTAGATTTGATGTATTGCACCTCTATTTCGGGCAGACAATGTTGGTCACTGGACGGCAACTGCCCTTCTGGGGCCAAATGGACCTGCCGCTGTGGAAGGCATTGGGTAAGAAGGTTTTCATGACGTTTCAGGGCTGCGATGCTCGAATCCGAGGTGTTTGTCTCGATGAATCCATATCGGCGTGTGCCCCAGGCGTGTGTCAGATTGGGAGATGCAACGAGGCCGCGGACCTGAAAAGAAACCGCGTCATCAATATGATTTCCAGGTATTGCGATAAGCTCTTTTGTCTGAATCCGGATCTTCTCCAGTTCGTCCCTAGATCCGAATACTTACCATACGCTTGCCTCGACCCGTCTCTTCTGAGACCACGCGAAAAAATCAGAAATCCGACACCTATTGTGGTACATGCTCCTTCGGACAGGGCAATCAAAGGGACTCACCTGGTAGAGGAGGCATCCCTGCAGTTGCAGAAATCCCATCCCCACGAGTTCTTGCTCGTGGAGAATCTACCCAGGTCTCAGGCATTGGCAGTGTACGCCGGCGCCGACATCATTGTTGACCAACTCTTTACCGGCTGGTATGGAGGCGTCGCCGTGGAAGCTATGGCTCTGGGCCTGCCGGTAGTCGCCTATTTGAATGAGAAATACTTGTCTGGTATCCCTGCGGGCATGCGCTCCGAAATCCCGATCGTTTCGGCCACCCCGGGAACACTTACGGAGGTTCTGGCACGATTGCTCGAGAATCCGCAGGATCGCCATCAACTAGGAGAAAGAGGTAGAGAATTCGTTCAGCGATGGCACCATCCTGTCAAGATAGCACGGCGCATGCTCGATCTGTACCGTGATGCTTCGTTGAATTTCTGGGAAAATTACCGCCCTGACCGGGGGGAAGATTAATGGGCAAAGACTTGCGGCCGAATTTGTGGCGCACAGAGACGCCATTTTCTGCCAGAGGCAAAGCAGCACCATGAAAAGGAGTTCAGTGGTAGAATCACTGCCTTCATCGGGCATAAGAAGGATCTTCGAGGAAGTTCAAGCCCTGGAGCAACAAGGCGTTAGGTGTATCAGGTTTGACATAGGACTCCCTGACGTAGCGACTCCTAGTTTTGCTGTGGATAGCGCTAAAAACGCATTGGACGAAGGCTTCACCAAATACGTGAGCAATCGTGGAACCGACGGACTCAGGAACGCAATCAGCCGTAAGCTGGCAGAAGAAAACTCCGTCCACTACTCTCCTGACTCCGAGATTGTTGTCACATGCGGTGCGAGCGAAGCGGTTGCTGTAGCGATGATGGGAATCTTGGAACTCGGAAGCGATGTTCTCGTGCCGCAACCTATCTGGCCTCACTACGTGGCCACCGCACAGCTGGCAGGAGCGGATGTAGTAGAGGTTCCACTGGACCCTGCGAAAGATTTCGATATTTCGTACGATCTGCTCAAGCGGTACGTTACGCCCAACACCAGAATGCTCGTGCTGAACTCTCCGAATAACCCCACTGGCAAGGTGTACGACAAACAGACCCTCAGGAGCGTCTTGGACTTTGCTCTGGATCACGACATATACGTGCTTGCGGACGAAGTGTATGAGTATTTCGTGTACGATTTTCGTCCGCCGAGTTTTGCGTCACTACCGGGGGCCAGGGATTGCACGATTCTCATCAACGGATTCTCCAAAGCCTTTGGCATGACGGGTTGGAGGCTAGGGTACCTGGCTGCGCCAAAAGAACTGGCCGAGCACTTGAACAAGGTCCATCAATATTTCACAGTCTGCGCCACTTCCTTTGCCCAGATGGGCGCAGTAGCAGCCTACACTCATACCGAGGCTGACGATTTTCTGCGGAAAACACACACGGATTTTAAGCAACGATACGAGGTTCTTCTTGAAGAAACCTCGTCTATAAAAGAAATGGGTGAATTCCGCCCAAAAGGGGCCTTCTATTTCTTCCCCACGTTTCCCGACCGGTCTCTGACGTCATCAGAGGCGTGCATGCGGCTCTTGTCGGAGGGGAGAGTGGCAGCAGTGCCTGGTGAGGTCTTTGGCGCGACTTATGATCACCATCTGCGCATTTCCTACGGTAGTTGTTCCATCGAGGATCTTCGAGAAGGTTTGAGAAGGGTTATCAACATCCTCTACACATAGGATGGAAACAGTGAGAACGAAACGTACCCCTTTCCCAGCGGAGCTTTTCGACACGACGATTCGAGATGGAAGCTACGCCGTGGATTTTCAGTTTACACGGAATGACATTCGGCTTCTCTCCAACGTTCTTCAGCTCCTGGGTTTTACTTATATCGAAATCGGGCATGGCTTCGGACTGAATGCCTCCAAAGTCAAAGGAGCCGCAGCCGCCAGCGACGAAGAGTATCTCCAAGCCGCTTCACAAGCACTTAACAAAGCCAAGTTTGGAACATTCTTCATTCCGGGCATCGCAGAAAAGAAGCATCTACACTGGGCCAGATCGGAATTCGGTATGAATTTCGTACGGATCGGTTACGATGCGGACCAGATAGAAAAAACGATAGAATACGTGGAGTACGCCAAAGAATTAGGCTACGAAGTGATGTCCAACTTCATGAAGTCGTACATTATCTCTCCGTCCGCATTAGCGCGAAAGGCCCGTCTTCTCCAAGAACATGGAAGCGACGTGGTTTATATCGTGGACAGCGCTGGAGGAATGTTGCCCGAAGAAGTTGGAGAGTATGTCAAGGCTGTGGCTGAAGAGTGTAGCATACGAATTGGCTTCCACGGCCACAATAATCTTGAGCTGGCGCTTGCGAATTGCCTTTCCGCATATCGAAGAGGCTGCAGCCTCTTTGACTGTTCAATTGGCGGTCTTGGCCGTAGTTCCGGGAATACCCGAACGGAACTGATCATCCCTAGCTTCAAGCGAATGGGAGTAGATCTGGGCTTTGATCTAGTGGGAATTATAAAGGCCCTGGAAGCTTATATCGAGCCGTTATTGAGGCGAAAAATCACCGGTCCGCTGCATCTCATCGGGGGCTACTCCAGGGTCCACTCCGGGCTGATGGAGCCATTCGTGAGATATGCCGGTCAATATAATATCGATATTAAAGAACTACTTTATGCATTTGGTGAGACATCAAGCACTGGGGTTTCAGATACCATCTTAGAAGAAATTGCCCGGCAGCTTGCGGCTGAGACCAAAGAGCATTCATACGAGGGCGGAACTGCGGACAGCAAGATAACCACCCTGGGGGGAAAGCGAAACGACCCTGCCGTCATCCTTAATAGTTTCGTAGCGGTAGAAGACCTGATGCAAGCAGTTTACAGTCTGTCCAGAAAAATACGACTTCCTGTGGTCGCTTTGATAAGTTTAGTTTACACTCCATTTGAACTCGAATTCATAACTGCCGATTATTTATATGATGACGAACATTTTATTGTGATCAGAATCACCACGAATTCAGTCTCAAAACTAAAAGAAGTTTTTCAACGACACGCCGGCACTTTTGACGTTCTGGCATTCGAGCGGCTTTCCACGGGATTGAAAAGAGAACTCATGGCGGACGCAGACGCTTGGAGGAAAGATGAAATCATCGTGTACACAAGCAGGCCGATGATGAGTTTCCAGCATTTGTTTTCTGTCATTTATTCACTCGCAATCGAACACGATGCCCAACGTCTGCTATTTTGTGGAGGCAGCTTCGATTACCTGGCCAATAATTTTCCGCAAGACATGGCAATGATGGACTGCTACTACGCTGGAGGGCCGGTGGCTGGGCCGCTTGACCGGAGTCTTCCGGCATCGGAGATCAAGCGCTTGGACATGAACGATGAGGTCGAAGGCAAGAAATCCCCGTTTGATCTGGTGATATTACTTTCGACCCTGGACGCTCACGACCTGGAACGCATTCTGGACTTCACGCGCGACGGAGGTGTCCTGGTGGACTGCGTTTTGCAGACATCCGTTCACCGCAGCGCTATTGACATGAAACAGATCCACGTGATAGACGTGAACCTTTGGAAAGCCGTGTCGAGCAATGTGATAAGTATTCTCGGGACACAATTCTGTGGACCGTTGCTGAAAGAAGATGAAATTTGACGAAGACTGCCTTGCAGGCGCTCGAATCTTGACTAAGGTGTGTGCGCAAGTTGGGCATAACGACAAAGTCTATGTCATAGCAGAGGCGTCTACCCGTGACGTAGCGGATTATATAGCTCGGTCGGCCGCTGAAGAAGGAGCGGCGTCTGTCACCCAGGTAATCTTGGAACGGGCCGCGCTGCACGGAACGGAACCTCCTTTGGACGTGGCCGAGAAGATGGCAAGATCTGATGTAATCTTCTGCCTGACAAGCATGTCAATGGCCCATACCAACGCCCGTTATAAAGCAACTAACGCCGGGGCGCGGTTCCTCAGTCTCCCGGACTACAGCCTCCAACTGTTAAAAAGCCCAAGTTTGCGGTGCGATTTTCTCGCTTTGATACCTATAAGCGAAGACCTGGGCGCCCGGCTTTCCCGGTCCGGGCATGTGGAGGTAACAACAGACCTGGGGACACAGATGGCCTTCGATACTGTTGGCCGGCAGGCAAATTGTTGCCCTGGAGTATGTCAAACCCCCGGAGCGATGGGTTCTCCTCCTGATGCGGAAGTGAACATCGCGCCCGTCGAAGGCACAGCCAAGGGGATTCTGGTGGTGGATGGAAGCATTCCTTATCCAGGGTTAGGTCTTCTCAAGGAGCCCATTACCATTTACATCGAGAACGGAGCCATTTCCGGAATTGATGGCGACTCGTACGACACAAAGAAATTGATCTCAGTTTTCGATATGGTGCGAAGACCTGAAGCTCGGATGGTAGCTGAATTCGGCATCGGACTGAATCCCTTGGCAATTTTGTCAGGCTCCATGCTGCAGGATGAAGGTTGCGCAGGGACTGTCCATTTTGGTTTCGGCTCTAACGCTACAATAGGCGGAACCATCAATATTCCTTTTCATCTCGATATGGTTATAAAATCCCCCACTGTTTGGCTGGATAACCGAATGATCTTGAAAGAGGGAAGCTTTAGAGATAACGAGTCGATGATTTAACTGGCTCCGGTTAAACATTTGAAAACGAGGAAAGATAAGGGAATGGATGCGCTGAAACTTTTGGGAGAAATATTCGAACGAAATAGTGATCAGATTCTATTCATTGACACCAGGACGAATAATGAGATCACTTATGGCGAATTTCTGGACCAATCTCTACGGTTGGCTTCACTGTTGAGCGATTCCTGGGTGGGGAGAGGCAGTCAAGTTCTGTTTTCTATGGATAACTGTGTCGAATTGGCCGCCTTGTACTTCGCATGTATGCATCTGGGCGCCCAGATTGTCCCTATTAACCCGGCCCTACATGCAAATGATTTCAAAACTATAATTGACGCGAATCAGCCCCATTCCATATTTGTCAGCGCCGATGTCTTTGAAAAATCCCAAAAAGTTATCTCGGAGCGTCCTCAGCTGAAAGTCTTTTGCATTGAAACATCCTGCGAACCGGCGGCCAAGGGCCAAAAGGAATTGATTAACCTAGATATTGCGTCCGAATTGGGGCACGCGAAAAGATTTGAAACCCCCTTTGGCATGGCTCGAAATGACGACGTCTTTCTAAAGATGTACACGTCAGGAACCGCGAGTAGTCCCAAAGGAGTTTGTATTACCTATGAACGAATTGTGGGTAATGGATCTGCCTTTTGCCAAAGGCTGTCGCTGAATGAGTCCGCCCGCTTCTTCAATTTTCTTCCTATGACTTATCTGGGCGGTTTTTACAATCTCATGTTGATTCCTATCATAGCCGAGGCGTCGATTGTGTTGGATGCGCCATTGGGAGGGAGCAATCTCTATGGTTTTTGGGAGATAGTCAAGGAGCGCAAGATTGATACCCTTTGGTTCACTGCGACAGTTCTCTCTCTCCTGCTTTCAATAGACGACGGCGAAGACCTGTCATTTCTCAAAGATCAAATTAAAATAGCGCTTTGCGGTATGGCTCCATTGCCCATAGGAGTAAAGAAGCGCTTCGAGCAGCGGTTTGGATTCGCACTCTATGAAAACTATGCTCTATCCGAAACATTGTTTCTCACAACGAACTATCCAGGGCTGAAGTATAAAGACGGATCCACAGGGCTCTCGTTGCCGGGTGTCAGCCTGCATATCGTGGATGAAAATCTGGCTGCCCTTCCTGCGGGGAATGAGGGTCAAGTTGTGGTTAAAACTCCCTTTTTTATGGCAGAGTACAGTGGAGCGACCGACGCCGATCTGGCGACCCTGACAGCTGACGGATTCTTAACGGGAGATCTAGGATACATTGATAGCGATGGTGAACTCTTCGTTTCCGGAAGAAAGAAAGATCTTATCATAAGAGGCGGTATCAACATCTCTCCGCGGCAAATCGAGGACGTCGTCTATAAGCATGAAGCTGTCGACGAGGTTGCCGTTTTGGGCATCCCGAATCCCATTTATGGAGAAGAGGTGGCAGCGGTTATCAAATTGCGGCCAACGTATAACGGTTCACTGACCGCAGATGATTTCAGGCCGTTCATTGAGGAGAATATAGCCCATTACCAGAGGCCCAAATCCATCTACCTCATTGATGAAATGCCAAAAGGAGTCACTGGTAAGATAAATAAGAATCTCCTAAGGCGACTGGTTGTGGAAAAAACGGATCCCCTGAGCGGATGACGGAGAGTCTTTTCATGGAAAGTAGAGGCGCAGTGGAAGAGGACATCAGGTTTAAAGTTCAAGGCGGCAAGATCGTCACGCGGATCGACCGTCCGCCTCGAGAAGTGACCAGAAAATTCACTGAGATTCCCACCAGCATAATTTCGGATTGCCTTGACCGATTTAATGTGATGGACGCGGCAATTAAGCCTCTAGGCCCGAGGCGGCGGTTTGCCGGTCCAGCCGTCACAGTGGAAGAGCTGGAAGCGGGGAATCTGATGAGCCATCTCGCGTTGCAATATATCGAGCCGGGAGATGTCCTGGTGATCGATGGTAAAGGAATCACCAGTCGCGCCTGTTGGGGAGGATTGCAGACGTTCGCATGCGTAAGAAAAGGGGGAGTCGCAGTCATCATTGATGGAGCCGTAAGGGATTTGGACGACATAATCAAATATGATATTCCAGTGTACTGTCGCGCGGTAACCCCGGCAGGTCCTCACAAGGGTTGGGGTGGCAGAATAAATCTCCCTATATCGTGCGGAGGTATGGTCGTCAATCCCGGAGATCTGGTCGTCGGAGACCTTGACGGAATTGTGGTGGTTCCGCGAGCGCAGGTTGAGATCACGGCGACAAAGGCGTCTTCCAAGATGGCGTTGGAAAATGAATGGTTCAAACAGGTTGAAGGGGGCGGCGCCACAGCGGACTTCCTGGGTTTTGCCGAGCTTGTCCAAAAATACCAGATTGAAATAGTGTGAGGAGGTCGCCGGGTATGTCATCCGCAATGCTTTATTTTGATCCGGGCACACTGATCATACCCATGGGCAATGGCCTCGTCCGCTTATTCCAGGTATTCTCTCGCCGAAACGTGCTTGCGGAGCAGTCAATCTGTAGTTTTATCAACCGCTGTGTGGGAGGTTGTGAAAGAAAGGCTTTCGAGGACTTCTACGAGGCGGCGCCTGAAAAACCGAAAGCGGTCGACGCCACGACATTCACCCTCTGGGATCACGCGTTCAGTAATTCCGACTTCTTCGATCGCACAGTCAGCGTGGACAACTTGGAGGCGCTTTCTTTCGATAATTTGCTGGATCTTTTGATGGAGTGCGGCATTTTATGCCTTCAATGGCCACCCGCTTGGCCGGTGAAAGAATCCTTTGGGGATAGGTTCAAGGGGTCATTCCATGAGCAGATTGCCACTGAATGCTTGTTCCACCGCACCAAACCGGCAGAGTGGTGGCTGAAGCAGAAATTTGAGGGAGGCCTTTCCGCGATAAGGCCTACTCCCTACAGATTTATCGAAGAGGCTTTTCTCACGCAGTATTTTGCTGAAGCGTTGACGGAAAAAGACGTCCTGGATGTCGGATGCGGCACAGGTTATTTTACGCACACCATGGCCGAATATGCAAAGACCGTGATCGGCATCGACTACAACAGCGAATACATAGACGTCGCCAAAAAGAAATGGGTGTTAGAGGGTCCCGGAAATCTTTCATTCGAAGTGGTTGACATCTTTGATCTCTCACAAGCTCGGGAACTGCTTAAACCTGAGCAGTTCGATATAGTCTTTCTAATAGACATCTTCCTGTTCCTGTTCGATCGCACCTATGCGCCTGATCTGTTTGACAATCGCTCGGTAGTCATGCGAAACATTAGCTCCTTGCTGAAGACTGACGGAGTGATGGCCATCTTGGATCCTCATCCTCTGTGGCTGACACCGTGGCTGGGGTCCGCCGACATGCCGTTCGGCATTCTCACGGAATATCGTGATCGAAAGTTCAAGGTGACGCCAACCTTAGAAGAACTGACCTCGTTCTTATATGAGTGCAATATGAGAATAAGGCGTATTCTGGAACCACCGATCCAGGAGCAAGCTAAAACTGTTGACTCTCTCGGGCATGCATTCATGTCGCAGATTCCGCAGTGGTGGTTTGTTGAAGTGGAGAAAGCGCTATAACGCCGGCTTGACTTCTATACCTGTAAGCCCGATTGACAGCAACTTGGGGTCAATTGAAATGATAGAACGAAAGGCGCAATGAAATGGAAAATAATCTTCACGGTGACTTAGAGAGAATTTTTCGTGAAGTTTTTGAAGATCAGAAGTTGACGTTGAAAGATGAAATGACGGCCCGAGATGTGGAGAAATGGGATTCGCTTACCCATGTCGCTCTTGTAGTCGCAGTGGAAGAATTCTTTCATGTGAAATTCAGAAATGCAGAGATCGCCCGGCTCAAATGCGTCGGAGATTTGAAGAAACTCGTTACAAAATATAATAAGATGAGTTAATTAGCTGAAATGATTCCCGGGCTGAATACTGACATAAGTCTTCACCAACAAATTTACCTCAATTCTTGGCATTTCTTGATTCTGTCCATATTCGCGGTCGCCCTTGTGCGTGCAGCCCGCCCAGGCATGGCGAGGGGCCTCATCCTAATTTGCTGTAATATTTATTTTATTTCCTACTTCATGTACGGACTGTACCCGGTTTTGGTACTGGGAGTCCTGATTCTTCTAACCTACGCGGTCGGTCACATCAAGGCCAAATGGGGAGAATCGTGGCCTGATTGGGTTCCTGTCTTTATCGTAGTTCTTCTATGGATTTGTTTGTTCTTCATCAAGGATCCCGATCTTCTCGCGCCGGTTAATGCCTTTCACTATTATCCTGTTCAAATTATCGGAATTTCCTATCTCGTATTTAGAAGCATTAGCTACGTGCTGGATGTGGAAATCTTCGAAGACCGCACCTTTGTGGGGTTCATCAACTATATGATCTTTTTCCCTTCCTTGCTGGCCGGGCCCATCGAACGGTACGATCAATTTGAGAAACATTATTTCGCTGCGGAATTAGAGCCTGATGTGGATGTTCTCGCAGCCTTACACCGCATTGCAAACGGAGTAATAAAGAAATTTGTCTTGGCAGATAATCTTATGCCATTTGGCATTTTCATGAAGCCGGCCGATGGGGATATGGCGTTACCTTTGATATGGGTAGGAGTAATGTTTCAGTTGGCCCTCATCTATCTCGATTTCAGCGGCTACTGTGATATTGTGCTGGGACTGGCAAGGCTTATGGGAATTCCACTATGCGAAAACTTCGACAAGCCCTTCCGAGCTACCAATATTCAGGATTTTTGGAACCGCTGGCACATAAGCCTTTCGCTTTTCATTCGAGATTATGTCTTTATCCCTTTGAATCGACTATTTGTTCGGCATGGTCCCAAATCATATCAATTCTTTCTGATCATGGCGACCTACCTGTTTTGTATGATGCTGATAGCTCTTTGGCACGGCACTAGTTGGGGCTTTTTCATCTTCGGGCTACTCCAGGGCGCAGCGCTTATCTGGCTCCAGATATTGAAGAGGTTTGTGAATCCGCGATTTCAAAATTCGTCCTGGAGCAAGTTTTACAAAGAGTCCCTGTTGGCTCATTGGTCGGCCAGGGGACTCACTTATGTGTTCTTCTCTATATCGATTCTGTTTTGGTTTTTTAGTCCACAAAAAGCCATCCAAATAATCAAATCACTTTTGGGAGGATGAGGGACCGCATGGTAGCAAGAGATGTGGCCAGTGTGCTGTGGCTGGTCATAAAGATAGCAATTGTGTTGCTTTTCATGAATTCGACCCAGACCTTTTTCCTGTATCAGAACTTCTGAGGAATAGCTCCAGGCGGATTCAATACTTCTCCACTGGACTGGTCAAATATGCGTTAAAGATTAAAGAATGTTGAATAAAAGGAGATGCTGTGGCTGGCGAAGATACGATAGCACCGATCAATTATCACGAAGCGCTCGGTCTGAAAGGACTCATTGAAGAAATTGTCACCATTTATCCTGTTTTTGAAAAAACCCTCAGTCGATATGTGCGTATTCTGGCCGGACAGGGAACATCTTATTTTTTCGCGGCTGAGACTCTTGTGAGGACGACATTGGAGCTGTCCCGAATGATGGGGCTCACTCGTGACGATCTACTGGATTGTTATGCAGAATTTTGTTTCGGCTATTTGAGGGACCAGGAAACTTTTGTGGAGACCGGTGAACTCCATGTAGTTGAAGGTGGGTTCCAGGAGATTAAGAAGAAAGTATACGACAATCAGGAATACATGATTCAGTATATGATGGGTTTGTTGATTTCATACGCGCTTTTTCCTCATCATTACCGGCAGTATCGTTTCTTCTGCGATCGCTTTGTTCCTCAGGTTTCAAAGGAAGGGGTATGCTGCGAATTCGGAGTCGGTCACGGACTTTGGCTTTCATCACTTATGGCGGACCGCGACGGACTTTTGGGAATCGGTTATGATATTTCGGAGACCTGTTTGAAGTTATCTGATGCAATGATGAGAATAAGGGGAATCCCGGAATCCAAATACCGGCTGCACCTAGCGGATGTGGCAGCGCTCGAGCTAGACGAAACCGGATACGTTGCTATGGTTGCTTCGGGGCTTCTGGAACATATTGAGAATCCATCTGCTTTTCTTCAGAGCATTCGCCCACATTTGGCTCCCGAAGTTGGGAGACTTTTCGCCATGGCGCCAGTGAATACCGCCCATCCGGATCATCTTTTGGTGTTTGAAAGCGTTGATGCGATAAAAGACCTGTTCGCAGGAAACGGATTTCGTTTGTTGGACGAATCCGCGATTCCAACTGCGGATTTGCCCGATGACGAGTTGAGCCGACAGCGAATACCCATAGTTCATTTGGGAATATACGCTAGAGAGTAGGTATAGGATAGTTGAGACTCGTGACCAGCGAGAAGAAGAAAAAAGCGGGCTGGAAAAAACTTCGCTGTTCTCAGCAGAGTTCGGCAGCTGAAATTCTTGGGCTTCCTCAGGCGATGGCTGCCCAAACATTTTTTGGAACAATGATCGTGACCATAATCCTGAGGGGAATTGAGCAAGGAGCCCGATTCAATTGATCCCGTTCTGGAAGCGAACGCTTATCATTGTAGCACTGATAACCGGCTTTCTTGCTTGTTTGGACTTCGGATTGGAAGTTGCGCTAAATCGCAGTGGTTTTGTCAACGAAGTAGTGGATATTCAAACTCCTTCCATCCTGCTGGCGAAAATTAATTATCTGAGAGAATTCGATGGCTATAAAATTGTCATGATCGGGGATTCGTTGATTTACGGCGCCACGCTGCTCGAGCATGGCGACAAGGATTGGCGCGAGCACATCCTCTCCAGCATCCTCCGGGAGCGTATCACTAATACCCTTGACGGACGCAAAGTACTGATAATGAATTTGGGGTTGAATGGCGCTTTACCTGCCGATTTAGAGCGCCTGGTGCGGATTGTCCTCAAACAGCATGTCGATCTGTTGATCATGGATGTTAACATGAGGTCGTTTTCCATGGACTTTGCCCCGGATTCGGAGATGTACAGTCGACGGTGGCTCAATAGGATTGACATCGACGCGAAAGGATGGCTCCACGATACTCCCCCAGCCGCGCCGGTTTCCGCAAGGCTAGAAAACATCATTGCTGCCTTTGCAACAAATACGTGGAGTCTGTACAGATTCAGAGATTTCTATCAGTGGAGGGTTTTTCGGGCCCAGCCGAGAGACTGGATCCTCTCTCTGAGAAACCGGCTGAATGCAGAGATGTTGTCCCAGCCTGCGAACAAGACTGGCAAAGCGGAACAAGACTTCATGGTACTACTGCTTAAGTCTAAACGAAGATACGCTAGTGTTAATTTGCGAGAAGATAATCCTCAACGGCAGGCGCTGGAGAGAACATTGCGTCTTTTGAACGATAATAAGCAAAAAACTCTCATCTTTTACGCAAAGGAAAATCCAAAACTCGTGTACAAACTGATCAACAAGGACAAGTATCTCGCCTTGCGAGCGGAAGTTATCCAGCTCATTCACAATTACAGTAACGACACCTTGAGATTCCTTGGGCCTGTCGACGAGCTGGAAGACCGTGTATTCCTGGACCAGATACATATCGATGCCGAGGGATACAGAATACTAGCAGATAAAATGTGGCCCACGCTGCAAGTTTTGCTTACACAGCTATAGATGGGAAGCTGGAGGATAGGATCATGAGTTTTGGAAGAAGAGCGAGAGGAGCATTGGCACTGACCGTGGCCCTGTGTTTGAGTTGGTTCGTGCCTGCCTTGGGAGAAACAACGGGAACTGAAGACGTGAATGTCGTCACCTTGAAGAAGAACGGTGTGCCATTTCTTCTCGTGGATCTGTACCCGGAATGGGGAGTAGTCAAGAATGCAAGCAGGCTCCAGAAGGAGGCTTTCGTCCTTAGACGATGCGTGACGCTAGCTGTTGATAAGGGTTTGGCAACCTATCCTGACGACAGCGACTTCCGGATAAAGGTCATCTTGATTGAGAATTACGACGAGTACAATAACCCCATATACGACAACGCTAAGGTGTTAGGGAATTTTGAACTCGAAAAGAAGGTTCTTCAGGCTATCAATCTTGAAATGATCAATTCACTTAGCAGGGACGAAATCGCAAAGTTGTTTAAGAAGGTCGAGTTCGCCAAGGGTCCATGGTAATAGCCGTATAACAGGCTCGAGTCTATCTAGAGAGACGCCACGTTGGCTTCACAAGAGACCACGATGCAATCTCACCTCAATCCATATTCGATATTCACACACTCCGTGCTCTGATTGTTAGGGCTGGCGTCAAGTCACCGAGTCTTGCATATTGTTGTCCAAAGAAGGAGAGACTACACCGATGCGTCAGTTTATCTTGAAAGTCGTTGGGAGTTTCGTGCTCCTGACAATCGCTTGCTTGTTCTCATGGGCGGCAGAAGATGAATCCCTAGGACTTCTAAGTTGCGTCCATGCTGAACACGGTGCAACATCCATAACTCCGGCTGATATTAAGTCATCCCAAACCTCAGATGAAATCAGCTATGACATGATTGAAGAATTGACTCGAACCAAATATACGAGTGTTTTGAACGGAACGCCGAAAAGTTGGAAGCCTGGTACGCGCCAGTTTGCACCTTCTGACAAACCAATCGTCTTTTCGATGGAGAGTATCCTTCCGCCAACTCAACAAGAACTCAATAAATGGTCTGGGAATACGATTGTAAGGCCGGTGCCCTATCCATATTTCTATGCACTGAGCGTGCCAAACGACACTTGTGGCTCATTGTTGGCTGACCACTTCTACTCTCACACTTTGTTCAGCCGCAGATTTGGCATTGATTTCACCGGATCCTTTTTTCCTTACGGCGAAATCTGTCGATTTAATGGCAGGGACATCCTTAGATCGGTCTATGCCGGAGGCTGGCGACATCCGGTCACCATCCCCATTGATATCGAAGGGGATCAACTCGATTCACTTATGCTGTTTCTCAACTATTACTACAGAGGTTGGATAGACCACATTCATGGTGGATGGTCAATTGGTGAAGGTTTCCCTTTTTCTTTGATAGTTCCTGTGGATAGATTACTGGAAGACGACAAGGAACTCTCGATTGATCTAGAGCTCATGTCAACCGTCATCCAAAAACTTGTGGGGCAAGGTTATCTACTTGATATGGAAGCCTCTGAAGGCATCGAGTCGTTCGAGCTTGTGATTACTGACGGGAACGAAATTGATCACCACGTTGTTTACCAGAGGCCTCTTCATGGGCGACAAGGTTGGGATATTTCAGAGCGCAACAGGAGTGAATTGGCAAAGGTATTCTTACAATTTCGTCACGAACAGAACAAGAAGCCATTGAATGGTTTTCGGGAGTGCAGACCCCCAGAGATCAAAGCGGTCAAATTAGTCGTGAAAGGTCACAAGGGCTCCTTGATTAGGGTAAAGGCGCTTAGGGAGTTCACATTCTCTCGAGAACTTGTTGAATCGCAAATGAACTTTCTAAAGTCCTTGAATGTGCTGCCCATTGCCAGTACTGGTCACAGTGGTCTCACGTCGTACTCAATGTTGAGCCCACACATCGGCCAGCACGCATGCATTCCAGTTGTCGATATCAGGTCTGGCCACAAGCGAGAGATCTGTCGGGAACCTTTTGGCGATCGCCCCGGCACGCCCATGCATTTTAGTGACATGCTTTCAGAATTCGGCATACGGTTTCTCAACACGGTAGATTACAAACGGAAGCATCTGACCCTTTCTGATGTGCTGACCGACAAGGAACTCCTGGACGGGACGAAGGTCTACTACTCCCCTCGTTTCAACTTCGTGTGGAAGGATCCGGAATTGGTGCCCTGGGAATCCAAGCAGACCCAGTTGGCGGAAAACCTCGGGCCGAGTATTTTCCGGTTCCTGCAGACGACGCGCCAGTTTGGCTCCTGCGGTATTCTTTACACTCATCACCATCTGTTCTCAGACGAGATGTTCATTGATGCAAAGGGGAACGAAAACTACTTTCAGTATGTCAAAGCATTACATCCCACAACACAACTTGCAGCGAAGGCACTGTCTAATCTCAAATACAACCTGGATGGCGAGCGCAACTTCTATCAACGAGTTTGGGTGGTTCCTTTTAGTGTCTTGCTTCGGTACGCTGCGGCCCTCCGTTTCCTCAATGACCATGTTGAATACAGAGATAATACGATATTCATAACGCCTTGGAAGGACGTCGTTGAAGGATGCATCAAGCCGGACACTAGATATCCCACACAAGACTTGCACGGACAGACATTCTATGTCTCAGACTCACATACAGCTAGGGTCTTCTGCCGAGGAAAAGAGATAACCAGCCTCAAGCGAAATCCGCCGGATTTCACCGGACGACCAAGTGTGACAATAGTTGATGTGAATACTCCGACCACGGTTTTTGATGAAGTGGATTTGTATGAACTCAATGGTCGAGTTTTTCAGCAAAATGCTTCGGTATATTTCCAGAAGAAGATTGCCTATACTGGAGATTATTCGTTGGAAGTGCAAAGCGAAGCGGATGGGCCAGGCATGATAACCTTTAAACCGTTTCGGTTCGACAACCATGAAACAGATTTCGTCCAGTTTGCGTACAAGAAAACCAATCCCTCCACCCATGTATTCTTCCGTTGGACTGACCGGGCAGGTAATAGCTTTGCGGTAAGCGACGGGGAATGCGATGCTGACCGCGTTTACAGAATTCCACACTTCGAAGACACGCTATATCATGAGGTAATAGTTGAGTACAGTGATGGGTGTTCTGTGAAAAGGAATACTGGAAAGATACCCCGTTGCTACATTGGTTCCCTTACGTGGGGCGTCACAGATGCAAAGAAGGGAGACTCTGTCTTTTTCGACAATGTTCAATTTCTCGGAGCACGTGGTCTCAGACCAACTTTGAGCACTACATGCGTAGTGGGGGGGCGCCTAACTCCTCATAAGGATGGAGAAGTGGTCTATCTGCGGGTTGCCGGGCATGTCATGAAGGCCGCAACGAGCCGCGGAGGATGGTTCCTGTTTAATGAAATTCCGAAGGACTCCGTTGTCGAAATCAGCTATCGCTCAGATGGAGTCGAGTACTATCCGGTCCGAGGGCGCGTGGCTCAGATAAAGCGTAATGATTTAGAGTACCACATTTGGGCCGTCGACCCAAGGAACAACTCAGTTCCCATGACCATACCTGTTCAGACAAAAGTGACAAGAAAGCACTACCCGAGAGGCGGTGGCAGCCATGATCTACGAGATCGATACAACGCAATGTTCAAACAACATGGAAAAAGGCAATACTGGGGCCAGATAGGTAGGGATATGGACCACGTTGTTGAAGAGACTGCAAATAATTATGGTTGGCCTGACAAAGACCGTCGTCGAGAGAATCCTGACAACTCTCTTCGGATTCTCTTACTCGGGAACTGTTGGTTCCAAGGACAACAAGTTGTTACAGCGCATCGATGTTCAACTTTTCTTGAATCGCTGCTGAGACGGCGAACTGGGCTTAATGTGGAGGTGATCAACGCTTCAACATCAAGTGGCAACGTCGGAGAACACGCTGCGACATATCAAAAATATGGTCGTCGGTTCAAACCCCATATCGTACTGCTTATATTAAATGCTCACAATCCGTTTGACACCGATCCCAATCTCTTGGAAAGGCGATATGGCTGGGCTAAGGGCCATGCCCCAAACAAGACCTACGATTTTGACAAGAACGGCAATCTTATATCCTATACTCCTGACCCAAACTTTCTGGCGCACTTGGTCCAGCCCAATATGGCGCCCTTGATCAACAAAGTGCCTTTCCTGGACAGCTACTTCGCAACTTGTAACTACCCACCAATCCTGCAGCGGGCCCTGCACCTTATCGCAGCGATCCAAAAAAATGAAATTATATCAGATGCTGAAGAAAGTGGCGCCAAAACGACCCTTTTCTATGGATTCATGGAAACTATCTACCCTCAATATGGCAAGAAATGTGGGGACATTAGTCTTGCTAGGGAAACATGGTTCAACACGCTTGAAGATCTGTGCTTCCAGACTGGGGCGTACTCTGTAAACCTCCAATCCGAAGGCGTATTCCACGAGAATCACAAGTTCCGACTCCTTTTTGAAAGCAACTCCCATCCAACACCATTCGGACACTATCGCCTCGCAACGGCCTTTGCCAACAAAATATTAGAGTTGCCCTATTTTATCGATATCGTGCGCAAGCTTCAGAAACCATGAAGGTTCTTCCGCACGTGCCCCGCCTCGTGGAGAATCTGCGCAGGTCTCGGGCGATGGCGCCATCCTGTCAAGATAGCACGACGCATGCTCGATCTGTACCGTGATGCTTCGTTGAATTTCCGGGAAAATTACCGCCCCGCCTCCGGGGGCATCTAATGGATTAGAATTGGCAGCAGCGATCGTCGCAAGCCAAGATGCTTCTGAATCTTTATGAAACTTTACAGGTGTAAGAACGTCAATTCAGACTCTGATACCCCGCCAGTTTCTTGCCCACTATCCGGCTGCATTCGCCATAGCGCTCACAATGCGTTGCGAAGCCTTACCGTCCCCAAACAATGGTTTCGGCCGGCCTTTCGGCCATCGGTGATGTTGGACCTCCTCAAGAATCCTTTGCTTATCCGTTCCTACCACAACGTTCCACCCCGCCTCCACTGTTTCTATCCATTCTGTTTCGGGACGCAGTGTCAGGCAGGGCACTCCCAAGAAATAAGCCTCCTTCTGAATGCCTCCTGAATCGGTCACGACAAGACGCGCGGACTCCTGCAAAATAAGCATGTCCAGGTAGCCGATTGGCTCAATGATTCTTACGCGAGAACCGTCCAGTCGTTTTGCAATCTCCCCATTGAGCTGAGATATCTTCACCCTTGTTCGAGGATGCGCCGGAAAGACAACAGGCTCATCGATTTCTATGAGAGCGGACAGGACAGAAGAAAGGTTTTCCGGGACATCCGTGTTGTACGGCCGGTGTACCGTTGCAACAATGTATCTTTTGGAAGGAAGAGAAAGCTCCTCAAGGACGGTGGACCTGTTCCGGGCGACTTCAACGCACTGCAGCAAAGCATCGAACATAGTGTCCCCGACCAGAAAAACTCCCTTCGTGATCCCTTCCTTTTGCAAGTTTGCAACCGCCGTGCCTGTCGGACAGAAGAGTAGATCGGAACAATGGTCTGTCAACACTCGATTTTGCTCTTCCGGCATGTCACGATTGTACGACCGCAGCCCAGCCTCATTGTGAGCCACCGGTATCCGAAGCTTGCACGAAGCAAGAGATCCTGCAAGCGTCGAATTGGTGTCTCCATGCACCAGAACCAAATCGGGCTTTTCGCGCATGAGCACTTTTTCAATGCCTGTTAACATTTTCGCCGTCTGGGTTCCATGGGTCCCAGACCCCACACCCAAATTTACGTGAGGCCGGGGAATACCCAGATCGCGAAAAAACAGCTCGGACATTGAGTAATCGTAGTGCTGACCGGTATGCAACAAGATCTCATCATGCCCAGCTTCCCTGATAGCTCTACTCACAGGGGCCGCTTTTATAAACTGTGGCCTCGCACCCACAATGGTCACGCATTTCATTCAGACAGTCACTCTCCACAGCGGATAAAACATCCAAGGCGCCCGTCAAGCCTCAACTTCGAACATCTCGATCCAGAGAGCTAGGCTCGCTATCCTAAACAGCGCCAGATCAGAATACCGATAGGAACCGTTTCGAAAGTCGTCGAAAGCCTGACCGGCGCCGACGGTGTCCATAATGTTCCCCAGGCGTTCGGACGATCGAACTTTTTGACCGAGAAACATCCCCAGGATCCCTTTCATCCAACTTCCCGAGGGCGTTTCGAATCCCATCTTCGTTCGGCGCTCTTTCACCTCAAATGGTAACACATGGCCCACAGCATCCACAAGGATTCGTTTGGTACGCCCTTTCCGGAAAAAAAAGCTCTCTTCAAGGGACAAACACTGTTCGACGAATCGATAATCCAGAAAAGGAAGTCGAGTTTCAATGCTGTGGGCCATGCTATTACGGTCTTCATACCTCAGCAATGAAGGTAGGCTCCAATGCTTTATGTCTGCTAGCTGATGTTCATGCAGTTCTCGCACGTCTTTCATTCGCTCGGACCATATGTGCCGAGCCAATTGCTTCCAGGCAGGACGCAACAGGTGAAGGATGTTATCTTGTTGTGTCTGCAAAGACTTTGGGAGGTACCTAAGTCCTTGACGCCATGCCAACAGCCCTCGGTCACCTCGTACCAGAAGGCCCAGTAGATGATTTGCAGCCTCCCAATATCTTCGCTTGGACAACCAGTGGCGAAGATAAAAAAAAGCATACTTACGGTAACCGCACAAAAGCTCATCCCCCCCCTGGCCATCAAGTAAAACAGGCACCCCCTCCTTTCTTGCCACCCTCATTACACACCACTGAGCATAGATGCTGGGCGAGCTGAAAGGTTCATCCTGATGATAGACTAACCGGTCGAGGTCTTCCACCATAGCCTCTTGGTCAGGAAAGACCTTAGTGGCTTTTGCATGCCACATTTGGTTCACAGCGTCGATGTAAAGACTCTCGTCGAATTGAAGTTGATTGAAACAACTGGAAAACGTGTTCATTCCCTCAGTCGAGCTTTGGCTGGCAAGTCCCACAATGGATGAGGAGTCTAGTCCTCCCGAGAGGCAGCTACCCACGGGCACGTCTGAACGCAGACGTATATGTACGGAGTGGCTCAGGAGCGAACGAGTCTTGGCGACTGCTTCGTCCCAATCGCAGATGACTGAGGCCGGTTCAGGTCGCCAATAGAGCCGGAGAGCCGGGGCCTCGGAGGCGCTGTCGAGCCGCCAAGACATGGTATGAGCAGGGGGGATCGGCTGTACGCCTTCAAAGCAACACTGATCCGGTTCATGGCCCAAAACGCCATCAATTAGGAAATCAACAACTTGCGGGCCATTTACCCGCGGCCGGAAGCCTGGGAAATCCAGCAACTGTTTCGGCTCCGAAACCAGGACGGTCATTCCGCCACCGCTCCACAGATAGATCGGCTTTACTCCCAGGCGGTCCCTTGCAACCAGGACTTTCATTTCGGCCAGGTCCACCAAGACAAAAGCGAACATGCCGTTGAATCGCTCTACACAATTAGGGCCCCAAAACACATATGAAGCAACGATAACCTCCGTATCTGATGAACTTCGAAATTCATAGCCCATATGGGTAAGTTCATTCCGCAGTTCCACATGGTTGTAGACTTCGCCGTTGTAGGTTATCCAGTACTTTCTATTCGGGGTCGTCATGGGTTGATGGGCGGCCGAGCTCAGGTCAACGATAGCCAATCGGACGTGTCCAAGACCCCACGTAGCTGCGGCTTGATCGGTATTCTCAATGAGATTTGGCCCATGGCCGAGCGCCAATCCTCGACCGTCAGGACCCCTGTGCGTTACCCTGTCAAGAGAGCGCTCTATACAAGATTTGATTTTGAGGGAAGGTTCGGTAGTAAATACAGCAACAATACCGCACATTAACGAATAGTCCTTGGAAAGGGCCTCCCTATAAGTTTCTGTAAAATTCCGCTATCTTCTCGACCACGTACCCTTGCTGTTGAGTGGTAAGCTCCGGATATATGGGTAGGGCCAACACGCTCTGAGCAGCCTCTTCACTAATCGGGAAATCGCCCACACTGTGATTTTGAGCTACACATTCCTGGAGATGCATGGGTTTAGGGTAGTAGATCTCCGTCCCGACTTTCTTTTCTTTTAGGAACTCCTTCAATAGATCGCGTTCCTTCACTCTGACAACGTATTGGTTGTATATGTGATGATCCTGAACCACCTGCGGCGGCGCTACCTTGTCTTTAGTTAGACCAAGCTCCACAAACTGTTGGGTATAAAAAGCCGCGTTCTGTCTCCGTTTTTGCGTCCACGCTTCCAAGCGCTTCAACTTGACCCTCAGGATCGCCGCCTGAAGGGCATCCAGTCTGAAATTTCCACCCAACACACTATGGTAGTATTTTGGTTTCGCTCCCTGGTTTCTTATTATTCTGATACGTTCAGCCAACACTTCATCATTTGTGGTTATGATCCCCCCGTCACCGAAGGCTCCAAGGTTCTTAGAGGGAAAGAATGAAAAGCAGCCCAACGCGCCCATGCTACCCGCTGGGTGGCCGCGGTATTTGGCTCCGATTGCCTGAGCTGCGTCCTCCACTATTGGGATTCCATGTCGGTTTGCCATTCGCAAGAGTGGCTCCATATCAGCGCATTGTCCAAAAAGATGAACCGGCAGGATTGCTTTTGTCTTTTTTGTAATAGCCTTCTCCACAGCAGACGGATCAATGTTGAAACTGTCCGGCTGAATGTCTGCAAAGACCACGGAGGCCCCTAATCTGAGAACCGAGCCAACCGTCGCGAAGAAAGTGAAAGGAGTAGTGATTACTTGATCTCCCGGAGATATACCTAGAGCCATGAGCGACACGAGGAGCGCGTCCGTCCCGGACGAAACCCCTATGGCATATTTGCTCCCGCAGTATCGGGAAATCTCCTTTTCAAGTTCCTCAACTTCGGGACCCAAAATAAAATGCTGGCTTTCCAGCACACGATCAATCGCGGCTTTCACCTCATCGCGTATCGGGCGGTACTGAGCCTTGAGGTCCAGCAATGGAACTCCCTCGGTTGTGGCCTGAGCCTCCCGCGGCGCCAGACCGTCATGATTCACAAGGTACTGTTTGCCGCACGCCGGGCATTTCAAAATGGACCCAGCCGAATCGTCTCCTTCAAGGCGGTTCGCGCACTGGCACATCCAGCCTATCCTTCGAGCCGGATTTCCTACTACCAGCGCATGGCTGAGAACGTCTCCGGTCACTACTGCTCCAGCGCCAATGAAAGCGTATTCGCCGATCGTATTTCCACAAACAATGGTCGAATTGGCGCCTATGGTAGCGCCCTTTCGTACTAGGGTTGGACGAATCTCGCTCATACGCGGAATTTCGCATCTCGGATTGTGCACGTTGGTGAAGACCATTGAAGGGCCGCAAAAAACGTAATCCTCAAGGGTTACCCCCTCGTACACACTGATGTTGTTTTGAATCTTGCATTGATTGCCTATCCGGACACCTTTCCCGATAACTACGTTCTGTCCAATATTGCAGTTATTCCCGATCCGTGCGCCGGGCATAACATGGGAAAAGTGCCAGATTTTTGTCCCCTTTCCAATAGAACAAGGCTCTTCTATCAATGCCGTTTCATGAACGAAGAAATCTCCTTGCGAATAGCCGACAATCGGTAAGGACTGCTGCGGTGTCTTTGCGTTTTGTTTTTCCATCGACAGCCTGCACCGCTCAAGGATCCTCAAGGTTCTTAATGCTTCTTCTCCATCTGACCTAGGCTGATTTCTCGTGCGAATACATTCCAAAAAGTGCGTCCCTTCCTCTTTGAGAGGTTCCCGACTCTCGATCTTCACCTCTTCGACCTTACCCTTCGAAGGAAGGGGACGACGTTTGATCCACTGAATGGTGTGGTTGAACAACCGGAGCTTGTTGCTTGGTAACGAGTCCTCGAAGACCGCCATCTTGCGCTCGCCTATGACCACCAAGCGGTGCTCTTTAAAGGGATTCATCCATGACAGATAGATGTGCGCTCCGGCCCCACTAGGGAACATCAGGTTTGTGACGGTGACGTCTTCGACATTTCGCTGAAGATAGGTGTATCCGGTAGATTGGACTTGGCTGGGAAGCTCTCCAAGCAAGTACAGAATGAGCGAGATGTCATGGGGGGCAAAACTCCATAGGATGTTCTCCTCGGTTCTGATCTTGCCCAGACTCAGTCGATTCGATTGAATGTGTGTGACTCTTCCCAACTCTCCGGCTTCTATAAGTTCTTTAAGCTTGAGAACGGCAGGATGATATAAGAGGACGTGCCCGACCATCAAAATAGCCTCTCTGGCAGCGGCAATACGCACTAATTCCTCACCTTGGGCCGCATCTAAAGAGATTGGCTTTTCGACAAGCACGTCCTTCCCTGCTTCCAATGCCTGAAATGTGAGTTCATAATGGGTTGGAGCCGGAGTAGCTATGACGATCCCTCTGATTTGGGGATTTTCGAGCAGATCTGCATAGCGGTCGGTCACAGTGATAGCCGGGTGCAGGCGTCTCACCTCTTCTCGGGCAGCGTCTTCCACTTCACACACGTGAGTTAGAGCGCCCAGCTCGTTGAAAACTCGAAGATGATTCTGTCCCCAGTAGCCTACCCCTGCCAGCCCTACAGCAATATCATGATTCGCGTGGCCCAATTCTTCCATACCTCCCCAGCCTCTCAAGAATTTCCCCACCCAGGAAATCCGGTTACCAGTCGACCTCCCCGATTTACTGGAACAAGCCGCCTGCCGATGACTTCCCTGTCCGAGTCTGTATACTACTATACCCTAACCCGCTTCGAGTTCAAGTCAACAATTGGCCACTCTATTTGTCTATTTGGTATACGAAGACGGAGCAGAGGACCAAATCTGGCTCATCAACCACTCAAAAAGGGGCAATTAATCGTGCGTTTCTTGCAAGGCCACCCAAGCCATTCAATCAAGTTCCGCCAGGAATCGTCGGGCCAACACCTTGTAATCGTGCATCGCCAAAACATACTTCTGCCCGAGAGTCCCGAGGCGATCCCGCTCAGCCGGGTCCAACATCATCAATCGACGCACAGCCTTAGCCAACTCCTGCGGCGATTCCGGCACGATGGAAATCCCGCATCCACTTTCTGCAACGATATCATTACCTGCTTCAATGGCATGAATTACCGGCTTGGCCGCCATCATATAATCCAGGAGTTTATTAGGACTCACGCCGAATTTGAACAATGAGCTTCTTTTCAGTCCTATGTAAAGAGCGTCCATGGATCTCAGCAAACGTGGCACGCAAGCCTTGTCCACAGAAGGCAAGAATATGACTTTGGACTCAGCTTCCGTGCCGGCTTGTGCCTCCAGTCGGCCCTTTTCGGGCCCATGTCCCACGAGAACAAAGCTTACTGGTTCATCTTTCAATAGAGAAGCGGCCTCCACCAGCGTATGAAGGTCCATAACCGGGCTATGTGCTCCGGCATAACCAATAAGGAATTGACCCTCAGAACGAAGCTTTGCCAAAACGCTTTCATGCTCTTCCGGTAATCTACATTGGTCACTCGACCATTCATCAGGATCGACGCCATTAGGTAAATAAATGAATTTTTCCGGGCGCATCCCCCGCTCCACCATGTAAGATTTTGCTTTTGGCAAAGCGCAAATTACCCTTTGCGCTTTGCTGTAGGCAAAGTCTTCCGCTTTCTGTAGCACCATCACAAATGGATGCCTTCGCGACCTGGCTCCCAGAGCGATCGGAGTAAGAGGCCAAAGATCTCTAACGTCAAACATTAGTTTTGCCCCGTACTTCCTGGCGATCCAGTAGGCGGGGTATATGTCGAGAGGGTATGTGGATGAGGCTATCACAACGTCAGGAGGGAACGCCCGAACCAACAGATCTTGTCTCACAAAAAGCTGCAAGATGAAGGAGACCATATTCAAGACTCGGCGAAAATTGTTGACATCGTACTTAGGAGTCTTGAGCCACAGGAAGCGAATCCCATCAATGGTTTCCTCTGCGGTAGAGCCGTTCGATATAGGCTGTCGTAATCGGATGTGGGAAAATGAGGCGCCAACAATGGTTACCCTGTGCCCCAAGCGAACCCACTCTTTGCCCAGATAAAAGTGACGGAAAGCCATTCCGTGTTTCGAGGACCCTGTGTGGTGGTTGAGAACAAGTATGTTCAGTGGCCGCCCATGTCCCATAGGAACGGTGGACGCCCCCTGACAGGACGCATGAAGGGATACAGACCCCTCAATATCCAAAGGCCTCGAATGGATTTGTTTGTGCGCCTGTTTCAGGGATGTGGCTAAAGCTTTCTGATTAAATCCATTGAACATCAGAATCCATCTGTCAAAACGGTTGTCCCGTACCCGTTGAAGAAATTGGCATTCCCAGTCCTGATCACTGAACACTTCAGGAAGATATAGAGTTTAGATGCCGTGTTTTATCAAGGAGCGAAGCCCCAACTCATAACCCGCGGCCGAACCCAAACCAATTGAATCCGCCGTACCCTTCGTACACCTTTCACCTGTCATACAAAGCAGGCCGGGGAACAATCCAAATGCAATACCTGTGACGTTCCACCGGGCAGGGTTATGCCTTTGTTTATTGCATCATACAAGCCCTTGTCCGCTTCGGACACTAACGCGATTCCTTGCAGCCCACATTCTTGTGACAAGTTCGCCGTTTCATCGCTGGAAGAACTATCAATAATTAAGCGCTCGCAGGGATAACTCTCGTTCTTAACGCGTATCACACAATCCCGAATGGTGTCGGCACCATCCCGTGGGACCGCTATTACCTGGATGGTAGGAGTCAGATCAACCATTTCCTGATCTCTTCCCCATGTTGTGGTTCAAAACCAATTATGCCCGAACAGTGAATGGTCCGCAGCCCACACCTCATGAAGAAACAAAGATTCCTCCACATCAGGCGACATTTCGAGCACGAATTGCGACGGGATGCCAATCAGCTCAGAAATCATAACATCGCTGACCAATAATGGTTAACACAAATGTTGGCATGGTGTCAATTAGGAAACGCCGGAGCGGGGCCGTGGCGGGGACATCAGTCCAAGGTTACGGGGGGCATTCCGCGGATGCTCGAGAGAGTTCCTAGATGAACCCTGTGGCGCTTTGCGAACAGCGCTGGCTTGGCCTGGCGCCATTTCCGCGCCGCATCGCGAGGGTCACGGCGCTCAGGTGAACAGGTCTAAAGAGGCATATTGACTGCGAGGGCAATTGGGAAGTATGTTCAAAATAGGGCAAAGATAGCTTTTTGTATGTGTGATATCTCTTCAGTGAAATGGTCGGACGACGTGGTGCGGGGTCTTGATATGTCAACTGTTTATAGCAACTCGGGAAATACTTTTTCTCGATACCGGTTCCCAGATAGGCGCCGCTGAAGAAAGTCACTTTCTGAATCAGTGGAGCGTTATACGCTGCCGTTCAGGGTCATAGGCATTAGGAGGTAGCAATGAAACTCAATAAAGTGGACCACATCTGCATCGCAGTCAAAAATCTCGACGAGGCCCGCAAGGCGTGGGAACCGCTTTTGGGCAAGGAAAAGCCGGACGATGTGTATGTGGACGAGCGGGAGAAGATCCGTGTGGCTCGTTATATGGTAGGAGAGGTTGGCTTCGAACTCATGGAATCGACCACCCCCGATGGCGATGTTGCCAAGTTCATTGACAAACGAGGCGAAGGGGTCATGCTCATCAGCTTCAACGTAGATAACACACGTGAAGCTGTCAAAGAACTCCAGGGCAAAGGCTATCCGTTCATACCCGATTCTCGTAGCGAAATTCCTCGTCCATTTCGTGAATGCGAGTTCGCGTTTGTCCATCCAAAGAGGTTGAATGGCGTCCTAACTGAAATAATCGATTATAAATGGGAATAGGTCGAATAAACATGAAGGTCATAACAATCGAATTGTCGGATGACCAAGCGCGAAAACTGAAAGAGACGGCAGATCGATTTGGAGTTGGCCCCGAGGAGCTGGCTCGGGCCGGCGTGGAAGGCCTACTTTTGGGCCCTGAAGAAGAATTTCGACGCATTTTTGATTACGTCATTAACAAGAATGCTGACCTATACCAACGTCTGGCATGATGCTCCCCATGGACGAGAAGGAATGCCAGCAGCATTCCGAAGATGAGTATATCTAATGAAGCCAGGGCAAAAAGCGTATCTAAAGGAGTTATGCCCTTGCGGCAGCGGCAAGAAGTACAAAAGCTCCTGCTATCCTAGTGATCGTGAAAAAGCTCAGCTGCGCCATGCATCACGGAGTTCTAGGCAGCCCTCACTTAAGGAGCGAACCGTTGCCCTCATTGATGCAGTGAGGGAAGTCATGGGAGTTACGCGGCGGATTGACTGGGGCAAGATCAAAAAAACCATATCAAGCAATCATGTGCGAGCGATCTATAGCGTAATTGCTGATCTCTGGCCTAGAGAAACCGATTTAGACAGTATTTTGCCTGAGCCGAGCGATACGGAGTTGCGAGCCCTGTACTTGGGTGATGTGAAAGCATTGGACATAGTAAGAAACGTGTTCCGATTTAGTCTCCATAGTGATCGAATCTACATTGTAGATCCATTTTTTTAAGCCGTGGGAATTAGGGCGAGAATTCAATCCGCTAGAGGCTCCTGGCCAATGGGTTCCCGACACCCTCAAGCTGGTGTATTTTCTGTTACTTTTAGAGCCCTAGATCAAGAACGAAATTGTCGTTTTGATACCTGACCCGGGATCTTTCGACAGGAAACTTCGAGAGTCGACCTGGGAACTCGGAAAGACACGTTTGAGTGCAATACCCCTGGATGAAGCGGATTTCAACGAATTTGAGCCCAAGATGATCGAAGAATACGCCAGACTGTTCTACTGTCAGCCAGATGAAATTCTGAGCAATCAGCTGCGGAGAAAGTTTCCTGATATTACAGAGCAAGAGCTAACAGACGAGCTTTTATTCGCCGCCAAGGTGAGGAAAGGAGACCTTCTTAGCCCAGAGAAAACACGTTTGAATGGTGACGGCTATTTGATGATTGGCAGAACTGGGGCTAATCTTGAAATGTCGCTGTACTTGGCCCAACTTTTGGATGCTTTTCCTTACACCAGCACCAAACGGAAATGGAAAGAACTGAGTTTTGTTGCAGAGGCGATTTCAGAACCGGCAAGAATATGGACCCCGCTGACAAGGGGATTTCAAAATTTGACCTTCAACTTCCTGGATGATGTGGACACCACTTTTGCATGTAACATGCGACTGGATGGACGGTTGTCTGGGTTCAGAGACTTCTTGAGGCACGTCTGGCTTGAACTGTCATCCAAGGATACAAATCCCCATGACGGGGAGCTGGCAAGAGCCTTCGCCGACCGGTTGACATACGAACACAACAAGGCCACCGAGGAATGGAAGAAAATAAACGAAGATTGGCTAAGTTTCGCACACTCTGTGAGCTGGGGACAAATTCTAGCAATGCTTGGCACCGGACTAACCCAAGGTATCAAACCCATAATTGAGGGCGGCCTCCACTTGGCTATTCCGGTTGGCGGTTTTTGCATTGGCAGCGTTCTCGAACTCCTAAAATTGAGGTGTAAGCGAAGAACATTTCGCAAAGCGGTTCCGATATCAGTCTTTGTAGATTTGGCTAAACGTCGCGGCAAGTGAAGCCGGTACGTTCCCTACTGAACAAGCGATTCTGATCCCTGTCGCTTTCGCCGAGCATTAACGAAACTAGCTCTCCATCCGGCTTCACCGCAGCGTTTAAGGGTTTTCTGAAGAGGGGTTCCTACTTCTTGACCTTTCTTCTCTCTTCGTCCCGGATTTCTCTTCTCAGGAGTTTGCCGACTTTTGACTTGGGGAGCATGTCGCGGAATTCTATGTATTGCGGGACCTTGTATGCAGCCAAGCGATCTCGGCACCAGCGGACCAACTCGGTCCCGCTTACTCCCCGGGCGTCCTCCTTGAGGACCACAATGGCCTTGATGCGTTCGCCCAATTTTGGATCTGGCACGCCCACCACGCATGAGCCGATTACGGCCGGATGATCCTGTAAGACGGCTTCTATCTCCGAGCAAGAGACCCTGTATCCCTTGTGCTTGATGACATCCGCCTGGCGGTCTACATATGATAATTCTCCGTTTTCCTCGAGCCTAACAAAATCATTCATTCGGTACCAGATTTCACCATCTATTTTCACGTAAGCCCTGGCTGTTTCTTCGGGCTTGTTCCAGTATTCCTTAGAGATGAATGCCGAAGTTACCAGCAGCTCGCCAGGCTCGCCCTGTGATACTGGTTCTAATGTCTCCGGATCCACGACCTTGGTTTTTCTTGACGCGAAGGGCATTCCTACCCTTAATGGGGATGGTTCACGGTCAAGTGGGCTCATAGCGGTGAAGCCTACTTCCGTGGAGCCGTAGACCTGGTAAATCGGTTGATGGAACAACTTTTTCCAGCGATTGAAGATCTCCGCTGGCAATACGTCGCCGCCGCTCCAGCAGAAGCGTAAGGAACTCAGGTCAAACTGGTCCAACCGGTCGTTTTCGAGAATCATCCTGTAGAGCGTCGGGGCCCCCAAAAAGAGAGTGACCTTGTGCCTCTGGATCGAATCCAAGATGGAATCAACCTCAGGAATGGGCATCAGGACAGCGGTATTGCCCTTATAGAGGACCATTCCGAGCATCATTCCCTGCGCCAATTGATGAAACAAAGGATTGACCATGATCAGAGTGTCCCGGCCTTCTCGGATGTGCCCTGCTCCAACTTCTCTGATTTCATTAATAAAAGAGACCATGCCGGAATGAGTCGCTATGCACCCTTTTGGAAATCCGGTAGTGCCACCGGTGTACAGTATGTAACAGAGCTGCTTGTCAGGATCGATTTCGACCTTTGGGGGATTAGGTGGGTATTGCCTCAGCAGCTTTCCAAACCAATAAACATTGGGGCCTGTTTCGATGGCTCCGGTAGGCGCTTTGTCCAATAGGAAACCAAAAATTCTCTTATACACAGGCAACATTTCAACATATGTTGTGACGATAATTCTTTCGAGACCGGTTTCCTGAAAAATCTCCTTTACATACCTAAAATTGGTATCCATGCAGAGGACCGTCTTGGCGCCGCAATCCTTGATCAGGTATCGCATCTCAGTAGGCGTATAAATAGGAGATACCGGGACGGGGACAGCGCCGATTAGTTGCGCCCCCAAATAGGCGATCAGGAATTGAGGCGTATTCGGAATATAGAGCATTACCTTGTCATCCTGGCGGACCCCCAGGCCATGCAAGGCTGTGGCGAACCTCCGCATGAGTTCCTTCAGTTCCGAATAAGTGAATTCCCGACCCAAATAGATTATGGCTTTGTTATCGGGGAATTTCTCACACGCCCGATAAATACCTTCAATGATCTGTCCAGTGCCCTCAGTCATATCATTGCCTCTAGAGCTGGCTGCAACACTTAGGAGATTTGTCAAGAGTTTCCGGGGAGGCCCTTTTTGCAAAAAGGGCCTCCCCGGACCCCTCCCCAAAAACTCCTATCAATTGCAGACCTTGCCTCTTAGGGGCAAGGTCTGAGACGCTGGCAAACCGGCCATCTCGTTTTCCCTCGCTACGGCATTGCGCGAAGCTGAACTTGTTAGCATAATTAGGAGTTTTTGAAGGGGGCGCTGGGGGAAACTTTTTGCAAAAAGTTTCCCCCAGCATGCCTTCAACTACTTCTTCTCCCCCTATTCATCAGCCATGCCGAAGTACGCGGATTTCACGTCTTCGTTCGCCATCAGCTCGTCCGCTGTGCCCTCTACCACCACTCCGCCGTTTTCCAGGACGTAGCCGTGGGTTATGATCGGAAATATCGGCCGGGCGTATTGCTCGGCGATCATGATGCTGAGTCCCATTTCGCGGTTGATGTCTTTGACGGCATCGACCAGCATTTCCTCCATGACCGGGCTGAGACCAAGCAGGGGTTCGTCAAGTAACAGTAACTTTGGTTGCGCCATCAAGGCCCGGCCAATGGCCAACATCTGCTGCTCGCCTCCACTGAGAAATCCGGCTTCTCTCTTGCGGAGCCTGACCAGCGCAGGGAACAGCGTGAAGACATAATCGAGAGTCTTCTTGACCTGGCTCTTGTTGGCGATTATCCCGCCGATCTTCAGATTTTCAATGACCGAGCTTTCTTTGAAGATCCTTCTTCTTTCCGGGCATAAGATCAATCCCTTGCGGGCCCTTTGACTCGGCTCTGTCTTGGTTACGTCCTGTCCGTCGAAAAAGACCTCGCCCAGGACTGTGATTCGTATTCCGCCCCTCATTCTCTCTTTTTTTGCAGTATCCAGGATTATTCCCGAGACTGTGAACATCAGTGTCGTTTTACCCGCGCTATTCGACCCGAAAACACCTGTGATTTCCCCCTTACCGCACTGGACGCTGATATTGTTCACGCCGATGGCATTTTCGTAGAAAACCATCAAGTTCCTCATTTCCAGGAGGTTCATTTGGACCTCTCTCCACCAATGTACGCGGCTTTGACATTATCCTGTTTCATGACCTCCTGGGGCGGGCCTTCCGAAATCTTCACGCCGAAATTCATCACCAGGACTTTGTTTGCGACGCGGAACAGTTCCCGTAATCGGTGCTCAATCATAATCAGAGTCATGCCCTCCATGACGAACTTTTCTACCAGCGGAATCATGCTGCTGATTTCGGACATGCTCAGCCCCGAGAAGACCTCGTCGCACAGAATTATCTCAGGCCTCAGAGCAATGCAGCGGGCCAGTTCGAGCCTCTTCTGGTATCCCAGTGGGAGCGAACCGGCGGTTTTATATGGCACCCGCGCGTCCCGTTCAAATCCTATTTCCTCGAGAATGTCGATGGCCACCGAGTCCAGGTTTCCCAGCTTGCCGCCCGCTGCCTTTTTGATGCGTGGTGAGTTCAGAGGAACGATAAGGTTTTTGTACGTAGGCAGACTGTGTAGAGGCCTCATGACTTGGAAGGTCCGGGCCAAGCCGAGGTTGGCGATCTTGTCGGGCGTCATCCCGATGATGTTTCTACCCTTGTAGAAGGCTTGTCCGTGATCCGGCTTGATGAACCCGGTCAGGATATTCACCAGGGTAGTCTTGCCCGCGCCATTGGGCCCGATCACCCCCAGGACTTCCCCCTGATTAAGCTTAAAGCTTATGTCCACGATCGCCCGAACGCCGCCGAACGACTTGCTCAGATTTCGGACATCAAGCAGAGTCACGTCTGACATGATCAAACCTTTTCCACACGTTCAAACTGATGATATTTGCGTTCCAAGAAATTCATCAGGCCTTCCGGTTTGTACAGGATAAATATCAGAAGGATGAAACAGTATAGAACCACACGCAACTGTCCCATGCCTCTCAATGCCTCGGAAAGCGGTGAAAGCATCAAAGCGCCGATCACGGGTCCGACAAGTGTGCCCATGCCCCCCATAACTGTGGCCGCTATGGGCAGAATGGAAAAATCCATAGCAAAAAGGGACAGACCCAACCATCCGTATAGGTGCGACAAATAGGCCCCTGCAAAGCAGCCGATGAGAGCGGCAATAAAAACGGCCAGAACCCGGTAGCGAAATATGCTGATCCCAGCAGCCAACACTGCCTGATCATTGTCCTTGATGCCCATCATGATTAAGCCAACGTCCTCGCTCACAAATCGCCTTAGAGCAAACAGGACGATCAGGACCCCGATCAGGATGACATACTGTTCCACCCAAATGTTGGGAAGGGTGTCGAGGCCGGTAATCCCTTCTGTGCTCCCGAAAAGTCCTAATGCCACGATTACATTCCGAGCGAATAAAGGTAACATAAAGGTAATGATGGCGAAGTAAATGCCTCGTAGCCTGAGACACGGCATGATCACTACAGTGCTTACGCACGCGCCGATAACAGCCGCCAGCGGAATGGAGGCCCAAGGCGGCAGACCGAATTCGGAATTCAGTAGGCCTGCTCCGTATCCGCCAAAGCCAATGAATAGCGCGCCGCCAAGACATACCAGCCCGACGTATTCGGCCAAAAAATCGAAGCTCAGGGCCAGAATGGCGAAGACACCGGCTGTACAAAATACCCTCTGCCAGTAGTGGTCCAGAAAGAGGGGTAGCGCCAAAAGACCTACGATCAATAATAGTCTCGGCGCGAGCAGATAGGCCATTTCCCGATAGGAATTTAGAGCATACAGACCCGTGCTACGAACATTGATACTCCTGTCCAGCCTTTTTTTCCGAACATCTTGGGCCGCCATTAAACGCGCTCCTCAAGCTCTTTCTGTTTGCCCAACAGTCCTGAGGGCCTTATGAGCAATACAAGGATGATTGTCCCGATTAAAACCACGGATTCCCAGACCGCTCCGAACATGAAAGTACTGAATTTCATGGCGAACCCTACCAGGAAAGAGGCTAGAATGGTTCCCGCCCAGCTGCCCAATCCGCCAATAATACAAACGGCAAGCGCATAGATAAGGACGTGGTAACCGGCTTCGGCGGTGATGTTACCCAGGGGGAGGATTATTACCGCGGCCAATCCGGCCAGAGCGGATCCAATGGCCATCGCAGTCATGCCTGCTCTATCGGAATTGATGCCCAACATTAGAGCAGCTTGTTCATCCTGTGCGATGGCCCGTAACGACAGCCCCATTTTGGTATAATGAGTGAACAACCATAAGATGGCAGCCAGCGCCACTCCTGCCCCGACGACGATCAAGCGCTGGTAATCGACGAACACGCCGGAAATCTCGATTTTACCGTCAAAAAATGGCTTCAACACATAATTGGGGCCGATAAAGCCTTTGAAACCGCCAACCCCTTGAAGTCGCAGGCCTTCCAATATAATGAGGCTTACTGCGAAAGATGCGATTATTTCTGAGGTCGGCATCCCTCTCAAGCGGATGAGCACGAACTGGTAAATGCCCAGACCGATAAGTGATGCGATAGCCAGAGAAATGATAATGGACAAGCCATAGTTGAGGTTTAGATCATTGACCAATGACCAAGTGATAAAACCTACAAGAACATATATTGCCCCATGAGCGAAATTCGGAACGCGACTGACTCCATAAACAAGGCTGAATCCTATGGCTGTAAGCGCGAAAGTGATGCTGTTAATAGCGCCGTATACGATGACGGACTCCATCAGGACTCGCCTCCCTGGTCATCGATGGTTGCGCCGAAGCTTGGAGCTTCGGCACGATAAAATCAATTAGCGCTTAATCCACGGCGGTAGCTTGACCTCGGCCATAGCGGCCACTTCGGGAAAGATCTGAACACGTTCGCCGTTTTGCCATTGGACCCAGCAACCCAGCACGCTGTTCTTTGGGTCGTATCCATAAACAACTTGATGGTTTTCATCAAAGCGGATCGTGCCGCGAACGGCTTCCAAGTTAGTCTTCTCCAATGCGGCGATCAGGTCTTCCTCTTTCAGGCTGTTGGCTCGCTCAATAGCGTCCTTGAGCACGTACATAGCCTCATAAGCGCTGACACAGCCCGTGCTACGAGGAGGGACACCCCAACGTTGCTTGAAGGCCTCATAAAATTGCATAGCTTTGGGAGTGGCCTTGCTGGGCACGTTTCCGGTTTCGGAAAGCGTCACAATACTGTAAGCGCATTTGCCATCCGTCGCTCGCCAGAACCCGGGATCTTCCGCAGCTCCGATGAAGCCTATGGGCAACGCCGGCACTTCCATAGAAGCCCATTGTTTCATAAGGATGGATGTTTCAGGCGCATATGCCCAAACGAAAAGGATCTGAGCGCCGGAATTCTTGCATTCCGTTAGCGCAGCCGAATAGTCGGTTGATCCAATAGGATGCTTGTCCTTGCCGACTATCTTCCAGCCGTCCTTTGCAGCCAGCTTTTCGACGATTTCAGAGGCACGGCGGCACATAGCGCTGTCGTCAATGGAGACGTAAATCTTGTCAAAACCAAACTTGGTCTTCATCTGCCGAAGCAGATCCAGAGCTTCTTTTACGTACCATTTTACGCTGCCGCTCTCACGAAACGAGTATTTGTACTTCTGCTTGTCTTTGGAAACCTTTTCGTCCCATCCAGGCGTATAGCAGCCAATGCTGACCATATCCAGTTTTTTGTAGCGAGCAAAGGTATCCAGCGCTGCCATTCCACATTCGGACATACACGGCCCCCCGGCCACAAGATCCACTTTGGTCTGCAGGATCAATTTTTCAATTGCTAACAGAACTTCACTTGTGGGAACGCCGGGTTCTTCATCTCGACTATCAATGATTTCCAGCTTGATCGGCCTCATGACCCCACCTAATTTGACGCCGCCGGCCTTGTTGATCTCCTCGGTGGCCAGGATCATCCCTCGTTCTCCATTCTGACCATAGTTGCTAGCTCTAGGAACCGGCGCGCCTATAACGATAGGTTCGCCCGCTTTTTGCGCGAACACTTCAGTCCCGGCCAGACCGATTGCCAAAGCGATCAGAATCACGAATACGGTCAATAAGCGAACTGAGCCATTAGCCATCACAAAACTCCTTTCTCGTTTTATTTTCCTGCACACGATTTGTGGTTCGGCGATGGGGGTTGGGACGTTACAAAGATAGTGCGATGGCTTCCGTACAGTAGGTCCTTCATCGACCTAAACCGGACAACCATCCAGACCTTAAGATATATTGAACTGCCCTTGGGTCGCGGACAGCATCTATATTGGATAGGTTGTATCGTAAGTATTCTGGAATTTCCGACCGTTATGATGGAATCACCAAGTGAGGAGGACTATATCATGAATCCGGGATTTTTTTGCAAGAAATGTGCGGGCAGACTGAATCTGTCCCGAAACTATTAGGCATTCCGGAAAAATGTCCACGAGAAGCATCAGAACTCTGGTTCCCAAACTTTCGCTGGGCGCCCCTTATGCGTTTCGGGCTCTATCCGGAAAAGCGTTATTTCAAATGGTGCAGGACGCCTACGGCTCAAACGATCTCAGGACCGGCTTCTTTCGCCCGGCCGGGCGTTGGTAATGTTCAGCGGAATAGCCTAGGGCGACTATTGAGTAGACGATCTCATCACCAGGAATCCCTATAGCTTTTTGAACCTTGCGGTCGTTCTTCGTGGCTTCTACCGCCATTCCAATCAAACAGCTTCCCAGGCCCATACTGTGAGCGGCCAGGAGAATATTCTGCGAGGCCAGCATAGTGTCTTCTTTGGGCAAAGTGGCTCCCGGCCTACTCCCGACCACAATGGCGGCGGGAGCGCCATGAAACAATCGGTCAGCGCCCGTTTGTTCAAATTCAGCTAGGCCTTCCTTCACTCTTTCATAATAGCCCAGGTAATATCCCTCCAGTTCAGGTTTTCCGACCAACCTCAGACCTAAACGCAACCATTTTTTCTCCGCCATAGAATTCAATTTCGCATAAAAATCCCGAACCTTCTTGCCCAAGGTCAAGACCGCTTCTCGATTCGGCAATATTGTAAACGTCCAGAGCTGGCAGTTAGTGCCGGACGGCGCGAGGCATCCGATCTTTACGAGATCCTCAAGAATCGAGCGATCCACAGGCTTTTCCAGAAAATTCCTACAAGAACGCCTGGAGGCCATCAGCCTCACTAGTTGGACAGTATCGAAATCGCCGTACGGGAGCCACTTTTCATCAGCCTGAAAATTGGCGAATCGCGACATCTCCTCGTGAATCGAGGCCACCGTAATCGCTCCTGCAGGGCAAACCGCTTCACAATGCCCGCAGTTTAGCGAACGATCACCGGTAACATTAGCTTTGCCGTCCTGCAAAGAAAGAGTCCGGGCCGGGCATACTTCGACGCACAATCCGCAACCTGTGCATAGGTCATGATCAATTTTGGTGGTTATTTGTTCAAACATTTACTTTCTTCTCGGGGGATTAATAAAATCCGGATGCAGAAATTCCGGATCAGGATAGGTGTAAAATCCTTTGCCCGATTTTACCCCCAGCTCACCGCGCTTGATCTTCTCCAGCAACGCGTCCGGCGGTTTATCTTTCGGGTCTTTTGATTCGTTATAGTAAACCATCTCAATATCATAAACTACATCCAGTCCGACCTTATCCATTAGCGCGAATGGACCTTCTTTCATCTTGGTAAAAATCATCCACCCTCGATCTGAGTCTCGGAAATCCACAAAGCCGTTGCCCCAACTATACAGGACGTCCTTTTTGATGGCCCTCCAAACGCGGTTGAAGCAGAAACCCAGGATCTCCTTGTTGACTTTAAGAGGAACACAGCCGATGGAATAGATCCAGTCCACACCGGTTTGCATGACCTCCGGGAGAGTTTTAGAGCCTCCCATGATATCGACCATGTTCACGCCTTGAAGCGGAAAATAAAAATGTATGTTAAGACATCTCTCCGGCCGGCCACTACTCTCCTCCATTCTTGAAACCGGGATAGACGAGCTGTTGGTAGCCAAGATAGCGCTCGGTTTTGCTTTCATTCCAAGCTCTTTGAAAATCTTGTTTTTGAGTTCGACATTTTCGGGGGCTGCCTCAATGATGAGGTCAGCATCCTTTATCGCTTGGTCCAGGTTGGTTGTCTTCCGAACGGATTCTTTGCATTTTGGCCAATCCGCCCACGGGATGAGGGGAGACGCCTTCTTTGCCTCCAGGTCGCTCTTGATTTTTTCATAGGTGTCATCAAACGCATTTTCAAGCGGATCGTAGGCGCTCACTTGATAACCGGAATGGGCAGCCAGCATGGCAATCTGGGCTCCAAGTATTCCCGCGCCGACTATGGCAACCTTTTCCAACGGATTAGTCATGACTTAGCCTCCTTTTTCGCGTGAGTTCGGTAGCGCGCAGCGGTCTTCTCTTTCTGGATAGGCATGTAAGATATTGCCTAATGGCCCGTTCAGTCAATCAAGATTGAGGAGGATTTGGAGGGGGGCATCCCCGTCACGGGGCGGCGCCTTTATTCTACAGTTTCTTAACTCATTTCTTCATCCATGATTTCCTAAGTCGCGGGGGATACAGCGAAGATTTCCACTTATTCGCAATCCTGAAACTGAGCCGGACCTTATACAATTGAAGTGTAGCGATCAGACCCGAATTCCACGCATTTTTGACAAACCTCTTCGGAGTCAGGTCCGTGTCGGACCAGGCTACAATTCGGTCAAGATTGGTACGAATTGCAGATGCGCCCAACCATCGTATGCCCGTTGGGGCCCACCCGTCATGCGAACTGATGTTGTCCAGCAAAACCAAATTCGACCCGCGCCTGGCAAGAACAACTAGGCTATCATGAGGAGCCGGATGCTCCATCTGCATGCCCCTGCTTATAAAACCGTTTTGGGTAACAATTGCCTGATTAAACAGTTTGTTTGGCCACCGCCATGAATAAGGGTAAATATACCAGGCCCCGAGGCTGTTATCGTCATAAAGCATACGAATCAATTCCTTAAGTCCTCCCCAGCCTCGAAAGATTGGAGCGCGTCCACAAGAGGAATCCAAATCAAGAAATACGAAATTGGTGCCCGATTTAACATCCGGGACCTGACTTACTAAACTTGACAACACCTCGTTTCTTATACGCGCGGCTTCTTTCCAGTCAGCGCTGAGACCTGCGTGAAAAATTGTCATGATACCAAGAGCGGCTACTGCGGTCACCTTCGTTGCTATTTTCATCGTTACGGAGCGCCAGTCTGTGAGAATGGCGGCAAAGAGAATGGCAAGGCCGAAAGATCCGGCCGAATAGATCCTACTAGACCAATTGAAATTAAACCATGAGGTATTCCCGTGCGGGATTATTCCCCATTTGGCCATAACGGTATTCACAATTTTTGGATCAATTGACCCATAGCCGGCCAATTGATAAGGCAGTATCCCCAAAATCAGAATAGCTATCCCCAACAGAATCAAATATGACCTATCGTCCTTTAAGAACGGCCTCCTTATCGGACTCTTTTCATCCTGCATAGAACGCAAGCGTGCTATCAAAAGCCCGGACCAGATCATTACACCAAGGCCAAAACAAGTTATGAGCGGATCCCAAGATATGGAAGTGAAAGGAGCAGAAAGATAAAAGGGTATTAGAGCTATGTATGACCACATCAATTCCCAAGAAGGAAGAAGCCTCTGATGACTGACAGCTCCCCCATTGAGAAGCAGAAAACGTATTGAAACAGAGATCGTGAAAGCCACGGCAACAGCCGATCCCAGCCCAATTAAGAAATCTCGGTTCGACGATTCGGAGCGATGGCGTAGCCATACCGGCCACACGAGAAACGGAACAACAAATAGCAGAAAACTGGAGGCTTCATAAGTGAGGAATGCAAGAACGTACAACATGACGGGAGCAAAGAGATCAGGGCATGACAAACCTTTAGCTGACCACCGCTGAAAACCGGCCACAGATGCCCAAAATAGGAGCATGCTTAGTCGTGAATTGTCCGTACAAATCACGTATGTTAGGCAGGAAACTGTGGGTAAGAAGAAAGCGAACAATATCGCCAAAATTGCAAATGAGCGTTTTTGGGGGAAAGCTGTCAGGAGACACCAGCCCATCATCAGGCAGGCGCCGGATAAGAGCAGCAGAGAAGAGAGATTGAAAGCTATTTTGTTAAATCCGAAAATCTCGAATAGAGTGATCCAGTAGACTCCCTCTATTGGTCGCAGCGACGCCGCGGCGTAGGCCAGCAAGGAAGCGGGAAAGCTGTTGTGATATGGCCAACTGAATATCCACCAATCATCTCCCTCGAAACCAATGTCTCCGGTGAGCGCTGTAACAGCTAGAGAATAGAGGGCCAGTCCTACCGCGACGGGCCAGAGAATCGACCCTACCCCTTGCCAGTTTCTCATTTTGGATCCGAGGAAGAATCACTCAGCAGACGTTATAATCACCGCCACATGCGGCTCACGCAAAACGCATAACATTTATAAATATCAAATTCGGACACAAATACCAAATTCTTTTTAATCCAATATCTCCTCGATTGGATTCTTTAGACAACCGCCAGGCGGTAATCTTCTTGTCCTGGGGGCGCGCGATGTGTAAACGTAAAGAGTTTCAACATGCTGAGCTGATTGTAGGCAGAGTGTGGAGGTTACAATATGATCCCTGTTTGCGAACCCGTATTGGATGGCCTAGAAACCAAATATGTTATGGACTGCCTGGAGACAAATTGGATATCTTCAGCCGGAAAATATATCTCTCTTTTTGAAGAAAAGTTCAGCGCATATTGCGGCGCCCCATACGGGGTCGCGTGCACTAGTTGCACCGCAGGCATTCATATGGCATTCCTGGCCCTGGGGATTGGCGCCGGGGATGAAGTAATTATTCCTGATTTTACTCTCATAGTGTCCGCCAATACCGTAATATTGTCAGGCGCAAAACCGGTCTTGGTTGATGTGGATCCCAGGACCTGGTGCATCGACCCCGATCTTATCGAGGCTAAGATCACTTCTCGGACCAAGGCGATCATGCCCGTGCATATGTATGGGCATCCTTGCGACATGGAGGCCATCGGCAATATCGCAAGAAGACATGGCCTTTTCGTGGTAGAAGATTGCGCGCAGGCCCACGGAGCCGAAGTGAACGGACGGAAATGCGGCAGCTTCGGCGATGCTGCTTGCTTCAGCTTTTATGGGAACAAGATACTTACCACAGGTGAAGGCGGAATGGTCTTATGTCGGGAGAAAGAAATAGCTGAGCGACTGCAGCTGTTACGGAATCAAGGATTTCAGGAACCGAGATTTGTGCACGAGCAGATGGGTTTTAATTACCGATTGACGAACATTCAGGCCGCCATCGGAGTGGCTCAAACTGAAATGATCGATGAAAAAGTGGCCAAAAAACGTTGGATCGGCCAGACCTATAATGAGCTTTTGGCAGGCCGGTCCGATCTGACCTTACCTTATGAAGAACCTTGGGCCAAAAACGTATACTGGATGTACGGCATCCTCTTGGAGAAAAGCTTTGGTGTGGGAAAAGATGATTTGATGAAGAAACTCAAGAGCGTGGGAGTGGAAACACGCTCTTTCTTTTGCCCCATGCACATGCAGCCTCTCTTCAAGAATTCTGACCCCCGTTTCCCGGATATTTCGGGAGATTATCCTGTTTCGACTGATCTATGGAATCGAGGACTTTACTTGCCGTCAGGGATCGGGTTGACTCGCGCTCAAATGGAGGAAGTCGTTGAAAAGCTCATTGAATGTCGCGCATGACACGGCGACTTCGTTCAAATTGGATCAGTGTGTCGACAAATCTCTTCAAAGAGGCCGTAAGACCAGGTTCTGCGATTTAGGGAGGTGATACAGTGCAAGGAGATCCGCGGGTCTCTATAGTTCTTGCAACCTATAATGAGCGTGAGAACATTCTGGAAACGATCCAAAGTATCTTTGAGTATGTGAAAGATCCCGTCGAAGTCATCGTCGTCGACGATGATTCAGAAGACGAGACGTGGAAACTCGTGGAGACGATTAACGACCCGCGGGCGATCGTAATTCGGCGAGTGGACACCAGAGGTCTTGCGTCCGCGTTTAACAGAGGGATAATTGAATCGCGAGGCGACATAGTAGGATGGATGGACGCCGACATGTGCATGCCGCCGTCGATGCTTCCCGATATGATCAAGAAACTTGACGAATATGATATTGTAGTAGGGTCTCGTTATGCTCCGGGAGGCCAAGACGACCGGGCCTTCTTAAGAGTTGCTTCGAGCCGGCTTATTAACGGGCTCGCGCAGTTAGTATTAGGGTTCGGGATAAAGGATTATGACAGCGGGTTTGTTGTTTTGCGCAGATCGGTTTTTAACAAAGTGACCATAATACCTACCGGTTACGGCGCATATTTCATGGAATTTATCTACACTTGCAGAAAGAAGGGACTTACCGTTTTTGAAATGCCATACGTCTTTCGTGACCGAGCTAAGGGTATATCGAAATCAGCGCCCAGCCTCTTCAGATTCTTTAAAACGGGGATGCAGTATGTTATCAGGATCTTCACTGCTAGGCTGCGGAGGGTTGATTGATGTCTCACGAGATTATTGTCCCATCATTTGAACGAAGCGATGAACGAGGCATGTTTCAGGAAGTTCTCAACGATGGCCGATGGGAAGCTCTCATCCGCGGTAGGATGAAACCGGGCGCAGTGATGGGAAACCATTATCACAAACACACAGTGATTTTCTTTTATTTAACGGCTGGGTCGGCGGCAATCAAAACGGCGCATGTGGAGACCGGCGAGACAGATGAGTTCCAACTAAAGTCGGGAGAGGGCGCAATACTTCGAACTAATGAATCGCATGCTATTCGCTTTTTGAAAGAGTCGGAGTTTATAATGCTCAAATCTCAGAAATATGACTCGGACGATCCGGATACGTATCGTTTCCCAATAGAGGATTGACCGGTTGGAACCATACGAATACCAGACCTTATTCGAATTTGAATCCTTTTATTGGTGGTACAAAGCTCTCCATTCAATACTGCTCGATACTCTGACCTCCTTGGGTCTCTCATCTGACTCGAGAATTCTTGATGCTGGATGCGGGACCGGCCAGAACCTGGTCAACATATCCGATGCCATTACATTCGGCGCTTTCGGCTTCGACGTGTCCAAACACGCTGTGACTTTCTGGAATCAAAGAGGTCTTGAGAAAAACTGCGTGGCATCCATTAATCAGATACCGTTCGCATCAGGATCTTTTCAGGCCGTGGTTTCTGTGGATGTGCTGGAATGTGAGCAGGTAGATGAAGACAGAGCGTTGAGTGAAATCGCGCGAGTTCTCAGTCTCGGTGGTTATATGATTCTTGTTGTGCCGGCATACGACTGGCTGATCGATAAAGAGCACCATAAGGCCGTTGGCGCGGTGCGACGCTACTCAAGAAGCCGGCTTTTGCCAATCCTTTCAAGGCATCCAATGGAAGTTGTAAGAATAACTCATCTTTTCGGATCGGTTCTGCCCGCGGTCGCCGGATATCGCTGTGCCGGCAATTTATTGTCCCGAAAAAAGACTGGTCAGCCCCGGTCCGATCTGAAGCCTCTTAATCCTATTCTCAACCGGCTCTTGTTGAGTCTGGTCAATATGGAGCGCACGTTACTACGGAAACTGGATGTTCCGTTCGGGAGTTCCATACTGGTAGTGGCGCGGAAAATCGTTAAATAATGGAAATTAAGGCTTGGCAACTTGGGGCGCCCGGCACCCTACCGTACCAATGTTATGATCGCCTCCGGGAGCGGCTCAATCGCCGGCTGGTGAAATTCCTCTTGAGAAATGCCTTAACGCACAGCGATTGTAGAATCCTGGAAGCAGGATCGGGGCCGGCATTTGCTTCTTCGATTTTTAATGCTGCAGATCGGGTTTGTCTTAGCATAGCAGTCGATATTGATATAGAAGCGCTTCATGAGGCGCGGCGCCGTGATTCCGGATTGGCCCTTGTAGTAGCAGACGTACAGCGGTTGCCGTTCCGCGACGGAAGTATTGACCTTTGCTGGAACAGCAGCACAATTGAGCATCTGGAGACTCCTGAGAGCGCGCTAGTTGAGATGAAGGCCGTGACTAAGCCCGGCGGAATGATTTTTGTGGGCGTGCCTAATTCGTGCGGGCCGCTGGGGTTTCAGCGTTTGATAAGCGAGGCCCCGGTCGGAATTTGGATCGGAAAGACTTTCAGTCGCCGGCAGTTAGCGGAAATGTTATCAGCTATCGGGCTTCAGCCGATTCACAACAAGTTCTACTTCTTTCGGTTTTTTGTCGGAGTGCTGGCGCGAAAAGACTCGTGATATCGCCACGTGTGGCGACAAATTTATGATACGTGACTGGTTTCTTATCGGATCTATTCAGCGAATCGGCCCCATGTTACTCTGCTCGAACCAATAATTAAAGTGAAATATTTTTCCGTTGCATTGGGGCCAGGTTCGACCTATATCCACTGTGGAAGGCCGCCGTCCGGATCGGATTGATGATTCTGCAATATGTGATCGGCTATTTCTTGTGAGGCCTCACGATTTCTTTTGAATTTCCCGACCCACCGAAAATGCGTCCCCAAGGTGTGGTCCCAGCCCATAATATCCGCTGGACTCGACTGCAAACAGAAAAGGCTTGATTTTCTCTATGTCGGGGCGCCCTTTTTCGGTCACGAATTCTTCATCTACTTTTACATCCATGATTTGGCCGATGAATTGCGTGTGCAAGCCTATTTCTATGGTGTGAATTACTTTGCATTCGAGGATCAGGGGGAATTCTTTCACATATGGAGCATTGACAGTACCCGCTTTCACTGGAGTAAGCCCTGTTTGAGCGAATTTATTTTCCGATTTTCCGGATACTAGGCCGAAGTAATCCGCCTCCTTGACGTGTGATTCAGAAGGAATGCTGATGGTGAATTCCTGCTGCACAACTATATTGCCATACGTGTAGGTGGCTTTCCGGAGAGCAACAGCCACACAGGGCGGGCTGGAACAACAGATACCTCCCCAGGCGGCGGTCATGACATTAGATTTGCCTTCACGATCGTACGTGCCGATTACAAGAATTGGGGCAGGATACACTATGGTCCTGGCGCCGATCGATTTTTTCATAACACACCTCCAGGTAATCAGAATTTCTTGAGGATAATGACTCCAATGACCAGCAAGGCAGCGCCGATAATTCGTGGAACATTGATTGGGTGAACGGTATAGCCGACAAGCCCCCAATGATCTAGAAATAGGCTAGTGACCATTTGGCCTGCGACCATGACTCCAATCATAGTGGCTGCTCCTAAAATCGGAGCAGCTTCAACAGAGGTGGCTACCAAGAAAGCTCCCATGAGGCCGCCGGTCCACAGCCACCAAGGCAGATGCGCTGCTTTTCCAATACCGGGCCATGGAATCCGAAGCACGAGCACAACAATTAAGAGCGCCAGCGTGCCGACCGCAAATGAAATCAAAGCCGCCAGAATGACGTTCCCGGCCCACAGTCGCAACAATAATGAATTGATGCCGGCCTGCGCCGGCGCGCAAGCGCCCGCCACCAAGATCAGCAGGATGTAGAATGCGTCCATTTTGAACTGCTCCTCCGGTCAAAGACTATAATTCACCGCCGCGGCCGCGGAAAGGCTTCAGCTCTTCTTTGTGAATGCATCATAGAACCCTCGGGTGTTTGATAGTGGAACTCTTCATTTTCCGGCCTACAGCGAGACGGTGAATTAGCCGTCTGTCAATGTCGAGCTGCTGAAAAACTAATGCGCAGACGGTCCGGATAATTGTGCCTTGCGCCCGGTCTTAATTGACAGATTTTTCCCATCGGTCTCAATGATTACTGCTCCATCTCTTCCAGTCCAGAAAATACGTACTCCTGCCGACTCGAGCCGAGCCAGCGTCTCCCGACTCGGGCTGCCGCGTGTCACAGGATAATTAGCGGGAATGACGGCAATCTCCGGGCGAACAGCTTCCAGGAACCGCCTTGAAGTGGAATTCCTTCCGCCGTGATGTCCTACCTTGAGCACAGAAGCGGCCAGCGGAAGCCCCGCGTCCAAAAGCTCATCCTCGCCTTCACGTTCAAGGTCTCCTGTGAATAGGAACGATACGGCGCGACATTCGAGTCTGCACACGACCGATGCATTATTGACATTTCGGTGCAACCGGTTATCGGCGCCTGCCGGCTGTGATCGGTTCAAGAATCGAAGCGCGCATGACCCTAGTTTCAGTGGTTCACTCCTGCGATCTGCCGGATATACGGAACCTTGCGCTTTCGCGGCCTCTGCCAAAATTTTGTCGAGATATGATGATTGAACTTCAACAGGGTTCCACCAAAACCTTGCCAGGGAAACCTGAGATATAGTGACAAGTAAGCCACCCATGTGGTCCATATCAGGGTGAGTCATCACCACTCCATCCAGCGAGCGAATGCCGCTCCATTGAAGGAAGGGAATTAATACGCTGCGGCCTGAATCAAAGTACTGATTAGCCAGACCGCCGTCTATGAGCACGCCGTTTGACCCTCTGGGCTGCAAAAATATTGCGTCGGCTTTCCCCACATTCAAGAATGTGACCCTGAGATCTGTTCGGCGCTGGTCAATCCATGAATAGAAAACTAACGTTCCGATGATACACGCGCCCGCCACGGACGAGACAATAACATTATAACGGGAAATTCTTTGCATGGACCGGAATATTAGGGCCACGCAACCGCACATGAAGATGAAGCCTAATTTTCCCAAATATCCGATTCTAATGGCGCTTAGAGGAAGATTTGAAAACAGTTGGGCGCTTTTCACGATCAGATAAGTTAGCAATTCGGCCGGGAATAGGATCAGCGACGCTGGATCCGGCCAGAACGGCCCGATAATTGAGGCTAAAAGCCCTAGACCGAGAACTCCTGTCATCATTGCGTCCGTTAAGACATTTGCAGGAATTGTATATACTGGAAATGAGTGGAATGTATGCAAGAGAAAAGGTGTTATCGCCAGGGTGGCGGCGAAAGAAGTGACGCCAACCACTACCAATGAAAGCAGGATCTTATTCGGTAATGAAAAATGCTCTGTTCTCGTGATTGGCATATGCGGATTCGCGGTCTCATTGCGATATCTCTCATAGATATATTTCGTGATGGGAGGAGTCAGGAACAAGATGCCCGCAACGGCGACAAAAGAGAGCTGAAAACTGATGGTGAAGAACGAGAGCGGATAGAGAAGCAGAATTATGATGGCTGCCACCGCCAATGAATTGAGAGAATGCCATTTCCTGTCCATCAGAATGGCGGCAGCCACAACCAACCCCATTATGGTGGATCTTATTGCCGGCACTCTGGATCCGACCAGCAGACAGTAGATGACCATTGCCGGGATAGATGCGACAGCGCCTATCTTCTTGAAGGGTAGCCATAACACAATCGTCGGAACGGCCCACGTGATAGCTCGAACCATCACAAAAACGAGCATAACCACAATGGCCACATGTAATCCGGAGGCAGACAGAGCATGAACCAAGCCTGAGTCGGCAAAACTTTTGTACACCTGAGGACTGATTTCACCTAGATCCCCCAACACTAGTCCCTTAATTATTGCTCGCACATTGGAAACCGATTGTTTGTCCAGAAAATAACTGGAATATCGCCCAGCGTGGTCGTCAAGGAAGCGAGACATGTCTTGACGCACCTGGAACAGAATCGCACGTGGCGCCAAGCTGTTCCCCTGTCGCAAAACCACAATGGCATCCGATCCGAAGGCCGACACTATCCATAATATTTCATTATGCTTACAATCAATTTCCCAATCGTATTCACCAGGATTCCCTCTGTTTAGGGGTTTTCTGATGCGAGCCCGAAACTCTATTCGATCTCCGGCGCCCAAAGGCAAATGATTCTCACGAAGAACCAGCCGGCCTTTGCCAGGTAGAGGGCTCGCGTGCGTGTCGTCATATCCGTCCTCCAGGAGCAGGGTGCGAAAACTGGGGCCAGTGCCCAGAGTCTTCGCCACCGTGGCATGAACGACACATTTAGATACGGGTGGCTGAAAATCGTGTCCCCACAGTAGCGCCCGTGTACCTAGGCTCAAGCCGAGAAATAAGAAAAACGCTCCCACCGAGAAAAAAATAAGCTGGCTGCTTTGTTTTCTATAGAAGAAGACAGAGAGGGAAAATGCAGTGATCACCAACACCGGCCACCATTCGGTTCCGGGCATTTCGGTGAGCCCGGAAATAAATAGCCCGGCGCAGAGGAAAATAGCTGCAAATACAGCCGGATATGTTTTAAATGATTCTTGAAAATCAGGAATTACAAATGACTTGCGAAGCCTTGAAATAAACTTTATCATCCCGTTCCGGAGTCGGGATTCGTTCGTACACTCGGCAGTTGTGCAGACTCGAAACCGCAACTATGGCCATACCTCACGGGTGACATGGGGACGTTTTGATTCATCAGACGGAAAAGACTGTCACACAGAATTGCGCGTCTAACAAGGTGAAATATTCTTTCTGATTTTGACAGGGATTATTGAAATCAATGGAATCCTTTGGAGCATACCTCAAGAGTCTCCGAGAGGAACAAGGAAAAGCTCTCGAAGAAATTGCCGAGAACACAAAAATTGCTGTCGCAAACCTTGACCTCCTGGAAAGAGACCGTTACGAGCTACTTCCGCCACGAGTATTTATAAAAGGTTTTATTCGATCTTACGTGCAGGAACTAGGCCTGGCGCCTGAAGAACCACTGAGACGTTTTGAAGAATTTACAAAAGAAGGAGAATTGACGGATTACGGCCTACAGGAGCCTCCGGTTTTTGCGCAAAAGAAAAGCTTCTTTTCTTTTATCCACAGATCGTGGTTCACGATGATACTTACTGCGGCTGGCCTGATATCTTTGGGCATTCTCATCTTAACGGCGACGACTAGGCTCTTTTTTGAGGAGAACTCCGGGAAAACCACACAACCGGTGGTAAGAACAATCCAACCCGCGAATTACGGATCAGCCTCGTCACGGACAAGTGACGTTCGCGGGCGACATCAATCCGCGGTAGCCGAGCCACGTAGTACGTTTGGAGGACGGAAAGTGCTTGAAATCAGGGCCGTTGCCAACGCGTGGATACGAGTTCAAGCTGACAAAGGACCGGCGGAAGAACTAATGATGTCTCCTGGTGATGTGCAAGTCTTTACAGCCAACGAAGGCTTCACCTTGCAGACCGGAAACGCAGGTGGTTTGAGGATAAGGTTTGACGGTAAAGAGTTGCAGTCTCTCGGGAAGATGAATCAGACACTTTCGCTAACTCTGCCCTGAATCGGATCCACCGAATCTAGGCTCAAAGGATGTTGCCAGGGATTGCTAATAATATCCATTGGAGGGACAGCCTTGTCCGGCCTCTCTGAGGTCTGTCCTCCGTCGTCAGAAGGGAAAGTCGACCCATCCGGAATGAATGCCGACTGGAGTATAAGTATTGAGACACACTAACCCGAGATTCCGTATGGCTACCAGAAAAGCTGCCGTGAAACGACGTAGAAAAGGAGTGGAATTCATGGCCGGCCTGGGGAATGGCTCTTCCTTTTTCTTGTTCAAAAAGAGAGATCGCGCAGATCTTTCACTGGAGCAGACTCGAGATCGCCGTAGCCAGGCGCACGATTTGGAAAATTCTCATAATTGAGCCTAGTGCTGTTGCATAGAAAATATAAGCCTTGATTTCTGATCAAGTCAACTCGATTTGTTTCGCCGCTGCGCTGCTAAGTGAGAAGCAGGAACTGGATTATCGCGCACGGTCGCGAATCTTGTCTCAGATGGATTCATTTGATTTCTTGTCGTCACAGGGCGCCATCGAGGCCATAAGAAACGCTGCTCTGAAAGCCGGAGCCGACCCGTCCCACTGGAAATGCCCGCCGCGCTCGATGTTTCAACTGATGCTCAGGAAAGCAGAAGAATGGTCGCAAAGTGGGGTGCGGGTCATCTCAACCGAGAATATCGCAGCCCCGCGAGCCTGGATGCACGATTTGGCGCCTCTTTTATTTGCATGGGGAAATCTTGAGATATTGAATCAACCAGCCGCGGCAATATTGAATTCGCGCAAACCTCGGCAGGCAAGTCCCGACGACAGATGGCTGACGCGGACAAAGTTCTTGGCTTATTCAGCAATCGAGAGGGGATTTGGCATCGCGTCCAGTTACGGCCAATTGACGTATTGTATTACTAGCATGCTTGCCAAGGGATCGCCTACACTTGTTATTTGTGACGGAGTCCTCCCTTTCATGCAACCGCGGCAACAACTGCAGCGATTCTTGACCGAATATGGTGATCTCTTTGATACGAGGACCACGCTTTTTCTTTCGCCGTTTCCCCCCGGCCATGTCCCACAGCGTGCATTCCGGTATAGGGAAAGGGACCACCTGGTGGGAGCGTTAGCTTCTCTTGTATTGGTGGGGGAAGTTAGTGATCATGGGAACATGAGATCTGTTCTCGACATAGTAATTAAGAGGGGGATCCCCGTAGAGTACGCAAACGATCTGCTTCCACACCGCACTGATGGACCTTTTACCATTAACTCCGGTAAAGGCATTGATCTTGAAAGAGAATCGTTGACAGGCAGGATCGATTCGAAAAGTGGATCTTCCTCTAAACGAAGCGTCCGCAAGGTCGCTATTTATAATGAATTACCCGATCAAAACTCTCATCTGTTCCATTATACTCGATCCTGTCCCGGACCTTGGCCCGGGCAATCGTGGGCGGAATATAGCGAATCGCTTGTGAAGAATCTTCCCGGCGCTTCTCATACCGGCTTTGATAGCCTTATCCGCATCCTTCAGGAAAAACGCATTCGCGGTAGCCGAAAATTAATCCGAGGAGCCGGAGCAGTTGTGTGCTTCAGTGAATGCGGACCTCAGGAAATCGAAAAACTCATCGAATGGAGAAAAGGTCTTCTGCGCTGGAATTTTGAACCGTACGGCTTGGCGTTTGCTCGCGAAGCTTTATTCAAGCTGGGCGCCAGACCTACTATTTATGGCATAGAAGAAGCCTTCGAGGACCTGTCAGAGGAGTTGAAGCACCTATTTCAATTTCAACGGTCCTATGGCAAACAGTGGGCCGCGGAGAAAGAATGGCGTATAAAAGGCGATCTTTGCCTTGCCGATTTGGACGATCAGGATATAGTGGTAATAGTGCCGACTCTCAAGGAAGCTGAGATAGTCCGGAAATCTTTTGGATGCGCAGCCGCTACAACCGGCGTGGCATAAATCATAGACGCGAGTCAGAAAGCGAAGGCCGCATAAATCTCGTAATATCATCGTAAGGTGGCACGAGAAGATATTATGAACTGCGCTCTGAATTATGATGTCAGACTGTTTGATTTTTAGAGGCTTCTGCGATATGGGCTGGGTAGCCACAATCGGGGGTACGTCGTGAATAAGGCGCTGGATACCCTTTACCAAGAATTGGACTTCCGGAACGGTTCATTACTTCCTACTGCTGAGGAACCAACTTCCAGCATAAGTAGCCATGACTGGCTCGAAAAGGGTGAGTGGCTGGCTGCGGGAAAACGTGCAGGCGCTGATAAGGTATTCTTTGTCGAAAACAATCCAGTCGTTGTGTTTGCCGAATGCGGTTCTGATGGGCCGGAAGAAAAAATTAGAGCTTTTAATCGTATCTGGAGTCTCGCTCGTCCAAGAATATTATTTTTGGCTTCACCGGGAAAAATAACTGTCTTGGATTTGGCTCAGAAACCTCTCCCTGAAACGAAACAACACGTATCCAACAAACAACGACAGTTAAGAACTCTAGAAGTAGTCCATGCTGTTGAAAAAGTAAGCGAAAAGCTTCAGCGATTCCATCGTGACAATATTGAATCCGGCAGAATTTTTGGGGAGTATCGATTTGGTGATCTGAAGAACAGGGCAGACAAGGCTCTTATTCGTGACTTGAAAACGGTCCGACAGGAATTGATTCGAGCAGGGCTGTCGGGAGAAAAGGTGAAATATGCGCATGCCCTAATTGGTCGCTCAATTTTTATACGTTACCTTGAAGATCGTGGGATTCTGACAAAGGATTACTTCCTTGAGGTCGCCCGGCCGGATGCTGAATGGGCAAAGCTCTTGGAAACTCCGGCTTCTCGGCCAGGATTTGACTTCTCTCTGGAGCAGGCCCTTTATCCGCGTGTTCTAGAAAATAGAGATTTTGCCTATGCCCTGTTTCGGTCTCTCGCTCGAGATTTCAACGGCGACATGTTTCCCGGTGTAAATGATGAAGAGCAGGCTGTAACGCAAAAACATCTTAGCCTGATTCAGGGTCTCCTTTATGGCGACGTCGAAGACCAGCAGCGGCTGTTTTTCTATGCCTATCGCTTCGATATTGTCCCACTTGATCTCATCAGTTCGATTTATGAGGAGTTCTATCATCCATCCGCCATCGAGGAAGAAAAAAAGAGAAAAGCAAGGCAAGATGGCGCTTTTTATACACCATCGGTCTTAGTGGAATTGGTTTTGTCGCGGACATTGACCGCTACGGAGCTGAGGAAAAAACCCCGAGTACTTGATCCTGCCTGCGGTTCTGGGAGCTTTTTGGTTGAATCCTTCAGGCGTATTGTGCGCTATGAGTGGCATAGGACTAAGAAAAGACCTAGTTTTGATGAACTCAAGCAAATTCTCCACGATCAAATTGCCGGCATAGAAGTGAATGAAGAAGCCGCCAGAATCACCGCTTTCAGCCTCTATCTCACGATGCTTCATTATCTTGAACCGCCAGCAATTGCAGAACAGATTAAATCGGGAAATAGGCTGCCGCATATTTTAGTCTCGAAAAGCAAATCAACCAACCACTACCACAGTATTTGGGTGGGGAATGCTTTTGATACGGCAGCGATAGAGTCAAATCCGCTGTTGTCATCCCGTTTTGGGAAAAATTGTGCGGACATTGTCGTCGGTAACCCCCCTTGGGGGGCCCCTGGCGCCAAGGCAGACACCGCAACCCAAGAACGCGAAAAACTAATGCTTGAATGGTGCGGTGAGGACAAACCCATCGGAGATAAAGAACCTTCACAGGCGTTTCTATGGAGGTCACTCGATTTCCTGAAAGAAGGCGGCAGAGCGGGAGTGTTGATTTTTGCGGGTGCACTGTTTAACAGCTCTACACAATCATTTCGCGAGCGGTGGATGGAAAGGGTCAAGATTAATGAGGTGTTTAATTTTGCGGACGTGAGAAAGCTTTTTTTTAAGGAGGCTGCTTCTCCATTTGTCTTGATTTGTTTCGAGCAAGGCAAACAAGATGGTTTTGCCGTTAAATATTGGTCAGCGAAACGAACGAGGGCGTTGAAAGAGACTCAGGGGATACTCTTTTCTAAGCAGGACATTCATTCTCTGAGAAATGAAGACCTAACTTCTGGTGAATTATGGAAAACCTACTGGTTTGGCAGACTTGTAGATGCAGATTTCTTGAAACAGTTACGATATAGAAATCGCTTAATCGATTTTGTTGAGAGACAAAAATCTGGACGAGGCTATCAGTTGTCGCCGAAAGAGAAGCCTGCCGATAAATTGGTGGGACTCAATGCCTTGCACACCAAATCATTTTCCAGATACGACCAACTACGTTTTGATTCGCCCCCCGAGAAAGTTCACCGACTTGGAATGGCTGATGTCTATTCAGGTAGACGAATCCTTGTACGGCGCGGAATATCCGAAAAAGGCAAAACCAAAGGCCGTATTGTAGCAAGGTATGAAGAAGAAGAATTCTGTTTCACGAGTGGCATTCATGGGATAAAGTTGAAACAGTCAGAAGAATGGCAATACAAATCTCTTCTTGGCATTCTATGGTCATCTTTTTGTCGATATTATTTGTTCTTGACGTCATCTAATTGGGGACTCTGGCATCATGGAATTGATTTGGATGATGAGCTTCTTCGACTGCCTGTAGTTCTGGACAAAGACAATCCCTTTACCCACAAAATCATCGCAATCGTGGATGAGCTACGCAATTATCATCCGGAAGAACATGATTTGGCGCATCCTGACGGTCTTCTGGACACTGAAATTGAGGCTCAGCGGCGTATGTGGGAGGAAGAATTGGACGAGGCGGTTTTTGAACTTTACGGCCTTAATGAAGAGCAAAGAGACCTGATCCGAGATTGTTGCGAGGTGACACTGCCATTTTTCTATAAGCCATTCGACGGCGAGGCCGTTAAGCCGGCAGTAGAAAATAACGATCCGTCCTGGATTGAACAGTACGCCCCTATATTCGCCCGACGTTGGAATGCCTACCTTGAGGATGGCGTCGAGATGAGGGCAACGCTCCATGTCGGAGCCCATGATAACATGGTTGCCGTTGAGTTTTTCCCGGCAGACAGGACGGATCCATGGGATCTGATCCCAAGAAAGGATTCATGGAAAGATCTGCTGGATAAGATCGGCGATGCTTTGCCTCAAGAACTGGAAACCTGGCAAATGGTTGTAGATGGAGTTGTTCACGTTGTATCTGACTATGCGGTTATTATTATCAAGCGCAATGAGCGACGATTTTGGACGCGTAGCCTGGCGCGAGAAGACGCAGATTCGACCTTATGCAAGCGCATGCTTCAGGCGGGATCAGAACACATAGGGTGGGACTGATGGCACGACATGCTATCCCGTCTCTCTGCTGGCAAGAGCATGAGGCCCTTTATATAAGCATATTCATCATTGCCCTTAAGAGGATGTCGAAAGATGGATGCGACGCGACTGAAGAAGACCTTATTTCAGAGCAACTTTGTCCTTTTCTGAACGATGTATGTTTTGAAGACAGCCATAGAAGTAATCGCGAGATCCGTGTGCCGGACTGGGAAAAGATGATTCAACCGGTAAATAAGAGAGAGTTGAAAGGCGGTAAGGGGAAGCGTCCTGATTTTACTTGCAAACTCGTCAACACGTTTGCAGACCGCGCGGATGAATATGAAATACCATTTCATGTCGAATGCAAGCTCTTGGGCGCTCCAACCAGTCGTAAATGGATTCTAAACAGAAATTATGTGACAGAAGGAATCAAACGTTTCGACTCCAGGACGCATGAATATGGGAAACGGGCATTCTCGGGGATGATGCTTGGCTACATCATCAGTATGACTCCAGAGAAAATACTGGAGGAAGTTAACTCTCATCAAGTAAAGTATTGCTCTCACAATCCAGCCATTGAATTTGAACGCGTGCGAGAAAGCATCCGGCAATACCGGCAAGATCTGAAACGGAAATATCTCAAGCCTCAGGAATTCAAACTGATCCATCTTTGGGTGGATTTGAGAAAGTAATGAGTTGGCCCTGTCACAGCCTTTCCGGAAAGAAATTGGAACCAGTAAAACAGGATTTGATCTATGGAATTCTATGTGAAGGTGTTTTGGGCTATCGGTTCTTTTTTGTTCGGAGCTGTATTGGGAAGTTTTCTCAATGTGGTGATACTCCGTGTTCCTCTGCGAGAATCCATTGTGTCTCCGGGCTCAAGGTGTCCAAAATGCCATCAGCCGATTCGTTTTTACGACAATGTTCCGATCCTGAGCTTTATAATTTTAGGGGGTCGATGCCGCGATTGCGGCGCCCGAATCTCCTGGTGTTACCCGTTGATAGAGTTCATTTCTGGGTGTTTATCCCTGGGTCTTTACTACAAATTTGGTGTTACCCCGGCATATTTGATCCTTTTCGTCTTCTGCGCATCAATGTTGGTAATATTTTGGATCGATCTGGACCACATGATCATTCCTGATACCATTACACTGGGTGGACTGATTGTCGGAGTCATAGCCACGGTTTTCGGCATCATCCCAGAGATGACATGGAAGATGTCGGTTATTGGCCTCCTATTGGGCGCGCTGGTCTTGTATATTCCCGCTGTGATTTATGAAAAAATTCGAGGAATCGAGGGTCTCGGTGGAGGCGATGTGAAGCTTCTGGCTATGATTGGCGCGTTCTGCGGACCATACGGAGTATTATTCGTCCTGATTGTTTCTTCTTTTTTCGGAGCGCTCGCCGGGATTCTTAATATCGTGTTCAGGGGTGGCGCCTCGACTTCTCATATTCCTTATGGGCCATTTCTGGCCTCGGCAGCGGTTATATATATTTTCGCGGGTCAGATTATAATTCAAAAATTCTTGGCGCTTGAGTTGTCCGTTCTCATTTGAGCAGCATTTACAAAATTTCAGCCTCTTCGACTGCCTGCTTTCTTAGCCGTTCCCGATAATCCCTGTAATCCGGCAAAATGCGTTGGTATTGCTCGGACATCAGCGATGATGAAATCATGAAATCCGCGGAGGCCCGGTTGCACGCGACCGGAATATTCAAAACAACCGTGATCCTCAGTAACGCTTTCACGTCCGGATCATGCGGCTGCGGTTCTAAGGGGTCCCAAAAAAAATCACAAAATCGATTTGTCCCTCGGCAATTTTTGCGCCGATCTGTTGATCGCCGCCCAAAGGGCCGCTCTGGAGTTTGACAATTTCGGCGCCCAAGGCCGTCTCGAGAAATTTTCCTGTGGCGCCAGTGGCATACAGCTCGTATTGAGCGAGGAGGTCACGATTAAACGTGGCCCATTCGACCAGATCGCGTTTCTTATTATCGTGAGCGACCAATGCGATCTTCTTTTTTTCCTCCATTTCAATCATCTGGTATTTCATGTCGCACCTCTATGGTTTTTGCTAGGGTGTCATCATTAGTGGCGTTTTAGGATCATACGAGAATTCCATTAAGACCGCTACCTATGGGTTGAGAGGCGCCATAAGCGAAGGTGGGCTTTGATCATATGGTCCACCTCCTTCGATGAACGCGCTCACCGCAAGTCTCCCTAACACGGTAAACCAGACCTCCATCTTCTAATAATTAATTAACCGAACGCTAGCGCCATTGTTACATATGCCGTGCTACGAAGCACTTAGTCACTGGCAAGGGGGAAAGCTTCCAGTGGCTGCACGCCGTTAGGCGATGTAAACATACTCCTTAAGCCGAGGTACCATGCGCATTAATTCGTTCAGCCTCGATGCAAGCGTGCTGCAGGACATACTTCACCACGCAAGACCTTTTGGACACAATGAAAATCACCATAATCTCAATCTTGGATTCGGCTTCATGTACTATGGCGCAGTGAGGGCGTTGCAGCCAAAGCACATTTTGGTGATCGGCTCCGGATACGGTTTCAGCGTGGTGTGTCTGGCCTTGGGCATAAAGGATAACGGTATCGGAAGACTCAGTTTTGTCGATCCGTCCTATTCCTTGTTGAAAGACGGCCCTTTCAAAACGGTGGGGGGCCGAGCCTACTGGAGCGATCCTGATCACGTTCGGCAACATTTTGAACGATTTTCTGTGGTTGACATCGTTTCGCACTTCAAGATGAGGAGCGACGAGTTCTTCGCAGCTTATCATGACCACCAATTGCCCCCTATCGATTTGGCCTTCATAGACGGGGGTCATGCCTATGATGACGTCAGGTTCGATTTCATGAAGGTCCTCGAACATGCGCGCAAAAACACTTATGTCTTCCTTCATGACACCAACATCTACGTTCGTGAAATTCTGCATCACGCGGGAGTCAAACGATGGGTGCGGATTCTGAAGAAAGAAGAAAAGGCGTTCGAAGTAGTGAATTTCCCATTTTCTTCAGGTGTTGCTCTCGTGCGGGTTCTGGAGCCAGAGGCATGGGAACGGTTTCACTAATTTCAATTATAGCGTTGGGCTTAATGGTGGTGGGTTCCGTTTTTCTATTTTGGCGCTACGTATGGTTTTTCAGGAACCCACCTAGGTTTGTCCCCGAAGGGAACAATATTGTGAGCCCGGCCGATGGCACCGTGGTGTACGTGAAGGAAGGAAAGCCCGGCCAGGAAGTGATCGTAATAAAACAAGGTGTGGCCGCCACCATCAAAGACATTGTTCGCCAGGACCTAGGTTCATCCAAACTGCTGATCGGTGTATTCATGAGCCCTTTTGACGTGCACTACAATCGTGCTCCCTTGTCGGGGAAAATCGAGTCCGTCACTCACTATCCCAGCGAGCAGGAAAACATGCACATGGGTGTCATGCACCTGCGCACCCTATTGCGCCTGCGACCTTACTACAAGGACAGCCGGCATATAGTCGAGAATGAGAGAACCGTTACTAGAATCCAGGGAAAATGCCGAGGAGATGACATTCGATGCTACGTCGTCCAAATCGCGGCGAAAACAGTGAACGGTATTGAGAGTTACGTACCTGAAGGCGGCGAAATTGCCAAGGGGGATGTCTTCGGGATGATCAGAATAGGCTCGCAAGTAGATACCATTTTGCCAACAATTCCAGGAATGAAAGTCAAGGTCAGGCCGGGTAGTAAGGTCCGAGCCGGAGAGTCCATTTTGGTCGAGTGGTGAGATTTCTAAACTGAGAACTAATGCAAATCGGAGGCTTATCGTGAAAGCGGATTTTCATGTCCATTCCAAGCATTCCAAACGTCCTTCTGAGTGGATACTCAAGAAGCTGGGCTGTCCGGAGAGTTTTACTGAACCGATGCAGATTTATACCGTTGCCATGCAAAAAGGCATGGGGTTGGTAACCATAACCGATCACAACACTATTGACGGCTGTCTTGAAATTGCGCACCTGCCGAACACGTTCATTAGTGAAGAAGTGACGACTTACTTTCCTGAAGACGGGTGCAAACTTCACGTACTGGTCTTTAACATTGATGAAAAAAAGCACCAGGAGATCCAGAACCTGCGCAACAACGTTTTCGATTTGACTGATTACCTCAACGCAGAGCAAATAGTTCATGCGCTGGCCCATCCACTTTATTCCATCAACAATAAACTTACGCTGGAGCATCTGGAGCAGGCGCTTCTCCTTTTTAAGACCCTGGAAATCAATGGCGCACGGGATGAAGAGCAAAATATGTGCTTGCCGTTGCTGGCATCAGCTTTGACTCAGGAAAAAGTCGATCTATTGACTGATAAGCACGGAATCGTACCGGCATTCGAGGCCCCATGGAGGAAAAATTTTGTTGGCGGATCAGATGACCACAGTAGTTTGGCCATAGCCAGAAAATTTACTGAGATAAAAGAAGCGTTTGACGCCGGGGAGATGCTGAGAGGCATCGTTGATGGAAGGGCCGTGGTCTGGGGACATGGTTCAACGCCAAAAGGTCTGGCCCGAACCATCTATAGTGTGGCCTATCAGTATTATGAGCATCGATTCAAGCTGGATGGATACTTCAAGAACGACATGATCTTCACCGTGCTGGACAAATTCCTGAGAACAGGATCGGACCGGCAACCCGGTTTATTTGCAAGGCTTAATTTTTACTGGAATTATGCTAAATCGAGCAAATCGGAAGAAAAAACCGGTGGCAATACCTTCGATGTCTTGCGTAAGGAAGCCTATCATTTGATCAGGAACGACCGCCGGGATTCCGGTCATGTCGCCACAAATCGTAATAATATTCAAAATATGGATGAGCAATGGTTCGGTTTTGTCAACCGAGTCTCCAACAAAGTTGTATTCCACTTTGCCGATAAGATAACTGAAAGTCTATCTCAAGCCCATTTCGTCAATTTATTCGACCATCTGGGCGCTGCTGGCCTTCTGTACGGCGTGCTGGCGCCATATTTTGTTTCATTCTCGTTGCATTCGGAAGAAAAGAAATTCGCCAAATCGGCATTGAGCCATTTTCTATGCCCGAAGTCCGGATCAAATAAGAATTCAGATGAAATCAAGGTTGCGCACTTTACGGACACATTGTACGAAGTTAACGGGGTGTCCGAAACCCTGAAGAGACAAATCAAGTCCGCAATAAAATTCAACAAATATTACCAAATTATTACGTGCGATGCAGCAAAACGGCCGGAGGGGGATGGAATCAAGCGTTTCAGACCGTTGGGGATGTACGAACTCTCGGTCTATCCGGATCAAAAGCTCTTTGTGCCGCCCCTGCTTGAAATGGTAGACTACTGTTTTAGCGAAGGTTTTACACACATTCATGCAGCAACTCCCGGGTTTTTGGGATTGGCCGCTCTGGCCATAGCCCGAATACTCCGACTTCCGCTTATCGGCACCTATCATACGGCTCTCCCTGAATATGCGGAATATCTTACCGGCGATTCGGGGGTGGCTGAGGTGATACGAAAATATACCACTACCTACTATGACCAGATGGAGCTTATTTTTGTCCCATCAAGGGCCACGGCATCTGAACTCATGCGCTGCGGCATCAGTCCGACAAAGATTAGAATAAGTCCCCGAGGAGTGGATACCGAGCTGTTTCATCCCTCGAAAAGAACAGATTTCTTTCCAGCCTCCGACGAATTGGCCAATAAACTGAAGCTGCTCTATGTGGGCAGAATTTCTAAAGAAAAAAATTTGAGCATCCTGGCGAATGCCTTTAGATCGCTGGCGCGGTCGACAGAGAACATCGCGTTGATCGTGGTTGGAGACGGCCCGTACAGAGAGGAAATGCAAGCATCGTTACAAGGGACCCCATCCATCTTTACCGGATATCTGCAGGGTGAAGCTCTCGCAGCAGTGTATGCCGCGAGTGATCTATTTGTGTTCCCCAGCACCACGGACACATTCGGTAATGTTGTTCTCGAAGCGCAGGCCTCGGGGATTCCTGTTATAGTTACGGATATGGGCGGACCATGTGAGAACATTATCCCGGGGAAAACAGGGATCATACTGAAGGGTGGTGACGAGGAACACCTTCTGAATGAATTGAAAACGTTACTTCAGGATCCAATCCGGCTGAAACGGATGGGAAAGGCTGCAAGGGAGTACGCCAAGAATCGCTCATTCGATTCCGCATTTCTTGAATCCTGGGATATGTATTCTGAAGTGTCCGGTGAAGGGCATTATTTCTCTCTTCAAACCCTAATAGATCCTATCTTTGACAAAAAAGTTGTTTAGTTCAAATGTGCATCTCTCGTGTTTTCCGCACAAATTAAAGCCTCTCTTTCGCATGAGCTTCGATGAATAAGCCGCGCGCCCGCTATAAGAACACCCTGTTCCATAGGGCGATTTCCAAGCGGCCCTTATGGTGTCTACTTTTTTGTGACCGAAGGGGCTTCGCCTCTCACACTTTTCTATTTCGATCTTAACATTCCCCTAACAAATCGCCTGCATCGTAGGGGGAAGATTCCAAGTTGATTGATTCCGCAAGACTATTATTTCTTGGAGGTGAAAGTTGTACGCAAAGACAGCTGTATGCGTCATCCTGGGGCTATTTCTGACAGCCGGTTCCGCTTTCCCCGTGGAGTTAGATCCGGCTTTGCAGGCTTACAAAACCGTCAGCGGGGTATCGGGGAGTTTGAGGTCAGTAGGATCGGACACGCTGAACAATCTGGAGGCCCTCTGGTCTGAAGGTTTCAAGGCCAAATATCCGGGTGTAAAGATTTCCATTGAGGGCAAGGGCTCCTCCACAGCGCCGCCGGCACTAATCGAAGGCACAGCGCAATTCGGGCCGATGTCACGTGAAATGAAATCCAAAGAGATTGACGATCTTGAAAAGAAATTCGGGTATAAGCCTTCCCGCGTCCGAGTTGCTGTGGATTCGCTGGCTGTATTTGTGAATAAGGATAATCCCATTAAGTGTCTGACGCTGAAACAGGTGGACGGAATCTTTTCAAAAAACAGAAAGGGTGGAGGAAAAGACATCAAAACATGGGGCGATCTGGGCCTTACCGGCGAGTGGGCGGACAAACCCATTTCACTTTACGGCAGAAACTCCGCCTCCGGCACGTATGGTTACTTCAAAGAAGTGGCTCTATTTCATGGTGACTACAAAGACGGGGTGAAGGAGCAGCCCGGTTCTTCAGCCGTCGTGCAAGGTATAGCTTCGGATAAATATGCCATTGGCTATTCCGGTGTGGGCTACAAAACTGCAGACGTCAAGACGGTTCCGCTTGCTATCAAAGAAGGAAAATGCTTCGACGCGGACGCCGAAAACGCTTATTCCGGAGACTATCCTCTTGCAAGATTTCTCTACATCTACTTCAACAACAAGCCCAATCAACCGTTGGATCCCTTGAGGGCCGAGTTCATCAAATATGTTTTCTCCAAAGAAGGACAACAGATCGTGATTAAAGATGGCTTTTATCCCGTTTCCAAAGCGCTGGCCGATGAGGACCTGAAGGCTGTAGGCATAAAATAATTTTCAGACTTCCTGACATTTCGACACCGGCGAGCGGTGGCAGGTATAACCATTCATTGCCATCGCTCGAACGGCTTTCCTTGGACACTTTTTTTTGATAAAAACTGGCGATCGGGTCCCCCAAGATCATGCCAGCGCTTCTAAGGAAATTGCGCCATGCCCGCCGAACAGGCCGCAGGACCGAGAAAAACCCGTCGCTGGGTATTGATTGCTGACAAGATAGCCGACCACGTAATCAAGATTGGCGGTGTGTTAGTTATCGGCGCAGTCTTGGGCATGATGGTTTTTCTTGTGTACGAAGTTTTGCCGCTTTTCAAGGGGGGGTCAATCGAGGCTCGCTCGGATTATTTTCTCGATTCCGAGTCCAGTCCCGTCCTTGGGATCGTAATGGACGAACACAAAACAATAGCGGTATCGGTGAGCAATGACGGCAGCGTGACGGCATGGCATGCCCGAACAGGCGCCTATCTTGACGCCCCTTCATTCGATTTCAACGGGAAGACTGCTGTAGCGTTCGCGCGAACCATCGAAGAAGCTGATATGGCTTTTGCATTTGATGACGGGACCGTGCGTTTCGGACGTATAACTTTTCCCACGGAGATCATCTCGGCCGATAAGGCCGCGCAGGGCCTAAAGGCGCTTGATGAACAGGACAGATCTAACGGCAAAGAAGTTTTTTCCCATATCCCCGGGGGACAGATCCAGAAAAGTTCCGTGCATCTGCAACTGGAGGCGCCTGTTAAGTCTTCGGTTTCGGAAGATCCGATAACGGCAATAGACTACCGTGTCACCACTTTTGGAGACAGACCGAAAAAGATTTTGGCCGCGGTAAACAGCCGAGGGCTACCCAGCTTGACGGTAGTTGAATCTAAACTCAACATGTTCACGAGGAAACTAAGCGCCGCTACGAGCCGTACGGATCTCCCGCCTCTGCCGCAGGAGGCCAAGATCGTCTACGCCCTTGTCAATGATCTGGCTGATACGGTGCTTTTTGCCGAAAAGAGCGGCAGGGTCTACCGCTACAATACTCGCGATCCGGACAGTCCGGTTTTGGCGGAAACCGTGGATTTGTTACCCGCGGGCATGGAACTCACAGCTTTCGGGTATCTGCTCGGGGAGCATTCTGTCGTGGTTGGCGGATCCGACGGTTCTGTCAATATCTACTTCCTTCTCCAAAGGGAAGGCGCTCAAACATCTGACGGCTTTTCGCTAACTAAGACTCGGCAACTCGAGCCTCAGCGTGCCGCCATTACAGCATTCAGTCCAAGTCAGCGGGGCAAGACTTTCGCTAGCGCAGACGCAACAGGTCAGGTCTGGATACGCCATGGCACGAGCGAAAAGACCCTCCTTCGATTGGGTTCGACAGATGACAAATTACCTCCTCGCGGAATTGTGTTGGCTCCTCGGCTGGACGGCATGCTGATCGTGCGAAACGATTGGCAAGGAGCTTTTTATGACCTAGCCATAGCACATCCGGAAGTGTCATTACACACGCTTTTCGGCAAAGTCTGGTACGAGGGTTATTCCGAACCTTCATACACATGGCAATCAACGGGGGCAACGGAAGGCTCTGAACCTAAGATCTCATTGGTCCCTCTGATCTTCGGGACACTTAAAGCCACTGTTTATTCTTTGATGTTTGCAATTCCTATAGCATTGCTCAGCGCAATCTACACGTCGGAATTTTTGTCTTATGCGATTCGAGCAAAGGTGAAACCGGTTATGGAGATCATGGCGTCCCTACCCTCGGTGGTTTTGGGTTTCGTGGCCGCTCTGGTAATCGCGCCAATAGTCGAAACCTGGGTGTCCGCGGTTATTTTGATATTCGGCCTCCTGCCGCTCTTTCTCATTCTTGCCGCATACCTCTGGCAATTGTTGCCTCAGCGGTGGGCCCTGCGCCTCGATGGGGTTCCGAAGTTTGTCATAGTCAGCATCGTGGTGGGTTCAGCAATGTATTTTGCATACCTCGGCGGCCCACTTTTCGAACAAATGTTTTTTGCAGGAGACTTTAAGGCATGGCTGAACCGCGACGTAGGTGGACCTGCGCCCTGCACATTTCTCCTGGTACTACCGGCAATGACCTTACTGGTGAGTTGGATTAACGCCCGGCTATTTGGTCGCCGGACAACTTTGTACATTCGCGAGTTGCCAATGCCTTATTCCGCGTTGATGGACCTGATGCGCTGGCTTGGAGTGGCGGCAGCCTCAGCGTGCGCGGCGTATATTGTGACTCTGCTGCTGACAGTCGCGGGTTTTGACCCCCGTGGGACCTTTGTTGATACTTACACCCAACGTAACACACTTGTTGTCGGGTTCGCCATGGGGTTTGCCGTTATTCCAATCATATACACGCTGGCGGAGGACGCCCTGAACTCGGTGCCGGAACATCTTCGCTCGGCGAGCCTCGCGTGTGGAGCAACGCCCTGGCAGACTGCTTTATGGATCGTCCTGCCTACCGCCATAAGCGGAGTCTTTTCGGCCGTTATGATCGGCATGGGACGCGCTGTAGGTGAGACAATGATTGTGGTCATGTCCGCGGGGAATACACCTCTAATGGATTTAAACATTTTCAACGGGCTTCGCGCTCTATCGGCGAATATTGCCGTGGAACTACCGGAAGCGCCGAAAGATGGCACTTTATATCGTGTTTTGTTCCTAACAGGTCTTGTGCTTTTCTCGATGACGTTTGTAATCAACACGGTCGCTGAATTGGTGCGTTCACGCTTTCGCAAGCGAGCTATGCAGTTGTAGAGGCGCTGATGAACGACAAACATAACGGGCTCAAAATTGAAGCTCAAACCACGGAGGCTCCCTGCGTTACTGAAACGGCCCTGCCCAAAGTGACAGTTACGGCGACCGGCGAAGGTGGACCCAACTCTGTTCGCGTAGCGCCGAATGCCGGCGCGCCGAAAGCCGCAGCGGAAGGGGTCCAGATCAGGAAATCCATGGTCTGGGATTTCAAATCGAGGGGGGAACCATTCCTTTGGTCCTTCGGCGGAGCCCTCATAGTCGGAATTTTCATGATTATAGGGTTTCTAATTTTGATCTTGCACAACGGGACTTTGACTTTCTATCCGAATCGAATTGATGTTTTGACGCTTCGCGATGGATCGGTGATTGCAGGCGAACCCACACGTTCGGAGAGCTTCAAGCCCACCGTCCAGGAACTCGAAAAATTACCCCAAGAAACCCAAAAACAAATTGCCGCGCAGAAGGGCTTCGCTACCAGACAGCTTTATCACATTGGAAATTTCGATCTGTATAACGAGGACTATCGCTGGGTATCGGACTTCGACATAATTAATATCAAGCGTCCCACGGATATTTTTTTTGTGGAACGGATGGAGTGGGGGCCATTTATAGGAACAATCCGGTCTCTCGACCTAGACGGCAAAATGATACCCAAAGAAGATCTGACATTGGAAAGGCTTCGTCGAGAGCAACAAGAAGCTGCCCGGCGGCGGGATCTTCTGCACTATGTAGAACGGAACGAGATCGGAGCAATCAATTACTATCTCGAAAAGGGACGTTTGGAACTGCGCAAAGCGGAGCTGAAGAATGGAATTGATTCGCCCCAGTATCGACAGGCCGCGACAGAGATAAAGAACAGTTCGGAAACCCTGGAAGCTCGATATCAGGATCTGTCGAAAGAAGCGGCACGCATCAGAGAAAAGGACGCAAGAAATACAATAACGCTGGCCGACGCTGCGGGTCGTGAAAAAACTTTGAAATTGTCGGAAATTGTACGTTTGTATCCGGCAAATGCTATCACGGTACCGGAAAAGATCGGCGTATATTTTTCGCGATGGAGAGAATTTCTTACACAGGAACCGAGAGAAGCCAACACCGAGGGCGGGGTTCTTCCGGCCATTTTCGGCACATTCTGCATGACGATTCTTATGGCAATAGCTGTAGCGCCGTTTGGAGTGGTGGCAGCTCTGTACTTGAGGGAATACGCCAAGCAGGGACGACTGGTTTCGCTTGTCAGAATTTGCGTCAACAACCTTGCCGGAGTTCCCTCCATAGTCTACGGAGTTTTTGGGCTCGGTTTTTTTGCCTATATGGTGGGAACTAGCATTGACAACCTGTTTTTCCCGGAAAGACTCCCTACGCCGACCTTCGGGACCGGCGGCCTACTCTGGGCCTCTTTGACGCTGGCGCTTTTGACCGTCCCGGTTGTGATCGTGGCCACGGAAGAGGCATTGGCAGCCGTCCCTCAGTCAATGCGGGAAGGTTCGCTCGCTTGTGGCGCATCCAAGTGGCAAACAATAAAATATATTGTACTTCCTCGTGCAATGCCGGGCATTATGACAGGACTCATTCTTGCAATGGCCAGAGGAGCTGGAGAAGTGGCCCCGTTGATGTTGGTCGGCGTGGTAAAAATGGCCCCTGAATTACCAATAGACGGTTTTTTTCCTTATCTTCATCTGGAGCGAAGTTTTATGCATCTGGGATTTCATATCTACGACCTTGGCTTCCAATCGCGTAACGCCGAAGCGGCCAAGCCGATGGTCTATGTGACTACGCTTTTGCTCATTACACTTGTTTTTGTCATGAATATAGCCTCTGTAATGCTTCGAAACAGATTGAGGCGCAAATTCTTTGCCGGCCATTTCTAGCGGGAGCTGTTGATGAACAGAACTTCTGATGAATCGAACAGCACGGTCTACCACGTGAAGAGTGGTCGCCAGGGAGCCCTGCTAACTATAGAAAGTTTCAATCTGTGGTATGGACCGACTCAAGCGCTATTCGATGTAAACATGACTGTGGAAAAGGGACTGGTCACAGCCCTTATCGGTCCTTCAGGGTGCGGCAAATCTACACTTTTGCGGTCTATCAACCGCATGAACGACCTTATTGACGGCCTAACAACCACAGGGAGGATGCTCCTGGACGGCGCCGACATATACAGCCCGGAAGTGGACGTGATCGGGCTACGAAAGGCCATGGGCATGGTGTTTCAGAAGCCGAATCCTTTTCCCATGTCTATCGCTGATAATGTTTGTTATCCGTTGCGAGTGGACGGAATCCGCGACAAAAGGATTTTGGAGGACACGCTTGAAGGTGCGCTAAAATCCGCTGCGCTCTGGGATGAGGTGAGTGACCGACTTCATGACAATGCTCTGGGTCTGTCCGGAGGCCAGCAGCAACGACTCTGTATCGCTCGCGCAATAGCGGCTAACCCTGAAGTGCTACTAATGGATGAGCCCTGTTCCGCTCTGGACCCGGTAGCTACCGCCAAAATAGAGGACTTGATTGATGAATTGCGGGGACAATATACGATAATGATAGTCACTCACAACATGCAGCAAGCGGCAAGAGTGTCTGACAATACCGCATTCATGTACCTGGGAAAATTGATCGAGTATGGGGAGACTTCCAGGATCTTTACTAACCCCAAGGTCCCCAAAACCATGGAGTACGTGACAGGCCGCTTTGGATAGGCCCAACTAACTTCCGCGTCCTATTTCACACAGAATCATCAGCTCCATGTCTCGTATGCCGATGAATCCGCCCCGCTATCATATAAATTACGTCTTCAGCAATATTCGTCGCGTGATCCGCGATGCGTTCCAAATGCCGAGATATTAAAAAAAGATTTATTGACGAGTCAATATTGTTCCGGTTCTTTTTTATCTCCTCTGCAAACCTGGCTTGCATCGCATACTTCATTTTATCGACTTCGTCGTCCGCGGCGCAAACTTGATAGGCAAGATTGACATCCACATTGACCAAAGAATCCAGGCTTTTCTTCAACATATCCTGAGCTTTCTGTGCCATAGTAAAATATTCAAATGGGACTGCAATGCGATCATCACCGGAGGCTATGAATCGAGCATGCTGGGCGATATTTACGGCCAAGTCACCGATCCTTTCCAAGTCATTGTTCATTTTTAGCACTGACACTATGAACCGCAGATCGTCCGCCACAGGTTGATGCAGAGCGAGTATTTTCAGACATTCCTCCTCCACGTCCACTTCTTCGTGGTCTATGACCAAATCACCTGCAATAACCTGCTCCGCCATCCACGGATCGTTTACCTCCAGTGCTCTCATAGCCATACGAAATCGCTCTTCCACCAACGCGGCCAAGGCTGCCACCCGTTTCTTTAATTTTTCAATATCGCCCCGAAGTCTTATTCGCATTGAGCGTCAGCCCCTTTCCGTAGCAATCCATGGCTCATAAATATAAGTAGCGACCTCGATTTCAGCCATCCGCGGGAAGGTATATCGAAAAGGCGCTCCCACGGCCTGGAGAACTCTCCACATTGACGCGACCCCGGTGTGAATTGACTATGTGTTTGACAATGGAAAGACCTAGACCGGTTCCACCTTCTTGACGGCTTCGCCCTTTATCCACTCTGTAGAATCTTTCAAAAATGCGCTGGAGGTGCTCCTTGGGAATACCACATCCCTGATCTCGCACTGTGATAATAATTTCGGCGTCGGCTTTTCTGGCTTCGACTTCCACCTTCTTGTCGGGTTCGCTATATTTTATGGCGTTGTCAACCAAGTTGACTAAAGCTTGTTCCAGCAATGTACTGTTGAACTTTGCCGAAAGATCTTGCTCCACGTCACATTCGAGACTAATATTCTTCTTCCGAGCTTCCCTGAGGCATGCTCGCCCCACAGCATCGATTACGTCTCTCACTGATCCTTTTTCAAGAGTGATTTCTCCTCGCTCACTTTCTCGTTCGATTCTGGACAGGCTAAGGAGATCTTCGATGATAGTGTCGAGACGTTCCGCGTGTCTTACAATAATGTCCAAAAACCGTTCCGCATTCTCCGCATCCTTAATAGCTCCTTCTTTCAGAGTTTCGAGAAATCCCTTTATGGATGTTATGGGCGTCTTCAGCTCGTGTGAAACATTCGCCACAAAGTCGCGCCGGATATTTTCCAGCGCCTTCAAACGAGTAACATCGTTAAGCACTATGAGACCGCCAATTTTTTGTTCTTGCGCATCCACGAGTTTTGCGCCGTGAGCTTGAAGAAATGTGTCCGGATCGCCCAGAATCACAATTTCCCGTTCACCGGCGTCCTCTTTGGAGAGAGTGTCTGCCACAAAGCGGTGCAATTCGGTATTGCGAATGGTCTCCTGGACGCTTTTTGCCTTAACTTTTGGCTCACTGATTTGAAACAGCTTTTCTGCTGCTCTGTTGATTCGAATGATTCGCTCATCTGTGTCAAACACCAATACTGCCTCCACCATGCCGGAAAGAACCGCTTCCACCTCGTTGCGCTGCTGGGTTACGGCGTTCAGGCGGTCTTGCAGGTTGGCGGCCATCGAATATGTGGCATCAGCCAACGCGTTGAATTCCACCCAGTCGTCCACAAGCATTTTATGCTTTAAGTCTCCGCCGGCAAATCTTGCAACAACTTGCCTAAGTTCCAATATGGGCTTTGTTATTCCCCGAGACATGTAAAGGCTTACTCCCCCGAACAAAATGGCTATCGCTACAGCCCCGGCGAGCATAATCGTGCCCATTGTCGGAATGCCATCCGGCATGGGGGTGGAAGGCATCGCGCTTCTGACCGCTCCCGCTATCCGGCCATCAATTATTAAAGGAACAGCCACATAGTGCCATTGCGCATCGAAATGGAAATCGTGTCTCGTGACCGACGACTCCTTACCTTTCAGAGATTCCCTTATTTCCTGTCGGCCGGAGAGGTCACCCAAACGGGAGACCTCTTCCTGTGAATCTGCGACGACTCTGCCGGACGGCAGCACGACAGTTAAGCGGGCCCGTGTCTTAGCGGCAATTTCCCTCAGGGTGTCGTCCACTTTGTCAAATTGCTCTTTCGGGAACCTTTCTTCAAGGAGTTTCTCAAGCATCACCGTTTGAGCTTTTAGGGCCGCCAGGTCTCTCTGGCGGCTTATTTCCCTTAATAGATCTGTTGCATACCAGGAAAGCGCCGCAAGACAGACGAAGCACGTTATGACGTACGGAAAATAGAGGCGCCACAGCAGCTTTCGCCCTTTTTGCATCCGTTATTCCTTGAACCTATATCCAACCCCTCTTACGGTTTGGATGTAGGCGCCAGATTCCCCAAGTTTCTTCCTCAACCCTACTATTTGGACATCTACCGAACGATCCGTAACCGGGTAATCGTCACCTCTAATAGAATTAATTATCTGATCCCTGGTAAAGACCCAGCCGGGTCGTCGGGCCAAGAAATAGAGGATCTTGAACTCACTTGCCGTAAGCCATTTAGGCTCGTCCTTGACCAAGACTTCATGGCGAGCAGGATTTATGGTTAGTTCGTGTATTCTTAGAATCGGGGTGTCTTCGACCTCTTCGTATTTCTTTCTGCGCAGGACTGCTTTAATGCGTGCCAACAACACCTTCGGACTAAAAGGCTTGGTGACATAATCATCCGATCCCAGTTCAAGCCCTGTGATTATGTCGATGTCTTCGGTCTTGGCGGTAACCATTATTATGGGAATTTGACTCGTATCCTGCCTTTTCTTCAATTCTCTGTAAACATCGAGTCCATCAACACCCGGCAGCATCAAATCAAGCAAAATTAGATCAGGCTTTTCTTTGTAGACCTTGGATATGGCCGTTTCTCCGGAAGCCGCGGTTATCACATGATAACCTTCCTTCATCAAATTATAGGTGATGAGTTCGAGTATATCTTCCTCATCATCCACTACAAGAATTTGTTCTTTCGCCATAGTCTTTCACTGCTATAAACAGGAACTTAAAAACACCAACCCTCTTGTGTGGGATCGTACCATATCTGCTCCAAAAAGGCTTTACATTGACACAATCAAAAGTCAAGTTATGGACGGCTAATTATTTCGTGTAGTAACATGACTCTCTATTAAATTTATGAACCCTGAGTTAGAACAGAGTTAGAAACAGATTAGAAGCTGACTTAAGTATCAAGCAGAAGCGGGCAGGCAGGAAATATTTTTTCATTTTAAATAGCATCACCTAAATCAGGCTTGCCATACCGCCGAATCGAGCATAATGTCTGAGAAAGGAATGCGATCGTTCAAACCTGGTAGAAAACAATCTTCGTTCAAAGGCCGTCGTTATATCCATGGCAAGAAAAGGTTCCGCGAAGCTGAACCAGCGGAACTCCAGCCGCCGAGAATTAACAAAGACGCGTTGCGCCTCCTGGCGCAGATAGGCACGCCCGAACGCACTCCCTTTGTCCCGGACCCTTTTCAAATCGAATCATTGGAAAAAGTCCTGACAGAGGATGTCCTGGTGAGCGCGCCAACCGGTTCCGGGAAGACCTGGATAGCGTTGGAAGCCACGAAGGAGTACCTTGCCCGTGGTTGCGGCATCTGGTATGCGACTCCTCTGAAAGCTCTTTCCAATGCCAAGTACGAGGAATTCGGTCAAATCCTCGGTCCCGAAAGAGTGGGGATTCTTACGGGAGACAGAAAGGAGAACGCGGACGCCCCCGTAATCGTGGGGACAACCGAAATCCTCCGCAACCAGCTTTATGATTCGATGCGGGCCGGCATCGACTTGGATTTGGATCTGGTGATACTGGACGAAGCTCACTATCTTGGCGATCCGGACAGGGGGGTAGTGTGGGAGGAAGTCTCGATTTACTTACCGGCCCGAGTGCGTCTTCTTCTTTTGTCCGCTACAATTTCGAATGCGGCAACTGTTGCCGCGTGGCTCACACATATTAGAGGAACTCCGTGCAGCGTAGTCTATTCGGGCACTAGGCCGGTGCCGTTGTATGTCCTGTTCAGGGCCCCGGATGGTCATGTGCTGCCCTTTTTCTTGAGCAAACGGCTGCATCCAGCGGTAGCGTCTTATGCAAAGGCGCAAAAGGGTCGAAAGAAGTTCGCCGGAGCAGAGACTCCTGACGTCAATTCCATTGTGGAGACACTTCGGCGCTCCAATCTTCTGCCTGCCATAGTATTTCTGAAATCCAGATCCGATTGTGACAAAGCGGTGAACTCACTCTTGCCTTCTCCTGTCCCTCCTCATGAGGATAGATTTGAAGAAGCAGTAAACGAGCAGCTCTCAGAATATCCGGAGCTGAGAAATCAGCGCCAGTTGACGCGTTTGATTGCAGCTCGCGCGGGTTCGCATCATGCGGGTCAGTTGCCGGGCTGGCGTCTATTGGTAGAAAGAATGATGGTCCAGGGGCATCTGGAAGTCATATTCTCGACCTCGACCGTAGCCGCGGGAGTAAATTTTCCGGCCCGCAGTGTAGTAATTTTGCAGAGTGATCGGTTCAACGGACGCAGTTTCGTGGACATGACTTCCACCGATCTACATCAGATGACCGGCCGCGCCGGGCGTAGAGGAATGGATAACGCCGGTTTCACATTGGTGGCGCCAGGGAAGTTCTTGAACATCCCTCTCTTGAGTGAACTTCTGTTGTCTCCGCCAGAACCGCTGCAATCAAGAATTGCGGTCAATTTCTCTATGGCGCTGAATCTCTTGCTTTCTCACGATCCGGCTGGCGTGACCAGGCTTCTCGGATTGTCCTTCGCTTCATTTCATGAAAGTCGCCGCCGAGCGGAAAGAGAAACAAAGAGACTTGTGAAGGAATTTTACGAACATATGGACTTGCTGGTCGAATTAGGCTATTTGGACGAAAATGCTATTCCTACCTATGACGGCCAATGGGCAGCCAAACTGAGACTGGATCATCCGCTATTGATAGCCGAACTGATAAG